>Ga0247825_10003681_pt1 | contig 10098 bp, 8 predicted proteins | sample 13C_Vanillin_Day_FD_194413 | JGI IMG/M metagenome (GOLD analysis project Ga0247825, IMG submission 194413) | Soil microbial communities from agricultural site in Penn Yan, New York, United States - 13C_Vanillin_Day48 | ecosystem: Environmental > Terrestrial > Soil > Agricultural land | place...
GCCGGCTTGACCTCGACCGGGCTATCGCACGATTGCCACAGGGGTGTCGCGCCGCGTTCATTCTTCACGACGTCGAAGGGTTTGAGCACAACGAGGTGGCAAAGCTCCTCGGTGTGTCGGAAGGTACATCGAAGTCACAGGTGCACAAGGCACGCATGAAGCTGCGTGGGATGTTGAGCGGAACAGCGCAATGAACTGCCAGGACAACGAGATCGCACTCGGTGACTACGTCGACGGGACGCTCGATGAGCGTTCGCGCATCGAGCTCGAGGCACATCTCGCCTCGTGCGAGCGCTGCCGCGCCGTGGTGGCGGATTTCACTGCGCTCCGCCAGGTGACGCTGGCGCTCGAGCCCGAACTGCCGCCCGCACACGTCTGGACGAAGCTCGCCACCGCGTTCGAGGCCGAGCAGCGATCGTCGTTCCGCGGGTGGGGCTTCACGTGGAAGCAATCGCTCGCGGCGTCGTTTGTCACCATCACGCTCATCGCAAGCCTTGCCTGGATCGGAAAAGGGTTGGCGCCGATCAATGGTTCATCGGCGCGCCTGGCGTCGGCGACGGCGGCCGCAACCGAGCCAACGTCGGTGAAGGCGGAATTCGACCTGGCCGAAATGCAGTACACCAATGCGATCGCCGGGCTGGAATCGATCACCAGGAACGAGCAGTCGGCGCTCGACATGGAAACGGCCGACGTCCTGAAAGCGAATCTGACTGTGATCGACGGAGCCATCACCGAGAGCCGAGCGGCACTGCAAACCGAGCCGGAGAACCCGATGGCGCAGGAAAGCCTCTTCGGTGCGCTGCGCAGCAAACTCGAGTTGCTGCAGGACGTGGTGGCACTCATCAACGAGATGCGAAAAGGCAATCCTGAAGGCGCCGCACGCATCGTGTCAGGACTCAATCAATGAGCAGAATCCAGCGAAGCGTCATCGTCGCCCTTGTCCTCGTCGCCATGCCGCGTCTCGCGGCCGCGCAAACTCGCGACTGGGACGATCTGGCGGACGACATGGCACGCCGCGTCGAGCGTCAGTTCGATCAGATTGCCCGTCACGTCGAGCGCCAGGCCGATCAGTGGGCACGCCGCGTCGAGATTCAGGCCGATCAGTTCGAGAGATTTGTCGAGCAGCAGTTCGAGCGGCAGGGCCGCCGCGGCGGCGGGTCCGGGCGCGGACCCGAGTACACCGAAAACTTCTCACGCACGGTCCGGATCGGACGCACGGGCGCATTGGATCTCCAGAACGTTGCGGGAGACATCTCGGTCACCGGTGGCGGTGGTGACGACGTCCGCATCGAAGCGGTCAAGCGGGTGCGCCATCCCAACGAGGCAGAAGCGAAGGCGCTGCTCTCGGAGATTCAGATCGAGGTGGCGGATCGAGGCGGTCGAGTCGAGGTGCGCGCCGAGTATCCCCGTCGACGGAACTGGTCTGGCGGCGTGGATTTCACGGTGTCAGTACCGCGCGATGCCAGCGTGGCGCTCCGCAGCGTGTCCGGCACGGTGAAAGTGACGAACATCAACGGCGAATTGCGCGCCGAAACCGTCAGCGGCGACATCATCACGATGACAGCGAAGAAGCTCCGCGTGGCGAAGACGGTCTCGGGAGACGTGGAGATCTCTGAGTCCGAGGCCGACGAGTTGTCCCTGGGCAGCGTCAGCGGTGACGTGACCGTCAATCGGCTGAAGGGGAACGGCTTCGACGCGCAGTCGGTGAGCGGTGACCTGCGCTTGACCGACGTCGAGATCGATCATGCCTCGATCCGATCGGTCTCCGGTGACATCGACTACTCCGGACGTCTCGCTCGCAACGGACGCTACCAATTCCAGTCCCACTCGGGCGATATTCGCGTGACTCCGGCAGATGCCAAAGGATTCGCCATCGAGGCATCGACCTTCAGCGGCGACGTGCGATCGGACTACGCGTTGACGTTGCAGACGTCGCCGGGCAACTCATTCACGCCGGGACGCAATCGATCCGTGCGCGGATCGTTTGGCGATGCCGGCGCGACGCTGACGCTGCAGTCGTTCAGCGGCGACATCGTGATCGTGAAGCGGTGAGCTAGCATCGATCATGCTCGTCTCGACTTCATGCGTTTTTTCCAGTTAGAGGTCGTCAGTCTTCGGTCCACCGTCTTCAGTCCTTTTCCACATGACGTGGAGACTGAAGACTGCGGACCGTGGATCGATCGAATTCAACGTCGTTTTTTCGGTCGCGGCCTGCGGGCATCGTGCAGCATGATCGCCGCATGATCTCCGCAGCCACCGTTTCAGTGCCAGAGTCTTCACTTCCGTCCATTCCGCTGCCGCGCCGTCATGAGATGGAGCGCGCCTACCAACGCTCCGACGCGTCGTATGACGGCGTGTTCTACCTCGGCGTGCGTACGACCGGCATCTTCTGCCGGCCGTCGTGCCCGGCAAGAAAGCCGAAGCCGGAGAACGTCGAGTTCTTCGCCATGCCGAAAGAGGCGCTCTTCGCCGGCTATCGTCCGTGCCTGCGGTGTCGTCCGCTCGAGGGGGACGAGGCGCCGCCATGGGTGGCCCGGCTGCTCCAGCGCGTCGAACGCCGGCCGGATACGCGCATTCGCGAGCGCGACTTGCGCACGATGGGTGTCGAGCCCGCACGAGTCCGCCGCTATTTTTCCACTCGCTACGGGCTCACCTTCCAGGCGTACTGTCGCGCCCGCCGGCTCGCACAGGCGTTCGAGCGCATTCGCCACGGTGGCTCAGTGGACGATGCGGTGTTCGACACCGGATACGAGTCGCATAGCGGGTTCCGTGAGGCATTCCAAAAGACTTTCGGTCTCACACCGCGACGGACGGCCGAGGGCGACTGCATCCGACTCGCCTGGCTCGACACGCCAATGGGGCCGATGGTTGCCGGCGCCACCGACGGCGGGATCTGCCTGCTCGAGTTCACCGATCGGCGGATGCTCGAGCATCAATTCGTGATGCTGAAGCGTCGCTTCAAGGCCGGGTTCGCACCGGGTCGCCACCCTCATCTGACGACGTTGCGTCGCGAGCTTGGTGAGTACTTCGCAGGCAAGCGGCAGGTCTTCGATGTGCCGGTGGAGGTGCGTGGCACGCCTTTCGAGATGAAAGTGTGGGAGGAGCTTCAGCGGATTCCCTACGGCGAGACGCGCTCGTATGCCGACATGGCGCAGCGAGTCGGCAGCCCCGCTGCGGTTCGAGCCGTCGGACGTGCCAACGGCCTCAACGCGATCGCCATCGTCGTTCCCTGCCATAGAGTCGTGAACAAGAACGGCGATCTTGGCGGCTACGGCGGGGGCCTCTGGCGCAAGCGGCGTTTGCTGCACCTCGAGGCGGCGTCTACGCGCTGACCGCGTTATTTCGCCGTCGCGCTTCCCGCTTCAGCCGCGCGCCTCTCCTCGGCTCGCGCCCCCGCGAGAATGTTGCCGAGGCCGTAGTTGCCTTCGTGACATGCGTGCTCGAAGAGTGGGCCAATCGTCTTGGCCCACGGCACCTCTGCTGACCACGGTCGCGTCCACGTGGATGGATCGTCGATGGTGAACTGGTAGCGAATGGTGTTCTCGTCCACGCGCGTGAAGCGCTCGGTCAGGCGCAAGTTCTCGCTCGACCCCTGGAAGGGGTTCTTGCCGTTGAAGTTCGTTGACTCGACGACGAGCGTGTCGCCTTCCCAGCGCCCGCGGTAACTTCCGGTCCACTGCCGGACGCTGGCGGGCAACTGCGGGCGGCCGTCGAGCGGGATGATGCGCACGTCGTGGATCATCTCGACCAGGATCATCACGTAGCCCGGCGTCTGGACGATCTGATAGTTGTTGTTGTACGCGCCCGCCAGCATCGGCGGCCCGATGCGATCCATGATGATGCAGCGCACGCTGAGCGGCTGGCCTTGTGCGGCGTCCAGCGGACCCAACCGCTTCCTCGATTCCGCGCGCTCGGCCGCTCGCCTCAGTCCCTCCGCGGTCATCGGAGGGATTCGTCCGTCGGGCGGATCCACGATGAGCGCCGTGCGCAGATTCAGGGCGAGCGGTCCCTGGCTGCGATCCAGACCGAACTGCGTGAAGTCGTAGTGCACGTCCGCAACGGTTCCCGGCTCGGTCTGTTCTTCTTCGGTCGCGGCCGCGCGCTTGATGTTCTCGGCCACTTCCTCTTTCGTGTAGAACTCCTTGGTGACGTTCTTCGGCCGCTCGAGGGGCACGTAGGTCGTATTCGTCCAGAAGCCCTGCAAGTCAGGCTGACCGCCCGCTGTGCGCGATACCTTCCACGGTTTTGCGGGGGGCTCTGGTTTTGCAGCGTCAGGACGCTGGGCGATGAGGGACGCGGGCGCGGTCCACAGCGCCGCCGCCAGGAACGCGACAACACCGACGTGGGTGAGAGCGCGTGGGGTCATCGGAAACCTCCATGTCGAGCGATGCCATGGCACCGAATGGGAAGTCCGGCCGACCGACGGGAATGTGAAACCTACTCTAGCCGATTTACCCAGCTGCCGGCTTGCCGAGTTACACCCAGCTACCCAGTTGCCCCAGCTTACCCAATCGCCATCAGATCGAACTGCTCGTGATGGAGTTGCGCGTCAGGACGCAGCGCGATCTCACGGCCCAGCGACTGCTTCAAATCCTTGAAGACCGCGCGCTCCTCGTCGCGGAACGCGCGTGCGATGTCGGGGTTCACGCGCAGCACCAGGCTCTGCCCGTTCAAATCCGCGCTGATCTTCTTCACCTCTGACAGGATCTCGTAGCAGATCGTCGACGCCGACTTAATCACGGCGCTCCCGGCGCAGTACGGACACGGCTCGGTGAGCACGCGCTCGAGGCTCTGCTTGACGCGCTTGCGCGTAATGATCACGAGACCGAAGTCGGAGACCTGCAGTGCCTTCGAGGGCGACCGATCCTTGCGCAGCTCCTGCTCCACTGTCTGAAAGACCTTCTGCCGGTTCTTCTTCTCTTCCATGTCGATGAAGTCGAGCACGATGATGCCGCCCAGATCGCGCAGGCGAATCTGGCGCACGATCTCCTTCACCGCTTCCAGGTTGGTCTTGAGAATCGTGTCCTCGAGTCGGCCGGCGGTCTTCTTGCCGACGTAGCGCCCGGTGTTGACGTCAATAGCGACGAGCGCCTCGGTCTGATTGATGACGATGGACCCGCCCGACTTCAGCCAGACCTTGCTCCGCAGCGCGCGATCGATCTCCGCCTGAACGCCGTACTCCTCGAAGATCGGATACTCCTTCTCGTACAGCCTCACCTTCGAAGCGAGTGACGGCATGATCCGCTCGATCAGCTCGATCACGCGCCGGTGTTCGAGCTCGTTGTCGATCCGGATCGCCTGATAGTCGTCGGTCAACAGGTCTCGCAGCAGCTTCGCGACGAGGCTCTGCTCCTGGTAGACGACGGCCGGGGCGCGCGAGGTCTCAGCCTTCTGGCGGATCTCAGTCCACACCTTATGGAAATAGCTCAGGTCGGAGACGATGTCTTCCTTGGGACGGCCGGCAGCGGCTGTGCGGATGATCAGGCCGCCGGTGAAGCCGGTTTGCTCGCGGAACTCGCGGACGATGCCCCGCAGGCGCGACCGCTCCTCGCGCGATTCAATCTTGCGCGACACGCCGACGTGATCGACCGTCGGCATGAACACGAGGAAACGCCCTGGCATGGTGGCGTGGGACGTGAGACGGGCGCCTTTCGTCCCAAGCGGCTCCTTCGCCACCTGGACGATGATCTCCTGGCCTTCTTTGAGGAGCTCTTCGATCTTGGGCTCCGGACCCTTTTCACGCTCGCGATCGCGGCGTCCGCCATGACTCGACGGGCGGTCGCGTCGCTGGCCGGTTGATCCGCCGTTGCCAGTCGCCCCCAAGGGCGCCGCTGGGACCTCTTCCTCTTCGGTCTCGAAGCGGTCGAGTTCTTCGAGTGCGGCTACGACGTCGGTGACGTAGAGGAAGCCGTCACGTTCGAGCCCAAGGTCCACAAAGGCTGACTGCATCCCCGGCAGCACCTTCGAGACCCGTCCCTTGTAGACGTTGCCAACCACTCCGCGCGAACGCTCGCGCTCGATGAAAATCTCGGCGACTTGATCGTCCTCGAGTATCGCGACCCGTGTTTCGTGGGCGCTCGAGGAGATGATCATCTCCTTGCTCATGCCCGTAACTCCGAATCGGCTCGCCCTGTGGTGTGTCCGCGACGAGGTCGTCCTGCGCTGCGCTGGCAGTCAAAAGCACTTCCAGAACTGCGAATAGATAGCGCAGGAAAGAAACAACGCGGAAAGCCAAAGCGAGCCCGGTATTGGTCTCCAGTCCACGGTCTTCAGTCCTCGGTCCTGGCGACGACGCCATCGCGTTCGCACGCGCCGGGCTCGTGTTGGACTGAAGACTGAGGACCGAAGACTGTAGACCCATTAGTTCGTAAATCGTCGCATCCGAACGTTGAGAATCAGGCCGAATCCCGCCAGCGTAGCGATCATGGAGGACCCGCCGTAACTCATGAGCGGAAGCGTCAGACCCTTGACCGGCGCAAGGCCGGCCGACATCGTAATGTTGTACAGCACCTGGAACGTGAAGCTGGCCAGTACTCCCAGCACCAGGTAAGCCCCGAGACGGTCCTTCGCCAGACGGGCCGCCTCGACAGCTCTCAAAATCACAAACAGATACAGCCCCAGCGCCGTGAAGACGCCGGCAAACCCGTACTCCTCGGCGAACGCCGAGAAGATGAAGTCATTATGTGCCACCGGAAGGAAACGAAGCTGACCCTGCGTTCCCTGCCGAAATCCCTTTCCCCACGGCCCGCCTGACCCGGTGGTAATGCGGGCTTGAAGCTGCTGATACCCGGCGCCCCGAGCGTCCGCCTCGGGGTCCAGGAACGTCGATACGCGCTCCTTCTGATAGTCCTTGAGCGCAAATTTCCATGCGATCGGGGCGGCAAGCAAACCAACCATCGCGAGGACGCCGAAGACCCGCATCGGCATGCCCGCCGCGAACGCAACGATGAACAAGATGGGCAGGAGCGTCGCCGCCGTGCCCAGATCGGGTTGCTGGTAAATCACGAGGAAGGGCACGAAGACGATCGCGCCCGCGATAAACAGGTCACTTGGGACGACGGCACCGCGCCGGCTCTCGCCAAAGTATTTGGCCAGAACGAGAGCGACTGCCGCTTTGGCGAATTCGGACGGCTGCAGGTTGAGCGGTCCCAGATCGATCCAGCGCCGAGAGCCGCCGCGCACGACGCCGAAGAAGAGCACGAACACAAGGAGAGCGAGAATTCCCAGGTAGATAAAGTGCGACTTATCCGCGAGCGAACGGTAGTCAATGGTGAGGCAGATGAGCATCGCCACGAGGCCGAGCGCGATGCCGTACGTCTGCGTCACGTAGAGGCTCGACCCGCCCGTGGCGCTGTAAATCTGGATGACGCCGATCAGGCAGAGCGCGAGGATGGCCCCGAGCATCGACCAGTCAACGTGGTAGTAGAGGCGTCGTTCGAACATGCCTACCTCGCCAGCCCCGTGACAGCAGGACCAGCATCGTCGGGACGTCGTTCGAGCAGGGCGATCTCGCGTTGCGGTTCGGCTGGTCCCTGGTCATCAGCCGGCATCGCCGGCGGATCGGGATACTCGCGCGGACCACTGTCGCCGGCGGAGTCGGAGAAGTCGAGCCGCATCGCCTCCGGCTTCGGCGCGGGCGGCAACGGACGGCCATCCTGCTTAGCGAAGTACGTGTCGAGGATGTGATGCGCGACCGACGCGGCGTTTGGCCCGTGCATCCCGTGTTCCAGGAATACGATGCCGGCGATCGTCGGATTGTCGCGCGGCGCGAAGAACGAGAACCATCCGTTGTCGCGCAGATCGCGCTTCCCACGCGCCGCGAGGCGGCCCTGGTTCGAGATGACTTGAGCCGTCCCGGTCTTGCCGGCGACGTCTTTTCCAGCGACGCGCGCTCGTCCACCGGTACCGCTGCCGTTGACCACCATCCACATCCCGTCGCGGATCGCCTGCAGCTTCTCTGGCGTGATGTCGAACTTCGACTGTGCCGGCGGCGTGGCCACCGGCTTCCAGCCGGCGTCGCTGCCGTCATCGATCGCCTTGACGAGGTGGGGTGTAACACGCGTGCCGCCGTTGGCGATCGTCGCCATGTAGATCGCCATCGACACCGGCGTCACCGAGACCGCGCCCTGGCCGATTCCTACCGAGATCGTTTCACCGGCGTACCACTTTTCGCGCCGGGTCTCCTGCTTCCACTTGGTCGATGGCACCAGACCCGTGACCTCGTTGGGCAGATCGATGCCGCTCTTGACGCCAAGCCCGAGCAACGTGGCCCACTTGTTGATGCGATCAACGCCGAGCATGTTGGCGACGGTGTAGAAGTAGACGTCACACGACTGCGCAATCGCGGTCTTGAGGTCGACCGACCCGTGGCCGCCCTTCTTCCAGCACTTGAAATAGCGTCCGTAGAAGTTGGCCCCGCCTCCGCAGTGCACGTGGAAGTTCGGATCGATGACGTCCTCTTCGAGGCCGGCCAGCCCGACCGCCATCTTGAAGGTCGATCCGGGCGAGTACCGCCCCTGTATCGCGCGGTTGTTCAGCGGGCGCTGCTCGTCGGTGTTCAGTGACGCCCACGTTCCGCGATCGATGCCCGCCGCGAACGCGTTCGGGTCGTAGGTCGGCCGGCTCGTGAACGCCAGCACTTCACCCGTACGCGGATCGAGAATGACGGCCGCGCCCGCGTTCGTCAGCCCCGCCATGCTGACGGCGTTGAACGCTTCTTCCGTTGCCCGTTGCACGTCGTAGTCGATCGTCAGCTGCAGCCGCTTGCCTTCGGTCGGCTTCTCTTCCTGCAGGACGCTCATCTCGCGGCCCAAGCTGTTGACGACGACCACGCGCGCGCCGTCGGCACCCTTCAAGTCTCCGTTGTAGATCTTCTCGATCCCCGACTGTCCGACGATGTCGCCGCTCTTGACCACCGGATCGGACGCCACCTGCGCGTCGCTGACCTGGCCTACGTAGCCGAACAGGTGTGCGGCGAGCGACTCGGGGTACTTGCGGGTGGGCACCTCTTCAACTCTGACGTCTGGCAGTTCGAAGTCGAGGCGTCGTGCCGTGATCGCTGCTACCTGCGCCAGCGTCGCGTCCTCGACGACGACGATCGGCCGGTACGAGGGCTCACCTCGATGACGCTCGATGATGTCCTGCACCTGCTTCAGGTCGAGCCCCGCCACGCGCGCGAGGAGCCTGGCCGTTTGATCAAGATCCTTGGAGTGCTCGCGAAGGATGGAGATCGTGAAGGAGTGGCGATTCTCGACCAGAACCTTTCCGTTGCGGTCGAACAGGATCCCACGCGGCGCGCGCAGGGCGAGCGTGCGCTGATGGTTGTTCTCCGCCATCTCCTCGTACTTCTGGTGCTGAGCAATCTGCAGGACCCAGAAACACACGGCGAGCGCGGCAAACGCCACAATCACGGCGACCTGGAGTACCAGCAGTCGCCCGCCGACTCGCCTGCGATTTTCACCCGTGGACATAAACTTTGCCCTTTGACCTTCGTCAGCCTCTCGGCCGTCGACCGGCGCGTCGCCGTTCGATCACACCCGGAAGCGCTTCCATGATGGCGAACGCAACCATGCCGACGACTGCATTGCCGACCGCCTGGCTCGCAACCGCCTTCCACGGCGACGGAAAGGTGCGCAAGCCGAGGCCCATGTTCAATCCCATGAAGAGCGCCGCGTGCGCGACCGTCGCGCCCATGAACATCAGGAACCGCGGCAGAGCAGATGTCAGGATGAACTGCTGGCTGATCGCTCCTGCCACGAACCCGATCACCGACTTCGCCAACCCGCCGATGCCAAGTACGCCCGTCGACAGCGAATCCTGAATGAGCCCGGCGACGCTGCCGGCCAACATCCCACCCACCGGCCCCGTGGTCAGCGCGGCAGCAACCACGGCGACCAGCACGAGATCGATCGCTGCTGTGCCGCCAACGAGCAATTGCGCCAGCGTGGTCTGGAGCGCCAGCGCCAACGCCACCGCAATCAGGACCCCGACCGTCTTCACTGAGCCTCGCCGGCCGGCGGCGTCACGACAACCAGCACGGTCTCGAGCTCTGAAAACTCCACCGCCGGGCGGACCATAACATTGCTGAATTGTCCGGCC
>Ga0247825_10003683_pt1 | contig 10096 bp, 9 predicted proteins | sample 13C_Vanillin_Day_FD_194413 | JGI IMG/M metagenome (GOLD analysis project Ga0247825, IMG submission 194413) | Soil microbial communities from agricultural site in Penn Yan, New York, United States - 13C_Vanillin_Day48 | ecosystem: Environmental > Terrestrial > Soil > Agricultural land | place...
GACCTATTTCATGCCGGGCATGCCCGGATTGCGGCCAAAAGTTGACTTTCGCCTGCAGCGGACCATCTGAGCGTCAATCGTCCTTCCACCCTCAAAATCGGAGGTTGTCATGATCTCGATCCGTCCCGCGGAGGCGCGCGGGCAGGCTGACTTCGGCTGGCTCGACAGCCGCCACACCTTTTCGTTCGGCGAATACCACGATCCCCAGAACATGGGGTTCGGACCGTTGCGCGTCATCAACGAGGATCGCGTGCTGCCCGGCAAGGGATTCGGCACTCATGGTCACAGCGACATGGAGATCGTGTCGTACGTGATCGAGGGCGCGCTCGAGCACAAGGACTCAATCGGCACGGGCTCTGTCATCCGTCCCGGCGACGTGCAACGCATGTCGGCCGGGACCGGTATCCGGCACAGCGAATTCAATCACTCGCAAACCGACCCGGTGCACTTCCTGCAAATCTGGCTGTTGCCGGAGCGCGGCGGCATTGCGCCGGGCTATGAGCAGAAGACGTTCAGCAGGGACGACAAGCTCGGCAAGCTGCGGCTCATTCTTTCGCAGGACGGCCGCGACGGCTCGGTGCGCATTCACCAGGACGCCAGCGTCTATGCGTCGATCCCCGGTGAAGCGAAAACTGTGACGTTCGACCTCGCGCCGAAACGCCGTGCGTGGGTGCAGATCGTGCGCGGCGCGGCCGAGATCGACGGCACCATAGTTTACGCCGGCGATGGCGTTGCCGTGACCGATCAGCCGAGCGTCGCGATTAAGGCTGGCTCGGACGACACGGAGTTCTTGCTGTTCGATCTGCCGTAGCGGGGTAGTCTGTATCGTTTTGTGAAGCCCGCCGGCTCAATGCTGGCGGGCTTTTTTGCGCCGTTAACCGAACGGTGCGGTATCAACGTGTGCGCCATCGAAACGATTTTTTCTCGCCACAATCCTGCGCTAGACGTTGCCACGGGGAATAGTGCGGCGACGTAATGACGACATTTCTGATCTTGTGGCTGACCGCCTTGGTGGTCGGCGTTGCGCTTGTTTGGCTCTATACGGTCGGGATGCGCCGGCGCATCACACTCGATATTGAGCCGCCTGTTGCTGTGATCGTTGCCGTGAAAGGGCATGATCGCGACTTCGATGAGTTTCTGGTCCGCCTGTTCGAGCAGGACTACCCGAATTTCCGCGTGATCTTCGCTGTCGAGTCCGAAGACGATGACGCGGTGCCGGTGATCCGCAAATGCTACGAACTTGCTCCGCAAAGAGTTGAACTGGTCGTTGCCGGAAGGGCAACTGACGAGGGGCAGAAGACTGCCAATCTTCGTGCCGCCGTAGCGCAGCTTCGCTACGACGATGAGATTTTGGTGTTCGCGGATGCGGACATCTGGCCCGAGCAGGATTGGCTCGTCCGTCTCGTGACCCCGCTGGTCTGGCGCCGGGCCGATATCGTCACCGGCTTCCGCTGGGTGGTCGCGAGGGACAACAGTTTCGGAAGTCTGATTTCAGCGTCGATCGCGGCCATGATCGCGACAGTTCCGCGGTTGCCTTACCTCAACGGCACATGGGGCGGGTCGACCGCGATCCGGCAGGACCAGTTTCGCGCGCTCGATATTGCATCGAAATGGCGCGGCGTGCTGAGCGAAGACTTGCAACTCACGAATGTTGCCGTAGGCGCGGGCCTCAAGATCGAAGCGCCGCGCGAACTCTTGCTGCGCACCTCTGGCAATGCGCTGGGTTACGCGGGTGTCGTGGCCGAGATGCGGCGCTGGTACATGATGATGCGCGTGCACATGCCGGTAGCCTATGCGTTGGCGCTCATCATCGTAACGCTCGGCACGTTCGGCTGGGTGCTGGCGATCGGCGGCGCGTTGATCGGCCGGGTCGATGCGATCGTCGTGCTGATATTCGCGCTTCTGTTCGCAATCGCGCGGTTGTTGGCGCGCCGGCGGCTGGTTCGGGCGCTTTGGGGCAGGTCCGGCCTCGCAGAAAACCGGCTTTTCCTGTTCACGGATTGGGCGATCGCACCGTTCGCCATTCTCACAAGCGCAGTGTGTGGCTGGTCGGCGCTTCTGATGCACCGCACGACATGGGCCGGCATCACTTATGAAGTGCGCGGGCCGCGGGCGATCGACGTGCTCAGCCGCGGCAGGGCCAGCCCGCGGCATGGTCAACAAACCGTAAACGCGCGCGGCGATTTTTCTTCTATTTCTTCTTAAGTCGTTGCGGCACCGCAAGGATGTTGCAACGATATCGAGCTATCTTTACCGCAGATGATGCGGCGACGTTCATTTTTCGAAAAGGCGCGGTGGATGCTGACCGCGCTTGTTGCCTTTGCCGGACCCGTCATGATCATTGGCGTGGCGCCGGCGACGGCCCTGTCCTCACTGTCTGAGCAGCTTTCCCAGAAGATCGCCGAGGCGCGCCGCTACGAACGCAGCCGCAACTTCGACGCGGCGTTCGCCATTTACGAAAAAGCGATGAAGATGGATCAGGGCACGCCGCAGGCGATGCGCGCGGTCCTGAAGCATCGTTCCGAGTTGTTCGAGCAGGTCAGCCTGTTCGATCTCGCTGAGGCGGACCTCACGGCAGCGTCGCGTATCCAGCCGGATGACGCGACCGCATACGGCGACAGGGGCTATTTCTATATGCGGCGCGGCCGTTACGGCAATGCGCTTGACGATTTCATCACGGGGTCGCGGCTCGACCCGCAAAATCCGATGTATCTTTACGCGGCTGCGCGTTCGCTCATTGCGGTCGATGACTTCGCCGGCGCGGTGACGTTCTATACCGAGGCGATCAAGGCCGCGCCGAACGACGGCAAGCTTTATCTGGCGCGCGCGGAAGCGCAGGTACGACTGAAACGCTGGCCGAATGCGCAAGCCGACTATGATCGCGCGCAGAGCCTCGGAGTTTCGACGACCGCGGAGAAATACTTCCTCCACGCAGGCCGCGGCTATGTCGCGCTGGTGCTGGGCGACTATGACACCGCGCTGACTCGCCTCGGCAACGCGCTAACGATTGATCCCGATGCGACCAATGTATTGATGTGGCGCGGCTATGCCAACGAACGCCGCGGCTATACGGCGGCGGCGCTGCGCGATTACGAGCGAGCTGCACGGCTGCTGCCGAACGATATATCAGCGCGCGACAGCATGCGGCGCATGCAGATCGCTGTGCGCGAAGCTGGCGTCGCCACGGTCAACCGTTGAGATTTAAGCTGCCCGGTTTCGCGGCATTTTAAGAAAATTCTCTTTAATTCCGGCCCGCCGGGCGAGGGGATTGGCAACGGTTCCCTGCCAAGTTCCCGGGTCATGAAAATCTGGCGGGCATTTGAAGACAATTCGCGGCGCGCGCTGTTGTGTGCTGCCGCTATTGCAATGACCGTCAGTGCAGCCTCTGTGCCGGCCGCGGCGCAGTCTCTGTCGGAACAGCTTGCCCAGCGCATCGAACAGGCGCGCGAGGCCGAGCGCAGCCGCAATTTCGACACCGCGCTTCAGATCTACGAACGCACCATTCGTCAGGATGGTCTGACGCCGACAGCGACGCGTACGCTGCTGAAGAACCGGTCGCAATTGTTCGAAGTGATCCTGATGTTCGATCGCGCCGAAGCGGACCTGACCGAAGCGTTCAGGGTCACCCCGGACGACGCAACCGCTTATGCTGACCGCGGCTATTTCTACATGCGGCGCGGCCGCTACGACGATGCGCTAGACGATTTTGTCGCCGGGGCTCGTCTCGATCCGCGCAACCCGATCTATATGTTCGGTGCAGCGCGCTCGCTGGTCGCTAAGGGCGATTTCGCCGCCGCGGTCGCGTTTTATACCGAGGCGATCAAGAACGGCCCGAACGACGGCAAGCTTTATCTCGCGCGCGCGGAAGCGCTGGTTCGCCTGAAACGTTGGGACGATGCCAGGGCCGACTACAACCGGTCGATCAAGCTCGGACTTCCCAGCCCTGTCGAGCGGTACTATGCCTTCGCCGGGCGCGGCTATGTCGCGCTGGCGTCGACCGACTATCACGACGCGGTGGCGAACTTCGATGAAGCCCTGGCGATCAATCCAGATGCGTTCAATGTTTTGAGTTGGCGCGGCTATGCCCACGAGCGGCGCGGCAATGCGCTGGCGGCGCTGCGCGACTACGAACGCGCTGCGCAGATTTCGCCCGACGACGACAAAGCGAGAGACGGCACGCGGCGGATGCGGATCGCGGCGCGCTCGCGCGGCGAGATGCAGATCGGAAGATGAGGACTCTCTGCTAGCGATTGGTGCGGGTCAGCCCGCGCACAAAACTGGACGCTGGCTCACACGTCCAGCATCTCGTCCTTCGCGAATTCCGCGCGCTCCTGAATGAAGTCGAAACGCGCCTCCGCCTTAGTGCCCATCAGCCGCTCGACCGAATCTGCCGTCGCTTTGCGCGCAGCATCTTCGAGCATCACGCGCAGCAGCGTACGCTTCGCCGGGTCCATCGTGGTTTCCTTGAGCTGCGCCGCCATCATTTCGCCGAGGCCTTTGAAGCGGCCGATCTCGACGTTGGCGTTGGCGCGAAACTCCGACTTCAGGATTTCGTCGCGATGCTTGTCATCGCGCGCATAGAAAATCTTGCCGCCGTGGGCGAGGCGATACAGCGGGGGCACCGCGAGATAGAGGTGGCCGTCATCGATCAATTTCGGCATTTGCCGGTAGAAGAACGTGATCAGCAATGACGCGATGTGCGCGCCGTCGACATCGGCGTCGGTCATGACGATGACCTTGTCATAACGCAGGTCGCCTTCGCGATAGTGCGTACCTGTGCCGCAGCCGAGCGCCTGAATGAGATCGGCGAGCTGCGCGTTCTGCGCGAGCTTGTCCTTGCCGGCAGAGGCGACGTTGAGGATTTTTCCGCGCAACGGCAGCACCGCTTGCGTGGCGCGGTTGCGCGCCTGCTTGGCACTGCCGCCGGCCGAGTCGCCTTCGACGATGAAAAGCTCGGAACCCTCCGACGCTGTGCTGGTGCAGTCGGCCAGCTTGCCGGGCAGACGCAGCTTGCGCACCGCGCTTTTGCGCGAGATTTCCTTTTCCTGCCGGCGGCGGATGCGTTCCTCCGCGCGCTCGACGACAAATTCAAGCAGCTTGCTGGCCTGCGTGGGATTGGCGGCGAGCCAGTGGTCGAACTGATCTTTCACTGCGCTGTCGACGATCTTCTGTGCTTCGGCGGTAGCGAGGCGGTCTTTTGTCTGGCCTTGGAATTCCGGCTCGCGAATGAACACGGACACCATCGCGGACGCGCCAGTCATCACGTCGTCACTGGTGACGCCGGAGGCACCTTTGCTCTGGCCGACGCGTTCGGCGTGGTCTTTCAAACCGCGGAGCAGGGCAGAGCGCAGACCGGATTCATGCGTGCCGCCATCGGGGGTCGGCACGGTGTTGCAATATGACGAAACGAACCCGTCAGCGTCCGCCGCCCATGCGACTGCCCACTCGACCGCGCCCTTGGTGCCGGGCTTGCCCTGGGTGCCTGTGAAGATTTCCGGCACGACCAACGTCTGGCCCTCGACTTCCTGCGCGACGAAATCCTTCAGTCCGTCGGCGAAATGGAATGTGGCTTCGGCAGGCACGTCGGTCCCGGCGACCAGTTCCTTGTCGCAGTTCCAGCGGATTTCGACGCCGCCGAACAGGTATGCCTTGGCGCGCGACATCTTGAACACGCGCTGCGGATCGAATTTTGCCTTCGCGCCGAAAATCTCCGGGTCTGGTTTGAAGCGGATTTTGGTACCACGTCGGTTGTTGACCTTGCCGAGCTTCTCAAGCCCGCCCTTCGGTTTGCCGCGGGTGAATGTCTGCTTGTAGAGCTGGCCCTGCCGCGCAACTTCGACTTCGAGTTTTTCCGACAACGCGTTGACGACCGACACGCCGACGCCGTGCAAGCCGCCCGACGTCTCGTAAACTTCGGAATCGAATTTGCCGCCCGCGTGCAGAGTGCACATGATGATTTCGAGCGCGGATTTCTTCGGAAACTTCGGATGCGGATCGACCGGGATGCCGCGGCCGTTGTCGGAGACGGTCATGTAGCCGTCGGCAGTCATCTCGACTTCGATGAAGGTCGCGTGGCCCGCCAGCGCCTCGTCCATGCAGTTGTCGATGACTTCCGCGAACAGGTGATGCAGCGCCTTTTCGTCGGTGCCGCCGATATACATGCCGGGACGGCGGCGCACCGGTTCGAGCCCTTCCAGCACCTCGATATGTTTGGCCGAATACGTCCCGTCGCCGGCGGATGCGGCGCGCGCGGGCTTGCCGCGCGCGGGGGCGGAAGCGCGGCCCGGCGCCTGCGCAAACAAATCGGGTTCTTTACGTGCAGTCTTGGGTTTAGCCATAATTTCGGATGTGTCGCCTGAAGGTATGGATGGAAGAAGTTAACAGCCTTGGTGCAGTCGAATCATGTGATGGACTATGCCACGGCGATGGCTATAACGTGACCTCGGCGGTGACCTACTTTGCGGGTTTCAACGCTTTGCCTCGACCCGGGTGCGTTGGAACGTAATCCCTGATGACCGTTGAAGAATTTTCCCAACACGTGGTTGAGTTTGTGCGGAATAACAAGGGCTGGGCGCCGCTCATCGTTGCGGGGCTGGCCTTCGGTGAGTCGCTCGTTTTCGTTTCCCTGATTTTTCCCGCGACGGTGATCCTTGTCGCCATCGGAGCGCTCATCGGCGCGTCGGGCGTCTCGTTTCTGCCGATCATCTTCGGCGCAGCAATCGGTGCTGCGCTCGGCGACTGGATTTCCTACTGGCTCGGGTTGAAGTTCGAAAATCAGATCGCGCGCCTTTGGCCGCTGTCGCGCTACCCCGACCTGATCCCCCGCGGCCATGCCTTTGTCGAAAGGTATGGGTTTTACGCTGTGTTCTTCGGACGTTTCTTCGGACCGTTGCGCGCCTCCGTGCCGCTCGCCGCCGGTATTCTCGAAATGCCATGGTGGCCGTTCCAGATCGCCAACGTGACTTCCGCCTTCCTCTGGGCAGCGATGTTGCTCTATCTCGGCGACAGCATCACGCTCACGTTCAAGTGGCTGCTCGGCGGGTAGTTTTCCTCGGTTCTTGACGCAGGTCTGCACTCCCGTTATAGGCGCGGCCATGAAGATGATCGCCGCCAATCCTGCCGCCCGCCGTCGCCGTATCGACACGGCGCGCATGGCGTTTGATCGGACCTGATCATCGTTCGTGCCGCCGGACCTGCGCCGCGGCACGGTATTTCACACTCCCGCGAGCAGTTCCGCCGGCTCCTCTTACAAGGAGCTACGCCATGTATATCCCACCCGCCTTCCGCATCGACCGCGCCGAATGCCTCGCGTTCGCGGCAGCGCGCGGTTTTGGTCTTGTCGTCGCCTTCGACGGCGTGCGGCCGGCGGGATCGCCGTTGCCGTTTCACATCTCCTATCGCGACGACGGTACGCCCGTGGCCTCGTTTCATGTCGCCCGCAACAATCCTTTGGCGGCGCTTGCGACGCGCGGCGGCAACTGGCTGCTCGCGGTCAACGGTGCCGACGCCTACGTCTCACCTGAATGGTACGTGAGCCCGGAACAGGTGCCGACATGGCTGTATGAGACCGTTCATCTGAGTGGGCCGGTTCACGTTGTCTCAAGCGAGGGCAAACGTCCGCACCTCGACGGTTTGACCGGCGATTTCGAACGGGCCAGCACGGGCGATGTCGCGTGGACGCCCGAACGGCTGACATCCGGAAGGCGCGAGGCAATGCTGAACGGCATCGTGGCGATCGAAATGAATGTCGATGCGGTCGAGGGCTCGGCCAAACTCAACCAGAACAAGTCGGACGCCGACTTCCAAGCCGTCGCGCAGCAATTGCGTCGGCAGGATGACAGCATGGCCCGGCAAATTGCAGCGCGCATGGTCGCATTGCGGCCGAACCTGTCGTATGACGTTGCCGGCGAGGACATGAACAATGGCTAGCAAGAAGAAAATCGGAGTGTTGGGCGCGTCCGGCTATACCGGCTCGGAGACGGTACGCCTGCTGTTGTGTCACCCGAATGTAGAGATTGCTGCGCTCACCGCAGACCGGCGGGCGGGGCAGGCGATGCGCGATGTGTTTCCGCAATTCTCGCCGTTCAATCTGCCGAAGCTCATATCGATCGAGGGACTCGATTTCGCCCGCGAGAAATTCGACGTCATCTTCTGCGCCTTGCCGCATGCGACGACCCAGAAGGTGATCAAGGATCTCCTGGCTAAAGCCCCGGCAACGAAAGTGGTCGACCTGTCTGCGGATTTTCGCCTGCAGCCGGACGCCTACGCGAAATGGTACGGGCATGAGCATTACGCGCCGGAACTGCAGAAGGAAGCAGTCTACGGCCTAGTCGAGGTCTATCGCGACAAGATCAAGCAGGCGCGGCTGATCGCCAATCCCGGGTGCTACACGACCTGTGCGCAGTTGCCGCTTATTCCGCTGCTGAAGGCGAAGGCGATCGATCCCAACGAGATCGTGATCGATTCAAAATCGGGCATGACGGGCGCGGGGCGCTCCGCCAAGGAAGCGATGCTGTTCTCAGAAGTGTCGGAAGGCTTCAACGCCTACGGCGTCGGACATCACCGCCATATGGCCGAGCTTGATCAGGAGTTCTCGATCGCCGCCGGCCGCGAGGTGATCGCAAGCTTTACGCCGCATCTCGTGCCGATGAACCGGGGCATTCTCTCGACGATTTACGTGCGCGGGGAAAAATCGGCCGAGGACATGCACGCGATCATTGCCAAGGCGTATGCCGACGAGCCGTTCGTGCATGTGCTGCCGTTCGGCGAGATGCCGCATACCCGGCATGTGCGCGGCTCCAACATGACCTTCATAGGCGTCGTGAAAGACCGCATTCCCGGCCGTGTCATCATCGGCTCGGCGCTCGACAATCTGGTCAAGGGCGCGGCCGGTCAGGCGGTGCAGAATATGAACCTTGTGCTCGGATTTCCCGAGACAACCGGTCTCGAGCAGGTGGCGCTGTTCCCGTAATCCGTTTCGCTACACGACCCGGAAGATCGCCAGCGCCAACACGATCTGCGCGATAAAGCCGACGGTGAAAGCCAGCGAGCGCACGACGACGACACCAAACGCATAGACAACGGCGTGCGCAAGTCGCGCCCAGAAATACACGGCGCAGGCTACTGCGGTTGTGGTGGTGGAGATATTGAGCGAGTCGAGCACGAGCACCAGCGGCGCGAATACGACCAGATTGTCGACGGCATTGGTATGCGCGAAATAGAGCCGCATCGCCCACGGAGACTGCGGCTTGTCGTTCGGGGAAGGGTTTGCCATTGCGCCCATCACGCCGCGGATGTTGGCGCGATCGATCATGTACGGAATCCACAACAACCCTGTGAGAATCGCTGTAGCGGTCAGCCAAAATAGTTCGCGTGACATGATCAATCTCCCGGTCTTTGCAATGCAGTCACTATGACATGAACAGGGAAAATGTCAGCCCGTATGCTTTAGGTTTTGAAGGACAGATCAGCTTGTCACCTTCACGTAACTTCCGGGCGCCTCCTCAAGCGACTTGAGCGGCCCTTCGCCCGGGGTTCGCGCATCGACCTCGCTTGCGTCGCGTTCCTTGATCCAGGAAAGCCAGTCCGGCCACCACGATCCCGGATGTTCACTCGCTTCCGTGATCCACTGGTCGAGGTCGTCGCCGCTGGGAGTGGCGCCGGTCCAATATTGGTACTTGTTCTTGCCGGGGTGATTGACCACGCCCGCCATATGGCCCGAGCCCGACAACACGAACCGCACCGGCCCTCCGAAAAACGACGAGCCAAGAAAAACCGAGCGCGCCGGCGCAATGTGGTCCTCGCGGGTCGCGAGATTGTATACCGGCACCTTTATTCTTCCGAGGTCGAGCTTTTGATTGGCGAGGGTCATCGTTCCTTTGGTGAGGCGGTTTTCGAGGTAGCAGCCGCGCAGATAGAACGAGTGATTGGCCGCCGGCATGCGCGTGGCGTCGGCATTCCAGAACAGCATGTCGAAGGGCATCGGGGATTTGCCCTTGAGATAGTTATTGATGACATAGGGCCAGATCAGGTCGTTCGAACGCATCAGGTTGAACGCTGTCGCCATCTTGTCGCCAGCCAGATAGCCGCGCTCCGC
>Ga0247825_10003684_pt1 | contig 10092 bp, 5 predicted proteins | sample 13C_Vanillin_Day_FD_194413 | JGI IMG/M metagenome (GOLD analysis project Ga0247825, IMG submission 194413) | Soil microbial communities from agricultural site in Penn Yan, New York, United States - 13C_Vanillin_Day48 | ecosystem: Environmental > Terrestrial > Soil > Agricultural land | place...
ACAGCGCCGTGGGCGTCTCGTCGCGCGGCGCGCTCGAACGGACGTTCACGCCCGAGTTCCGCAACCGCCTCGACGCGACCGTCACCTTCCACGCGCTCGGCATCGCCGAGATCGAACGCGTGGTCGACAAGCAGATCGACGAACTGCGGTCGATGGTGACGGCCAAAGCAGTCACCATTGAGCTGACGCCCGAGGCGCGCGCCTGGCTGGCCGAGAAGGGCTTCGATCGCGCGTTCGGCGCGCGGCCGATGGCCCGCCTCATCGAGCGCGTCGTCAAGAAGCCGCTGTCGGAGGCACTGCTGTTCGGATCGTTGTCGGACGGTGGAGTGGTTCGCCTCGTTGTTGACGGCGGCGATATTCGGTTGGTGGTTGGTGGTTAGTGGTTCGTAGTTGCGCTCGCAGGGCGCCCCTTTAGGGGTGCCATCGCATGTCCATCTCCAGCATCCGACGCGACTACAGCGGCGACCCGCTCAGCGAATCGGAGTCTGATCCCGATCCTTTTCAGCAGTTCGCGCGCTGGTTCGAGCAGGTGCGCGATCTCGAGGCCGATCCGACGGCGTGCGCGCTCGCGACCTCGACCCGCGACGGCCGGCCGTCGGTGCGAACGGTCCTGCTGAAAGGCATGGACGATCGCGGATTCGTCTTCTACACCAATTACAACAGCCGCAAAGCGCGCGAGCTCGACGAGACGGGCCGCGCTGCGCTGCTGTTCTATTGGCCATCGCTCGTGCGGCAGGTCCGGATCGATGGACTCGTGGAGAAGGTCGACGAGGCGGAGTCCGACGCGTACTTCGCCACGCGGCCGATCGAGAGCCGGTGGAGTGTCTACGCGTCGAACCAGAGCGAGGTGATCGAGAGCCGGGCCGCGCTGGAGTCTCGCTACACCGTTGCGCGCGAGATGTACGGCGAGAACATTCCGAGACCGTCGTGGTGGGGCGGCTATCGGGTGGTGCCCGCGGAGTTCGAGTTCTGGCAGGGCAGACCCAGCCGCCTTCACGATCGCGTGCGATACGAGCGGGATCAGTCAGGGTGGCGGCGTGATCGCCTCGCCCCGTAAACGTAGTGTCCGCCCGCCCCGTAAACGTAGTGTCCGCCTTTAGGCGGACCTGGTAGAGATGCTCAAAACGAAGTCCGTCTATTCGCCGGCGGCCGAGAACGACGGGCTGCGAATCCTCGCGACGCGCTTCCGCGGCCGCGGGATGCCGTCAAATCTCTACGATGTCTGGATGCCCTCGCTTGGGCCGAGCGAACAGCTGCTGAAAGCCGTTCTGGCCGGCTCCATCACCTGGGCCGCCTTTACACGCGATTTCAAGAAAGAGCTCTTTCTCGACGGCGCGATCGACGCCCGCAACCGGACGATCAAGAATCACGGCCAGAAATCGACGCTGCGGCTCATCAAGGCGATGGCGCGAGAGGGCAACGTCACCCTGATGTGCCACTGCGATGAAGACGCAAAGCAGTGTCACCGGCACATCCTGCGCGAGCTCGTTCTGAGCAACCGGGTGTGAGAGGGGTCCGCCTAAAGGCGGACACTACGCCGGCAATCCGGCTGAAGCCGGACTCCACCAGGCTCTAGTCAGCGAGCGCCAGATCATCGGAGACGCTGTTTCGCGAGGCGCCGGGCACAACGCCGCGCAGCTTACGTCCCACGACCCGCCACGCCAGGATGAGCGACGTCACGCAGAGGGCCGTCCCGCCCAGCATGAACGTGATGACGACGATGTCCCACAGCGGGCGGTAGTTGTACAGCCACGGAAAATTCAGCGAGTGCAGCCCGTTGTACAGCCAGCGGTTGACCCAGGCGCTGTCGTCGTAACTGCCGACCACGCGCGCGGTTTTCGGATCGATGTAGAAGCGCGTGTTCTGCGCGTCGTGAAATCGCGCGAGGACGACCGGCAGCGGCCGCTGCCGCCGGCGATCGAGGTAGTACCGGTCGTATTGCGTGAGCACGCTCGTGTCGGCCATCCCGGCGCCGCCGGCAGCCTTGACGACGTCAACGATCCGCCGGGGGTCGAAACCGTCCATCGGCGCGCCATTCACCGGGACGATTCGCGTATTGCCGGGGCCCAGCGTCGCGACATAGATCGGCTCGCCGGCGAAGGACGTGAACTCGAGATCCTTGACCGGCACATTCCCGAGCTGCCTGATCGCCTCGCGAGGGTCCTTCGCGGCAAATGCAGCGAGGCTCGTCTCGCCCCGCAACGCGCTCCGAATCGTCTGCGGATCGATGCCGCGCTCGAGCAGGCCTCCGCCGGTTTCGCGCGGGAACGGATCCATGGACAGCATCCCGCTGAACGCCCAGGTGATCGTCGCGACGCCAAAGATCAGCCCGAGCACGGTGTGCCAGCGCTTCTGGCCGCGATACGGGATGCTGCTCGGCGCCCCGGCGTAGCGATATTTCCTGGACGGCGAATACATCCACGCCCCGATGACGACGCCGAGGATTGCCGCGAGGGTTCCGATCCCGGAGGACCAGATAACGACCCGGCTCCATCGCGGTCCGTTCTTGCGGAGCGGTGTGAAATAGAGCCAGTGCGGGATGGCGCCGGCATACGCGCCCAGCCGCGAACCGGTCGTGGTGTGCTGGACCACTTCGCCGGTGGTCTGGGTCACATAGACCTGCTCCCCATCGGGCCACGAGAATTTCCAGAGCGGCGCCAGATCCGCAATCCGCATCTGCACCGTCCACTGGTCCACTTCTGTGACCTGCTCGACGCGCGCGCGGCTGACCGGCTGCTTCGTCCATGCCTCTGCGGCGCGCCGGACCATGGCGTCAGAGACCTCGATCTGCTGTTCTCCCGTATCCGCGTACACGACATACGCACCGTCGTCGAACTGGTAGACCGGGCGGCTGTCGAACGTTGTCAGGCGAACGGAGGGTGCCGGCCCCTCCACGCCGAGCCTGGCGAAGGCCTCCGACGGCGACAGCGTGATCTGCAACGGATCGATCGGCTCAGCCCGCGAGACGCGATCCGCCAGCCGCACGTCCGGAAAGTCCCAGTACATGATGCCGATGGCAGACGGGAACCAGAGGAGAAAAATCAGGCAGAGCGCGACGCCGAGCCAGCGGTGAATGAAGATGAGCGCGCGCTTCATGGGGAGGATGGTAACAAAGGAGGAAGGAGGTAGGAGGCCGTGATATCTTCCCCTGCACGGCAGTGAGGTACTGCCGTATCGGATTCCCGGCACAGCGTCCGGGGGAGTGCTATGCAGTCACGCCCGTTTTCGATTGTCGAATCCTCGTCGGCGGCTGTCCGGCTTGATCGGGCGGCGGCGTTTCTCGAACGTTTCCCACCACACCAGCCGGTCACGATCGTGGCCACGAGCCGCGGGGCGGCGGACGATCTCGCGCGGCGTGTCGCTTCGCGCCGCGGCGCGACGCTCGGCGTGTCGCGCTTCAGCCTCACACAGCTGGCGGCACGGGTAGCAGCCACGCGTCTTGCCGGCCAGGGCATTGCGCCGAGTACTTCGCTCGGGGTTGAGGCCGTTGCCAGCCGTGTTGCGTTCGATGCGGCGGAGGACGGCACGCTGGACTACTTCGGCGTCGTGGCACGAACGCCGGGCTTTCCACGAGCGCTCGCGCGGACGCTCACAGATGTCCGCCTCGCCGGGATCAAGGCCGCGACGCTCGCCGGCGCGGGACGCGCGGGCCACGACCTTGCGGCGCTCGTCAGCCAGGCGGAGTCCGAGCTCGCCGACGCGTCCACCGCCGACCGCGCGGCGCTGCTTGCGGCCGCTGCGGCAGGCGTTGACCAGGAAGCCTTTCTGCGCGCGCCGCTTCTCCTGCTGGATCTGGCCGTCGAAAACTCGATGGAGGAGGCTTTTGTTGCCAGGTTGACCGCCGTTGCGACGGAGGTGCTGGCAACCCTCCCGGCGCACGATCTGTCCGCGTGCCGGGCGCTCGAACGATGTGGTGGAGCGCTCGACGTCGTGAACGGCCCGCGCCGGTCCGATCTCGACCACCTCCGTGCGTGCCTCTTTTCCGGCGAAGCGCCGGAGCGGCGCGTCCTCGATGGTTCGCTCGAGCTCTTCTCCGCACCCGGCGAGGGGCGGGAATGCGTGGAGGTCGCCCGCCGCATTCTGCGCGAAGCGCGGAACGGCGTGCCGTTCGACGAGATGGCCGTGTTCGTGCGGTCGCCCGAGCAGTATCACGGTCTGCTCGAGCATGCCTTCGAGCGCGCCCGCATTCACGCCTGGTTCGACCGCGGCACTCGTCGTCCGCACCCGGCCGGACGTGCGTTCCTGGCGCTCCTTGCCTGTGCGGCAGAAGGCCTGTCCGCGTCGCGATTTGCCGAATACCTCTCTCTCGGACAGTTGCCGGATGCCGGGCAACCGCGCGCGGATTGGATCGCCTCTGATGACGAGGTGTTCGGGGCGGCAGCGTCGGATGCAATGGACGCAGGCCCGGCCGGCGTGGAGACCGAATCCGCGGAGCCAGTACCGGATGACGATGAAGCACACGGCGTGCTGGCGGGGAGCCTGCGTACGCCCCGGCGCTGGGAACGCATGCTCGTCGAAGCGGCGGTCGTCGGCGGCGATCCGGCGCGATGGCAGCGTCGGCTGGCCGGGTTCGACGAGGAGCTGGGTGCGCGGCGCATCGAGATAGAAAGGGAGGACCCGGCGTCTCCGCGGCTTGCCGCAATCGACGACGACCGCCGGCGCCTCGTCCACCTCGGCGCATTCGCGATTCCGATCATCACGGAGATGGCGGAATGGCCGGCGCTCGCGCCGTGGGGTGAATGGCTCGATCGGCTCGACGACCTCGCGCCGCGAACGCTGCGTGCGCCCGCTTATGTGCGCCGTGTGCTCGCTGATTTGAGGCCGATGGCCACCGTCGGCCCCGTCTCGGTGGACGAAGTGCGGATGGTGCTGGCGGAGCGCCTGCGTAGTGTGGACAGCGACCCGCCCTCGCGCCGCTACGGGCGCGTGTTCGTCGGCAACCCGGCGCAGGCGCGCGGCCGCTCTTTCCGCGTCGTGTTCGTGCCCGGGCTGGCCGAGCGGATGTTCCCGCGCAAGTCATCCCAGGATCCGTTGCTGTTGGACGAGGTGCGGGAGGCAGTTTATCCGGCTGAAGCCGGACTCCACGTACTGGTGACGCGCGCGGAGCGGTCACGGCGCGAGCGCGTGCTGCTGCATCTGGCTGTTGGCGCAGCCACCGAACGTCTCTATGTGTCGTATCCGCGCCTGGACGTCGCGGAAGGCCGCGCCCGCGTGCCGTCGTTTTATGCCCTCGACGTGTTGCGCGGCGCCACCGGTGTGATTCCTGATCTGCCAGGCCTCGAGCGCCAGGCGGCGCAGCGGGGCGATCCGAGGTTGGCGTGGCCCGCGCCGGCGCGGCCTGAGGAGGCGATTGACGATCAGGAGCACGACCTTGCCGTGCTGCGAACGCTGTTCGAGGCCGCGGACCCGGCCGCGGTGCGCGGTCACGCGCAATATCTGCTGCGGCTGAACGAATCGCTGCGGCGCTCCGTGACGGAGCGGTGGGGCCGCGGTCTGCCGCGCTGGTCGCATCTCGATGGCTTGACTCGCGTGACCGACGCGACGCGTGCGGCTCTCGAATCCCAGCGGCTCCACAGGCGGCCCTACTCGATTTCAGCGCTGCAGAAGTTCTCCGCCTGTCCGTATCAGTTCTTTCTCAGCGCAGTCTACCGGCTCGAGCCTGCCGAGCGGCCGGAGCCGCTCCAGCGTCTTGATCCCCTGACTCGCGGCAGCATCGTTCACCGGATCCAGGCGGTGGCGTACCGCGCGCTCGCCGGGCGCGGCGCGCTGCCGGTGACCGCCGCCTCGCTCGACGCTGCTCTGGCCGTGCTCGAGGAAGCGATCGCGTCGGTCGCCGCGGAATACGAGGAGAAGCTGGCGCCGGCGATCGACAGTGTCTGGCGCGAAGAGATTGCCGTCATCGCACGCGATCTGCGGGGGTGGCTTCGCCAGACCAGCGAAGAGGGCGGGGGGTGGACCCCCCGCTACTTCGAGCTGTCGTTCGGGCTGCCGTTCGGCGCCGACCGCGATCCGCACAGCCGCCGTGACGAGGTGCTGATCGACGGCCGGTTCCGGCTGCGCGGCGCGGTCGATCTTGTCGAGGAGCATCGAGATACGGGCGTGCTGCGGGTTACGGATCACAAGACGGGCAAGGACCGCACGACAGACGACCTGATCATCGGCGGTGGCGCAACGCTGCAGCCGGTCCTGTACTCGGTGGCCATCGAGGAGGTCACGGGCCGGCCTGTCGCGGAGACACGGCTCTTCTTCTGCACCACGGCCGGCGGCTACAGGATCCGTCCCGTTTCCCTGCTTCCTCAGGCGCGACGCGCCGGCGTTGAGGCGCTCGAGATCATCGACCGCGCAATCGAGCTCGGTTTTCTCGCCGCCGCTCCCAACGAGCGTGCCTGCGCCTGGTGTGACTTCCGGCCGGTGTGCGGCCCGCACGAGGAACTTCGCATCTCGCGCAAGTCCCCGGATCCGCTCCGCGATCTCATCGAGCTGAGGCAACGGCCATGATGGTCCTCGACGATCAGGAGGCACGCGACGCGATCGCGAACGATCTCGAGTCGACGTTTGTCGTCGAAGCCGCCGCGGGCACGGGAAAAACGACCGAGCTGGTCCGCCGGATTGTTCGCGTGCTGGCGACAGGAAAAGCATCCGTTGGCGACCTCGTCGCGGTGACGTTCACCGAGAAGGCTGCCGGCGAGCTGAAGCTGCGGCTGCGGCAGGAGCTCGAGCGGGGAACAGGCGACTCGGGACTGGACGCCGCTTCCCGCGCCCGCCTGGATGCGGCGTTGATGAACCTCGAGGAGGCGCACGTCAGCACGATTCACGGCTTCTGCGCCGATCTGCTGCGGGAGCGCCCGGTCGAGGCCGGTGTCGATCCGCTGTTCCGGGTGCTCACCGAAGGAGAAGCGCGGCGGTTGTACGCCGAAGCGTTCGACGCGTGGCTGCAGGAAACCCTCGAGAACATGCCCGAAGGCGTCCGGCGATCGCTGCGCCGGTCGGCACGGCCCGCTATTCCCGGGGGGGATGCGAGCGACGACGGCCCGATCGATCGACTGCGCTCGGCGGGTTGGGATCTCGTCGAATGGCGCGACTTCACCGGTGCCTGGAGCCGCCCCGACTTCGATCGACATGGTTCCATCGCCGCGCTTGTACGCAGCGTGCACGAGTGTGCCGCCACCACGTCGCGGGCGGCCAGCGCGCGCGACCCGCTGTTTGTGGACACGGCGGCGGTGCGGCGCACCAGTGAGGAGCTGCGCCTGATCATGGCCGCCGCAGACAACGACGCGGCGGAGGCGGCGCTGGTGGATTTGTGCCGCCAGCGCGATTTCCGGCGGGCACGCAAGGGAATGGGCGCATCGTTCGCGCGCGGCGTTGCGCGCGCGGACGTTCAGGCCGCGCTCCAGTCGCTGCTGCAGCAGCTCGATGTCTTCAAGGCGGATGCCGACGCCGACCTTGCGGCCCTGCTGCGGCACGAGCTGCAGGGCGCCATCGACCGTTACGAACGGTTGAAAGCGGCGCACGGCGCTCTCGATTTCCTCGATCTCCTGCTGCGCGCCCGCGACCTTCTGCGAAATCGGTCTGACGTCCGTGGACACTTCCAGCAGCGGTTCAGCCGGCTGTTCGTCGACGAGTTCCAGGACACGGATCCGCTGCAGGCCGAACTGCTTCTCCTGCTGGCGGCGGACGATCCGGCCGAGCGCGACGCGTGGCGTGTTCGCCCCGTGCGCGGCAAGCTCTTCGTGGTCGGTGATCCGAAGCAGTCGATATATCGGTTCCGGCGCGCCGACGTGCGGATCTACTCCCGTGTGCGCACGCAGCTGCAGAGACACGGGGCGCGATGCGAGCAGCTGACGACGAGCTTCCGCGGCGTGCCCAACCTGCAGCGCGCCGTCAACGCGGCGTTTGCGCCGTTGATGACGGGAAACCCCGACACGATGCAGGCGTCCTATGTGCCGCTCGCACGGTCCAGAGACGACCTTCCCGGCCAGCCGTCCCTCATCGCGTTGCCGGTTCCTCGGCCGTACGGAAAACGAAATATCTCCGGGATTGCCATCGACGAATCGCTCCCGGACGCCGTTGGCGCGTTCGTGCACTGGTTGATTCACGAAAGCGGATGGCAGGTGACCGAGCGTCATGGCGCGGCGCCGGTTCCCGTGCGGCCGGGACATGTGTGTCTGCTGTTCCGGCGCTTCGTCAGTTTCGGTACCGACGTCACGCGCGGATACGTCGACGCGCTCGAAGCGCGCGGCATCAACCATCTGCTGGTCGGCGGCCGCGCGTTTCACGGGCGCGAGGAGATCGAAACGCTGCGCGCGGCGCTTGCGGCGGTCGAATGGCCAGATGACCAGCTGTCGGTCTTCGCGACGCTGCGTGGCGCGCTGTTTGCGATTGGCGACGAGGAGCTGCTCGAGTACCGGCACCGGTACGCGAAAGCCTTTCACCCGTTCAGGGTGCCGGCGGAGCTGCCAACCCATCTGCGCCCGATCGCCGAGGCGCTCGAGCTGCTGGCCACGCTGCACCTTCGCCGCAATCGCCGGCCGGTTGCCGACACGATCTCGGATCTATTCGAGGCGACACGGGCGCACGTCGGGTTCGCGTTGCGGCGTGCCGGTGAACAGGTGCTGGCGAACGCGCTGCACGTCGCCGAGCTCGCGCGCCAGTACGAGCTCGCCGGCGGCATCTCCTTCCGCGGGTTCATCGACGCCTTACAGCAGGCAGCGGACGAGGGGCAGGCCGGCGAGGCGCCCATCGTCGAAGAGGGCAGCGACGGCGTCCGCCTCATGACGGTGCACAAGGCGAAAGGGCTCGAGTTCCCGGTCGTCATCCTCGCGGACATGACGGCTAAGCTCACCCCATTCGAAGCGTCACGTCACATCGATGTCGACGCCGGAGTGTGCGCGCTTCGCATCGGCGGCTGGTCTCCGGTTGACCTGCTGCGGCAGCAGGCACTCGAGCAGGCCCGCGAACGCGAAGAAGGAATACGAACGGCGTACGTCGCGGCGACGCGAGCGCGCGATCTGCTGGTGGTGCCCGCGATCGGCGATCAACCGTACGACGGCGGCTGGCTGAGCCCGCTCGACACCGCGGTTTATCCGCCCGTGGGGAGCCGCCGGCAGCCGCGAACTGCAGCCGGGTGCCCATCGTTCAAGAAGGACTCCGTGCTGCATCGGCCCGATGATGGCGTCGCGATGTCACAGACGGTCGCACCGGGCCGCCATACATGTGGGGCGGGTTCGGCCGAGTCCGGCGCCAGCGAGGCCGACCCGCCATTCGAGGTTGTCTGGTGGGATCCGGCGGCGCTGCAACTTGGGGCTGACCCGCCGTTCGGCCTTCGCCGCCAGGAACTCATCTCGAAGGAGGTCGCGCTCGACGTCGTCGCCGCCGGGACCGCCCGTTACGTGACGTGGCGCAACGCGCGCGAGGATGCGGTTACTCGTGCCGCGAGGCCGTCAGTGAAGGTACGCACAGTGACGGAGTGGGCGAGAGGGATGGATCCGGGCAAGTTGCAAGTGGCAAGTTCCAAGTTTCAAGTGGAAATCGTGACGCTCGATGCACCGGTCGGACGTCCTGCCGGACCGCGCTTCGGCACATTGGTCCACGCGTCGCTCGCCGCTGTTCCGCTGGATGCGGATCAGTCAACCGTCGATCGAATCGTCGCCGTCCAGGCGCGCATAGTCGCGGCGCCAGCCGTTGAAGTGGCGGCCGCTCAGCAGGTGATCCGTGCGGTCCTCGGTCATGAGGTGCTGGCGCAAGCCCGGCGCGCAGCGGAGCGCGGGGCTCTCCTCCGGGAGACGCCAACGACGGTCGTGCTGGAGGGCGAGGTGATCGAAGGCACCGTTGACCTTGCCTTTGAGACGCAGGACGGCTTCGTCGTGGTTGACTTCAAGACTGATCGCGCTGAAGGGGAGGCGCTTGCGGTTTACGCGCGTCAGGTCGAGCTCTACGCCGAAGCGATCGCGCAGGCAACCGGCAAGCCCGTACGTGCGCTCCTCATGAGTGTGTAATCGGATGGCACCCCTGAAGGGGTGCCCTACGTGCCCGTTGTGTCGTAGGGCGCCCTTTCAAGGGTGCCCGGAATCAATGTCGTAGGGCGCCCTACGC
>Ga0247825_10003686_pt1 | contig 10089 bp, 8 predicted proteins | sample 13C_Vanillin_Day_FD_194413 | JGI IMG/M metagenome (GOLD analysis project Ga0247825, IMG submission 194413) | Soil microbial communities from agricultural site in Penn Yan, New York, United States - 13C_Vanillin_Day48 | ecosystem: Environmental > Terrestrial > Soil > Agricultural land | place...
GTGCTCCACGTCGCGGTGGGGATGTTGATGCTGCTCTACTGCTTCGCGCGGCGGCTGATGCGAAAGCTCACGCCGGCCCGCGACATCGACATCTCCAACACTGCCCTCTACTGGCACTTCACGCAGCTCACGGTGGCGATCACGGTGGCGGTGATCGCCGGGTTCCCACTGGTAGCTTGAGGACACGGCATGGAAGAGAGCGCCGAGAAGCGCGAGAACCTCTGGACCCTGGCTGCCTCTCCGCTCGTGTGGGCCGTGCACTTCCTGCTCTCGTACGGAGTGGCCGCGGTGTGGTGCGCCAGGTTCGTCGGGGAGGATGGCTCGCTGCTGCCCGTCCGGGTGGCGATCGCCGCCTTCACGCTGGTGGCGCTGTCAATCATCGCATGGATCGGCACTCGCGCCTGGCGCCGCCACCGGCTGCGCGGCGGCCGGGCGCCGCATGACGAGGACACCTCGCTCGCTCGCCACCGCTTCCTCGGGTTTGCCGTCGTCCTCCTCTCCAGCCTGAGCGCGGTGGCCGTGGCCTACAGCGCGATGGTGGTGGTGTTCGTCCGGAGCTGCCGATGACCCGCCCTGTCCTCCTCATCGCCGGCACGGTCCTGCTCGCCGCGCTCTGGGCCGGCCCGGTGCCCCGTTGGGCGCAGGCGTCCTTCTCCGCGCACATGGTGCTGCACATGGGCGTGGTGGCTCTCGCCGCGCCGCTGATCGCGCTCGGCCTGGCGGGCGGCCCCTTCGATCCGGCGCGCCGCGCGCCCGTGCTATTCCCACCCATCCTGGCGTCCATCTTCGAGCTGATCGTCGTCTGGAGCTGGCACACCCCGGCGCTGCACCACGCCGCGCGGAGCCACACCCCCGCCTTCGTGGCCGAGCAGGCGGCGTTCCTTCTCAGCGGGCTGTGGGTGTGGCTCTCCACCCTTGGGGGCGGGCCCATCGCCCGGGCAGAGCGCCGCGGGGCGGGCGTGCTCGCGCTCCTGCTCACCTCCATGCATATGACGCTGCTGGGCGCCCTGCTCGCGCTGCCGCAGCGCCCGCTGTTCAAGCACGGAGGGCACGGTGCGGAGCACGGCAGCGGGTGGCTCTCGCCACTGGAAGATCAGCACCTGGGTGGCGCGGTCATGCTGCTCATGGGAGGCGTGTCGTATCTGGCGGGCGGTGTATGGCTGGTGCTCGAGCTGCTCCGGCGGCGCGTGCGCCCGCAGGCCGCCGCGGATCGCGATGCGCAGGAGGTGCCACGGCCATGAAGCGGCGCCTCCTCAAATGGGTGGGGCTCGCGCTGCTGCTGGCGCTCGCCGCGTTCCTCGTGATGGCGAGCGGCATCATCTCCATCCCCGCCTCGTCGAAGCACTGGGCCCTCACCTACTGGATCCTCGACTTCACCAAGCGGCGCTCGGTGGCCACCCACACACTCGGCGGCGACCCGCTGAAGCTCCACGAGGAGTGGATGGTGCTCAAGGGCGCCGGCCACTACCTCACCGGGTGCCAGCCATGCCACGGGAGCCCAGGCACGAACGGATTCGCGCTGTTGATGAAGGGGGCGACGCCGTCCCCGCCCTACCTGCCGGACCGCATCTCACGGTGGGAGCCGGACGAGCTCTTCTACATCGTGAAGCATGGAATCAAGTTCACGGGGATGCCCGCGTGGCCGGCACTGCAGCGCGATGACGAGGTCCGTGCGATGACCGCCTTCCTCACCCGTCTGCCATCGCTGGATGCCCAGGGCTTTGACGCGCTGGTCTACCCTGCTCCTGGAACGCCGGGGAGCGGTCCCGCCCGCCAGGTTGAGGGAATGGCGGTGCCGCGCGCGGTGGTGGTGAGCTGCGCCCGCTGTCACGGCTCGGATGGAGGAGGCCGCGGGGCGGGCGCATTCCCGAAGCTCGCGGGGCAGCGCCGCGAGTACCTGCTCGGCGCGCTGGACGCCTACGCGCGCGGCCAGCGCTACAGCGGGCTCATGCAGCCCCTCTCGGTGGGACTCCCGGCCGAGGAGCGCACGCGGATCGCGGACTACTACGCAGCGTTGCAGGCCATCGCTCCATCCACCGCGGAGCCTGGCGCCGTGGATCCGGAGGTGGAGCGCGGCCGGTCCATCGCCCACCAGGGGATCCCGGAGCAGCGGGTGCCGATCTGCATCCGCTGCCATGGGCCCAAGTCAACGCCAGTGAACCCGAACTACCCCTCACTCGCGGGGCAGTACCGCGAGTACCTCCTCCTGCAGATGAAGCTGTTCAAGCAGGGCCAGCGCGGCGGCGGGAAATACGCTCACCTGATGCACGAGGCCGCGCGGGGACTGCGTGAGGATCAGATGAGCGACGTTGCCGCCTACTTCGCCTCGCTGCCGACACACTCACATTCGCGCTCGCACTGAGGCGAGGAGCACCCGGAGGATGGAATCTCAATCACTCCTCGTCAATGCGGCCCTCTTCGTCGCGGCCTCCGCGGTCATCTGGTGGGCAGGAATCCGGCTGGAGCGGCTGGCGGACCAGCTCGCGGTGCAAACCGGCCTGGGACATGCCTTCGTGGGCGTGGCGCTGCTCGCGGCCGCCACCTCGCTCCCAGAGGTTGCCACCACCGTCACCGCGATCGTGATCCTCGACAACCCGACGCTCGCCGTCCATAACCTGCTCGGAGGTGTGGCGCTCCAGACGGGCCTGCTCATCCTGGCGGACCTCGCGCAGCGCGAGCGCGGCGCGCTCACCTTCTTCACGCCCCGCTACTCGCTGCTGCTTCAGGGCGTAGGGCTGGTGTTCCTGCTGCAGTTCGCCATCACCGGGGTGGCCGCGAAGGGGACGCCCACTGTCTGGTCGATCAGCATCTGGAGTGTGCTGCTGTTCGCATCGCAGCTCCTGGTGATGTACCTGACCTACCGCCACCGGGGGCACCCCCGGTGGACACCGTCCGACGCCGACGACACTCCGGACGGAGAGCTCCCCCGCGACGCAGCCCCCGCGGACGAGAAGGGACAGGAAGACGATCAGACACCGGCCTCCCGGCTCTGGCTCGGCTTCGCTGGTGCGAGCGCGCTGGTGCTCGTGGGAGGCTGGCTCGCTACCTCCACCGCCGAGGTGCTCGCGGAGCAGACGGGGCTCGGACCTGCCTTCCTCGGCGCCACACTGCTCGCGGCGGCGACCTCGATGCCGGAGATCTCCACCACCTTCACCGCGGCGCGGACCGGCCGGTACACGCTCGCCATCTCCAACATCTTCGGGAGCAATGCCTTCGACGTCAGCCTGCTGTTCTGGGCGGACCTGCTGTGGCGGCAGGGCTCGGTGCTCGCGCACGCGGAGATGACGGTGGTGTTCGTCGCCGGGCAGGGCTCCGCGATGACGTGCCTGTTCTTGTGGGGCCTCATGGAGCGGGAGAACCGGACGGTCGGCAGGCTGGGCTGGGACTCCGTGGCGGCGCTGATTCTCTATCTCGGCGGCGTGACAGTGCTGTACTTCATTCAGTAGTAAGTGCCTCCTTGGACACCGAGCGTCCAGACGCTGGGTTCCGCTCGCCGCCCTCTGTCCGTACCCTCGGGAGAGAGGCCAGACATGGAACAACTCGGTTTGAGACGCTGGCTCCTGGCGGGTTCCGCCGCGATGGGAGCGGTGGCGGCGACGATGGAGCTCGCCCGCCGGCAGGGGTGGACCCAGTTGCAATTCCCACGGGTGCTCGGGACGGCGCTCGCGGAGGACACCCCTGCCTCGAGGGCGGCGGGCTGGGCGTTCTTCGCCGGAAACGGAGTCTTGCTCGCGCTCGCGTACCGGGAGGCCGCACGTCTGACTGGCGCGGAGGCGGCCGTGCCGAGTGGGGCGGCGCTCGGGCTGCTGCATGGCCTGGTCGCCGTGGGCAGTGCCATGGCGCTGTCACCGCTCCATCCGCGGCCGCTCCAGGCAGGACTCGGCCGCTGGCTGAATTCCAAGCCGCCCGCAATGGGGGTCGCGGTTCTGCTGGGGGTACACGTGCTCTACGGCGCGGTGCTCGGGCTCGCCGCGCGCCATCGCGTGGCCGGGCGCTGACCCCTGGGCAAGACCAGCAGGCAACGGGGCGGCCGACCCCGCGCCGAAGATGGATCACCGGCCGGTGCTGGCGATTGTGGGGCAGGCGGCTCGAGCGCCCATCGGCGGCGACTACCAGCAGGAGGTGGATCTCGTCTCACTCTTCAAGGACGTAGCGCACGAGTACGTCTACATGGCGTCGAGCCCCGCGCAGATGCGCCACCTCGTCGACCGGGCGATCCGCATCGCCTACGCTCAGCGGACGGTGACCTGCATCGTCATTCCCAAGGACGTACAGGAGCAGCCTGCCGTCGAGTCCCCTCCACGCAAGCACGGGAGCCTCTTCTCCGGCCACGGCGTGACGCGCCCGAGCGTGGCACCCACCTCCAGGGATCTCCAGCGTGCCGCGGACGTCCTCAACGCAGGAAACAAGGTCGCGCTGCTGATCGGCGCTGGCGCCCTGGGCGCGGCGGAGGAGGTGAAGACGGTGGCGGAGCGCCTCGGCGCGGGCGTCGCCAAGGCGCTGCTGGGGAAGGCGGCGCTGGAGGACTCGCTGCCGTACGTGACGGGCGCCATCGGCCTGCTGGGTACCGAGCCGAGCTGGGACCTGATGATGAACTGCGACACGCTGCTGATGATCGGCTCCACCTTCCCCTCCTCGGAGTTTCTCCCCGAGGAGGGCCAAGCGCGCGGCGTTCAGATCGACATTGACGGCCGGATGCTCTCCATGCGCTACCCGATGGAGGTGAACCTGATTGGAGACGCGAAGGAGACGCTGCGGGCGCCGCTCCCGTTCCTCCAGCCGAAGACGGATGATGCCTGGAGCAAGCGCGTGGAGAAGAACGTGGCCTCGTGGTGGAAGACGCTGGAGGCCCGGGCGCACGCACCGGCGAAACCGCTCAACCCGCAGCGGGTCTTCTGGGAGCTGTCTCCGCGCCTGCCGGACCGCGCGATCCTCTCCTGCGACTCCGGCTCGGCGGCCAACTGGTTCGCGCGGGATCTCAAGATGCGGCCCGGCATGATGGCCTCGCTCTCCGGCGGGCTCGCCACCATGGGCAGCGGGGTGCCGTACGCCATCGCCGCCAAGTTCTGTCACCCGGAGCGGCCCGCCATCGCGCTCGTCGGTGACGGCGCGATGCAGATGAACGGCATGAACGAGCTCATCACCGTCGCGCAGTACTGGCGCCGCTGGAAGAACCCGCAGCTCATCGTGCTGGTGCTCAACAACGAGGATCTCAACCAGGTGACATGGGAGCAGCGAGCGATGTCGGGAGATCCGAAGTACCCCGCCTCGCAGAGACTGCCGGACTTCGCCTATGCGCAGTACGCGGAGTCGCTGGGACTGCGCGGCATCAAGGTCGACTCGCCCGAGGCGGTTGGCCCCGCCTGGGACGCGGCCTTCGCCAGCGACCAGCCCGTGGTGCTGGAGGCGAAGGTAGATCCCGAGGTCCCACCGCTGCCACCCCATATCACGATCGAGCAGGCCAAGGCGTTCGCCGCGTCCGTGCTCAAGGGCGATCCACAGGCCGCGGGGATGATCCGCGGCTCGTTCCGTGACTGGTTCGAGGGGAAGCTCAGGCGGTAGGGGCTGCGGCATGAGGGACCCTTCGCTCGCGTCCGCAGCAATTCCGATCGAGACGGGTACTGTCCGCGTCTATCGCATCCCAACCGAGGCTCCCGAGGCGGATGGCACCGCCACATGGCAGGCGACGGTGCTGGTGACGGTGGAGCTGCACGCGGGCGGCGAGCTCGGGCTCGGGTACAGCTACGCCTCGCCAGGAGTGGGGAGGATCATCGAGGACGAGATCCTCCCGGTGGTGCGGTGAGCTGGCTGGAGGAGCCGGTGTCCTCGGACGAGCTTGAGGGGATGCGGCTCGTCCGCGAGCGCGGGCCCGCAGGGATGGAGATCGCCGCTGGCGAGTACGGCTTCGACCGCTTCTACTTCGACACCATGCCCGCCGCGAACGCGGTCGACGTGTTGCAGGCGGATGCCACGCGCTGCGGCGGCATCATGGGCTATCTCGAGGCAGCGGCGCTGCGTCAGGCGCGTGGGGTGCCGCTCTCTTCGCACACCGCACCCGCGCTCCACGTCCACCTCTGCCAGGCGGCGCCGGCCGCGCCGCGCCCGCTCGAGTATTTCCACGATCACGTGCGCATCGAGCGCGAGCTGCTCGACGGATTTCAGACGCCGGTGGACGGCCACCTGAAGGCAGATGTCTCACGCCCCGGGCTGGGCCTCCAGCTCAAGTACTCGGACGCCGAGCGCTATCGGGTATGCGAGACGGGAGGAGTTGCATGCTGCGCCGAAGCCACCAGAGTCCCGGAGCACGCGGCTCGCAGTGGTCGGCGCTCGCGGAGGAGCTGCGCAGCGGCACCGGGGCGAAGGTCCGCTTCGATGACGGCGCTCGTGGGCTCTACGCCACCGACGCAGGGAACTGCCGGCAGGTCCCCATCGGAGTGGTGGTGCCGAAAACCATCGAGGATGTCGTCGCCACCATCGCGATCTGCAGGCGGCACGGAGCACCGGTGCTCTCCCGCGGCGGTGGGACCAGCCTGGCTGGCCAGACGTGCAACACCGCCGTGGTGATCGACTGGCCGAAGCACCTCGGCGGCGTGCTGGAAGTGGACGCGCTGCTCCTCGCCGGCTATCCGGACGTGTTCGAGGCGGCGGACCACGTGACGGAGATCGCCCAGTGCGCTCCGATCGGGCTGGAGGGCCTGGACCGCAAGCTGCTCGCGAACATGCGAAAGAAGCGGCTCCAGGTGGAGCACCTCTCCCTGCTGCCCGACGGCGGCGCCTTTCTCCTGGTGGAGTTCGGCGCCAAGACGCGGCAGGAGGCGAGGCAGCTCGCCGAGACGGCGAAGCGGCGACTCTCGAGTGAGCGCCCCGCGCGGACATTGAAGATCCTGGACGATCCTTCCGAGATGCACCAGGTCTGGGACATCCGCGAATCCGGCCTCGGCGCCACCGCCCGGGTGCCGGGTGAGCGCGAGCACTGGATAGGCTGGGAGGACTCCGCCGTTTCCGCTCCTTCGTCGAGGAGGCCGCGGAGCTCTGCCTCGCGCATGGTGGCTCGCTCTCCGGAGAGCACGGGGATGGAGGCCTTCCGGGAGTTCAAGGCGCTGTGGGATCCAGAGGGGAAGATGAACCCGGGCAAGGTGGTGGACCCCTACCCCCTCACCTCGAACCTGCGCCTGGGCGCGGATCGTCCTCCACCAGCCCCCTGGAAGACGTGGTTCCGGTTCCCGGAGGATGATGGCGGCTTCACCAGCGCGACCCTGCGCTGCGTGGGTGTGGGGAAGTGCCGGCGGCAGGAGGGCGGAGTGATGTGCCCGAGCTACCATGTCACTGGCGACGAACAGCACAGCACCCGCGGCCGCGCACACCTGCCGATCAACGTGGACATGGCCACCTATAAGGCCGAGTTCAACGCGCACTACTACAAGGGCAGACTGCGGCCGCGGCCCGCGTACTCGATGGGGCTGGTGATGTTCTGGGCGAGGTTGGCGGCGCTGGCCCCGCGGCTGGCGAACATGCTCTCGCGCCAGCAACCGTTCGCCTCAGCGGCGAAGTGGGTGGCAGGGCTCGCTCCACAGCGCGTATTGCCGCGGTTCGCGACACACACCTTTCAGCGCCAGGCGAGGAACCATGCCCCGAGCATGAGAGGCCGCCGCGTGCTGCTCTGGCCGGATACCTTCAACAACCACTTCCACCCCGAGACCGCACGGGCGGCGCTGACCGTGCTGGAGCGCGCGGGGTTCCGCGTCGAGGTGCCGCGGGGGTTCTTCTGCTGCGGCCGACCGCTCTATGACTTTGGCATGCTGGACACAGCGAAGTGGCTGCTGCGCCGGACGCTCAGGCAGCTTCGGCCCGTGATCGCCGCCGAGGTGCCGATCATCGTGCTCGAGCCGAGCTGCGCGGCTGTCCTCTGGGACGAGCTCGGAGGACTCTTCCCGGAGGATCCGCTGGCCCAGGCGCTGAGCCGGCAGGTGCTCACGCTCGCCGAGTTCCTGGAGGTGCACGCGGAGACCGTGACGTTGCCGCGAATGGCGGGCCGCGCGCTGCTTCAAGGCCACTGCCACCAAAGGTCGCTCCACGGCATCGCCGCGGATCTGTCTGTCGTTCCCAGGATGGGGCTGGAGGTCGAGGACGCTGACGCGGGCTGCAGCGGGATGGCGGGCTCGTTCGGCTTCGAGCGCGGAGAGAAGTCCGAGCTCTCGCGTCGCATCGGAGCGCAGGGCCTGCTCGCCAAAGTCCGCGCGCTGCCGCAGGAGACGCTGGTGATTGCGGACGGCTTCAGCTGCCGCGAGCAGGTAGCGCAAGAGACGAACCGCCGCGGGTTCCATCTCGCCGAGGTCATCTTTCGCGGATGGGCGCACTCCGAGGTGAGACCTGAGGCACAGGAGCCTCCGGTGCGCCGCCGCTGGGCCGCACTGGCGGCAGGCGCCGCGGTGGCCGTGCTCACCAGCGCCGTCCTGGGGGCGGCCCTGTCTCGCAGGCAGCGGGTGTGAAAGCGGCTGAGTACGAGTGTGGAGTCACGTGGCGCGCCTCAATACATGCCTTGCACCACTGCTCCTGGCTTGCACCTCGAGTAGGGACTCCACTCTTCAGCAGCGCCTCTCGCCGCTCAATGCGGCAGGAGGGGCTCCAGGTACTCCAGGCGCTCATCTCCCTGCCTGTTCTCCTGCTTGGCCCAAGTGGCGTAGTGACACCTTGGCAACAATCCCGCACACAAATTTAGTTGCACCTCAAAACATCAGGCATCATCGGTATGCGCGTGACTGGCACTGCCCTTCCTCAGCGGCGCTTCTTGATGACGCACATCGACTCTATCGAGAAGCTGGCGGTCCTCCTCCTGCTTCAAAACCGGACGGAGCGGCTGTGGGCGGCATCTGAAGTAGCGCTAGAACTACGCATCACACAAGCCTCGGCGGCCGCTCGGCTGGCGGACCTCGCCTCGAGTGGGCTGCTCGTCAGCAGCAGAGAGGCCCCTGCGGCCTACCGCTACAGCCCAGCCCACTCTGACGACGTGCGTGCCATCTCGGAGCTGGCGACGACGTACTCCGAGCGGCGTGTCAGTGTCATCACCTTCATCTTTGTCCCACCGCTGTGCGCGAGCGGCTACGGCTTGGGGACGAGCACCTGGTCCGTCGCGGGGGGCGCGGCGCTGCTCTTCCTCACCAACATGGTCGCCATCGTCCTGGTTGCCACGGTGGCGTTCATCGCCGTGGGCTTCAACCGCATCAACGTCGCCCAGCTCGAGCAGGCGGAGTTCCTCCAGAGCGCAGGTGCTCAGGGCCGCATCACCTGGGCCATCTCCCGGCGCCTCGAGCAGCTCTTCGAGGCCCGCTGGGGGCACTGGCTCCGGGTGCTCATGCCATTCATGCTGCTGGCGAACGTCTATGTGCCCCTGCGCCGGGCCTTGGATGAGGTGGCGTGGCAGATCCGCGTCCGGAACTCCGTACGGGTGACGGTGGAGAGCCTGCCGCAGCGCGTGGTGGAGAGCCGCGTCCGCGTTGGGCGGCGCGAGGTCGAGGTGCTCGTCATCCTGCTGGGCAAGAACGCTGATGCCGAAGCCGCGCGGAGCAGGCTGGACGGGCAGATCCGGCAGATCTCCGGTGTGACGCCGCGGGTAGACGTCCTCGCCGTGGCGGATGCCTCAGCCCTGGCTGGCATCGAGTCCATCCTCTACAAACCTCCGCCGTTGCCGCCCCCCGCTCCGCCTTCACCGGCGGAGACGCTCGACAGCTCACGCGCCTTCGTTCGGACGGCGATCGAGCGCGCCTGGCCTGCACGTGCCTCCGGAGCCCCACTCTCCATTGACATCGGCGCGAGGGGTGCTTCCCTGGGAGTCCGGGTGGTTCACCTGGGACAAGGACTGGATGCCCCAGGGTGCGAGGCGCTCGAGCGCTCGCTCACGACGGAGCTGGGCAGGCCCGTCTCCCTGTCGAGCGTCGCGCTCCCCACCTCCGAGCTCACTCGGGCTGATGGGGAGCCGCGCTTCATCGCCGAGCTCGCTCCCGCGCTGCGAGCCTCAGCAAACATCGTGGAGGTCTCGGTCTGTGCGGAGCATCCTCCCGCAGGGACAGGCTGGCGCCGCGCAGGCGACGA
>Ga0247825_10003687_pt1 | contig 10088 bp, 8 predicted proteins | sample 13C_Vanillin_Day_FD_194413 | JGI IMG/M metagenome (GOLD analysis project Ga0247825, IMG submission 194413) | Soil microbial communities from agricultural site in Penn Yan, New York, United States - 13C_Vanillin_Day48 | ecosystem: Environmental > Terrestrial > Soil > Agricultural land | place...
GTATCTACAAGGTCGTGAACCAGGTCCCCCGAGGCCAGGTGGCCACCTACGGGGATGTCGCCGCCATCGTGGGAGACGGCTGCGATGGACGCATCGTGGGCCATGCCATGGGAGCGCTGGGCCCGCGGTCGGTCCAGGTGGCCTGGCAGCGGGTCATCGGCCGCAACGGGCGCATCACCACGTCCGGGCTGCACCAGCCTGACAAGCTGGCCGCCGAGGGCGTCGAGTTCGATGATCGCGGCTACGTCATCATGCAGCGCTTCCACTGGGCCGGCCCGACCGAGGAGTGGGCGCGGGCCCATGGCTTCCAGATGCTGCCCAAGGGAGGCGCGGAGGAGGCCCCGGACAATCAGCTCCGCCTCTTCTGAGGTGATGCGGAAAACCGAGGCTCCCACGGGGCGAGCCGTGGGATTCTCGGGGCATGACCGAGATCGAAACCATCGAGGCTTTCGAGCGGCACCTGCGCGGCGGCAACTCCTTCCGCAACATGGTCATCCAAGGCCTGGACCTGCGAGGCTTCACGCGGGAGATTGTTGCCGCCTCGCTCGAAGGCTCCGTCTTCATGGGATGTGAGCTCGAGAAGGAGGCGTTCCGTGCGGCGCTCCTTCAGGGAGCCGTGATCTTCCCGCCCTTCGAGGGACTGCCCTACCAGCCGTATCGCAGCCGCCTCTATACCATCGAGGAGATCTACGCGGGGTTCGATCCGGCCCGGCCCGAGACGTACGCCGAGACGCCGGACGCGCGTATCTACGCCCACTGGGTCATGCAGGGACGGGCCACGCCAACGTCGATCCTCGAGACGCTGGCTCAGCGGCTCCACGATCACGCCGTCACGGATGCGATGGAGGAGCTGCTGGCGGGGGACGGCAAGCCGCGCAAGGTCGTGGCCATCATGGGTGGTCACTCCATGCTCCGAGGACAGCCCAACTACCGGATAGTGGCGACGCTCGCCCGCGAGCTGACCCGGCGCGGCTTCTTCATGGTGAGCGGCGGCGGCCCGGGCGCGATGGAGGCCACCCACGTGGGCGCGTGGTTCGCCCGGCGGAGCGAGGTGGAGCTGGACGTGGCGCTCGCCATGCTCGCGAAGGCGCCGAGCTACAAGGATCGGGAGTGGCTCTCACGCGCGTTCGAGGTGCGCACGGCGTTCCCGCTGGCGCCGGGCGATCTCTCCGCCTGCGCCAGCCTGGGCATCCCGACGTGGCACTACGGCCATGAGCCCCCCAACGCCTTCGCCACCTCTGTCGCCAAGTACTTCGCCAACAGCGTCCGCGAGGAAGGCCTGCTCACCATCGCCACGGGGGGCGTCATCTATTCCCCCGGCAGCGCGGGCACCATCCAGGAGATCTTCCAGGATGCCTGCCAGAACCACTACAACACCGTGGGCGTCGTCAGCCCCATGATCTTCCTGGGGAGCGAGTTCTGGACCCAGACCCGCCCGATCTACCCGCTGCTGACTCAGCTCGCTCGGGGCCACGAGTATGGGCGCTACCTGCGGATCACGGACTCGGTGGAGGAGGTCGTCCAGGCGCTGGAGGACTACGATCGTGCCCAGGCCGGGCGGGTCATCTCCCGCTGAGCGCTCCCGAGCGGCCGTAGGCTCCAGACATCAACGCCTCCGCCCGTTGTAGTCAGCAGCCTACAACCAGGACGGAGGCCCCTTGTCCTTTCGCGCCTTTAGCGTGGGCCCGGGCCTTGCTCTGAGGTCTCCCCGCGTGGCCACCCGGTGGTGGCACGGACAAAGGAACGACCCATGATGAAGAAGAGCATTGGACTGCTGGCGGCGCTGACCCTCACCGCGTGCGAGCCCGTCCCCGTAGTGGATTTCAAGGACAGCATGCCCACCTCCGACACGACGAAGGTGGAGCTGCCCAAGGGCTCCAGCGGCCAGGGCGGGCTGATCACCGCGGAGCAGGCGCTGCAGGGCGAGGGCTCCGGCATGTTCGGCCTCACCGCCGCCTCCGTCCTGATCGTCAACGGCACCACGGTGTGGGTGCTGGCCGGGCTCGGCGCGGTCGCCAGCCAGGAGCCCACCTCGGTGAACGGGGACACCGCCACCTTCGGCCCGCACACGCCGGTCTTCAGCCCGACGACGTGGCTGCTGACCGTCACCCGCAAGGCGAACAACGTCTTCGAGTACACCCTGGACGCCAAGGCCAAGGACGCGCCGGACAGCCAGTTCGCCCACGTGCTCACGGGTCAGCACGAGGTGGCCATCAGCGACGAGGGCCGCCCCATGCGCGGCTTCGGCGAGGGCCACTTCATCGTGCAGTGGGACAACGTCACGCGCCTGGCCAATCAGCCGTCCAAGCGGGGCACCGCCGAGTTCCGCTACTCGCGCATGTCGCCCACGGCTGAGGTGAAGGTGGACGTGGACTTCGAGGAGCTCGTCGGCGACGCGACCGCTCCCGTTACGGCGCTCTACCGCTATGCCCAGGTGCCGGGCGGCAAGGGCTCCTTCGAGTTCGGCGTGGACGCCAACGTGCACTGGTTCGATCCCAGCCGTACCCGGCTCGAGCGCCTGAGCATCAAGAGCCGCTGGGTGGAGTCCGGTGAGGGCCGCGCGGACGTGCGCGTGAATGGCGGCGACATGAGCGGCCCGGAGACGCTCAACGAGTGCTGGGACAGCCGCTTCCGCAGCACCTACCTGGAGCGCACCGACAGCTCCGAGGGCTGGGGCAGCGAGTCCCAGAACTGCACCATCAAGGGCGCCGAGTACGCGAACTGAGCGGCCGGTCTGGCTCCGCTCGCCGCGCATGCCTTCCCCCGAGGTCCCCAGGTATGCTGCGCGTGTGGCGGAGTTCCGTGAGCAGCAAGACGAGCGGGCGGCGAGCCTCCGGGAGCGCCGCCCGCGGTGTCGTGAGGTGGCCTGGCGCCATGGCGCACATGGCTGACCTGGGGACGCTGGGCCGGTACCGGCTGCTCTCCCGCCTGGCGCGCGGAGGGATGGCGGAGCTGTTCCTCGCGGTGCTCCCCGGGCCCGAGGGTTTCGAGAAGCCCGTGGTCATCAAGCGAATGCTGCCGGAGCTGGCCGCCCAGGAGAGCTACCGGCAGATGTTCGCCCAGGAGGCCCGGCTCATGGCCACCTTCGGGCATGGGCACGTGGTCTCCGCGCTGGACTACGGCGTGGAGCAGGGCAGCCCCTACCTGGTGCTCGAGTATGTGGATGGCGTGGACCTGGGGCGTGTGCTGGCTGTCAGGCGTGTGCTGCCGCTCCCGCTGGTGCGCTACATGGGGCTGTGCCTGCTGCGCGCGCTGGAGCACGTGCACGGCCTGCGCGATGCCCGCGGAGAGCTGCTCGGCATCGTCCACCGGGACATCAGCCCCGCCAACGTGCTGCTGGGCCGCACCGGGGATGTGAAGCTGGCGGACTTCGGGATCGCCAAGGGCTTGCGGACTCCCTCGCGCACCGCGCCGGGCAGCACCCGCGGCCGGCTCCGGTACATGTCTCCGGAGCAGGTCCGTGGAGGGCCGCTGGATGGCCGCGCGGATCTGTTCTCGCTCGCGGTGCTCCTCTATGAGGCCCTGGTGGGCCAGAGCCCCTTCGCCGCTGCCACCGACGCCCAACTCCTTCTCGCCGTGAGGGATGCGCGGCTGGCTCCCGTGCAGGCGCTGGAGGAGGTGGCAGGCCCCGAGTTCGCGCAGGCGTTGCTGCGTGCGCTGCGTCCCCATCCCGCGGAGCGCTACACGACGGCCGGCGAGATGGCGTCGGCCCTCGCGGAGGTGGAGCTCAAGGGGCTCCGGGACGCCGAACAGCCATGGAACATGGCTCGACTGGTGGCGGAGACTCTCGCGGCCGAGGGCTCGGCCTCGAAGGCTTCCGAGGGGGCGAGCGCGCACAGTCCCTTCTCCGCGGCCTTGCTGGAGATCCGCGAGGATGAGGACTGAGTATGAGCCAGGGCACGTCAGGGCACACCGAAGTCATTTCCACGCAGGACAAGGGCCGCGGGCTCACCGTCCAACGCATCCGGCTCCAGGTCTCCTCGGGACCGGATCAGGGCGCCGAGACCTCCTCCCCCGCGGAGAAGCTCACGATTGGCAGCGCACCCGGGAATGATCTGGTGCTCGCTGATCCCACGGTCTCCCGCTTCCACGCCGAGCTGGTGCGCGAGAAGGGAGGGTACCGGCTGCGCGATCTGGACAGCACCAACGGCACGAAGGTGGATCACGTGCGTGTCACGGAGGCCTTCGTCGAGGATGGATGCACGCTGGTGTTCGGCAACACCTCCGTGCGCTTCTCTCTGGTGGCCGGGCAGGACGTGGTGCCGCTCCACCCCGAGCCGCGGTTTGGCAGGCTGGTTGGCGACAGCGCGGTGATGCGTGCCCTGTTCGCCCGGCTCGCGCGGCTGGCTGCCACGGACGCCACCGTGCTCATCGAGGGCGAGAGCGGCACCGGCAAGGAGCTGGTGGCCGAGGCGCTCCATCAGCAGAGCCCGCGCGCCTCGGGGCCCTTCGTGGTGGTGGACTGCGGCTCCATCCCCGCCGAGCTGGTGGAGAGCGAGCTGTTCGGCCACGAGAAGGGGGCCTTCACCGGCGCCACCCACGATCGGCGGGGCGCCTTCGAGGCCGCCCACGGGGGCACGCTGTTCCTCGATGAGATCGGCGAGCTGCCGCTGGCTGTGCAGCCCCGCCTGCTGCGCGCCCTGGAGCGCCGTCAGGTGAAGCGTGTGGGCTCGGACGCCTTTCGCTCGGTGGACGTGCGCTTCGTGGCTGCCACCCACCGGGATCTGCGCGGCGCCGTCAACCGCGGGGAGTTCCGCGAGGATCTCTACTTCCGGCTCGCCGTCGGCATGGTCCGCGTACCGCCACTGCGCGCCCACCTGGAGGATCTGCCACAGCTGCTCCAGCACCTGTGGGAGGAGACGTTCCGCACGCTCGGGCTTCCGCCGAGGCCCTACACCTCGCCGAGCCCGGAGACGATGCGCCAGCTCTCCTCGCTGCCCTGGCGCGGCAATGTGCGGGAGCTGCGCAACTTCGTGGAGCGCAGCGTCGCCATGTCCGGCGCGCTGGATACCTCGTTCGCCCAGGGCGCCTCGCAGGAGACGGCGCCTGGGATGCCCACGGTGCGCGTGGATCTTCCTTATAAGGAGGCCAAGGAGGCCTGGCTGGATCATTTCGAGGCGGCCTACCTGCGCCACCGCCTGAACGCCGCGGGCGGCAACGTGAGCCAGATGGCGCGCGAGGCCGAGGTCGATCGCGCCCATGTCATCAAGCTGCTGCGCAAGCACGCGGTGCGCTGAGCCACCGCCGCCTCTGGACGCTGCATGCTAGCCTCCCGAGCCACCATGCCGCGGTGCCCGACGTGCCAGAGCGAGTACGGCGAAGGCGTCCTGTACTGTCCGAAGGACGGTCAGGCGCTGCTGCCCATGATCCTGGAGGGGCGCTACCGGCTCCTGTCCCCGCTGGGCTCGGGGGGCATGGGAGTGGTGTACCTGGCCGAGCACATCGGGTTGGGTAAGCGGGTCGCGGTGAAGGTCCTGCGGGGTGAGCTGTCGCGCGACGCCACCTTCGCCCGGCGCTTCGAGCTGGAGGCCATCGCCGCCAGCCAGATCGGCCACGAGAACATCGTCGACGTGACGGACCTGGGGCGCACGCCCACGGGAGAGCTGTTCTACGTGATGGAGTTGCTGGAGGGACGCAGCCTCAGCACGTTGCTGCGGCACGAGCGCTTCCTGCCGTTGGGGCGGGCCGTGCCGATCCTCGTGCAGGTGTGCCGGGCGCTGGAGGCTGCTCATGCGCGCGGCATCGTCCACCGGGACGTGAAGCCGCAGAACGTGATGCTGCTGGACCGCGAGGGGAGGCCGGACTTCGTCAAGGTGGTGGACTTCGGCATCTCCAAGATGAGCAATCCCGAGGGGGGAAAGCTCACGGAGGCGGGTGCCATCCTGGGGACGGCGAACTACATGTCGCCGGAGCAGGCCGCTGGCGGCGAGGTGGATGCGCTCGCGGATGTCTACGCTCTGGGCGTCCTGACCTACGAGCTGTGCACGGGCACGCTGCCGCTCCATGGGGAGAACACCTTCGCCACGATGCTCAAGCACCTGGAGGCGCAGGCGGAGCCTCCCAGCAAGCGCCGTCCGGATCTTGGCTTGCCGCCCGAGCTGGACACGCTGGTGATGCAGGCACTCGCCAAGACGTCCGCCGCGCGCCCCTCCATGGCCCGGTTCCGCGCGGGGCTGGAGGCGCTCCCGGTCTCGTTGGCGCCCGCTTCGACTCCAGCAGCGCTGCCCGCGGCACCGGCGCTGGAGAAGGATGAAGCAGCGCTTACGCCCGTCACGATGTCGCTGCGAGCTGGCGCGCCCTCGAGGAGGATCTGGCCGATAGTGACGGGCGCCGTTGTCCTGACGGCCGGCCTGGCGGCGCTCTTGTTTGCCTGGAGGGAGCCTCCCGCTGCTCCAACCTCCACTCCGACGCCTGCTCCGGTGTCTTCTCCTGTGCAAGTCACAGCTCCTCCCCAGGAACCCGCCGCCGTGGCTCCTCCGCCCAAGGAGGTGCTGCCCGCTGCACCCGAACCCAAGAAGGAGGAGGTGCCGTTGAAGAAGCCGCCTGCTCCGAGCGTTCGCAAGCCTGCCCCTTCGGAGCCGAAGAAGGTGCAGGATCTCAAGCCCAACCCCTTCTGAGATGATGATGATGAACCGCTCACGCTGGATCGCGCCCCCGCTCCTCCTCGCGCTGCTGTTGGCCCTCTCTGGCACCCAGGCCCTGGCCGCGACTGCCTCCGATCGTGCCACGGCACGCAAGGCCTTCGAGCGGGGCAGCCGCCTCTATCAGCAGGCTCGCTACGCCGAGGCCGCCGCCGCCTTCGAGGAGGCCTACCGTGCGGTGCCCAACGGGGTGGTCCTCTACAACCTCGGCCAGTGCTACGAGAAGCTCGGCGGGCTGGAGAAAGCGCTGAACTCCTACCAGGAGTATCTACGCCTCGTGCCCAAGGCGGAGGATCGCGAGGCGGTCCAGACAATCATTGCCAGCCTGGAGGGTCGTCTCGAAGCCGTGAAGCGGCCCAAGGTGACCCTCTCCTCAGAGCCTTCAGGAGCTCTGGTGAGCCTGGATGGGCAAGAGCGTGGAGCCACGCCTTGGAGCGAGCCGGTGGAGGTTGGCACGCACCAACTCTCGCTGGCGTTGAAGGGTTACCAGCCACTGCGGCGCGAGCTGGAGGTGCGGGCCGGTGAGCCCGTCCAACTGCACCTGGTGCTCACGCCCGTTCCCGAGGTGATGCTCCCTTCCGCTCCGCTGGTCACCGTGAAGCCCTCACGCCGAGGGCGCAGGTGGACATGGGTTGCCGCGGGGGTAGCGGGCGCGTCGGCGGCGACAGCCGTCGCGCTGGGGATCGTGGCGCGTGCGGACTCCCGGGAGCTGCTCGCTCGTCCACATGAGCAGCCCGTGGCCCAGAGGCTGTACAACTCGGCGAATGGCAAGTCGGTCGCCGCCAACGTGCTCTATGGTGTGGCGGGCGTGACAGCGGCCGCGGGTGTCACCCTCTTCTTCGTCGAGGGGAGCTTCTAATCATGCGCATCGCCGCGATGTTGTTGGGAGTGCTGTGGCTGGGATGCTCCGTGCAACTGGCCGGGGCGCCTTGCGCGGACGACTTGCAGTGCCCGGAGGAGCAGCACTGTGCGCCGGATGCCACGTGCGTGGACGGCCCACGGACGGCGGAGATGTTCGAGGAGTCCTGCCATCAGGCGGTCAAGCTCGTCGCGCAGCGCGTGAGCGAGTGCCTCGGCGGAGCAGCGGAGGACTTCCTCAAGGTGCTGGGGCCCGATCCGGTGTGCCAATCCATGAAGGCCAGCGTGGAGGGAGATCGGCAGATCTTCTATCCCTGGGCGTTTGGCGCTTGTTTGCGAGACCTGCGGCGGGTGCCGTGTGGGAACCTGAGCCTCGAGAGGCTCTCGCTCGGCACAATGCTGAAGGAGTGCTCGGCGATCGTTCCTAGGGTGGCGGCGGGCGAGCCCTGTAGCAACTCGTCTGAGTGTGTGAGCGGGTGGTGCAGCACCGCGGAGACGTGTCCCGGCGTGTGCCGCGAGTTCATCCCCTACAGCGGTGCGTGCGCGGAAGGGGATCAGTGCCGGGAGGGCTCTACCTGCTCCGGAGGCATCTGCCGCCGCTACGTAGACCTGGGAGGCATCTGCAGCGCGGCGGTGCCATGCGATCCGAACTCGGGCACGTACTGTCTGGACGGCCGGTGTGTCGAGCAGAAGGGCGCAGGCGCTGCATGCAACGACACCACGGAGTGCAAGCTCAGGTTCCAGTGCGTGAAGACGCAGCCGGCCCAGGGGAACAGCTCGCCCAAGGAGTGCCGCGAGGTCAAAGCCTTGGGAGAGCCCTGCGAGCCGGGAGCGGGGGAGTGCGCGCTGCTCTCGTACTGTGACGCGGGGACGCGCACGTGCCGCTCCTGGCCAGGGCCGGGCGAGCGCTGCGGGGATCCGGAGGGCACAGGCGAGGGCTCCTTGTGTCTGGAGAGCCGGTGCGAGTTCTTCGGTTTTCCTCCGGTCTGTGTGCCCTACAACGCCTCGGGAGGAGGCTGTCTGACCAGCCTGGATTGTGGACCCACGGGGGCCTGCCGGAAGTTCCGCTGCACACCCAACTGGTGCCCTCCCTCATGAGCGGGGGTATCGTCCGCCGCCATGCCAACTCCTCATATCTCCGCCGCGCCGGGAGACTTCGCCGAAGTGGTGCTGATGCCCGGCGATCCGCTGCGGGCCCGCTACATCGCCGAGCGCTTCCTCAAGGACGCCCGTGAAGTCACCGCCGTGCGCAACATGTACGGCTACACGGGCACGTACCAGGGCCGGAGGCTCTCGGTGATGGGACATGGGATGGGCATCCCCTCCCTGTCCATCTACGCCACCGAGCTCGTTCAGGTGTACGGCGCCCGCGTGCTCATCCGTGTCGGGAGCTGCGGCGCCATCCGCCGGGACGTACCCATGCGCAGCGTCATCGTCGCGCTGGGAGCTGGCACGGACTCGAAGGTCAACCGCATGCGGCTGCTGGACCACGACTTCCCCGCGGTGGCGGACTTCGCGCTGGCCCAGCGGGCCGTGGAGGCGGCTCAGCGCCGGGGCCGTGATGTGCGCGTGGGCTCCGTCTTCTCCTCGGACTTCTTCTATCACCCGCAGAAAGAACTCCTGGACGTGCTCGAGCGCATGGGAATGCTGGCCGTGGAGATGGAGGTCGCGGGCCTCTATGGCGTGGCCGCGGAGTTCGGGGCCCGTGCGCTCGCGCTGCTCACCGTGTCGGATCAGCTCCGCCTGGGTGGACACCTCACTCCCGCCGAGCGCCAGCTGACATTCGACGAGATGATCGAGGTCGCCCTGGAGGTCGCCGCCGCCGAAGCCAGCACGGGCGCTTGAGCGATCAGGTGGGCTCCTGCGCCGGGTCACTCCAGGTATAGGAGGGTGACTCGGGAGCGTCTCGTCCCCACGGTCCCGGTTCCTTCAGGATCCAGCGCCGCGCGAGCTCCTCACCCGCGCGGCGCAGCAGCTGGTCCGCACGGGCATAGTCCGGGTGCTCGGGCAGGGGGCTCTGGTCACGCGCGGCCTCCAGCTCGGGGGCGAGCGCCTCGGCGTCCCGAAGCACCTCCTCCAGCGCCACCCGGCCGTGCTTGATGTCGAGCAGCCGCTCGCGCAGCGAGCCCTGGGCCTCGAACACGGGCACGCCATCGCGCAGCCAGCCGGTGGCCAGCGCGATGAGCCGCAAGAGGTTGTAGGCGTTCTTGGGCCGCAGCTCGCGCGCATCCGGAGGGCGCCGGCCGCCCCCGCGCGCATAGCGGGTGAGCGCCGCGAAGTCATTGGCCTCGATGAGCCCCTGATCCGACAGGGAGCGATAGAGCTGCTTGATGTACGTCTTCGCCGCGAGGATCCCGTCCTCGGGGGTGGGGGCCTGGCGCGGCGACTGCTTCGCCAGCCTGCGGGCCACCTCGTCCAGATCCGGGGCGGGCTCCTCGCACAGCCAGTCGAGGACGAGATCGCGGTGCTCGGCCAGCCGCTGCGAGCTGGACAGCTTGTGGAGCTGGCTCAGCGCGTACCGGCCGAAGCTGCCGAAGATGTTGCGGGACACGAAGGCCTCGCGCTCGGCCAGCAGCCACTCGCCCAGGA
>Ga0247825_10003688_pt1 | contig 10087 bp, 7 predicted proteins | sample 13C_Vanillin_Day_FD_194413 | JGI IMG/M metagenome (GOLD analysis project Ga0247825, IMG submission 194413) | Soil microbial communities from agricultural site in Penn Yan, New York, United States - 13C_Vanillin_Day48 | ecosystem: Environmental > Terrestrial > Soil > Agricultural land | place...
CCTGGCGGAGGATCCGCTCTCGGCGGTGGTGATCGGCGCGGGCAAGGCGCTGGAGTCGCTGGACATCCTGCGCCAGGTGACGCAGCCGGGCTGAGCGCCCCTACGGCGCGGGCCAGGGACGGGGGACGCGCTCCCCCGCGGGCTTCGGCGCTGGCGTGGGTGGCGGTGCCGGCGGCGGATCTCCGGCCCGGATGATCTGGATGACCTGGATCTGGTGATGGCCCCAGCGGTGGTGCGGGCGTGGGGGCACGTACTCCGTGCGAGGAGGCTCCACTTCGTTCTTCGGATCGAGCGCGCGGCGGGCGATGCCGCCGAGCGTGTCCGTCCATCCCGCATAGGACTGCTGCACCAGCCGGTCCTGCTCGTCTACGCGAGCGCGGACGAGGTACGCGGCGGCCAGGAGGCCCGGCTGCAGCATCGGGAAGTCTGGACTCACTGTGCCCGAGCGCACGTAGGCCTCGAGTGGTTCGCGGGCGGCCATGAGCGCCAGGCGCGCATTGAAGAGGCGCTCCGCGGCCTGCGAATCGCCGCGGCGTGAGAGCTCCAGGGCCAGCACCGCGGCGGTCTCCGGATCCAGGCGGCTGAGGACCTTGTCCGGAGTGGTGATGGCCCGCTGCACCGCCTCCTCGAAATTCTTGAGGAGGGTGCGGGAGAGATCGAGCGCATCGCGGGCCAGGGGATCCGCCACGGACTTCAGCTCCGCGTCCGTCACGGTGCTGTCGCCCGTGAGGATGGCGAAGGCCGTCATGTGCTCCGCCGAGTAGGTGAGCCAGGCAGGGATCAGGTCGCGCACGACGTACTGCGTGGTCGTGGGTCCGGCGATCCGGGCGACCCGGCTGGCCAGCACCGCCAGCTCCCAGGAGCGGGGGTGCTCCTCGCTGAACCGGCGCACGGCCCGCGAGGCCTCCCGGTACTCCTTCACGGACAGCAGGGCGCGCACGCGCAGCTCCAGGTCCTCCAGGGACTCGGGGCCACTGGCCACTGGCTCGTCGAGCAGCTCGAGTGCCTCCTTGGGGAAGCCATCGGCAAGGCGCATGCGGGCGAAGGCGCGCACCGCCGCGGGGGCCCCGGGGAAGAGCTCCTTCACGCGAGCGTAGCTCTGACGCAGTTGCTCCGGTGGAGCGACCCGGGCCGCCAGAAGGGCTCGCTGGACGGAGCCTGGGTTCTCCTTGGCCAGCGCGTCGTACACCGTGAAGGCCTCGGCGCGCTTTCCCAGGGCCAGGAGCACATCCTGGGCGAGCTGGCCGGCGGCTGGCTCGTCTGGGAGACGCCTGGCCAGCTCATGGGCAAAAGCGGCCGCCTCCTCCCGTTCGATCCGCACCAGGATGCGTGCAGCCTCTTCACCCGCTGCGAGCGCCGTGGGGTCAGCCAGGAAGACGGCCTTGCACAGCCTGGCGGCCTCCAACCACCTCCCTGCGTCGGCGTGGACGCGCACGGCGTCCCTCCAGTCACCTCGTAGGTAGATCACCTCTCCGGACTCGAGGCTCCCGGTCTGGCCCTGCAACGGGTGCGGCAGGGCGTGCTCCGACGGGTCCTCCACCCACAGGTGCGCCGCACCCAGCACGTTGTAGACGGCCCGCTGGCTCGCCTCCAGGGAGAGCACCTCGAAGGGTCTCTCCGCCCCCTGCCACCGCGCCTCCACGTGGTAGGGCTTCCCAAGGCTGTACATCTGCTCCCGGATCATCTCTCCGGGCTTCAGCACGTTGAGCCGATCCTCGAGCCGCACCTCCACCGGGCGGGGAAGGCCGTTGACGATCCTCACCTCACGCACGACGAACGGCGCCAGCGCAGTCCCAGCGCCCGCGAGGGCCAGTGCGCCCAGGGCCAGCCCCTTCACCCACCGGAAGGCACGGGAGCTGGAGGCCACGGCCACGCGTCCCAGGACCTCGAGCTTCCCGTCCCGGCCCTTCCGGACGAGGTGCTCTCCGAGAGGCCAGACTGGCACGCCGAAGAGGCAGAAGGCGCGGGTGGCCATGAAGGGCGTCTCCTGCTTCTCCGCGGGAGGGAGGCCCGCCAGCTTCACGCCGGTGCCCAGGAAGGAAGCAAGCTGGGGAGGACGCTCGGCCACCACGAAGAGGGATCGATCGGCGAGGATCTTCCGGAGGGTGTCGCGAAGGGGGCCGGACGGCTCGCGCGCGAGGCGGGCGGTGAGCGCCGCGTGCAGGGCCATTGCGTCTGCCCCCGCAAGCGCGCGGGAGAGCGCCTCATCCGGCAGGAGCGAGCCGAGGGCAGGGGCGCGCTCGCCAAAACCGCCAGGATCCGCCTCCGGGGGTAGGGAGGACATCACGGCCGGGTCCAAGGCCGGTATCTGCTCCTGTTCCTGCGGCCCGGGTGGGACCGGCTGGGTAGACACCCTCGACATGACCCCATTGAACACGGGAGAGGAGGGTGGCGCGCAAGGGGGGTCTCCTGTGCCAAGCTCAGGAGCCGAGATGACGCGTCCAGGGAGAGATCGAGGTGGGAACGCCGTCCGCGCGAAGCCCGCGGGCAAGGCTTCGTCAGAGACTCCTTTCTCGGAGGCCTCGCGCCTGTTGGAGCGGGGCAAGGTCGGGGAAGCATTCCGCCTCTTCTTCGCGGCGGCGAAGGCGGGCGATTCCCGGGCCCAGCTCAACGTCGGCTACCTCTATGACACGGGCCAGGGTGTGAGCCGGTCTCGCCTCCACGCGCTGCAGTGGTACCGGAAGGCCGTGCAGCACGGAGAGGCCGCGGCCGCGAACAACATCGGGACCATCTACCGGGACGAGGGGCGGCTGCGGCTGGCGGTGCGGTGGTTCGAGAAGGCCGCTGCCATGGGCGATGGGGATGCGCTGCTCGAGGTGGCCAAGCTCTACGCGGGCCCGCTGGAGGAGCCCGCGAAGGCCCGGAAGCTGGCCGTGCGGGTCCGCTCTTCCAAGCGCGCCGCCGCCGACAGCCGGGACGAGGCGGAGCGCCTGCTGCAGATGCTCGAGCAGCGTGTGCGCCTGAGCAAGCCGGCGTCTCGCCGCCGCTGAGTGACGCTTCCCAGGATGGCGGACTTCCAGGCGCGGGGGCGCGAGCGGCTGCGCCTCCGTCCGCATCCCATGTTGTCTCCTTGAGGAGGGCAACACCCGCGAGGCCGGCCTCGCGAAGGAGGAAGCGATGATTGATCCAGGCGAGCTCCGGGAGGGAATGACGGTCAGGGACGTCGATGGCCACAAGCTCGGCACGGTGGCCAACCTCGGAGCCACGCAGTTCGAGCTCGAGCAAGGCTGGCCGGCCCGGCGCGATTACGTGGTCAACTTCCACCTGGTGGCTCGCGTCGAGGGGCAGAATGTCTTCCTCCACGCCCACCCTGGCGCCCGCGTTCCTCCCGAGGAAGAGACGTCTCCCCAGCAGCCCTAGGGGTACACGGGCGGAGGATGGCGCCACGCCCACCCCAGAAGGCAGGCCGCCGTGGAGGGCGCCAGCACCGCGACTCCGATGATGACCCAGTCGAGCACCTCGCTCGACCGAGGCATGTTGTAGGCCACGGCCTGCCAGGCTGTCAGACAGGCATCCAAGGCGATGACCCCTCCGAGCAGCCCTGCCAACCAGGCGCGCCAGCGGTGGAGCAGTCCGAAGAGCGCGCAGGTGAGCGCCACGTCAAAGCCCACCCAGGCCCACTGCACCTCCTTGGAGGGGAAGTGATCCGAGCTGATGGGCAGGGCCAGCAGCACCGTCCAGGGAATGAGCAGGATCGCCAGCAGGCGGACGAGCAGATCCGCGCGGCGCAGGAGGGTGGCGATGGCGAAGCGGAAGAAGCTGCCGCGCGCGAAGGCCCGCAGGGCGTCGTACACGGGCCACACGGTCCCCGTGCGCGGAGGCCATGCCAGGTGGATGGGATCCCACGCATGGGGCCGGAGCTTCGCCTTGAAGGAGCGCAGGCCCTCGAAGCCGAACAGCGGCGAGCCCCAGGCCCTCGCGGCCCGCAGCCAGGGCGCCACCTCTCCCGAGAGCGGTGCCAGGCCCAGCGTCACGTAGCGCCTCCCCTCCTCCAGGGCGGCGCGCATGGCCGCGTCCACCATCAGCTCCGCGGAGCCATTGGGCGCACGCGGATCGCGGACGATGTGCTGGAGCAACCACCCTTCACGCGCGAACACAGGGGCGGCGGAGAGGAAACACACCACCTCGCCCTTCAGCTCTCCCACGAAGGCGCGGCGCTCCTCGGCGAACGCATAGGGAGAGACCTGAACGAGGAAGCCCATGGGCGCCATCCGCCGCGAGGCGAGCCAGCGCGCCAGCAGCTGGTCCACCGCACGCCGCGTGGGGTGCTCGGGATCCTTCAGCTCCTCTGAGCTCACCCGGCGCACGGTGACACCCCGAGCCCGCGCTCGCCGGAGCTGCTCTCGCAGGCTGCGGCTGGAGCGCACCGTCTCCTCCCAGCGTCGCGGATCCCACATCGGCTGCTCGCCAATGGGCATCACCTCCACTGGAACGGCCGAGGCGAAGCGCTGCTCCGTGGCGAAGAAGCAGACGCGCCGCCCCGCGGTGTGCGCGGCCTCCTCGAAACCAGCGACCACCTCGGCGAATCTCTCGGCCGGGGCGATGGGCGCGCCAGCCGCCACCCACGCACCGCCCGTGTCCACGTACGCGACACAGGCATCTCCCTCCGCGTCAAACCAATAGCTGAACCCTGGCTCGAGCACCTGGAAGGAGGTGGAGTTCCACCCGTACCGCTTGAGCAGTTGGAGGACCCGCGTGTGCTCGCTGGGACGGGACGGCTCGGCCATGGCGTGTCGATCAGCCCGTGCTCGAAGCGTGAGGGCCAAGAGGAGGCCGTGTACCACCGATCCCCTGCTCCTGGCGCGAGGCATCGTCCAACCTGCGCTGATGAGCAGCGAGCAGATCACTCCGTGTGACGATGCCTATCACCGTGGTAGGCGCCTCACGGCGCACCACGGGCAGCCGCCCCACGCCCTCGCGCACCATATGGTCCGCCGCCTCGCGCAGTGAGGAGTCCTCGAAGACAACGGCCGCGGGGCGCCGGATGAGGTCGTGCACGCGCCGCCCGCCAGGCTCTGTCCCGTCCAGCAGATCCCTCCGGGTGACGACACCCACGAGCTGGCCCTCCGCGCTCACCACCGGGAAGCCCTGGTGGCTGGCCCCCGCGACGCGCGAGGCGAGCCACGCACGCACGGCCTCCAGCGTGTCGTCCGCCGCCAGAGTGACCACCGGCCGCAGCCCAAAGTCCTTCACGATCGCATGAGCCAGCGCATCCACCGTGTACTCGGTGGGGACGCGGACACCCCGGCGGACGATCTTCTCCGTCATGATGGAGTGGCGCATGAGGAGCGTCGAGACGAGGTACGCCGCCGTGCACCCGCCGAGCAGTGGCAGCAGCCCCAGGGGCTGGCGCGTCGTCTCGAAGGCGAACACGACCGAGGCCAGCAGCGCGCGAGAGGCCCCCGCGAAGATGGCGGCCATGCCCACCAGCGCCGCGATGCGAAGGTCCACGCCGAGCTCCGGTGCCAGCCACACGATCAGGGCCCCCAGCGCCGAGCCGAGCCCGCCGCCAATGGTGAACAGCGGGGCCAGTGTGCCGCCCGAGGTGCCACTGCCAAGCGCGATGGACCAGGAGATGAACTTCATCACGCAGAAGAAGAGCATCGCCGTGCCAACGAACCGGCCGCTGATGATGTCCTCGATGTTGGTGTAGCCCACGCCCAGGGTGAGCGGCGAGACGATGCCCACCACGCCCACCACCACCGCGCCCACGGCTGGCCACCACATCCAGTGGAAGGGCAGCTTCTCGAAGGCATCCTCGATGCTGTACACGGCGCGGGTGCAGATCACAGAGGCCACCCCCACGATGCCGCCCAGGAGGATGTAGCAGGCGAGCGCGGCGCCGCCGGGCTGAACCAGGTCGGGCATGCCGAAGACCGGTGCCCCGCCCACGAAGGCAATCCGCACTCCCGTCGCGGTCGCGGTGGCCAGCGCCACGGGGATGACCGAGCGCGGGCGGTACTCGAACAGCAGCAGCTCCACCGCGAGCAGCACCGCCGAGACAGGCGCGCCAAACGTGGCCGCCATGCCCGCTGCCGCACCCGCCGCGAGCAGCGCCTTGCGCTCGTTGGCCGTCACCCTCAGGAGCTGCCCGATGAACGAGCCGAGCGCCCCGCCCGTGGCGATGATGGGCCCCTCCGCGCCAAAGGGCCCACCCGTGCCGATCGCCACCGCCGAGGACAGTGGCTTCAGGAACGTCACGCGCGGCGGGATGCGGCTCTGATTGAAGAGGATCTGCTCCATGGCCTCGGGGATGCCATGCCCCCGGATGGCCCGCGAGCCGTAGCGCGCCATCACTCCCACCACCAGCGCGCCCACGACCGGGACGATGATGCCCCACGGCCCCAGGGTGTTATCCGCCGGGGAGACGGGATCGATGGAGAGGCGGCCGAAGAACGCGAGGTTCGTGAAGAAGTAGATGAGCCGGGTGAGCAGCTGCGCCACGAAGCCGGCCGCGATGGCCAGCAGGATGGCGACGCCGCTGATGAACACGACGCGGCGATCCACGGGCTCCAGGGCGGTGGGGCCCCGCACGTTCTCCAGCGCAGGCCCCATGGAGGGTGCCAGAGGGAGCACCTCATGAGAGATGCCTTCGCCGACCTCGGTGATCTCAGGTTTCTTCATGGTTCCGTTCCCGCGAAGTGCGCCGCGGGGGCGGCTCGTCTTCGAACAAGAGGGTGGGAGACTGCGCCTCGGCGCCGATCTCCCGGACCAGGGCCGAGAGCCCCTGGGCCAGAGCTCCCCGCTGCGCAGTGCTCATCCTCCGCAGCCCGGCGATGAGGTGGGCCTGAGCCATGGGGGGAGCCTGGCGCAGGAGCGTGCGTCCAGCCGGAGTGAGCGCTACCTGCACACGGCGGCCATCCGTCTCGGACGCCCGGCGGCTGACGAGGCCTCGCTCGATGAGCCGGCTCACGACGACGGAGACAGAGCTCTGGTGCGTGAGGGTGTGCTCGGCCAGCTCACCGATGGAGCACGAGCCCGCCTCCGCGAGCTGCTGCAGGACGAAGAGCTGTGCGCCGCTGATCCCCACCAGCCGCTCGGAGGCGCGGGCCGACACGCGCAGCATGCGCACCACCCGCCGGATGGAGTCCATCACCGTGCGGACGTCTCGCGAATTTATATGGGAGCCCATTGAATTCTCCGAGCCGAAGGTACGGCCCTGGCCCGGTGTCCGCAAGCAGGTTTCGCGGCACCCGGAAAATGGGGCGAAAAAAGCGGAGGTAATAAATCGGTCAGCGAGCATCTGGCTCTACGAGTGCCCCACAGGACACCCAGCGAGGAGCCAGCCAGTGCTGCTGGTGGGCTCCTCCTGCGCAAACCCACGCCTACAGGAGACACCTCATGAGCACGCACGCCACCCGTATTCTCACGGCCCTGACCAGCCTGTTCCTCGCGAGCTCGGCGCTGGCCGAGACCCTCTACGACAACACGAACCCCGCGATCCAATACACGGGGGCGTGGAACCACGAGTCCGCCCAGTACAACCCCGCCTACGGCAAGGCCACCCAGGGAACGCTCAGCGAGACCCAGAACGCCGGCGCCACGGCGAGGCTGACCTTCACCGCCAACCAGCACATCTCCCTCGTGTACACGATGGGCGGCAACCGCTGGAAGTCGGCCGTCTACATCGACGGCCAGTTCAGGGAGGTGCTCGAGAACCGAACCCCGGTGGCCAACCAGCGCTGGCAGGTGATGAAGACCTGGGCCGTCTCCCCAGGGACTCACACCATCGACGTGGTGGCCCTGGGCGCGGTGGATGGCCAGAACATCCACCAGAGCTGGAGCGACGTCGACGCGTTCATCGTCGATGCGGACCACGGAACGGTCAGCCCGGGCGCCACTGCGATCTTTCCAGCCGACTACTGGATGTTGGTGTACGGCGGGCCGTGGAGCTACGTCATCGACTCCACCCATGGAAACCGGATGCAGTCGCAGACCCCCGGGAGCTCGGTCCGGTTCACGTTCTACGGGACGTCCGCGGCATTCAATTACCTGGCCTCCGCCAACCGGGGCATCGCGGAGCTCACCCTGGATGGCAAGATCAAGGCCGACTTGGACATGTACGGGCCGGGTGAGGTGAGGACCCGCACGTTCGCGAACCTGGCGCCAGGCGTGCACACGCTGACCATCACGGTGTCGGGCCGGAAGAACTCCGTGGCCACGAACGACGTGGTGGGCGTCAACAGCTTCGTCTTGAACCCCTGAGCGCCTGCCCAGGGCGCTCGCTCAGGGCCCTCTTCCCGCCGCGAGCTCGCAGCGCTCATACGCCGCCCGGGCCTGCTCGGGCGGCTCATCCAGATACTGCTGCCGCTCCTCGGAAGTCAGGCAGTCGCGCGTAGTGGCCTCCAGGCGCTCTCCCAGGAGTTTGATACCCACAGGCCATATCCGCACTTTCCCATCGGCCGACACCGTCACCAGCCGCTCGCCGTCCGGGCTGAAGGCAGCGGACTGCACCATGCTCTGGTGCCTGAGCGTGGCCAGCAGATTGCCGTCCGCGCTGCTCCACACCCGCGCCGTCTTGTCTTTCGAAGCCGTCACCACCCACTGCCCATCCGGGCTGAAAGTCACCGAGTCCCCCGCCTCGGTCCCGTGTCCCTCGAGCGTGACCAGCAGCTGTCCCTCCGTGCTCCAGACCCGTGCCGTCCCATCCTGGGAGGCCGTCACCACCCGCTTCCCGTCCACGCTGAAGGCTGCCTTCAACACGGCGCCACGGTGGCCCTGGAGGGTGCTCAGCAGCTTCCCACTGGCGCTCCACACTCGTGCTGTCCCGTCCAAGGAAGCCGTCACCACCCGCTGCCCGTCCGGGCTGAAGGCCGCTGATCGTAGGCCACTCGTGGATCCCTGGAGGATGCTCATCAGCTCTCCGCTGGCACTCCACACCCGCGCCTTCCCGTCCTGCGATGCCGTGAGCACTCGCTCCCCCTTCGGATCGAAGGCTGCTGACCACACGGTATCGGGGTGGTCCAGGAGCGTGACCAGCTCTCCGCTGACGCTCCACACCCGCGCCGTCTTGTCCTCGGAGGCCGTCACTACCCGCTGCCCGTCTGGGCTGAAGGCCGCCGCTCTCATCCCAAGGAAGTGACGAAAGTGGCCCTCGAGCGTGGCCAGCAGCTGTCCCTCCATGCTCCACACCCGCGGCTCCCCTGCCAGGGAGGCCGCCATCAACCGCTGCCCGTCCGGGCTGAGAGCCGCCCAGGAAAATGCTCTCTTATAGTCGGCCAGCGTGGCCGACACCTCCACCTCCCCGAGCTGCCAGATACGCGCCGTCCCATCCCGGGAGGCTGTCACCACCCGCTGCCCATCTGGACTGAAGGCCACGGACAGCACTCCCTTGCTATGACCCCTCAGCGTCGCGAGCTGCCTGTCCTCCACCTGCGGCCATATCTCCCATTTCATGTTCCATACCCGCGCCGTTCCATCCTCGGAGACCGTGACCAGGCGCTCGCCATCCGGGCTGATGGCTGCTGAGTACACCCGGCCGGAATGCTCACGAAACCCATCAACGGATTCCCCGGTGGAATCCCACAAACGCGCTACCCCATTCTCGAAGGTTGCCACCACCTGTTGCCCGTCTCGGCTGAAGGTGGCGAACAGAACCGCTCCGCTAAGGCCATCCATGATGCGCTGCGGCCTCCCGTCGAACCTCCAGAGCCGCGCCTTCCCATCCCGGGAGGCTGTCACCACCTGCTGCCCATCTGGACTGAAGACCGCCGAAGTCACCCCGTCGCCGTGCTCCGTGAACGAGGCCAGCAGCTTGCCGTCCGCGCTGCTCCACACCCGCGCCGTCTTGTCTTTCGAAGCCGTCACCACCTGCTGCCCGTCTGGACTGAAGGCCGCCGAGGTGACCCCGTCGCTGTGCCCTGTGAGCGTGACCAGCAACCTGCCGTCCGCGCTGCTCCACACCCGCGCCGTCTTGTCGTTGGAGGCTGTCGCCACTCGCTGCCCGTCTGGACTGAAGGTCGCGGACACCACCTCCCCCTCATGGCCTGCCAGAGTCGCCAGGAGCTTCCCCTCCTTGCTCCACACCCGCGCCGTTCCGTCCCGCGAAGCCGTCATCACCCGCTGCCCGTCTGGACTGAAGGCCGCG
>Ga0247825_10003689_pt1 | contig 10086 bp, 11 predicted proteins | sample 13C_Vanillin_Day_FD_194413 | JGI IMG/M metagenome (GOLD analysis project Ga0247825, IMG submission 194413) | Soil microbial communities from agricultural site in Penn Yan, New York, United States - 13C_Vanillin_Day48 | ecosystem: Environmental > Terrestrial > Soil > Agricultural land | place...
GCGCGCCGAGGACGTCGGTGCGCCGTGGAATCCGCTGGTCCTCGGCAAGCACTCGGGCCGTCATGCGGTGCAGCGACGCTGCGCCGATCTGGGTTTCCAGTTGGACGGAGATGAACTGGTCGAAGTGTATCGAGGCCTGATGGCGATCGCCGACGACAGGAAGGTCCTGACCGACCAGGACCTTCGCACGGTCATCGCACGCGCGCGGGCCGACCACCCGGTTTCACACGACGCCGTCGATCCGTTCGATACGCCGTCGGCGGCGCAACCAGCGATCCACGAGTCGGGATACGGCCACGGCGTCTAGCCGCTAGTTGTTCCTCGGCACGCGCACGATCGGGATCTTCAACTCGACCCGTCGCCCCTCTCGAATCACGGTGACCAGCGCCGTGCTTCCGATCGTGGCGTCCGACACCATCCGCGAAAGATGGCCGGGATCGTCGACCGGCGTGCCATTGAACGCGACCACGACGTCTCCTGGTCGCATGCCGTTTTGATACGCGGGTGATGATCTCGACATGCGATAGACGAGCGCGCCGCGCGTATCCGGCGCACCGAATTCTTCAGCCATCCGCGTCGAGAGCGGCACGTACTGATCCGGTCCCATCGTGCCGCGTCGTACTTCCTGGTACTGCTGCAGATCGCTGACGACTCGCTTCGCCAGGTTGCTCGAGACGGCGAAGCCGATTCCCTGATACCCACCGCTCTGGCTGAAGATCACCGTGTTGATGCCGACCAGCTCGCCACGCGCGTTCACCAACGCACCGCCGGAGTTTCCGGGATTGATCGCGGCGTCGGTCTGAACGAAATCCTCGTACGTCGAGACGCCGAGGTTCGTTCTCCCGACTGCCGACACGATGCCCAGCGTGACGGTCTGACTCAACTGATAAGGATTGCCGACGGCGAGCACCCACTCGGCGACCTTGAGTTTCGAGGAGTCTCCCCACGGGATCGTCGGAAGATTCGTCGCGCCGATCTTCAGCACGGCGAGGTCGGTCGCTGGATCCACGCCCACGACATCGGCGCGCATCTCGCGCTTGTCCGCGAGCGCAACGGTGACATCGAGCTGCTCGATCGTCACCCGGCGTGCCTCGCCAGTGACGACGTGATTGTTTGTGAGGATGAAGCCGTCGCTGCTGACGATGACACCCGAGCCGAGGCTGTTTTCGACCCCGCGGCGCGAGCCGAAGATCTCGGCGGGATCGCCGAAGAGCTGACTGAAGAACGGGTCGAATGGCACCTGCCGCCGCACGACTTGCTGCGACGAGATGTTGACGACCGCCGGGATGATGCGCTCGGCGATGCGACTAAAATCCGTGAGTGTCCCGGCCGATGACGTGATGGCCACGGGCGTTGCGACAGTGGGCCGGCTCGGTGCCGGCGCCTGCGCCACTGCTTCAGTGGACTCGCGCATGCGACTCGCGAGCACGAGTCCGGCGGCGAAGCTGATGAGCACGAGCAGGATGGTCGAGAAGCGGCGACTCATTGCGATTAATCGATCAGAATCCGGCGGACGGAAGGGTCCGACGTTTTAGGACAGGTCACGGTGAGCACGCCGTCGCGAAGATCTGCGGTGATATGTTCCGCGTCGATCGGCATGGGCAGTTGCAAGATGCGGCTGAAGTCGCCGTGCCCTCGTTCGATCCGGTGGAACTGTTCGCAGGTTGATTCACGCTCACGGCGTGTCCCCGAAACGGTCAGGCGCCCTTCATGGTGCTGCAGCTGCACGTCGTCCTGAGTGAGTCCAGGCAGCTCCACCATCACCACGTACCGATCCGGTGTCTCGAACACGTCGACTGCCGGGGTCCACCCGCTCGGTCCGGTGGCAAGGCGCGCGATCCGCTGCTGGGCGGCCAGCAGATCCTGAAGAGGATCCCAGCGTACGAAAGCCACGGAGAGATCGTACCACGGGACTCGGGACTCGGGATCCGGGGCTCGAGATTCGGAAAGACTTCAGTTCTGAGAGCCCGGACCCCGGATCCCGGGGCCCGGGTCAGTCTTAGTCGATGTGCTACGATCGAAAGGTTCTACAAACGACATTTATGGCTTCTCTACAAGCAACGCGACTGAAAAAGGGCATGCTCGTGAAGATGGAACAGGACCTGTTCAGGGTCCTCGAGCTTCAGCACGTCACGCCGGGCAACCTGCGCGGGTTCGTCCGCATCAAGCTGCGGAACATCCGCAACGGGGCGCTCTCGGACCAGAAGCTGCGGTCGGAGGACACTGTCGAGCGCGCGACGCTGGACGAGCGCCAGATGCAGTACCTCTATCAGGACGGCGACGATTATTACTTCATGGACACCGTCACTTTCGATCAGATTCACATCACGAGCGAAGCGCTGGGGGAGTCGGTGAACTACCTCAAGGCGGAGATGACGATCTCGGTCGAGTTCTACGGCACCGAGCCGGTCGGCATCGAGTTGCCACAGAGCGTGGATCTGAAGGTGACCGACACGGCTCCGGGCATCAAGGGCGCCACGGCAAGCGCGCAGGTCAAGCCGGCGACGCTCGAGACCGGACTCGTGGTGCAGGTGCCACCGTTCGTGAACCCAGGAGATCTCATTCGAGTCAGCACGGACACGGGGGAGTACCTGTCTCGGGCGTGAACCTGAATCTTTGATTTTGGTGATCTTTGATTGTTGAATTGTTGTTGATCGTTGAATTGCGATTGTTGATTGAGCCAATCGCCGATCACGAATCGACAATCACCAACTACTCAATAATCAAAGATCGAGTAATCATCAATGGACGTGGTGCGCCAGCCCAATCAGGGCTGGATTGAAGTCGTCGTTGGCAGCATGTTCAGCGGCAAGAGCGAAGAGCTCATTCGCCGGCTGCGCCGCGCTCGAATCGCGCGTCAGCGCGTTCAGGTCTTCAAGCCTCGCATCGACACCCGGTATTCAACCGACGACATCGTGTCGCATGGTGAAATGCGGATGGAGTCGGCGGTTGTCGACAACTCGCAACAACTGCTCGATCTGATTGCGCCAGACACGGAAGTCGTGGGCATCGACGAAGGACAGTTCTTCGATGCCGGTCTGCCCGCTGTGTGCAGCGCGCTCGCCGATCGCGGCATCAGGGTGATCGTCGCGGGACTGGATCAGGATTACCTCGGCAAGCCGTTCGAGCCGATGCCGCAGCTGCTTGCCATCGCCGAGTACATCACCAAGACGCACGCGATCTGCATGGTGTGCGGCAATCCTGCCAACCACACGCAGCGACTCGTCGCGAGCGGCGACCGGGTGCTTGTCGGCGCGGCCGGCCTCTATGAAGCGCGCTGCCGTCGCTGCTTCGATCCGCATCTGACGCGGACTCAGATGGCGTCCAAGATCCAGGTTCCGATCGCGCCGAAAGAAACCACCTAGGCATTTAGGGTTGACTCGGGCACCCCGGTTGAATAACAACCGGTCCGATGACTCCTCAGGAGTTGGTGCCCTTGATCGCCTGGCTGACGCCGCGGCTGTTGCTGCTGTTCGGCTTGGGCTTCCTAATCGCCAACATCAGGCTCGGTGCGTTGCTCTGGGCGTATCGACGACGCGTGCGATCGGCCCTCCTCGTCTGGAAAGGTGAGAAGCCGAAGTACTACAGCTTCAGCCTGGCGTTGGGCGTGGTGCTCGGAATCCTGCTCTTCATCGAGGCGTTTGTCCTCAAGCGCTCGCCACGGTCGATCTTCGGCGAGGCGATGATGTTCATCTACTACGGCTACATGTTCCCGTTGAGCACGCAAATCCGCCGAGGTTTCTATGGCGACGGCGTCTGGTCGGACAGCGGGTTCATGAACTGGTCCGAGATCTCGGCGGTGTCGTGGAAGGAAGAGCCTACCCTCACGCTCGTGCTGATTTCCCACGTGAAGAGCATTGCCCGCCGGCTGGATGTGCCAGGGCCTCTGTACGGGCAGGCGAGGCGCCTGCTTCGGGACCGGGTTCAGGCACATGACATCCACATGGGGGGTGCCGGGCTCGACCTGGGGGCCAGGGACGAACGGGACTCAATCTGACCTGTTCGGCCGGCGAATTTGCACCGATAATGTCCGGACATATGTCTCCTCGACCTACGTGGAAGGGCTATCTCAAGGTCAGTCTGGTCACCATCCCGGTGAAGGTGTATCCGGCGACTGAATCGGCCGCGGCGCTCTCCTTCAACCAGCTTCACGCCGAGTGCCAGACACGCATCCAGCAGAAACGCTGGTGCCCGCACTGCGAACGCGAGGTCGCCAACACCGAGCTCGCCAAGGGCTACGAGTTCGAGAAGGGTCGCTACGTCGTGGTGTCCGAGGAGGACATCGAGAAGGTCCGAGTCGAGTCGACTCGTGTGATCGATCTCGCGCAGTTCACCGAAGACACGTCGATCGATCCGATCTACGTCGATCGCGCGTACTACCTTGCGCCTGATGGTCCGATGGCGGCGTCTGCATTCGCAGTCATGCGCGAGGGAATGTCGGGGAAGGCGGGCATCGGCAAAGTGGCCCTCTATGGGCGCGAGTATCTGGTCGCCGTCAAGCCGCAGAAGAAGGGACTCGTGATGTACACGCTGCATCACGATGCCGAGATTCGCAGCATCGATCAGATCGACGAGCTCGGGTCACTGCCGGCGAAGGTCAAGCCCGAAGAGATGAAGCTTGCGAAGCAGGTCATCTCGTCCTTCGAGAGCGAGTTGAACCTGAAGGATTACAAGGACGAGTACAAGGAAGGCCTTCGCAAGATCATCGATGCCAAGATCGCCGGCGAAGAGATCGTCGCGCCGGAGATCCAGGAACCGCCCAAGGTCGTGGACCTCATGGAGGCGCTCCGTCGCAGCCTGGATTCAGTCAGCAGCGACAAGAAGAAGCCAGCCAAAGCTGCGCTGGAGAAGCCGGTTGTGAAGGCGAAGGCAGCGAATGGGAAGAAGAGGAAGGCGAGTTAGCTACCGTTCCGGGTTCCAGGTTCCTGGTTCCATGTTCGTGTTCTAGGTTCGGGTTCAGGGTTCTCGGTTCAGGGTTCTAGGTTCGGGGGTTCTAGGTTCGGGGGTTCTCTGTTCCAGTACGGCGATTTCGTTCTGCCCGCCGCTCAAAACGTTTCTGCCGCACTCGCTCCGCGTTCCTTTTCGCCTCCGGCGACTGTAAGTAGTCGAGCAGCCCGCCGATCTCCAGCAACGCGTCTTTGGCGACCTTCTCGTACTCGTGGCGCACGTCGTTTGTGATGTGACCTCGATCGACGGCATCTTGAAGATGATTCTGGCACTCGACTAGCGACGCCCGTGCCATCTTGACGAAGCGAGCGAAGTCGACGGGATCGAACCGACCGAAGCCTTCGCTGATCTGGCTTACGGCGGAAGCCGCGCTTTCTCGAAGCTGTTTGCGAAGCGTGTCGTCGTTCGAGAGCGGGCCTGATTCGATTAATTCGTAGATTCTCAACTTGAACGCATACGCTGTCTGCCACGCGCGGAGATCACGAAACGTCTTTGCTGTCATGCAGTGTCCAGATGCATGCGCGATGCCTCGGCCAAACGGTGCGTATTTCGCTCGGATCGGGTGAGATGTGTGACGAAATTTCGAGGGCGTTTGTGCCAATGAATGGCAGAACTTCGAACCCCGAACCTCGAACCTTGAACTCCGAACCTTGAACCCCGAACCTTGAACTGGAACGTCGAACACGAACCTGGAACCCGGAACTCGGAACCTGGAACTGCAGTTCTACTGTCCCAGCCGTTTCCGCTCCGACAGAATCAGGTTGTATTCGGCAGTTCGCTTCCATACCCGATTCGACATTTCGGTCAGCTGGACAGCTTTGACACCGTAATACAGAAACCATCCGCCCAGCAGTCCGATCAGCAGGTAGCGCAGGATGTTGACGGCTGACTCGCTCATGCCGAAGCTGAGTGCGCCGAACACGAAGTACACGATCACGCCACCCGCAGCGACGAATGGGCCGCTCACCGTGCGCACGCCCCAGGACGCGGCGCGCGACTGCTTTTCCATCAGCATTGCGATCGTCTGCAGTCGATCGATTCCGTTCTTCACGCGCGCGATATCTGTGCCGAGCAGCACGTCTCGCAGCGTGACCTGCGCGCGGCATGCGGTGGCCACTCGCCGATCGCCGCGCCACCTGGAAGGTTTCGTCTCCTGAGCCTTGTAGTTCGGAAGGCGCTGCCTGACGACGGACAGCAGACGCGCACGGGAGTCTGGGGAGCATTCGCCCCAGGTCGAAACGATGTCCTCCTCGATCCGACGCTCGGACGGAACAACAACCACCTCGTGGATATCCCCGGATGAGCCATCCTGAATGTACACGGCCAGATGAGGAGCCACGCCTTCGTGCAGCATCGCCTCATGGTCGAGGCAAGGGAGCGTTGGAATCGCAGGTACGGGATCGAGCGTCAGACGGTACAGCTTTACTGCGAGCACCGGACCGAATGAGCTGAGCTCACGCAGGATTCGTGACGCCTCGGCAGCGTCAGGACGGGACGCCACGTCTCGTGGCCCTATCTGAGCCACTCCCAGATCCCAAGGCCGGATGCTGTCGGGTCGCGGAGCCAGTCGGGCGGCGTGAGCCAGACGAACGCCAGGATCGCGATCACCCACAGGTCGTACGGAACACTCGCACGCTCGTCGCGCCAGAAGAACGCGCGCGAGAACGCCTTGGTCATCACGTTCGACCCTTCCGGGATTGGCTTGTCGTTGAGTACGAGGTAGGTGTAGTGGATGCGATTGGCCACCGTCACGATCGACAGGATCAGAATCACCCAGAGCACCGCGGCCATGCGGTGGTCGAAGGGGGGAATCGGAGACGGAAACGCCCCGATCATGAACAGCACGATACGCTCGGGCCGTTCCATGAAGCCCACCTTGCACTTGTCGATGAGCGATTCGGCCCTGGCCCGCGCGTAGCTCGTCATGATCGAAAACATCATGGCGAGCGCGGTAACCATCACATAGTCAGTGCGCCTCAGCGACGCATAGAGGTAGATCAGGCCCAGGAAGAGGGCGATATCGGAGAAGCGATCCAGCGTGGAGTCCCAGAAGGCGCCGAACCGCGAGACGGTGTTGGTAATGTGCGCCACCTTGCCGTCGATGAAGTCGAAGATGTTGGCGACGATCATGATGACGCCGGCGAGCAGGAAGTGCTCTTTACCAAGCGCCCAGGCCGCGCCGACATTGATCAGAACGCCGATGAGCGTGAGAACGTTGGGATGGATGCCAAGTGCCACGCTGGCGCCGATGATGGCGCGCAGCGGGAACATGCAGACAGTGCCGATGAAGCCCGTAACGGTCATTCGTAAGCGCAGCGTCCGGTCAGCGTCTGTCGCGACGGCGAAGGTTCATGGCAGTGTTTCAGTGAGTACAATTAAAGGTTCTTCAACCGAGAACGAACCAGTCATGGTAGCCCATGCCCGTTCATGACCTCAAGGATCAGCTGGCCCGCTTGCCCGAGCAGCCAGGCGTGTATCTGTGGGTCAACACCGGGGGTGAAACGATTTACGTCGGAAAAGCTCGCTCGCTTCGCGATCGCGTGCGCAGTTATCTCGGCGCATACGGTCTGAGCCCGCGTCATGATGCGCTGCTCGACGAGATCGCTCGCGTCGAGGTCATCGTCACCGACTCGGTCATGGAGGCGCTTGTCCTCGAGACGAACCTGATCAAGCAGCGATCGCCTCGTTACAACATCCTGCTGCGAGACGACAAGAACTACCCGTACCTGCGGTTGACGACGAGCGAAGCGTTTCCGCGGATTCTGGTGGCACGCAGCGTCGAAAAGACCGGCGACTTCTATGCCGGACCCTTTCTGCCAGCCAAGCTGGCCCGCCGGACGATGACGCTGTCGCACCGTGTGTTCGGCATTCGCTCGTGCAACGAGGTGATTACCGGACAGCGCGGGCGTCCCTGCCTCGAGTACGACATCAAACGGTGCCTGGCACCCTGCGTGGCGGAAATCTGCACCGAAGATCAGTACGGAGTAGCGGTCGCGAACACGAGACTGCTGCTCGAAGGCCGGAACGACGAGCTCATCGAGCGATTGCATGACCGCATGCAGTCGGCATCCGATGAAGAGCGATTCGAAGAAGCCGCGCAACTGCGAGATGCCCTGCGCACGGTGCAAACCCTTCGCGACCGCCAGCAGAAGGTCGCCAGTGCTGGGCTCGGCGATCGGGACGTATTCGGCTTGAAGGTTGGACCGAGCGGTGGCGCGATTCAGGTCTTTCAAGTGCGGGGGGGTCGCGTTGTAGAACGCGTCGAGCTCGGGACCGATCCCGGCGCCGCTATCGCGGGCGGCGCAGCCGACGTTCTGCATGCGGCGCTGATGCAGTTCTACGAGCTTCGGGTCGCGGCGACGGAGATCAATCTGCCGGAGGAGATTGAAGATGTTGAAGCGATGGAGGAATTGCTGACCGCTCGCGCGGGGCGAAGGGTGCGGATCCTGGTGCCGCAGCGTGGCGACAAGCGCGCGCTGGTCGAGCTGGCCACTCGCAACGCGGAGCTCTCGTATCGCACGCGCTTCAACGAGACGACGGCAGCGCACTTCGACGCGCTCGAAACGCTGCGCAGCAGGCTCAATCTTCCCGCCATTCCGCGTCGCATCGACTGCTTCGACATTTCGACGATCCAGGGCAGTGACACGGTTGCGTCGATGGTGGTGTGTGAAGACGGCCGAATGAAACGAAGCGAGTATCGGAAGTTTCGAGTGAGAGGGCTTCGAATCCCGAATCCCGAATCCCGAACCCCGAACCCCGAATCCCGAATCCCGGATTCCGGGCCCCGGATCCCAGACGACTTCGCGGCAATGAGAGAAGTGGTGCTGCGTCGGTATCGCGCGGTGCTCGAAGGCGGCGGGCCGTTTCCCGATCTGATCCTGATCGACGGCGGCAAGGGGCAGCTCTCAGCAGCCTACGAGGCGCTGGAGCAGATTGGGTTGGCGAACCTGGTCGCGGTCGGCATCGCAAAGAAAGAAGAACTGCTGTTCACGCGGGATCGGATGGAGCCGCTCGTGCTCGACGAACACGACCCGGCGCTGTTGCTCCTTCAGCGAATTCGTGACGAAGCCCATCGATTCGCCGTGACGTTCCATCGCAAGGCGCGCTCGATGCGCGATCTGCGCTCGGAGCTCGATGGCATTCCGGGTATCGGTCCGCGTCGCCGGCGCGCTCTGCTGACCACGTTCGGCAGTCTCGCGGGCGTTCGTCGCGCCACGCGCGAGGAGCTCGAACAAGTGGTCGGAGCGAATGCGGCTCGCGCCGTCATCGACTACTTCGCCCAGACGAGCCGCTAGTTCTTCCGAAATTCATCCTGCTGCCAGTACGGGCAGTGGTCGCATGTGTGCTCGGCGAGCTTGCGGCGTTCCCCTGTCCGGACGCACACCCAGACGCTCTCTGGTTGCTGCGCCTCGTCGATCCCAGCCAGCCGGAAACCGGGGCGGCTCCATTTGCACTCCCATGCAGTTTGCCGTGTTGCGATTGCGATCCTGGCCATATTGATTCCGCCTAACTGGACGCCTCTAAAGAGAACGACAAAGTGACGGTGAGCACGAAGGGCACGAGAGTTCCGTTGAGGTCGAGCGGTGAATAGCGCCATTGCCGCAGCGCGATCTCTGCTTCCCGATCAAGCAGCGGATTTGCCGACCTCAGAAGCCTCACTTCCGTGACCGCGCCGTCCTCGCTGACGGTTGCCTCCAGGATAACGATGCCTTGAATGTGTGCCTTCACTGCGAGCGGCGGGTACTCGGGTTCCACTCGCTTCAGCAGTTGTGGCTGTTTGATCTGTCCACCGATGCGAACTGGGGTGCGCGGCGTCGGCGTCGGTGCCGGTGGCGGAGGGGGCGGCGCTTCTGGCAGACCACCGACAACGCCACCCGCGACGCCACCCGGAATGCCGCCCTCGACACCTCCGGGCACGCCGGCGTCGGCGCCCTCGTCGTCGGGAAGCGCAGCGATCTCCGCCGGTTCCTCGAGTGGCGCGATGAACTGATTCTGTTGTGCCGCGGGCTCGGGTTTCGGCGGTGCCTGCTTCGGCTTCGCGGCCGCCGGGGGCGGCGGTGGCGGCGGAGGCGGAGCGGGCACCTCCGCGACAAACGCCATCATCGTCGGTACCTCGGGCAGTCGCTCGGTCATGAACAA
>Ga0247825_10003690_pt1 | contig 10084 bp, 5 predicted proteins | sample 13C_Vanillin_Day_FD_194413 | JGI IMG/M metagenome (GOLD analysis project Ga0247825, IMG submission 194413) | Soil microbial communities from agricultural site in Penn Yan, New York, United States - 13C_Vanillin_Day48 | ecosystem: Environmental > Terrestrial > Soil > Agricultural land | place...
GAACACCCGCGCCGCGGCAGGGACTTCGACACGCTGGCGGTCGCCGAGGTCCTCTCCCACACCGGCCTCGGCGGCTTCATCCGCGATCTCGACCGCGAGCTCCGCGACGGGCAGCCGTGGCGCGACGTGTTCTCGGGCGGGCAGAAGCAGCGCCTCGTCCTCGCGCGCATCCTGCTGCAGGAGCCGGACATCCTGCTGCTGGACGAAGCCACCTCGGCCCTCGACACGAAGGCCGCCGCGGAGTTCCACCGTTCGCTCGACGAGCGCCTGCCCGCGGCGATCGTGCTCTCGGTGCTGCACTCCGCCAGCGTCCCGGTCGATACCTTCGGGCGGCCGTTCTACAACCGGACGCTCGAGGTCAGGCCGCACCTCACCCTGGTCCGCGGGCTCGCCGAGGCCGCCCACATCGTCCACGCGAACGCCCCGATCCTCACGCACGCGGCCCGGGTCCTGTAAGCGGGGCTCCCACGGCGCCGCGTGAGCCTGTATCCATGGTGGGCTAGTCCGGAAGGAGGCGTGACGGATGCGGCGCGGAAACACCGCCGATCTCGACGACGAGGCGCTGCTCGACCTCGTGCAGCGGCAGACCCTCCGCTACTTCTGGGACTTCGCCCATCCCGTCAGCGGCCTCGCCCGCGAGCGGAGCAACGTCACGCCGAAGTACGGCCTCGAGGCGGTGACCACCGGCGGCAGCGGCTTCGGCGTGATGGCGATCATCGCCGGGGTGTCGCGCGGCTGGATCCAGCGCGGCGCGGCGGTGGAGCGGCTCTGGACCATGGTGCGGTTCCTGCTGAAGGCCGACAGCTACCACGGCATCTGGCCGCACTTCCTGAACGGCGACACCGGCAGGACGATCCCCTTTAGCCGCAAGGACGACGGCGCCGACCTGGTCGAGACCTCGTTCCTGATCGCGGGACTGCTCTGCGCCCGGCAGTATTTCGACGGGGCCGACGAGACCGAGGCCCGGCTGCGCGCCGCCATCGACTGGCTGTGGCGCGAGGCCGAGTGGGACTGGCACGCCCGCGACGGCCGCAACGTGCTCACCTGGCACTGGAGCCCGAACAACGGCTGGAGCATGAACCACGAGATCCGTGGCTGGAACGAGTGCCTGATCGCTTATGTCCTCGCCGCCTCGGCGCCGCGCTACGCCATCTCGCCCGAAATCTATCACCGCGGCTGGGCGGAAGGCCGCGACTTCGCCAGCGGCCGCGACTACGACGGCATCACCCTGCCGCTCGGGCCCGACGGCGGCGGCCCGCTGTTCCTGGCGCACTACTCGTTCCTCGGCCTCGACCCGCGCGGCCTGCGCGACCGCTACGCCGACTACTGGCAGCAGAACCTCGCCCACACCCTGATCAACCGCGCCTGGTGCGTCCGCAACCCGAACGGCTTCGAGGGCTACGGCCCGGACTGCTGGGGGCTGACCGCGAGCGACAGCGTCCACGGCTACGAGGCGCATTCCCCGAGCAACGACCTCGGGGTCATCACCCCGACGGCGGCGCTCGCCTCCTTTCCCTACACCCCGGAGCCGTCGATGCGCGCCCTCCGGCACTTCCACGACGTCCTCGGCGATCGCATCTGGAGCGAGTACGGCTTCGTCGACGCCTTCAGCGAGACCGCCGACTGGTACGCGACCTCGCACCTCGCCATCGACCAGGGCCCGATCGTGGTGATGATCGAGAACGCCCGCAGCGGCCTGCTCTGGCGCCTGCTGATGAGCTGCCCCGAGATCCGCCAGGGCCTGCGCCGCCTCGGCTTCGAGAGCCCGCACCTCGGAGACCTGCTGGTCAGCTGAGCGCGCCCGCCGGGTTTACCTTGGTTGATATTCGGTGAATGCCAAAGAGATTATCGTTATTATTCAATGGCTTGATCCGGGCGCGCAACTTGCGACTCCGGCTCGAGATCCCATCTCCGAGGTCCGCCTTCCAGGTCCATCTCGAGCGTCACCGGCCCGAGCCCCGGCGGCAGCACCGGCGCGACCATCCGCTCGCCGAAACGTCGGCGCACCCCGAGCGCGTGGCAGAGCAGCAGGTTCACGTAGAGCCCCGGCCCGCTCGAATAGATCCGCCACCCGCCATCGGCGGCGACGCTGCCCTGCCGCACCCGCTCCCACTCGGCGCTCGCCCGGTAGCGGTCCGGAAAGGCCGCGTCACTGCTGCTGAAATAGGCGTTGCGCTGCCGCGGCGAGGCGTTGGACACCACGTCGGCGACGCAGACCGGGTTCACCACCTGCAGCGCCGCCCAGAGCGCCTCCGGCTCCCCGAGGACCGCCATCGCCTCGCCGTAGCGCAGGTGGGCGTGCACGTACATCAGCCCGATCTCGCGGCCGAAGAACGCCGCCGACTCGGCCCGCCGGAACACCCGCTCCGGCCCGCCGCGATAGGCGACCGGCCGGTCCATCAGCCGGGCCCCGTCGGGGAACAGCAGGTGCTCGCGGATGATCGCCAGGTGGTGCCGCGCCTGCTCCGCGGTGAACATGCCGCCGATGATGCTCCGGGTCATCGGCAGCAGCGAGTAGCGCAGCCCGGTCCGGGTGTCGCGCGGGTGCAGCAGCAGCTCCGGCTCGGCCAGCCCGTTGCCGAACAAGGCATAGCCGGCAACCGTCCCGTCGCGCACCAGGTGGCGGTTGAAGTCAGCGCGCATCTCCGCCGCCAGCGCGGCCAGCTCCGCCGCCTCGCCCGGCCGGCCGGCGCGGGACAGCACCGCCACATAGCGGTTCAGCTGCTGGAACAGCAGCGCCACGGTCCAGCTCGACACCATCCAGTCGCGCATCCGCGGATCGGCCGGCTGCAGCGAGTCGTTCCAGTCGCCCTCGCCGTAGCGGATCAGCCGGGTGCCCGGGATGAACCGCTCGCGCACGGTGGCCAGCAGCTTCGCCACGTGCGCCCGCACCGGATCGCCGCCGGCGGTCGCCGAGCCGTCGTCGCGCCGCCAGGCTACCGGCTCCTCGAGCAACCCGACGTCGCCGGTGGCCTCGACGTAGTCGCAGAGCGCCTTAAGCGGCCAGACGATCACGTCGCCGTGGCTGTGCCGGTCGCGGATCTGGGCGTAGGGCTCGAGCATGAACCATTGCGGCCAGTCGCCGCCGGCCTGGTTCTGCTGGGCGAACACGATCCGCAGGATGTCCCGGACCGTGGCGTCGTGCTCGAGCGCCAGCAGCAGCTCGACCGGGCCCTGGCACACGTCGCGCGTCCCCCAGGCGGCGCCGCCGGACTGCTCGAGGCCATGCGGCACCGTCAGGTGCACCATGGCGTTCTGCGCCAGCCAGGGCAGCACCGTGTCGGCCGCCGCCACGCCCTCGCCGGTGCCGCGCAGCCGCAGGCCGCGGGTGACGTGCCGCCAGCAGCGCGCCGCCGACGCGAGGCTCTCGGCCTCGTCGACGCCCCGCGCGTATTTCGCCGCCAGCGCCTCGGCCGCCTCCGGATCGGCCAGCGTCCCGACGACGGCGAAGGCGAGCCCGGTCGTCGGCCGGGTTCGCAGCCCGACGAAGCCGCCGCCTCGCGGCTGGCCGTCCGAGTGCAGCAGCTCGTCGCCGCCCAGCCCCTCGATCGCCTCCGGGGTGCTGCTGACCAGGTGATAGACCGCATCCGGGTACCGCTGGCCCCAGAGCGAGGCCGGGTCGGGACGGAACGCCACCCGCCGAGCGTCCGCGTCGATCTCCACCCTCCCGGCATGGTCGTACTCGCGCTCGCCGAGGACGAGGCCGCCGAACACCAGCAGGCGGCAGGGAGCCCCCTCGACGGCGATCCGCCACTCGATCGCCGGGTCGTCGCCCGACGCCACCGCGGACACGACCACGGTCCGCGCCTCCAGCCGGTAGATCCAGCGACAGTCGCTCAGCCCCATCTCGAACACCGACGGCTCGGCCAGCAGCCGCCAGCCGCCCCCGGCCTCGACCATCACCCGCAGCCCGCCCGAGCGGACGATGCCGTAGGGATCGCGCGCCGCCGAGAACAGCCGGTGGAACGAGGTGTTGCCGATGGCCAGCAGTGAGGCGAAGACCCCGTGCATCCAGCAGGTCGCGCACATCGTCGTCTCGTCGAGCAGCATGCCCTGGCCGGTGCGCAGGATCGCCCCGTGGCGGCGCGGCAGCGTCGCCTCCTTGCCGCGCAGCACGACATGGCGGTTGTGCGCCCCGTCCGGCACGAAAAACGAGAGCGCGCGGCCGCCCGCCGTCTCCTCGTGCAGCCGCTCGGGGTAGCGCGCGGCGAGGGCGGCGGCGTCGAACGGCAGCGCCGCGGCCGGGGCCGCGTCCTGCAGCAGGCTCCGCACCGGCGCGCCGACGCTGACCGGCTCCGGCACCAGCTCGCCCGCGGCCGGCAGGACGCGATCGATCCGTTCGAGGTCGGTATCGCCCGACGCGTCGGCATGGTCGGGCTCGTAGAGCGCGAAGAACGTCCACTCCGCCCCGCGGCCGGGCCCGATCTCGGCCACCGGCGACTGGATCATCGGACAGGCGACCTCGTGCTGCAGGCGCTCGCCCGGCAGGCCCGGCCCGGGATCGATCCGCCCGGTGTCCCGAAACGACGGTCCGAGCAGCTGCATCGCGTCGGTGGCGAAGGCGGCGGCTCCGTCGAGGCAACCGTGCGCGACCCACGGGTGCGCGCCCCCCTGGGCGAGGTTCTGCCGGCTCATCACCAGCGGACCGCAGCGCGGGTGCCGGGCGACATGGTGGTCGATGTACTGCGACGCATAGGCCTCGTTGCTCATCACGAAGCCGCGGTGACCGAGGCCGAGGTCCTGCACAAGCGTCGCGTCGCAGCGCAGCGGCTCGCCCCCGCGGTTCTGCACCCGCACCCGCCAGAGCCAGAGGCATTGCCGCGGATGCAGCCAGAGCGTCACGCCGTACCGCAGCCCCGCGGCATCGCCCTCCCACACGAAGCGGTCGTCCGCGGTGCCGAAGCCGCCCTCGGCGCCCGGCCCGACCGCTTCCACGATAGCCGGGTCTGCGCTGCCCACCCGCAGGAACAGGCGGGCGATCCCGCCGTGGACCGGCGAGCCGTGGACCTGGTTGATCAGCGTCTGCCCGCGCTCGTGCCGGTGCTCGATCGCGAACACACAGCCGTTGGGAAGGACGCCGATCGATAGGCCGGACGGGCTGACGATGCGATGCAGGCCGAGATCATCTTCGCGCGGCGTCACGAAGCTGCGAAGGCCGGTCATCCGCGGCTTCCCTCTCCGGGCACCGGCGGCCGGCGCAGCGCGGCGAGAATCGTGCTCATGCCGCCGCGGCGCGCAGGTTCAGGTCCTGGCTGAAGAAGTTCGACGGGTCGTAGCGGCGCTTCACCTCGGCGAGGCGGGCATAGTGATCGCCGAAGGCGGCCTGCACCTCCGCGTCGCCCACTTCGCTGCTGAAGTTCAGGAGAATGCCGCCGTGGGCGTGCGGCTCGATCGCTGCGTGGAACGCCCGGGCCCAGGCGACATGCGCGGCGCTCTCCGCCGGATCGAGCCACTGCGCGGTCATGCCGATGTTGTAGTCCGCCGCACGTTGCGCGAAGGCCGAGCTCGCCGGATCGACCCGCCCGGCGGCGCCCCCGTAGTATTCGACCAGCACCGCGGAGAGCGGCGACGCCATCCGGCCGCCGAAGTCGACGATCGAGTCGATCACCGCGTCGGTCAGTCCGCGCACGAAGCTCGAGCGCCAGTAGTTGTGGGCACCATCCGGGAAGGCGCCGTCGAGGATGCGCTGCATCGCCGGGAAGGGCATCGGCTCGATCATGTCCGCGACCGGCGGCCCGAAGCCGCGGAGCGGCGCGAGCACCTCCTCGCCCCTGGCGATCTCGCCCGACCAGCAGGCGAGCCCGGCGACGATCGGCATGCCCTCCGGGGAGGTGGCCAGTGCGCAATAGCAGGTCAGCTCCTCGGGAGCCCGAGCCATGAAGTCGCGGTAGAAGCGCAGGACGTCCGCGGCGCGGTCGCGCGGCCAGACCAGCATGCCGCCGAGGACGATGGTGACCGGATGCGCCCGGAACGTGAAGTCGGTCACCACCCCGAAGTTGCCCCCGCCTCCCTTCAGGGCCCAGAACAGCTCCGGCCGCTCGTCGGCGCTGGCGGTCAGCACCGCCCCCTCTGCGTCGACCAGCTTCATCGCCAGCACGTTGTCGCAGCTGAGCCCGTGCCGGCGCACCAGCCAGCCGACGCCGCCGCCGAGCGTCAGCCCGGCGATGCCCGTCGCCGAGACGACGCCGGCGGGCACCGCCAGCCCGTGCGCGTGCGTCTCGCGGTCGAGGTCGCCGAGGGTCGCCCCGCCCTGCACCCGCACCGTCCGGGTGGCGGGATCGACGACGACCGCCCGCATGTCGGAGAGATCGACCACCAGCCCGTCGTCGCAGAGCGCGCGGCCCGCGACGTTGTGGCCGCCACCGCGAACGGTGACCCGGACGTCGTGGGCCCGGGCGAAGCGGATCGCCTCCACCACGTCGGCGGTGCCGCGCACCCGGACGATCAGGCCCGGACGGCGATCGATCGCGGCGTTCCAGATGCGGCGCGCCTGCTCGTAGTCGGCATCACCCGGGCGGATGGCTCTTCCCGCGAGGCCCGAGGCCAACGCATCGATGGCGGCGCCGTCGACCGGCGCGCCCTGGCGGCTGGTGAGTGTGCCCATGGCTTCCTCCCTCGCCCGCGCTTCCTTCGGCGGACCGGACAGCAATACCACGCCCGCGACGCCGGCGCACGGCGGCGATCACGGCGGCGACCGGCGGACCTCGCCGCAGGCGGCGGCTTTGACGGGGTTTCCGCGGTCGGATAGGAACGCGCGATGGTGACGGCGGCGATCATCGTGGCGGCCGGGCGCGGGCAGCGGCTCGGGGGCGCGGTCCCCAAGCAGTACCTGCCCCTCGGCGAGAGCTGCGCGCTCCGGCTGAGCATCGGGATCTTCCTGGCGACGACCCGGATCGGCGCGGTGCGGGCGGTGATCCACCCCGACGACCGGCCGCTCTACGCCGAGGCGGTGCGCGGCCTCGACGATGCGCGCCTGCTGTCGCCGGTGGACGGCGGCGCGACCCGGGCGGCATCGGTGCTGACCGGGCTCGAGTCGCTGGTCCCCTGCCGGCCGGACCGGGTGCTGATCCACGATGCGGCGCGGCCGTTCGCGCCGCCCGGGCTGGTCGCGGCGGTGCTCGACGCGCTCGACCTCGCCCCGGGCGCCTTCGCCGCCCTGCCGGTGGTGGACGCGCTCTGGACGGCCGAGGGACCGTGCGCCGCAGCGCCGGTGCCCCGCGACCGGCTCTGGCGGGCGCAGACGCCGCAGGGGTTCCACTTCGACCGCATCCTCGCGGCGCATCGCGGCAACCGGGGCGACGCCGCCGACGACGTGGCCGTCGCCCGCGCCTGCGGGATCGAGGTGCGCATCGTGCCCGGCTCGGAGGCGAACTACAAGATCACCAGCGAGGCGGACCTCGCCCGGGCCCGCTCCGACGTCGCCGCAGCGGGCGCGCCGCCGGCCTCCGCGGCGCGGATCACAGGCTGATCCGGTAGCGCAGGAAGCCGCCCGGCGCGTCGCCGGCGGGCTCGATGGCGAGGCCGCGGGCCCGCACGTCCTCGAGGTGCTTCGTCGATCCCGGGCCGGTGTCGTAGAGCACCGTGGCGCCCCCGGCCGGGGCCAGCCGCCAGTTGCCGTCCGAGGCCGGGGCGATGGTGCCCTGCTCGACGATGTAGCGCACGATCACGTCGCGGTTGGTGTCCGGCGCGGCGAGGATCACCGTCGTGCCGTCGGCGCCGGGAAAGCTGCCGCCGCCGCCGGCGCGGTAGTTGTTGGTCGCGACCACCAGCTTCGCCTCGGGATCGAGCGGCGCGCCGTCCAGCCGCAGGTCGACGATGCGGCGCGCCCCGGGGTTCAGCAGCGCGCCGTCGGCGTCGTACCTTGGCGGCTGCGTCACGTCGATCGCATAGGTCACGCCATCGATCACGTCGAAGTTGTAGGCCGGAAACGCCGGGTCGATCAGCGGCTGGTCGGCCTTGCCCGGCTCGACCCGGAGGAAGATCCCGGCCGAGCGTTCGAGCCAGTCCGCGAGCTGGGCGCCGGTGATCGCCACCGCCTGCAGGGTGTTCGGGTAGAGATAGACGTCGGCGACGTTCCTGATCGCGATCGGCCCGGCGGGAACGTCGGTGTAGTAGTCGGGGCCGCCGCGGCCGCCCGACTTGAACGGCGCGGCCGCCGACAGCACCGGCAGGCCGTCCCACTCGGTGCCCTTCAGCAGCCCGGCGACGTACCAGGCTTGGGCCTGGCTGACGAGCTGCACCGAGGGGTCGTCGGCGACCACGGCGAAGTAGGACTGCAGCGGCGCCGTCGAGCGGCCGACCTCGGCGCGCACGTAGGCGAGCGTCGCCTCGTGGATCGCCGCCGTCGCCTCGGACGGCGGCGCGTAGTCGCCGACCAGCGCGGTGACGCTGCGGTCCTCGTTGCGCTGGTAGATCGGGCGGGCGGTCGCCTCGAAGGCGGCGACCCGCCAGGTCCCGGCCTCCTCCTCGAGCAGCAGGTCGATCAGCCCCATGTGCGAGCCCCAGAAGCCGGCCATCGCCGCCGGCTTGCCGCGGACCGCGCCGGTCGCCGGGTCGAGCCCGTCGCCGGCGAAGTCCTCGCCCGGCCAGACCCGGTGCTGGTGCCCGGTGACGATCGCGTCGATGCCCTCGACGCCGGCGAGCTGGAAGCTGGCGTTCTCCAGCATCGCGGCGTCCGGCCCCGGCGCGATCCCCGAGTGGCTGAGCGCCACGACAACGTCGGCGCCGGCCTCGCGCATCTCCGGCACCCAGGCCCGGGCCGCCTCCAGGATGTCGCGCACCGCGAACCGTCCCTCGAGATGGCCGCGGTCCCACCGCATGATCTGCGGCGGCACGAAGCCAATCAGCCCGACCCGTATCGCCCGCGGCGTGCCGGCGCCGTCGATCACCGTCCGGTCGAGGAGCACGTAGGGCTCAAGGTGCAGCCTGTCGTCGCGCGGGCCGGCCCCGAGCGCGTCGGCGAAGTTGGCGCAGACGATCGGGAAGGCGGCGCCGGCGTTCACCAGGTCGAGGAACTCGACGCCGTAGTTGAGCTCGTGGTTGCCGAGGGTGCCCGCCTCGTAGGCCAGCGTGTTCATCCCGGCGATCACCGGATGCACCTCCCCGGGCCGCATGCCCTTCTCGTAGGCGATGTAGTCGCCCATCGGGTTACCCTGGAGATAGTCGCCGTTGTCGACGAGGAGCGTGTTGGTCGCCTCGGCCCGGATCGCCTCGATGACCGAGGCGGTGCGCGCCAGGCCGAGCGTGTCGCTCGGCTTGTCGGCATAGTAGTCGTAGGGCCAGACGTGGCAGTGCAGGTCGGTGGTCGAGAGGATCCGCAGGTGCGCCTGCCCGGCCTGCGCCCGCGCCGAGAAGGGGTGCAGCGCGATCAGGCCGCCAAGGGCGGCCGAGCCGGCGATGAACGCGCGGCGGGTGGCGGCGAGCGGGCCCATGCCTCCTCCTTCGAGTCGATCGGGCCACGATGATCGCACGCCGCGCAGGCGGTTGCGAGCCTTTGACACCGGCGCCGTCCCGCGGCCTAATGGGCGCGGGAGACCGCCGCCATGGAACTCGCCTCGACCGTCCACGGCCAGCCGACCGACCGGCCGCCGCTGGTCATCGCCCACGGGCTGTTCGGCTCGGGGCGCAACTGGGGCGCGGTCGCGCGCCGGCTGGCCGACGCCCGGCAGGTGGTCGCCGTCGACATGCGCAACCACGGCGACAGCCCGAAGGCGCCCGACCACGGCTACGCGGCGATGGCCGACGACCTCGCGGCGGCGATCGCCGCACACGGCGGCCGGGCCGACCTGCTCGGTCACTCGATGGGCGGCAAGGCGGCGATGGTGCTGGCGCTGACCGAGCCCGCGCGCCTGCGCCGGCTGATCGTCGCCGACATGGCGCCGGTCGCCTACCAGCACAGCCAGCTCGGCTACGTGCGGGCGATGCAGGCGGTCGACCTCGCCACCGTCCGGCGGCGCGGCGATGCCGATGCGGCGCTGGCGCCCGCGGTGCCGGAGGCCGGCCTGCGCGCCTTCTTCCTGCAGAGCCTGGCGCTCGGGCCCGCGCGCGCCGACTGGAAGCTCGGCCTCGCGACGCTGGCCGACCA
>Ga0247825_10003691_pt1 | contig 10084 bp, 12 predicted proteins | sample 13C_Vanillin_Day_FD_194413 | JGI IMG/M metagenome (GOLD analysis project Ga0247825, IMG submission 194413) | Soil microbial communities from agricultural site in Penn Yan, New York, United States - 13C_Vanillin_Day48 | ecosystem: Environmental > Terrestrial > Soil > Agricultural land | place...
ACAGTGCTGCGCCCGGTAACTGCGAAACCGGGCGCAGCACTGTCGCTGGTCACGAATCCACTGCACGCTCAGAGCAGCGCGACGACCGCACCCACGACACCGATTGCCTGACCCAGGCCGGTGATCAGCGGGCCGATGTCGAGGTTCGCCGAGGCCGACCAGCGCCATCGGTACCCCTGCGCATTGAAGATGGGCCACGCGTTGCGCAGAGCCGGGTTGGTTCCGCTCCTGTTCCAGTCGAAATCCCGTGAACCCGGCTCGAACGTGCCGTGCAGGCGACCCTTCGCGGGCATCACGAACGACGGATGACCGGAGCCTGTGGTGAGCATCCACGCGATCGAGACGGTGTAACTCGTGGCGCCCGAAACATGAAGGTGACCACTGTAGTTGTAACTTCCGTCGGGAAACACCACCATCTGCGTCCACCCGCCGACGGGGACACCCCCGCCGAACACGATGCGTCCTGACCCACCGATGCGGGTGAAACCCAGAACCTCCGCGGTCGGCGACAGGGGATCTTCCTCAGTGGTCAGTGCGTCCCAGTCGATGCTGTCCAATTCGGCCCCTTCACTTTCCACCTTCTCCTTGATGCCCTCCGGGTCCGGCAGCGCGGGAGGTGCGACGAGGTCGGCTCCCGTGACGATGGGCCCCGCGCCAGGGCGGGGGGCACTGCCTTCGGACAGCTCGCCGGCGTCCACGTACTGGTCGGTGGTGTCCTGCGGGACATTGATTACTGACATGACCGTTCCTTTCGAATGGGATGGCGACGGGAAGGTGACTGTCGACGCCTCCGGAGTGTCGCTCGTCGGACGTCTTCAACGGTCCAGCACGACGGCCGGGATTCCGCGAGTGCTGCGCTACCCGACTTTCTCGTCGACCGACCTGGCGGGCAGAGTAGTTCGGTTCACCCGACCGCAGACGCGGTGTGATACCAGTCGACGACGACAGATCTGACCCCGACCGAGGCGATCATCGCCAGGAGGGGACCTTCGAGACAGATCCGACTGGACCATCCACCGAAGGTGGGCGCGGCCCTCAGCCCGATCAGGATTTCCGGTGACGATGCCGAACGGCTGCCCTCGATGAGGATGGACTCCTCGTCGACGCCGCGGACCGCGATGTCGTGTCCGTCGGCGACGTCGCCGACGATCAGAGCAAGGTAGTCGACATCGGCGCCCTCGTCGCGGGTGGCGATCAGTCGCGCCGTGTTCCTTCCCAGCGGCACGCGTTCGTCCAACACCAGAACGGCGGACTCGGACTCACGGAGTTCGTCGAGTTCGACTCGTCTTGCCGTCCAACTGAAGAACGGCTCCGGCCGCGCGGTCATGACATGCTCCTGTAGTTCGACGCAATAACTTTCCGCGATACCCATTCAGCGTGGCCCTGATGTGGGCCGATCTCGCGAGTAGCGTCCTACCCGATCGTGCGAGACACGCCTCCGGTCGATCTCGAAACCGAACTCGTGCCCGTGACTCGCCACTCAACCCATCGACGCTTCTGGAGTACTGCGGCCGAAAGCGACTCCGAGGTTGTATTGCACTGTTTCGCTAGATAACTCGTGCTCAATACTCGCCACGGTGCTGTCACCAGTGCCTCGAGAATCTAGAATCAGTGCATGGGTCCGACGTGGCCTCTGATTCAGCGGCAAGTCGAGTTCGACGCGATCACCGCGTCGCTCGCGTCTCGGTCCGGGGGATGCGGTGTCGTCCTCACGGGCGATCCCGGTGTCGGCAAGATCACCCTCGCACGGTTCGCCACCGAGTCATTGCCCGGTGAGGTGAAATGGGTGGCGGGCACCGAATCGGCGCGCAGCATCCCGTTGGGCGTATTCGCCCATCTGGTCGGGGCGTCCACCTCCCGGGATCCGGTCGCCTTTCTGTCCGCGGCGCGGCAGGCGCTCCTCGACGACGGACACAGTCGCGATGTGGTGGTCGGCGTGGACGACGCGCATCTCCTCGATCAGCTCTCGGCGACATTCCTTCATCAGCTTGCGCTCGACAGGGCGGTGCACATCGTCGCCACCGTTCGCAACGGCGAAACCGTGCCCGATGCGATCACGTCATTGTGGAAGGACGGTCACCTCCTGCGGCTCGAACTGGCGCCGTTCAGCCGGGATCAGAGCATCGAGTTGATCGAGTCGGTGCTGGACGGCCCCCTCGAGGGGTTGAGCGCTGACATGATCTGGGAGGCGTCCGGCGGGAACGCGCTGTTCGTCCGACATCTGGTGGAGGGTGCCCTCGAAGCGGGGACGCTGCGCCGTTCCGGTGGCGTCTGGCAGTTGCGGGGGCGTGCCGCCATCACATCCGAACTCGCCTCCCTGCTGGAGCACCGGATCGATCAGATTCCCCACGACGTGTTGCAGGCATTGCAGCTTCTCACTTTCTGCGAGCCGCTCGACTTGGACATCCTCGGACAGTTGGCGGGTGAGGACTCGGTGGAGGAGGCCGAGCGACGCGGCCTCGTCAGAATCGTCGAGGATGGACACCGGCTCGACGTCCGTTACACGCATCCACTCTTCGGTGAGGTGATTCGACGACGGCTGGGACGCGCGGCCGGTCGACGGCTCCGCGGGCAGCTCGTGGAGGCTCTGAGCAGCCGGGCTGTGGTCGGATCCTCCAATCGGATTCGCCTGGCAGAGTTGGCGCTCGACAGCGACCGGTCGGTCGAACCCGATCTGTTGGTCGACGCCGCCGAGGATGCCATCGGTTTGGCGAATGTTCCTCTGGGGGAACGGCTCGCGCGCGCGGCGCTCGACCAGACAGGCAGCTTCGAGGCGGCCGACCTCCTCGCCCGAGCACTGTTGTGGCAGGGGCACGCCACCGAGGCGGAAGCGTTGCTGCTGTCCTTTTCGCCCGACAGTCTGGACCAGGTGCAGCTGGTGCGCTGGGGTACGTCGCGGATCGCAAACCTGTTCTGGGCGAGCGGCGAGTCGGAGAAGGCCGACGAGGTCCTGGCGGTTCTGCGGGAGAGGGTCACTCATCCCAGTCTCGTGCCGATCATCGAGGGAATCGGCTCGGTGTGCGCGGTATTCGAGAATCGTCCCAAGGAGGCCGCAGCGGCGGCGACGGCAATTCTGTCCTGTGACCGAGTATTGCCGTGGGCGATCGAGTGGGCGTTCTTCGGTGGTGGGCTGTCCCTGGCACTGATGGGATGCGGCGGCCGAGTGCCGGAACTGGCGGCGCGCAGCGCTGCCGTGGCCGATCAGATCGACGGGCTACTGCGGTTCCCGGCCGCACACGGTGAGATCCTCGCGTTGACCCTGACCGGACAATTCGCCGCGGCGCAACGCCGGGCCGAGGAGTACCTCTCGTTGGCGTCGAGCGGCCGATACGTTGCATGGGGGCTTGCGAACATCCTGGTCGGGACGGTGGAACTTGCCCGCGGTCGGTTCAACGACGCCGCGGGTCGCCTCGAGCAGGCGATCGCCGCCCTCAACGTCGGCGATACGGCCGATGCCATCTCGTGGAGTTTTCCCGCCTACATCGTGCTCGGTCAGGCGTACGCGGAACTCGGCCGCATTCACGAGGCGGACGGGATCATCACCGCAGCGCAGGCTCGGAATGGCCGGCACGTGGCCGTGTTCGGGCCCCAGCTCATGATGTTGCAGGCGTGGCTCGCCGCAGCGCGAGGTGAAACATCACGGGCAATCGACCTGTCGCGATCGGCGGCTGATTCGGCCTGCACGGCCGGACAATTCGGCATCGAGGCGACAGCACTTCATCTTGCCACCCGGTTCGGTGACACGACCACGGCTACGCGGCTCGCCGAGTTGGCCGACATCTGCGACGGCCAACTCGTCGACATCGTTGCCCGGCATGCGGCGGCAGTCGCGGCAGGAGACGGATGCGGTGTGGCATCGGCAGCAGCCGAATTCGAAAAGATCGGTTCTCTGCCGGATGCCGCCGACGCCTACGCCCGGGCGGCGATCGCGTTCACGCATGCCGGAGACAAGCGACGTTCGATCGAGTGTGCTGCCGCGGCCGAAGCCCTGTCGGCCCGATGCGATCACATGTCATCCCCCGCACTGGTGGAGGCAGCCCATCCACTCCCCCTCACGAGCCGTGAACGGGAAGTGGGGTCGATGGTTGCGGCCGGATTGTCGAACCGCCAGATCGCCGATCGGTTGTTCGTCTCGGTGCGGACGGTGGAGGGGCATATCTACCGTGCGTGCATGAAGCTCGATGTCGCCGATCGTAATGGGCTTGCGGAGTCGATGGGGACCACGGTTCGGTGACACCAGGCCCGGACTCCGGGCACGACGACATGCCGGCTCGGCAACAGGAATCGTCCTGTTGCCGAGTCGGCAACGTGCGTGATGCGTCGGGTCAGGACGCTCGCGGCCGAGCCCGGTTGTGCGCCGGTATCGGCTTCCGTTCCCAGTCAACCTGCTGGGGTGGGATGAATGTGCGGTGCCGGTCGGCTCCCATTTCAATCTCCCAGTCACTGTGGTGGAGCAGTCGGTGGTCGAAACCGCCGAGCAGGACCAGATTTTTCATGTCGGATGGTCCTCCCTCGGACCAAGGGATGATGTGGTGGCCCTCGCACCACGATAGCGGCGCACCGCATCCGGGGAATGCGCATCCTCGATCCCTCGCCACCAACGCTTTTCGCTGCCTCTTGGTGACGGTTCGAGTCGAAATGCCGAGGTCGAGTGGCGCCCCATTCTCGTCGAGCACGATCGGCGTGTAGATCGAGCCGCAGCTGAGGAGCCGGGCCGCTTTGATGCTCAGTGGCCCCATCCACTCGGTCCACGCCACCCCATCGACGGCGAACAGCGACTCGTCAGCGGCGGAGGCATCGCGCTGTTCTCGCGCACTGCAGTCGGTGTGGCCGACGAGATCTTTGACGTTGACATGGAGTGAGACGTGTGGCCGTTCGCCGCCTTCTTCGCCGGCGATCCCGGAGTCGAGATAGCGGCGCAGGAGTTCGGTGAACCCGTCGGCCCGTCGCTGCCCGGGCGTGCGGCTGTCTTTGGTTCCGTCCTGCGCGGGCGGCGGCTTGGACAGTCCGGAGAGAGCCGAGTGCAGCATTTCGCCGGTAACGGCATCCAGGTCGCCTTTGACGGCCACGCGTCCGTTGAGTGTCTTGGAGGCGTGGAACTCGTTTCGTTCGGTGTCTTCGCTGGGCGGCGGGTCGTCGGATTCGAAGGCGCGTTCCAGTCGGGCGATGACGGCGCGCACCGCGTCCGTGTTGGCGGTGGGACCGGTTGCGGCGAACAGCAGCGCATTTCGGCAGTCATCCATCGCTTCGAGCGGCATGCCCTTGGGTGGCCTCTCACAGAACTTCATGATCAGCGCCGCGTGCTCCGCCGAAATATTCGTATCGAAGTACTCGTCCGCGATCTCCGGCTGGAAACGCAAACCACGGCCCAACAGCACGATTCGCCATGCCGCACCCACCTCGAGCAGAGTCTTGGAGGCCAGTCACATCTTGGCGTTCGGAAACCCCAGCACATCGACCTTGCAGCGGTAGTCGACGGCACCGACGAGCTTGACGCGCAGGGCTTCGAGCCGCTGAATCTCCTCCGAGACACGAACGACCGATTCGAGCAGCTCCGCCTCGGCCAGACGCGACGCATCACCGACCGCGGTTGCCAGAATCTCGTCCGACAACGCCCCCTGGATATCCTCCCCGATCCCCATGTTCGAATTCTAGTTCGAACACACTTTCGAGTCAATGGCTAGTGCAAACTGGCTCTTTCGCACGCGAGCCACGCGACAATGGCGGCATGACAACTACCGGCGTCGTCCGTAGCTGGAGCATCCAGGAGATGCACGGCATCATCGATTCCGACGAGACTCCGGGTGGCTGCTGGACGTTGTTTCACAGCGTGGCGGTCGAAGGTTTCCCCGCGCTTCGCGAGGGCCAGCAGGTGGAGTTCGAGTGGGACGCACTCGACAGCCCCATGCATGGGTGCAACTTCTACACGATTCGCGCGTGGCCGACCGGCAGCGAACCGTACGTCGCGCCGCCGTCGGACAGCCCCTTCTCGTCCCGACTGTGGCGCACCTTTCCCGACGGCACGGCGAGAGAAATCACCGAAGCGGACCTCCCTCCCGTGCCCGCACGGATCCACGCCGACCGGACCATCGGGATCGTGCGCACCTGGATCGACGAAGAGGGCTGGGGTGTCATTGATTCCGATGCCACTCCCGGTGGCGCGTGGACGCACTTCAGTTGTGTCGCTGGCTCGGGCTTTCGTTCGCTGACGCCAGGACATCAGGTGACGTTCGAGCCAGAGACGGTGGTCAGCGGAACGCAGGACGGCTACCACTACCGCGCACGGGACGTTCAGAAGATGGAGTAGCCCGACTCGCCGCATCCTTCTTCGCCGAGGACGATTGAGCAGCACCCCCGGAAGAACGCCGTGAACGACATACGAAGCGCACGAGCGGGTGGCACGATTGACGCCGTGACCAACCGCCCGCTCGACGATGTAACCCACCGCAGCCGCTGGCGCCGCCTGCGGGCGGCGTGGCGGAGGAAGCTCGATCCGAGTGAGCAGTCGGCGGTGGTGTCGTGGGGTGCGTTCACGCTGACGTTCGCGGGGGTGCGGGCGTTGACTCATTGGATCCGGCGCGGGCACGGACCGGCCGGCGGTGGGTTGAGCCTCCACGGCCGCCATTTCCACCATTACAACCTCGGCATCGCGGCGCTGGCCGGGGTCGGGGCCGTGGCGGTACGTGGCTCCGAGAAGCAACGCCACCATCCGACGGTGCCGATCTCGTACGGCGTCGGCACCGCGCCCATCGTCGACGAGTTGGCGTTGCTGCTGGATCTGGAAGACGTCTACTGGGCGAAGGAGGGGCGGACCAGCGTCGACGCCGCGGTGATCATCATCGGACTCGGCGGGCTCATGACCGCGGGATTCGAATTCTGGCCCGCCGCCCAACGGGCACTCACGGAGCCGACGTAGGCGGCAGCGCACCGGGCAACCGGGCCGTCCCCCACGGCTCGATGTCGTAGACGGGGATGCAGTCCAGGCCACGGGCACGCACGCGTTCCACGACCGCCGCATCCGCCGACGGGCAGGTCCCATCGGCGACGGCCTCGGTGACGATTGCGTACAGCACATCAGCCTGCAGATCGCGCACGGGTTTCAGTCCCTGCTCCACCGTCCAGTGCCGCACGGCGGCCCAGTGCGTCACTTCGGTGACGGTGGACGGGTTGCCGATGAACAGCACGCTCCTCGTCATGTTCCGTCCGCCCAGCGCAGGCGATGCCTGCATCTGAATCTCCGCCTCGGTGCACCACTCGGATGCCAACTCGGCCAGGGTCGTGCTCGCAATCGTCGACATCTTCCTCATCCTGTTGCCGGCCCCCGGATGAAGACCATCCTGTCGCGAATCGGGCCTCACGACTGTCCCCCGATCGGGCCGAGAACTGGATGATTCGAATGTCCCCCGATCGGCCGACGGTGACGTCACAGCGCCTGGTGCTGCGGGGTCGATCGAAACGTCGTATCATCCAAAGCTGACCGGCCTGGACTTCTTCCCGTTGCCTTTGCTGAGTGAACGTGAGTCCGCTTGTTCATCAGGCAGCCTCGCCTTCCGGTGAGGCAGTCCCGGTCTGATCGACACCGGTGGTGTTGTGCCGGGTTGACGCTTCACAGCCTCCTGCCTTCCCCGCGGGGGCGGGGCGGGTCTTCTGGGTGGCTCCACGTCCGTGTCCAACCCGATGGTTGGCGGCCGGTCTACTCCCGGTACCGGTCCTCGTTCCACCCGCATTGTGGGTGTCGCCGAGGCGGGCGAGGTTGATCGCGGCATTGAGATCGCGATCGAGGATCGCGCCGCAGTGCTCACACACGTACGTCCGGTCGGCGAGGGTCAGGCTTGGCTTTCGCCCGCCACACACCGAACACAGCTTGCTCGACGGGTAGAACCGATCGGCCTCCATGAGCACCGACCCGTACCACGGCGTCTTGTAGCCGAGCATCCGCCTGATCTCGGCGAGCGCGGCATCGGCCAAAGCTCGGTTAAGGCCCTTCTTACGGGCACCGCCCTTCGACCGCATCCCGGCAACACCCAGGGTTTCGACCGTGACAACCTGATGCTGTTGTGCGAGCACGGTAGTCACCTTGTGCAACACGTCATGGCGTACCGACGCTGCGCGGGCGTGCACCCGGCCGATACGGGCCTGGGTGCTCCGCCACCGATTCGACGGTGCCCGCCTAGTTCTGGTGGCGTGATCGTAGGGGCCCACCTGACGGGCCGTCTTGCGCTGCAACGCCCCCAGCCGGGACTGCGCCTTGGCGAGTGATTTCGGAGCCGGCACCCGCGCGATCTCGGTGCCGTCCGGCGCCGCGACCACCAGTAGATCCTTGACCCCGACGTCGACCCCGACCACCGGGTGCACAGAGCGGCGCGCATGCGCAGGCGGTGTCCCGACCGCACGCTGCACGAGCACCTGGAACGAACACATCCAGCGGCCCTGGACCAAGGCGACGGTGGCAGCAAGGATCCGGGCGGTTCCGGCGTCGATCCGGCGGGCGAGCTTGCGGGTGGACTCGTGCGTCTTGATCCGTCCGAGACGCGGGAGGGTGATGTGGTGGCGGTCCGCCTCGACCCGAATCGTGCCGGTGGTGAATCGCACCGAGTTGCGGGCGCGGTGCTTGCTCTTGAACCGGGGGAACCCGACCGGCGCACCCGCACGCTCACCCCGACGCGACCGCGTCCACGCGTCCAGCCCGCGCGCAAGCGCGTCCAACCCGCTGTTGTACGCCTCCTTTGAGTTCTCTCCCCACCACGGCGCCACCACGTGCTTGCGGCTGTTCCAGGTCTTCCGCAGCGCAGGCAACGTCCAGCCCTGCACTGGGGTCAGCTCGGTCTCGGTCAGGCCGTAGCTGCGTTCGGCATCCCGCTGATCCATCACCTGCTTGACCTGGGCGAGCATGTGGTTATACGCGAAGCGTGCACCACCACAATGCGATTCCAGCGCAGCGACTTGGGATGGTGTGGGATCGAGCGCGAACCGGTACGCCTGAGCTTGCCAGCCGTCCGGGATCTCGAACCTTCCCATCACACCACCCCCCACTCCACCGGACCCCAGGCAGCGAAGACCGCTCTCATCGCCCGATTCCGGTGAGCCCTGCGGCCGTAGAGCCGCGCGCCAATGCTGGTGAGCTCCTCCACAATCCCGCGCACCAGATCATCAGCGCCGAGCCAAGAGCTCACTACGACGGTGGTCTCACCCGTATTGGCAACGACGATCCTGCCGCACTCCGCAGGCGGCGCCGCTTCTAGGTACTCGTCCCCGAACCGCGCCAGGCGATTACTCTGCTCCACACCGCTCACCATCGCAGATGGGTCCGACAGAATCGGACGGCGCTTCAGCCTCCTCCCTAACCAACCCGGACCCGATCTAGCACTCACCAACCTGACACCGGTCGATGTAGTCCAGTCCGTCAACCGCGCCACTGGCCGAGGCAAATCGACCGAAAGCCTTCCCACCGAGGCGTCGGCGCGGGCATGATGACGACGTTCCAGAACGCGGCGATGGTGCTGTCGATCGGATTCTTCTTCAGTCTGATGATCGCCGGACTCGGCTCCAACCTTCCGTTGGCGATGAGCGACGGACTGATAGCGAACGGGGTGCCCGCGGGGCAGGCCGGCCAGATCGCGAATCTGCGCGCCGTCGCGGTCCTGTTCGCGGCGTTCCTCGGTGTCAACCCGATTCAGGAACTGCTCGGACCGAACCTGTCCTCACTCATCAAACAGCAGCAGGCACACCTGACTTCTTCCCGCAGCTGATCTCGGGCCCGTTCGCCGACGGTCTGGCCATGGCGTTCACCTTCGCGATCGTCGCGTGCGTGATCGGCGGAATCGCCTCACTGCTCACCGGTCCGCAGAAGAAGGCGACAGCCGACGAGCCACGCGAATCGGTCGGCGCGGAACTCGCCGGAATCGCCGGCGAGGCCGGAATCGGCCCGAGCGAACTCGTCGACGACCATCCGTTAACAGCGCGAGCGGCCTCCGGCGGGCACCCAGACCGTTAGGCTCGAGTGCATGCCTTCGGACCGCGGACTCAAGTTCATGAACGCCGCCCACCGCGCCCTGCTGCGCATTACCGGCGGGCGGCGTTCATG
>Ga0247825_10003692_pt1 | contig 10084 bp, 10 predicted proteins | sample 13C_Vanillin_Day_FD_194413 | JGI IMG/M metagenome (GOLD analysis project Ga0247825, IMG submission 194413) | Soil microbial communities from agricultural site in Penn Yan, New York, United States - 13C_Vanillin_Day48 | ecosystem: Environmental > Terrestrial > Soil > Agricultural land | place...
GCTCAACCGAACCGACCTGCCCGAACGGCTTGAACAGGGCCTCGATTTCGGTTTCCGTCGCGTCGGGCCCGAGGTTGCCGACGAAGATGTTCATCAAGCCGCCTTCAGGTTATTCGCCGATGTCTTGCCGTTGGCGTCCTTGCGCAGTTCGAATGACACTTTCTGGCCTTCACTGAGGGAGCCCATGCCCGCGCTCTCGACCGCGGAAATGTGCACGAATACGTCCTTCGATCCGTCGTCGGGCTGGATGAAGCCGAAGCCCTTGGTGCTGTTGAAAAACTTCACGGTTCCGGTAGACATGATGAACTCCTGGTGGGAAAAATGGGGAATCAGGACTTGATGGCGGCGATTTCCGCCCAGAGCGGCGACTGCACCGCGGGCGCGCTCCAGACTTCGGCGAACGTCACGCTGGGCGGAGCCTCCAGCCAGTTGCGCGACGCGATATCGAATCTTTCGATGCGGCCGGTGCCGTCGCGCTGGGAAACGATGCGGGCATAGCAGCTGCGCAGCTTTTTCGGCCCGACCAGCACGCGGCCAACGGCGCCATCCACGTGCATCAGCTGCGCCTTCATGCCTGACGCTCCACCGGATAAGCCGAGCCGTGGCGCTTCTTCATTACAAGCCGAAGCGCTTGTGGATCATGTCGCCGGCGATCAGGCAGCTCGCCGCGCTGGCAAACGCCATGAACAGCGAGAACGGGTTAAAGTTCCCCGCATCGACGGCGGACCCGCCGAGCATGGGCGAGAGCAGGAACCCGCCCAGGAATCCGGCGATCATGCCGATCATGACCGAGGCCAGCATGCCGCGGTTGGCGTTGAACTTCAGCAGGGCGATGGCGGCCCAGCCGACCGCGGCGCCCGCCAGTATCCACATCGTCACGTTCATTCCATCCTCCCGCGCCGGGCGCATTGCCGCCCTCTCTGCGTCAGATCTCCGCTAACGAAGCTCGGGCCGGCGCGACGATCCAGGCCGCGCGGGTCAACTCAACGGCAAGCTTCCCACGGCCGAACGTCGTCACCACCACCGCGCCGCCCCGTATCGCAGCGAAACCGCAGCCGATCAGTTTCTCCACGTGCTCGACGGAGACTGGCGCCGCCATCACGCCAAGCGCAAGCCGTCGCAGCGACTCCATCACTTCGGTCGGCAAGATCGGCAGCAAGGTGCTCACGGGGCCTTTCGCGTAAGGGGGGCAAGCCCGGGTATGTTTGATCCCAGGTCCCGGCAGTCGCGGCAGGAACGGCCCGATTTGGAACGGGCTTCAAGGAGAGGAAACGCCTTGCTCTCTTATACGCGGATTGGGGGTAAAGGACAATCGATTTCCCGGGCGAGCGAAGGATCGACGCGGTTTCGAGACTCCACGCGAAACCGTTCAACTCTTTTCGTGCCAGCGCACGTTGACGGGAACGGCCCTCCGGTTGGGCGCGCACCGAACGACCTCGACGCGGCCAGCTTCAGCCTTGATGGACCCGTGACCGGAACAGCTCGCGCACGGCGCGGAAGAGCTTTGGAACCAGCCAGATCACCAGCGCGGTGAAAACAAGCAGCGCGACAAGGAACAGCAGCGGGTGCATGAACATCAACCACAGCCCGCCGACGAGCAGCGCATCCTCGCTCAGGGAGGCCGTCCAGTTGCTGAATGGCTCGGGCGACGTGTTGATCAGCGCGCGCGTGCCGGCCTTGGCGAGGTGGGCACCCGATGCGATCGCGCCGCCCAGTATCGCCGCCACCGCCACCAGCACCGGGTCGGCGTAGCCCACGGCGGCACCGGCCAGTATGGCGCCGGCCGGAATGCGGATGAACGTGTGCACGCCGTCCCAGACGCTGTCGAAGCCGGGAAGCTTGTCCGCGAGGAATTCCACGATGACCATGATTCCGGATGCCGTAAGCACCCAGGGATGCCCGAGCACTTCGAGCGCCGGGGGCAGTACAACCAGCTGGAAGTGCGAGAGCAAGCCGATGGCAAACAGCGTGAGATACAGCCGCAAGCCGCTCGCCCACGCCAGCCCGGCGACGAGAGCGATGGTGGCAGCCAGGCTATGAAGATCGTCCATATCAAGAGTCCCTAACACAATGAAACACGCGTGCGTTGCGTGCCAGAATCGACGATGACGCGAAGGACGGTGCAGGACAGTATGGACAATACGGCCAAGCCGGCCGACAAAGTCAGCGTCGATTCTGGCCGCAACCCCGGCACAGGCATCTGAATATCTGACAATATTTCTAGGGCTGGCACGAGTTTTGGCCCATGGCTTTGTCGCTCGCCTTGCCAATATTGCCTATATGGGCTGCGGCTCGCTTCGCGCCCTGAGCCAAAATCGTGACAGCGCATCGCGCGTTTCATTGTGTTAGGGACTCTAAATGCTACGCGCTCGCGCGCAGTCCGCAATCGGCCAGGTAGCGGCTCATCACGGACGCATCGAACAGTGTGCCGGCTAGCCCGACGTGGCCGTCGGGGCGCAGCAGGTAGTAGGCGGGTCCCGCGATTCCCACCCGCGCAAGTTCCGTAGCATTGGCGGCGTTCGCCGTGGCCGCGTGCACGCGCACCAGGTCGCCGGAGACGGTGGGCGCGGCCTGCCCCGTCACGATCAGGTTGAAGTGCAGGTCATCGAGCCTGCGGTACAAGTCCTCGACTTGCCCGTTCGGCTGAAACCCCAGCTGCAGCCACGGAAACCGGTCGCCAGCCTGCGGCGCGCGCTCGGCCACACCCACCAGCGTCTTCGATAGCGAGCTGCGGCGATAGTGAATGCCGATCTGCGAGATAGTGTAGAACGCCAGTCGTCGCACGCGTTCGACGGTCATTCCGAACGCCAGGAATCTCGGCGCAAGACGCGTGCGCAGCAGCATGCCGAACAGCCCTTTCGAGACGAACAGCGTGAAAAGCCGATCCGTCGATTTAAGCAGCCTTTGCGCGACCGGCATGCGTTCGGCGGCGTAGGTAGCAAGCAGGCGCTCGTCCGCGCGCCCCTGCGCAACCAGCGCGAGCTTCCAGGCCAGGTTGTAGGCGTCCTGCAGTCCGGTATTCATGCCCTGCGCCCCCGCCGGACTGTGGATGTGGGCCGCGTCGCCCAGGAGAAAAATCCGCCGGTCCTGGAATTTCTCGGCGGCGCGATGATAGATGCGATAGGTCGAGAACCAGGCGCAGGCCTTGAATGACAGATTGGCGCCCGCCTCGTCGCGTATGGACGGCTCCACTTCCGCGAAAACCAGATCGTCGCGGCCCCGCAGCTCCTCCGGCAGGATGCCGATCACGCGCCAACGGTCTTTCCCGCGCATCGGAAAGAACAGGTGAAAGCCGTCGCGCCACAGGTAGACATTGACCTCGTTCGGCACCATGGACCCGTTTGCCTCGGTGTCGGCGACGTAGAACACGTGCTCGTAAGGCGCTCCGGGGAAGCCGATGCGGGAGAGCTCGCGCACCGGACTCCGTGCACCGTCGCAGCCGGCGACATAACGCGCCGTGATGGCGCGTGTCTTGCCGTCGGGCTGACGGATCGTGGCATCGACATGGCCGGGCTGTTGGGTGAAAGCGACCAGCTCGGTATTCCACTGCACTTCGACGCCCAGGCCCTTGAGGTGCGCGCCCATGATGAGCTCGTTATCGTCCTGGCCCAGCACCAGGAGGGAGGGAAACGGGCTCAGGCCCTTCCCGATGTCGCCGAACGGGATCTTCGCGCGCCACCGGCCTTGCGACCACATGTTGAAGCCGGTGCCCTCCAGGCCCTGCTCGATCGCCTTCTCGACGATGCCCAGCTGCGCGTAGATTTCCATCGTGCGCGCCTGCACCACCACCGCGCGCGATTGTTGCGCGGGGCCCGAGTGCCGGTCGATGATCAGCGGTCGCACGCCGCGGCGCGCGAGCTGGTTGGCGAGCATCAGGCCGGTCGGGGCAGGCCCGACCACGAGGACATCGACGTTCTCGGGACTAGTTGGCGCGGACATTCGCGACCTTGGCGACCCTCTCCCACTGCTTGCGCTCGGCCTTGAGAAAATCGCCAAACTGCTTCGGCGTGCTTGCGATGGCGTCGGTGCCGTCGAGCGCAAGACGCGAGGCGACTTCCTGCTTCTTTACCGCCTTGACGACGTCCTGGTGCAACCGCTCGATCACCGGACGCGGCGTGCCTTTCGGCGCCAGCATGCCGTGCCACTGGGTGACGACGTAGCCCGGCACGCCCGCCTCGATCATCGTCGGGAGATCGGGAGCCATTTTCACGCGCTCCTTGCTCGCCACCGCCAGGGCTTTCAACCGACCTGCCCGGACGTGGCCATAAAGGGAGCCCATGCTGAGGAAGGCAAGATGGAGGCGACCCGAGAACAGGTCGGGAACCGCGGCGCCCACTCCCTTGTAGGGAATATGCGTCAGGCGGGTTCCGGTGATATGCGCGAACAGCTCGGTCGCCAGGTGCGCCAGCGACGCATTGCCGGTGGACGCGTAGTTGAGCTTCTCCGGGTTCGCCTTGGCGTGGGCGACCAGGTCCTTGACCGACTTCACCGGCAGCGCTGGCGTCACGGCAAGCATGTACGGCGCCGCCGCCACCTGGGACACCGGCGTGAAATCGCGCTCCAGGTCGTAGCGCGTCTTGTTGACGATGCCGTATACCACCAGGCTCGCGCTCAGGAACATGAGGGTGTAGCCGTCGGGCGCCGCCTGCGAGGCGAGCTCCGCGGCAATGCTCCCGCTGGCGCCCGCGCGGTTGTCCACCACCACCTGCTGGCCCAGCGTCTCGCTCATCGGCACCGCGACCTGACGCGCCACGAAATCGAGCCCGCCGCCCGCGCCCGACGAGACGATCAGCCGGATCGGCTTTACCGGGTACTGCGCGGCAGCCGGCGCCGCCATCCCGAGCATGACGGCCAACGCCGTCGCAATTCCTCCTGCCACCGTTTTCATTTCTTCTCCTCGTTTCGTTATAAATGCTGTGACCGGAAATAGTAAACGAAGTGCCGCCGCCATCCGCCATCCGCCATCCGCCATCCGCCATCCGCCATCCGCCATCCGCCAGAATGGACCGTCACTTCGCGTCGATGACCACGCGATCTTCCACCAGCCGCGAGATCTGCGCTTCGGTGTAGCCCGCCTCGGCCAGCACCGCGCGCGTGTCGGCTCCCATCTCGGGCGGCTGCCGACGCACGCGCGGCTTGCGCCCGCCCATGTCGAGGGGAATGCCGGGCAGCTTCGCCCGCTTGCCGGTTGGCAGCAGCACATCGAGCATCCGGCCGCCCTCGTTGAGGTGCCGGTCATCGAACAAGTCGCCGGGCTTCGCCAGGGGTCCGAACGGAATCTTCAGGCGCTCGAGCTTGGCGCAGAGGGACTCGAAGGTCTCGGCCGAGAACTTCGCGGTCACCACCGGCATGATCCTGTCGCGCGCCCGCGCGCGTAGCGGGTTGCTCTTCAATGCCGGGTCGGCAAGCATCTCCTCGACGCCGAATTCCGTGCAGAACGCGCGCCAGTGGTTGTCGCTGGTAAGCCCGACGAATACCGTCTTGCCGTCGGACGTCTTGAACGGATCGTACACCGCCCACGAGCTCGCCTTCTCGGGCATCGGTGGCGGCGCCTTGCCGGTCAGCGCCTCCTGCCCCATGTGCTGCGCAACGAGAAATGCCGTGGACTCGAAGAGCGAGCTTTCGACCAGCTGCCCCTTCCCTGTCCGCTCGCGCTCGCGCAGTGCGGCCACGATGCCGAGCGCCCCGAACATTCCGCCCATGATGTCCACCACCGAGGAACCCGCGCGCAGCGGCATGCCGCTCGGCCCGGTCATGTAGGCGAGTCCGCCCATGAACTGCACGATCTCGTCGAGCGCGGCGCGCTGCTCGTACGGGCCGCTGAGGAATCCCTTCAGGCTGCAGTAAATGAGCCGCGGGTGCGACTTCGACATTTCTTCGTAGCCGAGCCCAAGTCGATCCATCGTGCCGGGCGCGAAGTTTTCGATCAGCGCATCCGCGCCCGCAATCACCTTGTCGATTACCGCCCGCCCCGCCTCCGACTTTAGATCGATCGAGATGCTGCGCTTGTTGCGGTTGAATACCGGGAACAGCGCGGAGCCGAAGCCGACGTTGGCGCGCGTGCGGTCGCCTTCGGGCGGTTCCACCTTGATGACGTCGGCGCCGAGGTCGGCGAGCACCATGGAGCTCGACGGCCCCATCACCGTGTGGCCGAACTCGAGGACCCGGACGCCATCGAGCGGCAAGCCGCTCACGATGTCGACCTCGCGGCGGCGCGCAGCTTGGCGAGGCTGCCGCCGAACTTCACCGACCCCGGCAAGGGATGGCCGACGATGTCTTCCGCCAGCCGTGCGCAATCCAGCAGCCGGTCGAGGTCCAGGCCCGTCTTGATTCCCATTTCCTCGCACATGAAGGCGAGGTCCTCGGTGCAGACGTTACCTGCCGCGCCCTTGTGTCCCGCGAACGGACAGCCGCCGAGGCCCGCGACGCAGGCATCGAACATGTCCACCCCCATCTCCAGCGCCGCATACGCGTTGGCGACGCCCATGCCCCGCGTATCGTGCAGGTGCAGATTGAGGCGCATGTCTGGATACTTCTCGCGAATTGCACCGACAGTGCGCTTGATCGAGAGCGGCGTGGCCCATGCCATCGTGTCCGCCAGCGAGATTTCCTTCAGCTCGATCGCGTTCTCATCCGCGATCTCGAAGATGCGGCGAAGGATGTCGAGCACCGTCGAGATCGGGATGTCGCCCTGGAAATTGCAGCCAAACGCGCTTGCGATCGAGCCGCGCTCCACCTTGATGCCGTGCTCCTTGTACTGGTCCAGCACGCGGCGCGCATACTCGAATTCCTGGGCCGACGTGCGGTTGTTGTTCCGCATCGAGAATTTCTCGGATGCGTAAATTGAGATCTTGCCGTGGAGCGTGAGCTTGCCGCTTGCCCGGGCGCGCTCGAGACCTTTTTCATTGAGCCACAGGGCCGTGTACTCGATGCCGGGCTTGGGCTTGAAGCCGCGCACCACGTCCTCCGCGTCGGCCATGCCGGGTACTCTTTTCGGGTTCACGTAAGACACGACCTGTATGTGCTTGAGCCCCGTGTCCCCCAGCGCCTCGATGAACTCGATCTTGCGGGCGGTCGGAATCCCTGCGGGCTCGATCTGGAAGCCCTCGCGTGGACCTTCTTCGTGGATGGTGACGGATTTTGGCAGGTCGGACATAAGCGCTCCTCTCGCCCCGGCTGTTCCGCTATCTGGACCGGGGACTTTGTTCAACGCCTATCTTATACAAGGCGAGAGGTTCGAGGTACAGCTACGAGCTACGAGCTACGAGCTACGAGCTACAAGTTACAAGTTACAAGGGACAAGGGACAAGGGACAAGGGACAAGAGCGAACAGCTTCTCACGCCATCCGCCATCCGCCATCCGCCATCCGCCATTAATTAGATTCCCAGCGATAGGGATAGCACATCTGCTTCGCGACGCGTCCGCGCGCTTCTGCGCCCGCGAGCTTCTCCACGACATGGAGCCCGAGATCGAGCGAGGTCGCCACGCCGCTGCCGGTGATCACGTCGCCCTCGTCCACGATGCGCTCGCTCTGCACGGTGCCGCAATACGGCTCCAGCTCCTTCAATGCATTGGGATGGGTCGTTGCCCGCCGCCCCTTCAGGAATCCGGCGGCCCCCAACAGCAGCGCGCCGGTGCACACGCTGACCTTTAGCTTCACCGACGCCGCGGACCTGATCCAGCCCACGAAATCCGCGTCATTCTGGAGCTGACGCGTGCCCATGCCCCCTGGCACGTAGAGAAGATCGTAGCCGTCGAGCGGCTCCATGACCGAGTCGGCCAGCATCGTCATGCCAGTCGGCCCGCGGTCGTCCGCGACCTGCTTGCGGTTGGAGCAGATGCGCCACTCGAAATCCGGAAGGATGCTCATCGACTTCAGCCGCGTCACGCCATCGTAGAAACCGACGAAATCGAGATAGGTCATGCGATCGAAAACGACGAGCGCGGCTTTCATCGGTCAGCCCCTCAATGAGCGATAGGTGATGAAAATGGAACAAGCCCTTGAACCGGTGCGGCCCACAACCCACGATCCACAACCCACCGCAGTTCGGGCATCACCTGATCCGGATGTTCGCTTCCTTGACGACCCGCTTCCACTTCTCGGAGTCGTTCCTGATCCGGTCGCGAAATTCCTCCGGCGGTCCGCCGGCTGCTTGCAGCCCTTCCTGGGCCAGGAATTTCCTGACCGAATCGCTGCGCACGATCTTTGACACTTCCTGGTTCCAACGCATGACGATCTCCCGGGGCATGTTCTTGGGTCCCCAGATGCCGTACCAGTGCGTGACGTCGTACCCCTTCACCGTCTCCCCGACGCTGGGGGTCTCCGGCAGCGCGGGATTGCGCTTCGCCGTGGTGATGGCGATCGCGCGCAGCCGCCCCGCCTTCACGTGTGGAATGCTCGGAACAAGACTGCTGAAGCTCGAATCCACCTCTCCGGCGAGCAGCGCGTTCATAACCGGGCCGCTGCCCTTGTAGGGCACGTGAGTGAACTGGACCTTGGTCTCGAGCTTGAACAGCTCGCCCGCGAGGTGCCCGAGCCCGCCGGTGCCGGCCGAGCCGAAGTTGAGCTTGTTCGGGTGTGACCTGGCGTAGGCGATCAGGTCCTTGACGGTCCTCATCGGCACCGAAGGATGCATCGACATCAGCAGGCCGGTCGTCCCGACCAGGATGATCGGGCTGATGTCCGTCACCGAGTCGTAGGGCAGATCGTGGAGCGCGGCGTTGGCGCCATAGCTGCCCGAGACCAGGATTACCGTGTAACCGTCGGGCGGAGCGTTCACCGCGATCCCGGCGCCGAGCGTGCCACCGCCTCCCGGCCTGTTCTCCACCACGATTGAGCTCCCGAACGACATCTGCGGCGCGATAAGGCGCGCCAGAATGTCCGATCCCCCGCCCGGCGCGAACGGAGTCAGCAGGCGGATTGTCTTGCTCGGATATTTCTCCTGGGCGTGGGCGACTGCCACGACGAGCGGCAGAGCGATTGCAAGCGCTGCGCAGCGGACCAGCTTATTCCTCATGATGCCTCCTCGTTTTCCTCTGACGGGTTTTATTGGGTGGTGCGTAAAGCAATCTAGCAGAAAGCTCCGCGCCCGTCAGTTGTCGGTCGGTAATCGGGAATGGAGAATCGGGAATCGAAGACCTTGTCCCTTGTCCCTTGTAACTTGTAACTTGTAACTTGTGGCTTGTGGCTTGTGGCTTGTGGCTCTAGTTGAGCTTGATGTTCGCCATCCTGACCAGTTTCTCCAGCTCGCGGAACTCGCGGTCGAACTTGGCCATGAATTCCTCGGGAGTCGCGGCCGGCACCACTTCCGAGCCGTCGGCGGCGAGCGCTTTTACCGTCTCCGGCGAATTCATGCCCTGGACCACGCCGGCGTTGATCGCACGCACGATGCCGCGCGGCGTCCCCGCAGGCGCGAAGTAGGCGTAGCTGTTGGTCAGCTCGAAGCCCGGCACACCCGACTCCGCCACCGTCGGCAGCTCGGGAAACAGCGGCGTGCGCCGGCTGCCCGTGAACCCAATGCCGCGCAGCTTGCCGCTTCTCAGGTGAGCGCCGCTGGTGACGGTGTTGGAGAACGTCATCTGGATCTGCCCGCTCATGACGTCAATCACCGCCGGCGCGGCACCCTTGTACGGCACGTGCAGGATGTTTACACCAGCCATGTACTTGAAGCGCTCCCAGCCGATGTGTCCGGTAGTGCCCATCCCCTGCGAGCCGAACGAAAGCGCGCCCGGCTTTGCTTTCGCCAGGGCGACGAGCTCCTTCACCGATTTCGCCGGCAGCGACGGATTGACTACCAGCACGTAGGGCTGGGTGGTGAGCTGCACGATGGGGATGAACGCCTTGCGCACGTCGTACGCGGCGCGCTTGAATACGCCGTTCAGCATCAACGTGTCGGAAGCGCCCAGCAGCGTGTAGCCGTCAGGGGGCGCGTGCGCGACGATGTCCATGCCCAGGATCGTGCCGCCGCCGGGCCGGTTGTCCACGACGAAAGTCCTGCCAAATCGCTCGGTCAGCTTCTGCGCGCCGAGGCGGGTCATGGTATCGAGCCCGCCGCCCGCCGCGATGCCGACGACGATGCGCAC
>Ga0247825_10003693_pt1 | contig 10084 bp, 9 predicted proteins | sample 13C_Vanillin_Day_FD_194413 | JGI IMG/M metagenome (GOLD analysis project Ga0247825, IMG submission 194413) | Soil microbial communities from agricultural site in Penn Yan, New York, United States - 13C_Vanillin_Day48 | ecosystem: Environmental > Terrestrial > Soil > Agricultural land | place...
TCGCGCGACCGGCACGTGGGGCGCAAATTACACCTATGGGTGGTCCGAACAGGATGTAACACCGTCGGCATTCGTCCACAGCGACCTCCCCGGCACGAACATGCGCGCGCATGTCGTCGAGCACTCGTACGTCCTGAAGACAGGCTTGAGCCTCGACACCACGCTGCATTTCACCAAACGGCTGTTCCTTGAAAGCCCGACCGCCCCCAACCCATGGCTCACGCGCCTTCATCTGGGGGTCGTCGTTCGATTCTGAAGACGCACCGCCGCGAGCGCCGATGCTATCCTGTTTCCCGGGATGCAAAAACGAGTCGCGCGCTTCACCGTCCTCGCGCTTCTCCTGGCCGGCATGGCCTCGGCGTCCTTCGTGCTCATCACCATCGAGCGTCGATCTATCTCGAGTGTCACCGTTGCCACGCAAGGGCTCGATGACGTCGCGCGGAACTATCTCTGGAGCGAGCTTGACGAGGTCGCTCGCGTACGTTGGATCGCGCTCGGCGTGGTCGCAGCGATCCTGGTGATAGGCCTCTTCGCGCTTGCGCCTGTTTCCCAGGTTCCGTCACTCCCGGATCCGCCGATTGCCCTCTCACCAACGATTGCGACCCCTCCGGCCGAATCCGCGCCCGAACTCCCTCAGCCACGGCAGCCGCATCGCGGTCCCGATCTGACATCCGTGGCGCTCCTCTGTACGGAGCTCTCCAGAGTCGCAGCGACGGATTCTCTGCCCTCCTTGTTGGGCCGTTCCGCTGCTGCCCTCGATGCCTCCGGGCTGATCTTGTGGGTAGGGGCTGGCGATCGACTGTTGCCGGTGTTGGCACACGGTTACCCCGCGGAGACGATCTCTCGCCTTGCTCCGGTGACACGCGCCGATGACAACGCCGCCGCCACCGCCTGGCGAACGGGCGAACGTGTAATCCTGAGCAGCACGAACGACTCAGGAGCTGCGATCGTGATCCCCGTTCTGGGGATTGATACCTGTCTCGGCGTGCTCGCGTTCGAAGTGCCAGACGGCCGCGAGCATGATGCCGCGACCCATGCCGTAGGCGCCATTATTGCGGCGCAACTGGCGACGATCGTTCCGACGGCTTCAACCGAAAGAGCAACCGAGCCTGAGGAGAGCGGTCCCGTCGAACCAGAGCACGAATCACGGGTCCAGTCCGCCTAACCGCCGCCCGGCGGCAAGCGGCCCACGAAACTACAGGCTTCAGTCTTCCGAGCCGACACGCAGGAGCAGACCGGATCGCTCCGTGGACTCGTAGAGGTGTCTGTAGATGTTCTTCCCATTTTTTCTCGCTACCATGCTCGCGCTCAATCCCTCCGTCGAAGAGGCTCAGGCGTCGCCGGTTCTAACCCATGCGGAAGCGGTCCAAGTTGCCAACGAGGGACGGGATGCCGAGGCTCTGGCCGCCTTCCAGCGGCTGGTCGCGATGAATCCTGCGGATCACGCTGCTCGCCTCTGGATCGCGCGCCTGCATGTCCGAATGGGTCATCAGTCACTGGCCGAACCGGTGTACCGCAGTGTCCTTCTGGAAGACCCCGCCAACGTGGAGGCCATGGCAGGCGTTGCGGCAGCTCTGATCGCACGCGACGAACCGGCCCTGGCATTCGAAATCCTGGAGCCAGCGGCGAAACTCGCGCCCGACAACGATGAACTCCTGGCGCTTCTGGGTCGCGCGCACGAGCAGTCAGGGCGATCGACCGACGCTGTGGCCTACTACGAACGGGCGGCGGACGCCGCGCAGACCCCACAACACCTGCAAGCGCTCGAACGAGCACGGCTCTCGTACTTGAACCGCATCGAAATTCGCGGAGCGAACGAACAGTTCGATGACACGACGCCAGACACCAACGGTGGTGATGTCGCGCTGAACATCCGCGTCTCTGATGCGCTCCGGGTTATCGCCCGAGGCCAGGTTCAGCGAAAGTTTGGGCTCACCGAAGAGCGTGGGGGCGGAGGGCTCGAGTGGCGCGTGAAGCCGGGGACAGTCCTGCGCGGTCAGGTGCTCATCGGGCCTGACAACCAGGTGATGCCAGAGGGTGATTTCCTCGGAGAGGTGGAGCACACATTCAGAAGCGTCACCTGGATAGGGACACTGCGCCACTTCACCTTCGATGGGACGAACACCACATTTATTTCGCCTGCCATGGAATGGATGCTCACCGAACGAATGTCGGTGGCGCTGCGCTACGCGCTGTCCTTCACCGACAGCTCGATTGTGTCAGAGGAGGCCGGCCAGAGCTTTCACGTCCGACCAATCTACCGGATCAATCCTCGTGTATGGCTCCAGGGGGCGTATGCGGCTGGCGTCGAGGATTTCGAGAATTTCTCGATCGATCGGGTCGGCGACTTTCGCGCGCAGACACTCTCGGGCGGGATTCGCTTCAACCTGCCCCTCCTGACCGCGATCGTCGCCAACTATGAGCGGCAGTTCGAGCGCAGCGACGACGTCAACGTCGGACGCGTCACGCTGTCTCTGCTTCAGCGCTTCTAGGCCCGAGTAATCTTCACGACCACCGCGGTCATGTCGTCGTCCTGTGACGAAAGGCCGCGAAAAGCGACGGTCGCCTCAAAAATCGCCGTGACGATCTCGCGCGCCGAAGCCTTCCGGTGGGCGCGGATCACGTCGCAGGCACGTTGTGTTCCAAACTCGACCTTCTCCTCGTTCTGCGTCTCGAAGATACCGTCGGTGCAGAAGACGAAGACGTCTCCCACCCTGAGCGGGAGTGTGATCTCGTCGTACGTGATGCCTGGGAACGAACCGAGGGGTACACCGGGCAACGCGACCTGGCTGCAGTCGTCCTCAGAACACCGGATTGGATACGGTAATCCGGAGTTGGACAGCGTGAGCTCTCGTCGTGTGAAATCGAAAAGGGCATAGCACAGCGTGCAGTAGTACTCCTCGAGCTGCCGTTCGTGGAGAATGGTGTTCATCGACTGCAATACCCCCGCGACACTGAATCGTTCGGGCGTATATCGGCGGCGCAGCGTCCGGGACCGCACGAGCTCGGCCGCGAACGCGCCATACAGTGCAGCGGGCGCGCCTTTGCCCGACACGTCGCCCACGGCCACCACGAGCGTGTCCTTCGCCGGCACAAGGAAGTCGTGCAGGTCTCCTCCAAGCTCGCGGGCGGGCTCGAAGCGGCCGGCCACCTCGGCGTGTCGCAGCGCAGGCAGATCGGCCGGCATCAGCGCGAGCTGGACGCGCTGCGCGAATCTCAACTCCTTGTCGATCCGCTCTTCTCGACGCCGTACTTCCTCGTAGAGGCGCGCGTTCTCGATCGCCACTGCCGCCTGGCTCGCCAGCAGCGTCAGCAGTTCCGTGTGCTCCTTCGTGAAGGCGTTTAGCTCAGGGCTCTCCAGGTCGAACACGCCGATGCAGCGATCCTTGATCAGCATCGGAATGACGAGTTCGGATCGGGCGTCTGGGACGAGGTGAAGGTATCGGGCATCCTGGGATACGTCGGCGACGAGGACCGGCTCCTTGTGCAGCGCTGCCCAGCCGACGAGACCTTCCCCGAGCTTGACGCTCTTCGACGTGGCATCCTCGCCGTACCGAACGGCGAACTTCATGTCCAGCATCTGCGTGGTCTCGTTGAGAAGCAGAATGCCAAAGGTGCGGTAGTCGATGAGCCGCTTGGTCAGGCTGGCGATCCGTGTCAGCAGGACGTCGAGGTCGAGAATGGACGACATCTCGCGCCCAATCTCGGCGAGAGTTTCCAGGGTGTCGACGTACTGCCGTTCTGACTTGAAGAGGCGGGCGTTCTCAATCGCGACGGCAACGTGCGCGGCGAACTGCCGCAGCAGCGCTTCATCCTGCGGCGTGAACGCACCGGCGGTCTCATTCAGCAGATTCAGTGCGCCGATGACTTTCCCCTTACGCCGCATCGGGACCGCGAGCTGCGACAGCATGTTCCTCAGCGGCCCAAGGTAGCGCGGTTCCAGCCGGATGTCGTTCACGAGGATCGGGCGCCCCTCCTCGACCGCGGCGCCCACGACGCCTTGACCCACGCGCAAGCGCTGGGTGGAGGTCACCCCTTCTGGATAACCGACGGCGTAGGCGATACGAAGCTCCTGACGTGCCTCATCGAGCAAATACACCGAGAACGCGTTGAACCGCGTGAGCCGGGCGATGAGTTGGGGGATCTTCGCGAGGAGCTCCTCGAGATCGAGCACCGACATCACTTCGCGCCCAAGGTCGAACAGGGTGGAGAGGAGTTCTGTGTCTGTGGGTGGACGCACGGGGGGATGGGCGCTCATGAGCGTTCGAGGTGGACGGATTATACTGGACGCTCCGATGGACGTACTGACCCTTCCGCTCGACTACAGCGCCATCGAGCGCATCTTGCCACATCGATACCCGTTCCTGCTCGTGGACCGAATCACCGAGCTGGAACACGACAAGCGTATCGTTGGGATCAAGAACATTTCGCGGAACGAACGGTGTCTCTCCCACCAGCCGGGAGAGCCCCCTGCCCTGCCACCGACGATTCTCACGGAAGCGATCGCTCAGGTCGGCGCGATTCTGATTCTGTCGAAGCCTGAGAACCGCGAAAAGCTCATCTTCCTGATGGGCATCGAGCGCGTTCGCTACCGCCAGCCGGCTCGCCCGGGAGACGTCGTCGAGATCGAGGCGCGCGTAAAGCGGCTCCGCAGCCGTGTGGGTCAGCTCGATGGCTTCGCCCGGGTCAACGGTCGGATCGTCGTCGGCGGGACCATGACCTTCGCGCTCGGTCCCCGGGGCGGCGGCTCAGAGTAAGGACGACGCAGATGCGACCGCCGCAGCGGGTGCCTGCACGCAGCCGCCGTACCGCGGCTCTTGCCCGGCTGTTCGAGGCCGTGCGTGAAGGGGCCTTCGTCGGACTGCTCAAACCCGCAAGCGACGGACCCGGCGGTTCGACCATTGCGGCCAACCCGTCGTTGAAGGCGATATTCGGATACGCGAGCGACACGCCAGAGGTTGACGTCACCCCCTTCGCGCCGGAGCGATTCGCCGATCCGATGGCGCGTGCACCGTTCCTAGATAGGCTGATAACCGACGGCGCAGTGACAGACTACCTGTTGCGCCTGCGGCGCCTCGACGGGTCGCCCCTATGGGTCGAGGTGACAGCCCAAGCCGGACCCTCCACTCGGGGTGCTGTTCAGATCGAAGCGCTGATCCGTGATATCAGCGCACGGCGGAGACTGGACGAGCAGTCGCGCGATCTGTACCAGCAGCTGATCCAGGCCGAGAAGATGGCCGCTCTGGGCCAGACGATCTCCGGCGTCGCGCACGAGCTCAACAATCCGCTCGCCACGATCTTGAGCTGGGCCGAGCGGCTGTCAGGCAAACCCCTCGATGACGGAGTGCGTCTGGGGGTCGATGTCATCCTCAGCGAGGCCGACCGCGCCGCGCGGATCGTTCGGAACCTGCTGACCTTCGCGCGCAAGCGTCGGTCTACACGAGCGATGATCGACCTCAACCAGATCGTCGAGGGGACGCTGGCGAGGCGCGCCTACGAACAACAGCTCGCGCGCATCACGATCGATACCGCTTTGGCGTCCGGTCTGCCCCCAGTCCTCGCCGATGCACACCAGCTCACGCAGGTGCTCCTCAACCTCCTGACGAACGCCGAACAGGCGATGCTGTCGGTGAGCGACTCGGGCCATCTCGTCGTTCGAACATGGCTCGATGTCGAGCGTGATGCCGTTGCGCTGGAGGTCAGCGACAGTGGGCCCGGAGTTCCCGCCGAGATCCGGAGCAAGATCTTCGATCCGTTTTTCACGACGAAAGAGGTGGGTCAGGGAACGGGGCTTGGGTTGGCCGTGGCGTACGCGATCGTCCAGGAACACGGCGGCCGGATCCGGGTCAGTTCGGCACCTGGTTCCGGGGCGTCATTCGTCGTGGAGCTACCTGTCAGCGGAGAGGCACATCCTGGACGACCGGCAACGACGGCCCTGTCCATGGAGGCGGTCCGCGGCGCAAGGGTCTTGCTCGTCGAAGACGAGCGCTCGCTGGCGGCTGTCGTCGTGGAAACGCTCGAGACCGCCGGTTTGACGGTGGATCACGCAGGCGACGGCGAGGAAGCCCTCGCCCGCCTGAGGCAGAACACGTACGACGCGATCGTCTGCGATCTGAAGATGCCGCGTGTCGACGGGATGACGCTTTACCGCGCCATCGCGGCGACAACCCCTGCGTTGGCGCGTCGGGTCATCTTTGTCACCGGCGACGTAGCCGGCACCGACGCCGAGCGCTTCCTCGAAGACAGCGGCTGCCGCTGGCTCGCCAAGCCGTTCAGACTCGGCGACTTGCTGCGTGCCGTACGCGAGACGCTCGGATAGGCCACGACCACTCCACCGGCCGCCACCGCTTGACTCTCCCACGTGGCCTTGGCCATCTGCGGCTTGTGTCGGAAGGCCAGAAGCGTGCTGCGCATGACGCTCGCGGCCTCGGCTGACGGTACGACAGCACTCAGGGCATCTCGAAGGCGACGGACAGCGCGCGCGTGAAGCTGCGACACTCGTGACTCGTTCACGCCGATCTCAGCCCCGATCTGCTTCATGGTCACTTCGCCGTAGTAGTAGAGGCTGATCACCTTCTGCTCGCGCGGCGGCAACGAGGCTATCGCCTCGAGCACACGGTCTCGAGTCTCGGCGCGCTCGTAGGCAGTGTCAGGTTGCTCGGGTTCGGACGGAACCAGCGCCTGCGGTAGCGAGGATTCGTCGATGCGATCGTTGTTGGCGAGTGGCGAGGTCGATTCGATGGCGTTGATCCGAACGATCGTGCGGCCCAACCGCTTCTCGTCCGAACCGACCTTGGCGGCGAGGTCGGCTAGTGACGGCTCGCACCCCAGTTCGCGTCGCAACTCCTCTCGGGCCGCCTCCAGCTCGCGGCGCTGACGACGAACCCCTCGAGGCCAGGCGTCCTTGCGCAGGGCGTCGATCATCGCCCCGCGGATGCGCCTCTCGGCGAATGTTTCGAACTTGATGCCGCGCCCCTCGTCGAAGCGCCGAGCTGCATCGATCAGGCCGATCACCCCGTCCTGGACGAGATCGCCGATGTCGATCGAGTGCGGCATGGTGGCCGCAACCCGACGGGCGAGCTGTTCGACGAACGGAATGCAGGCAACAACTCGTGGGTTCGCTTTGACGCTCTGGGGACGCATGCTTGTGTAACCTCCGACGCAGTCCTAGGCAACTCGGGTACCAAGTTTCGGGGTGGTGTCGAAGAGACCGAGATCGTGATGGGTCAAAGGCTGGTAACTATGTGACAGTTATGCACTTCGTTGCTGAAAAGCTATATCCGGACAGGTGAGTGAAGCGATGTGCAGAAGTGAACTTTTCGTCAAATACTTGGCGTTATTCCGTTTGTGTCCGCCAAGTATTTGACCCGTTCGATTACATTTCTTGCAGATGTGTCCGCTTGAAGTACTGACTGGAGGGATGGGGACTGGTTTGTCCCGATTCAGGACCTGACGAACTAACTGGAGGGATGGGGACTGGGACCTGACGGACTAACTGGAGGATGGGGGACTGGTTTGTCCCGATTCCGGACCTGACGGACTAGATGCCGCCAGTGTGGGAGAGCCGTCGAATCTCGCGCGAGGTGCCCAACGCCTCGAGCACGCTCGCGACAACTCGCGAAGCGTGCTGACGATGCGCCTCTTCCACGGCTTTCTCTTCGAGCATCTCAGCGTGAGACAGAACGATCCCTAACTGGTTGTTCAGCCTGTGAAACAGGCGGTTCATTTCGTCCAGGGCCTTCGGCTCGCTCACGGGGGCGTCCCCCGACCGCGAAAAGAGATTCACGCGTGTCCCAGCGGACTGGCGGCTCCCGTCGACACAGCGCTGGTTGAAGGCGTGGCGTCACGCCACAACGTATCAGCGAAGATACGGATCGAACCGCCGGCGGTTCGCACGTATTCCACTTTGCCGGCCGCGATCCAGTTGTATATCGTGCGGCGGCTGACGCCGACGGCTTCGCACGCTTTCATGATGGACAAGGTCTGGCGTTCCATAAATGATTCTCGTTGGCCCCGGTGACTCCGAGGGCACCCTTTCTCTACAAAAAGCTGTATCGGCGCGGCGAGAAAATCCGGTAGATCCGGCGGCGTCACTGTTCTGTGTCAAGATGTTGGCGCTCCCCAGATGACTCAACCCACCTCCCATCTCCTCCTTGTCGATGACGACACTACCTGGCGGGAAATCACGGCTGAACGCCTCAAAGAACAGGGTTTCGATGTCGTCCAGGCGGAGACCGGCGAAAAGGCGCTGGAACTGCTCAACCAGTTCGCCTTCGACATCTTGATTACCGACCTGGGTCTGCCTGGGGTTGACGGACGGGAGGTCATCAAGGCCTCGCGCGACCTGTATCCAGCAATGGTTCGGATCGTCGTGACGGGTTACGGCACGCCGAGGGACGCGGTGGACGCGATGAAATTCGGCGCCTCGGATTTCATTGAGAAAGGGTTCCCATTCGAAGCACTTCTGCACCGTTTACAGAAGGAGCGAGAGCTACGCCGCCACGCCTCGGACAGTGCCTACTTTCGATCCCAGCTCGAAGAACGCCACCAGTTTGGGGGGATAGTCGGACGCAGCCAGCCGATGCGAAAGCTCTTCGAAATGCTCGAGACAGTGGCGCCTTCACCGAGCACGATCTTGATCACTGGCGAAACTGGCACCGGCAAAGAGGTCGTGGCCCGCGCGATCCATCACAACAGCGATCGTCGAGCACACCGGTTCGTGGCCTTGAACTGCAGCGCGATACCAGAGCAGTTGCTCGAAGCTGAGCTGTTTGGCCACGAGCGGGGGGCGTTTACTGGAGCTGACCGCTCGCGGGAAGGTCGCTTCGAGCAGGCGCACAGGGGCACGCTCTTCTTGGACGAAGTCGGCACGATGAGTGTCGGCCTTCAGATGAAGTTGCTGCGGGTCCTGCAGGAGCGAAACTTCGAGCGGGTCGGCGGCAACCAGACGATCAAGGTTGACGTACGTGTCATCGCCGCGACCAATTCCGCCCTCTCGAGGATGGTGTCAGAAGGAACGTTCCGCGAGGACCTGTACTACCGGCTGAATGTGATCCCTCTCGAGCTGCCTCCCCTGCGCGATCGGCGGGACGACATTCCTCTGTTCGCGAGGCATTTTCTCGACAAGTTCGCACCCGGCGGTGACCTGCAGATCTCGCAGAGCGCCATGCGCGCGCTCATGGCGTATGCGTGGCCTGGAAACGTGCGCCAGCTCGAGAATGCTCTCGAGCGCGCCGTGGCCCTCGGGGCCGGTCGACGCGAGATCGGTAGCGCTGATCTGCCGCCGGAGCTTCAGCCACGTTCAGCCGCACTGCCATCGGCGTTCGTCGAACTGCCCGAAGGAGGAATCGACCTGCCGGCGTATCTCACCTCCATCGAACGCGATCTGATCCACCGTGCGCTCGAGCGTACCCAGAACAACCGCAACAAGGCAGCGGACCTGCTGCACCTGAAACGAACAACGCTGGTCGAGAAACTGAAGCGAATGGGAACGGATCACTGATGCCACCACGCTACGCGTACTGGACGATCATGGCAGGAGGTTTGCCGACGGCGTTTCGCGCCGTCGAGCGCGAGGAGCTCCTCCCAACATTCAATCGTCTCAAGGACAAGCACCCAGACGCGGAGATGAAGTACTTCGCCCGCGGGAGGCTCTGGTCGTCACCGGAGGAGGCACAGCGGGACGCCGAGGCGCGACGGGCCGGTGCTCGGCGCCCTGCGGAGAGGCGGGGACGCGACTGGCGTCCAGGCGGCGAACACCAGGACCCGCGTCAGAAGTTCAAAGACGCGAAGAAAGACAGGAATCAGGACTGGCGGAAGCAGCGTTTCGAACGGCGTCAACGATTTGGCGAAGACAAGGGGCCCGCAGGATCAGGCCGAGCGCCTGATCGATCACAGGGGGCACTCCCCGGTCGAAAGCCGTTCGGGGGACCGCCGCGCGATGGGCCACGCGGCGATCGCAAGCCGTTTACGGGACCGCCGCGGGACCGAAAGCCCTTCGGAGGTCCTCCACGCGATGGGCCACCCCGCGACCGGAAGCCCTTCGCAGGACCGCCGCGAGATGGACCAGCACGCGATCGCAAAT
>Ga0247825_10003694_pt1 | contig 10083 bp, 10 predicted proteins | sample 13C_Vanillin_Day_FD_194413 | JGI IMG/M metagenome (GOLD analysis project Ga0247825, IMG submission 194413) | Soil microbial communities from agricultural site in Penn Yan, New York, United States - 13C_Vanillin_Day48 | ecosystem: Environmental > Terrestrial > Soil > Agricultural land | place...
ACGTCGAGCGGATTGCGTGGATAGCGCGTGCTTTCAACCTGCCCCTCGTGCATCGCTCGCGTGACCGCCGCACAGGCGAGGAGGTCGCCGCGAAACTTCGGAAAGACGATGCCCTCGCTGATCGCTCCGGCCTGGTGTCCTGCGCGCCCGATTCGCTGCAGGCCGCTCGCAACCGATGGCGGCGCCTCGATCTGCACGACGAGATCGATTGCCCCCATGTCGATCCCGAGCTCCAGCGACGATGTGGCGACGAGCGCGCGGATGCCGCCGGCTTTGAGCAGTTCTTCGACCTCGTTCCGTGCGTCGCGTGCCATCGAACCATGATGCGATCGCACGAGCGGTTCACCCGCGAGCTCGTTCAACGACGCTGCGAGCCGTTCCGCCAGTCGCCGGCTGTTCACGAAGAGCAGCGTTGAGTGATGCGCGCGAATCAGCTCGAGCAGCCGCGGATGCACCGACGTCCAGATCGACGGCCTCACCGGTCCCGGCGACGCAGCCTGTTCAGGAGCGTCCGTCTTCGTCGTCAGACGCGCCATGTCTTCGACCGGTACTTCGATGCGCAGGGCGAGCTGTTTCTTCTCGGCGGCGTTGACGATCGTGACAGGGCGATAGGTGACCGTCTCGCTCGTGCTCGCCAACTCATCGCGGAGTTCCGCCGCCACCGACGTGGCGGCGCGGTCGCCCTTCTTCGTTCGACGTGAACGTGACGTGCCACTCGATGTGGCGCCACCAAGAAAGCGTGCAACTTCTTCGAGTGGCCGCTGCGTCGCCGAGAGACCGATGCGCTGCAACGGCCCGCGATTGCTATCGCGGAGTGCTTCGAGCCGTTCGAGAGACAGGGCCAGGTGCGCTCCTCGCTTGCCGGGAACGAGCGCGTGGATCTCATCGATGATGACCGTGTCGAGAGCGGTGAGCCGCTCTCGCGCGTTCGACGTGAGAAGCAGGAAGAGCGACTCCGGTGTTGTGATGAGGATGTCGGCAGCGTGGCGACCGAAGCGCGCCCGGTCGAGCGCCGGCGTATCACCCGTGCGAATCGCAATCTCGGGAACGGTGATCGTCAGATTGTGTGCACGTGCGACGGCGGCGATGCCTTCGAGCGGCGCTCGGAGATTGCGCTCTACGTCCACCGCGAGCGCCTTGAGTGGAGAGATGTACAAGACGCGGCATCGCGACGGTAAGGGCGGCGCCGGCGCGAACATCAGACGGTTGAGACACCAGAGAAATGCCGCGAGCGTCTTGCCGCTGCCGGTGGGCGCAAGCATGAGAGTGGATTCGCCGCGAGCGATCGCCGGCCAGCCGAGCTGTTGCGGCGTGGTCGGAGAGGGAAACGTCTTGGCGAACCACTCGGTCACAGCCGGGTGGAATATCTCCAGGGCAGCACGGCGGGACATAAAAGCTGGTTGGTCGTTGGTAGTTGGTGGTGAGTTGTCACTGAATCGTAGTCGGTGTTACCGCAGCCGTCATACTCCACCAACTACCTTCCACCAGCCACCCACCAACAACCGGGGATTGTGCATTGGCGGCTTGTATGTTGATAATCGAAGAATATGGGTGATGCAGGTGAAGGGCTCGTCGACGCGGAATCCCGCCTTGCCGAGCGGATGGAAGAGCGCGAGCAAGAGCGTCGCAATGCCAAGCAGGGTGCCAAGGGTATCGATCCCGAGCGCGTAAGACAGCTGGAATCGCTTCGTCTGGCGCGGACCGAGATGCAGCGCCAGATGGAGAGCACAGCTCACCAGGCGCGCAAGCAGCAGCTCTCGCAGGCGATCGTCGAAATCGACAAGCGCCTGGCTGCGCTCTCGAAGTAGGGGTTGCGACTGCTGCTCGCTGTGTTGGCGGGCCCCGGCGACTATCTGAGAAGACAAAACGGCCGGCGTCCCTAGGGACAGGCATTGCCAACACCATCCACACAAGCGAGAACCACGAGTAATCTGGTCTCACTCGAATACCACGAGACTACCAAGCACTATTTCGGTCGATTTGCCCGATCGCGCGGGTATCTGGATTGGGCGACGCAACCCGATCCCTTCCGGCGCTATGAAGGCGCGCGCCTGATTCCGCTTCCTCACGAAGGAGCGCCCCCGAGCGATAGGGGATCTGCCCGCGTCGGGGCGCCGGTACACCTCAACTCGATCGCCTGGTTCCTTCGTTACTCGATGGGGCTCTCTGCCTGGAAAGCCTATCGAGAGACGCGTTGGGCGCTGCGCGTCAACCCGTCCAGCGGCAACCTTCACCCCACCGAGGCCTACATCGTCCATGACGGACGGATCTTTCACTACGCGCCGCGCGAGCACGCCGTCGAGGAGCGCGCGGTGATGCCTTTCGCCCCGTGGCAGGCCTTCCTCGGTGGCCAGGAAGGTTTTCTCGTCGCGCTCACATCTATTCACCGGCGCGAAGCGTGGAAGTACGGTGAGCGCGCCTTCAGGTACTGCCAACATGATGTCGGCCACGCGATCGCCGCGTTGCGTGTCTCTGCGGCGCTATTCGGCTGGACGCTCAGGCTTTTGCCCGAATGGTCGGATGACGACCTTGCAACGCTGCTCGGCGTGGACAGAGACGAAGACCGCGGGGATGCCGAGGTCGAACATCCGGAGTGTCTCGCGCTCGTGGGGCCGTCGGTGTCGTGGAATCCTGGAGATCGCGCTTCGCTCGTTGCAGCAGCCCGGAGCACGACGTGGCAGGGGCGAGCGAACGTCCTGAGTCGCGGTCACGATCAGTGGGAGATCATCGACCAAGTAACTGAGGCGACTCACTATGCTGGTCAACTCTCAACTTCCAACTCCCAACTCCCAACGCTGAACCCGGAACCCTTGGGAGTTGGGCCGTTTGGGAGTTGGGGGTTTTCTCGAGCGTTAATTCTCCAGCGCCGCAGCGCCGTAGCGTTCGATGGGCGCACGACGCTGCCGCGGGAACGTTTCCTGTCGATATTGTCCGCGCTCGATCCCGGTGCGCCTCCGTTCGACGCGATCGATTGGCCGCCGCATGTCCATCTCGCGCTGTTCGTGCACCGCGTGGACGGACTCGTTCCCGGCGTGTATGCCTATACCCGCGAGACAGGCGTCGTCGACGAATGGCGCGCAGCGATGCGGCCGGAGTTCCTGTGGGAGCCGGTCGCGGACGGATTGTTTCTCTTGCTTCCGACGGATGTCAGGTGGGCCGCCAACCGCATGTCGTGCGATCAAGAGATCGCGGGCGATGGGTTCTTCAGTCTTGGAATGATCGCGCGCTTTGATTCGGCTATCCGCGAGCGTGGTCAGTGGTTCTACCGGCGGCTGTTCTGGGAGTGCGGGATGATCGGCCAGGTGCTCTATCTCGAAGCCGAGGCGGCCGGCTCACGCAGTACAGGAATCGGCTGCTTCTACGACGATGCGGTGCACGATCTTCTGGGGCTGAGCGGTCGCGGGTGGCAAAGCCTGTATCACTTCTCGATGGGGAAGCCGGTTGACGATTTCCGCCTGACGACAGAGCCCGGTTACATCTGGGAAGTCAGCGCGACATGACGTCACGCGACAAGGGTGTCGTAATTGACCTTTCAGAGTGGGTTCTATAGCATGAACAGGTTTGGGAAACTCTTCACAAGCGCGAGTGGCGCGCGCTGCGAGTAACCCGCGCCGCGACACATTCCCCGGCACTCTGAGGCCTCAGCAACTGGTGATCCTCTAAATGGACGGCTGGCTAGGCGTTGTCATCATGATTGGTCTCGGGCTTGGGTTCGCCGGGACCATGATTGGCCTCTCGCTCTTGCTCGGCCCCAAGAATCCGACGCCGGAGAAGCTGGCGCCCTATGAGTGCGGCATGCCCGCGGTGGGCGACGCGCGCGAGCGCCACTCGGTCAAGTTCTACCTGGTGGCGATGATCTTCCTGCTCTTCGACATCGAGATCGCCTTCCTCTACCCGTGGGCGCTGGCGCTTCGCGGCCTGGGGTGGTTCGGGTTCTTCCAGATCCTGACGTTCTTCCTGATTCTCCTTGTTGGCTACGTCTATGTGTGGCGGAAGGGCGTGCTGGACTGGGGCCCCGCTGTGCGACAGGTGCGCGGCCGTAGCGATCAGAAAGCCGCGTGACCATGGCTGACACTCACGAACACGGACTCGACCCCGAGCTTCCGTTCATTACAACCAAGCTCGAATGGCTGATCCAGTGGGCCCGGCGTTCGGCGATCTGGCCGGCGCAGTTCGGGCTCGCCTGTTGCGCGATCGAGATGATGGCCATGGCGGCCAGCCGCTACGACATCGCGCGCTTCGGTGCGGAGGTCTTTCGCGGGTCGCCGCGTCAGTCGGATCTGATGATCGTTGCCGGCCGGCTCTCGCGAAAGATGGCGCCGGCGATGCGTCGCGTCTACGACCAGATGCCCGATCCGAAGTGGGTGATCTCGATGGGTGCCTGCGCGTCGGTTGGCGGTGTCTTCGACAACTACGCGATCGTCCAGGGCGTTGACCAGGTTGTGCCGGTAGACGTGTTCGTGCCGGGGTGTCCTCCGCGTCCGGAGGCGCTGATCTACGGCATCGTGCAATTGCAGCAGAAGATCGAACGATCACGGTCATAGGGTCTTAGGTAATTGGATCCCTCCGCCATCATCGACATCCTGCAGCCGCTCGTACCGGGCGCAGCCCTCGAAGCGGGACGAAGCGTCGACTTCGCGACCATCTATGTCCCGGCCGATCGGCTGGTCGAGACGTGCCGTGCGTTGCGCGACACACCTGCCCTCGACTTCAAGGTCCTCACTGAGATTACGGCGGCGGACTATCTGCCGCGCGACCCTCGCTACGAGGTCGTCTACCATCTGCTGTCGATCTCGAAGAAGCTGCGTCTGCGGCTGAAGGTGCGCGTGGCCAGTGACGGGGCGCTCCCGACGGTGCAGGGCGTGTGGCGCGGTGCCGGATGGCCCGAGCGCGAAGTGTGGGACATGTTCGGCATCGTGTTCGACGACCACGGCGACCTGCGCCGGCTGTTGATGCCCGAGGATTGGGAAGGACATCCCGCCCGCAAAGACTATCCGGTGCAGATCCGCAAGGCGGCGCAGACATATGAGCCGCTCGAAGTCAGCCAGGAAGAGTTCAAGGCGAACATCGAGCGCGATCGCGTCAAGCGCGCGCATTGAGACACGATGGCTGAAATCCGCACAGAGACGATGACTGTGAACATGGGGCCGCAGCACCCCAGCACGCATGGCGTGCTGAGACTGGTGCTGGAGCTCGATGGCGAGGTCATTCAATCCGTGATGCCGACGATCGGCTACCTGCACACCGGCATCGAGAAGACCGCCGAGCAGAAGAAGTGGCAGCAGGTCATCCCGCTCGTCGAGCGCATGGACTATCTGGCCGCGCAGTCGAACAGCCTGGCGTATGCGCTCAGCGTGGAGAAGCTGCTTGGCCTGACGATGCCGCAGCGCGTGAATGACATCCGCGTGCTCATCGCGGAGCTGCAGCGGCTGGCCAGCCACCTGATCTGGCTGGGGACCCACGCCATGGAAATTGGCGCGGTGTCGATGCTCTTTTACGCCATTCGCGAGCGCGAGCTGCTGCTCAACATCAATGAGCTCATCGCCGGCTTCCGCTTCTTCCCGAGCTACATCCGGATCGGCGGGCTGCGCGAGGATCTGCCGCGTGGGTTCCACGAGGCGGTGAATGAATTCCTCGAACGGTTCCCGACCAAGATGGACGAATTCGAGCGGCTGCTGACGAAGAACGACATCTTTCGCAGACGAACCGAGGGCGTCGGCGTGGTATCGCTCGAGAACGCTTACCAGTGGGGCCTGGTGGGTCCGATTGCGCGGGGGGCAGGATCCGACTACGACGTGCGGAAGTACTTTCCGTATTGTGGATACGAAACGTACGACTTCGTCGTGCCAACGGCCAGCGAGGGTGACGTCTACGCGAGATACCGCGTGCGCATCGCCGAGATGCGGCAAAGCATCAAGATCTGCAAACAGGCGATCGACCGAATCTCACCGACCGGTGTGTGGGCATGCGACGATACGCGCGTCGTACCGCCGCCGAAAGACAAGGTCTACACCGAGATGGAAGCGCTGATTCAGCACTTCCTCATCTACTCGCAGGGCTTTACGGTCCCGGCCGGCGATTGCTACGTGCCGATCGAAGGGCCTCGCGGCGAGCACGGGTGCTACATCGTGTCCGACGGCAGCAATCGGCCTTGGCGCGTGAAGATGCGAGCGCCGTCTTTCATGGCGATCCAGGCAATACCATCCATCGTCCAGGGCGGACTGATCGCGGATCTGGTCGCCGTCATCGGCAGCAGCGACGTCGTCATGGGAGATTGCGACCGGTGAGCTTTCATCCCCAGATGGATTACGCGCCAGCCCGGTTCCATCGGTCGGAACGGAAGCTGGCAGACGCGGGTGAGGCGTTCGTCTACAACGCCGAGAACCAGGCGAAGTTCAACGAGAACGTCACGCGCTATCCAGCCGATCAGCGCAAGTCGGCGATTCTCTACGCGTTGTATCTGGTCCAGCAGCAGCAGGGGTACATCACCGGTGCGGCGATGCGGTTTGTCGCGACGCAGATCGGGTGCACAGCGGCGGAGGTCGAGGACGTCGTGTCGTACTACACGATGTTCTATACGAAGCCGGTCGGGAAGTACGTCCTGAACGTGTGCCGCACGCTGTCATGCGCGCTGCTGGGTGCGGAGCGCGTTACCGAGGAACTGTGCGCGAAGCTCGGGGTTCATCCCGGCCAGACGACGGCGGATGGTGAGTTCACGGTGATCGAAGTCGAGTGCCTGGGTGCGTGTGACCGCGCGCCGGTCGTGATGGTGAACGACGACTGGCACGAGCGGCTCGCGCCCGAGCAGGCAGGCGCGTTCGTCGACGAGATCAAGAAGCACGGTAGAGCAGCATTCACCGGCTGTCACTTGCATGTTGAGAAGAAGTAATTGGGCAGTTCACAGTTCACAGCACACGAACTGCTGAACTGTGAACTGTGAACTGCCTACTGTGAACTGACGATATGGCTTCATTTCAACCAGTTCTAACCAACCACGTCCGCGAACCGAACTCGTACACGCTCGACTTCTACGTGAAGAACGCGCGCGGGTACGAGGGACTTCGGAAAGCGCTGACACTCAAGCCGAACGACATCATCGAGCAGGTGAAGGCGTCGGGGTTGCGCGGCCGCGGCGGCGCCGGATTCCCGACCGGACTCAAGTGGCAGTTCGTCCTCAAGGACACGCCCAAGCCGAAGTACATCGCGTGCAACGCTGACGAGAGCGAGCCGGGCACGTTCAAGGATCACGTGCTCATGGAGCGCAATCCGCACCTGCTCATCGAAGGGTGCGCGATCGGCTGCTACGCGATCGGAGCCAAGGTCGCCTACATCTACATCCGCGGCGAGTTCTACCACGTGCAGGAAACGCTCGAACGCGCGATCGAGGAGGCCTATCGCGCCGGCTTCCTCGGGAAGAACATCCTGGGCAGCGGTTTCGACTGCGACGTCTACGTGCATCGCGGCGCCGGCGCGTACGAGGCAGGCGAGGAGACGGCGCTCATCGAGTCGCTCGAGGGCAAGCGCGCGCAGCCGCGCATCAAGCCGCCGTTCCCGGCTGTCGCTGGCCTGTATCAGTGTCCGACAGCCGTGAACAACGTCGAGACGCTGTGCAACGTTCCACTGATCGTCCTCGAGGGTCCCGAGTGGTTTGCCGGGCTCGGCCCAGAAAAGAATGGCGGTCCGAAGCTCTATTGCATCAGTGGCCACGTGAAGCGGCCAGGCGTGTACGAAGCGTCGATGCACACGACGCTGCGCGAGTTGATCTACGGGGAGCAGTACGCGCAAGGGATGCTGAACGGACGGACGTTCAAGGCCATCATCCCGGGCGGGTCGTCGGTGCCGATCCTGCTCGACAAGGACCTCGATACACCGGCCAGCTTCGATCACATTCAGAAGGCCGGATCGCTGCTCGGATCGGCCGGGCTCATCGTGATGGACGACAGTGTCTGCATGGTGTGGCTGGCGATGAACCTGCTGCACTTCTATCGCCACGAATCGTGCGGGAAGTGCACACCGTGCCGCGAAGGGGGCGACTGGCTCTACAAGTTGCTCCAGCGCCTCGAACGCGGTGAGGGACGGACGAAGGACATCGATCTGCTCTACGGCGTGGCGAGCAACATCGTCGGCAAGACGTTGTGCGCGTTTGGCGACGCCGCGGCGACGCCGGTGTTGACCACGCTGAATCTGTTCCGCCACGAGTTCGAGGCGCACGTGAAAGAGGGCCGCTGCACGCTACCCGCCGAGTGGCGCGCCAAGCAGCCGATGCTGGCGGCTCACTGACATGGTGGAATCGCTGACGCCCTACATCCGCCCCGCCACGATCGGAATCATGATCTTCGTGGCGTTCAACGCCCTGATCATCGCGTCGGCCGTTCTCGTGTTGGCCGAGCGCAAGATCATGGGGTTCATGCAGCAGCGCTACGGTCCCTACCTCGTGGGCCCACACGGCGTGCTGCAGCCGATCGCGGACATCCTCAAGCTGCTGTTCAAGGAGGAGCTGAGACCGAAGGGCGCCGACAAGTGGCTCTTCACTCTCGCACCGGTGCTGTCGATTGTCACGGCCTTCGTCGCGTTTGCGACGGTGCCGTTCGGGGCTGAGACCACGTTCTTCGGTCTGCTGGACGAGCCGATCAAACTCGGGATCGCCGACGTCAACGTCGGGCTCCTGGTGGTCTTCGCCGTCACATCGATGGGTGTGTACGGCATCGTGCTCGCAGGGTGGGCCTCCAACAGCAAGTACTCGTTGTTCGGCGGCCTGCGTGCCTCGGCGCAGATGATCAGTTACGAGCTGGCCTATGCCACGTCACTGGCCGCCGTGATCCTGCTGGCCGGCTCGCTCTCGCTGCGCGAGGTCGTGGATGCCCAGGCGGGTACTTGGCTCGGGTTCATCCCGAGGTGGTACATCTTCCTGCAGCCTCTCGGCTTCATCATTTACGTGATCGCAGGCGTGGCAGAGACCAACCGCGCGCCGTTCGACTTCCCAGAAGCAGAGCAGGAGCTCGTCGCCGGCTACAACACCGAGTACAGCTCCGTCCGCTTCGCGCTTTTCCCGCAGTCTGAATACATCAACATGACAACGATGTCCGCCGTGGCCACCGACCTCTATCTCGGTGGCTGGCACGGCCCGTTCCTGCCGGCAGAGTACGGCTGGATCTGGTTCCTCGCCAAAGTGGGAGTCATTCTCTTCGCTTACATCTGGATGCGCTGGACGGTTCCGCGGTATCGCTACGACCAGTTGATGCAGTTCGGATGGAAGTGGCTGTTCCCGGCATCCGTGATCAATTTGATCGCGACGGCCGCTCTGGTGCTGTACCTCGATGCCTGAGACATTCGTCTTTTACGCGTTCTCCGCGGTCGCGATCGGGGCGTCGACGCTCGTCATCGGTCAGCGGAACCCGATGTACAGCGTCATGCTGCTGATCGCGTCTTTCGGCGCGCTGTCGGGTCTCTACATTCAGCTCGATGCGCCGTTTGTCGCCGTCGCGCAGATCATCATCTACGCCGGCGCCATTATGGTGCTCTTCCTCTTCGTCGTGATGCTGCTCAACGCGCCGCGCGAGGACGCCGCCGAGTACGACCGGTCGCACCCGTTCGCGCATCCCAACATCGGGAGGTTCGGCGCGCTCCTGGCGGCGCTGCTGATCGTGCAGCTGGTCTGGGCGCTGGCGAAGGTCAGCGAGCTCAAGGCGCCGGTGGGCTCGCGCAGCGATGCCGCATCGGTCGGCTCGGTCGTGGAAATGGGTCGCGTCCTCTTTACCCGGCACACGTTCGCGTTCGAGGCCACGTCGGTGCTGATTCTGGTCGCGATGGTCGGTGCCGTGGTCCTCGCCAGACGGGAGGGCAGCGACCAGTGATTCCCCTCAGTCATTACCTGATCGTCTCGGCGGTGCTCTTCGCGATTGGCACGGCAGGCGTGTTCCTGCGCCGCAACCTGATCACGATCCTGCTGTCGATCGAGATCATGTTGAACGCCGTGAACCTGACGTTCGTGGCGTTCGGGCGCTATGCCGGCGACGTCGACGGCCAGATCATCACCCTCTTCGTGATGACGGTGGCCGCCGCCGAGGCTGCGGTTGGCCTGGC
>Ga0247825_10003696_pt1 | contig 10075 bp, 6 predicted proteins | sample 13C_Vanillin_Day_FD_194413 | JGI IMG/M metagenome (GOLD analysis project Ga0247825, IMG submission 194413) | Soil microbial communities from agricultural site in Penn Yan, New York, United States - 13C_Vanillin_Day48 | ecosystem: Environmental > Terrestrial > Soil > Agricultural land | place...
GGTGACTCCCGTGAACCGGGTCGAACTGGATCACCGCGTAGTCGAGAGCCGGATTCGACACCACGAAACGGCCGACCACACCACTGTCCTGCGAGGTCTCCGCCACCACGGACGCACCGACGGCACCGCAGTGCCCCGCCGTCAACCCGACCAGCCGGCCCGAATTGTCGTGACCGATCGTCGTGAGCGAGCAAACCAATTCGTCGTTGACGATAATCCCCGTCCCACCGCCCATCACCACCGGCGGCGCCGCCGTCGCGACACCCACCGCCACGGTCCCCAGAAGGCCGATCGTCGCCGCGACCACCGCCGCGAATCGTGTCAACATTGCTCGAGCCCTCCCGGTACCACTCCGACGGTCGCATCTGCCTCGACCAGGATCGACCCATACACCTGGCCGGTCTCGGAGATCGATTCCCGCGCACCGCGGGTGCTCCACATCCATCACCGACCACCGTTCCCGGGCTGGGCCCGATTCGCATTCGCTTGTGTGGGTGCATGTTCCGGAAGCTCGGGATGGATACCGGATCGACGACCCGCCCGCCACCCACCGAAGCAACCCACGGGCTCGCCGGCACACAGGGGGTCGGGGTCGACCGGAACACACCCTGTAAGTGTCCTCCGATCAGCATCGATCCCACCAGACCGGCGCGGACGGTGACGATGGAACCCGTACGGCACTGGGATATGTAGGAGGGGCCTGGACGAGGTTTTCCTGACGGTCAACGGGGCACGCCGGTACTTGTGGAGGGCCGTCGACCATCATGGGAACGTCCTCGATATCCTGGTGCAGGCTCGCAGGGACGGTAGGGCTGCGACTCGGTTCTTCCGGAAACTGTTGAAGAAGCAAGGGTGTCGGCCGCGGGTACCAGTCACCGACAAACTCGGCTCCTACCAGGTCGAGCACCGGAACATGATGTCGTCGGTGGAGCATCGGCAGTCGAAATGTTCGAACAATCCGGCGGAGAACTCCCATCAATCTGGTCGGGAATGCTGCCACGATCTCAGCGCCTGCACACCGGTGTGCGAGAAACTGCAGAGGCGACTGCTTCGGTGGTCAACGCGTGTCGTCCGGTCGTAGCGTTGTAGGGGAGCGGGACTGGCCGGTGTGCACGCTCATCCCCACAACTGCGTCGGTTATCAGCGAGGCGGGACGGGGTTTGAGTGCGTCACGCAGATAACGGGAGTCAATCATGAATGAACGGCCACCGTATCTGTTGACCGGGGTGGGGGCGGCTACAGCAGTATCAGCTGGCTGGTCGCCGAGCTGCTTCTGGGTCGCGGCGCACCCGTGCGGGCGATGGTTCATCGCGACGACGGCCGTGTCGACGCCCTGCGGGAGTGGGGAGCGGACATCGTGGTGGGCGATCTGACTCGCCCTGCCGAGGTTGCTGCGGCGCTACGCGGCGTGACGCGGGTGTTCTTCAATATGAGTGTCTCCGCGGACTACCTGGAGGCCGCCGCGGTTGTCTGCGAGATCGCCGACGAGCGGGGCGATCTCGAGGTGGTGAACATGTCGCAGATGACGGTGTCGCAGATGACATCGACGAGCACCGAGGAGTCCCGGCACCAACGACTGCACTGGCTCGCCGAGCACCTCGTGAACTGGTCCGGTCTGCCCTGGCAAGCCAATACGTACCCGGGTAGATGTAGGCGGACTGCACCCCGTCGCCCTCGAGGTCGACAGCGGCCTTGCCGGAGACCCAGACGTTGCGGTGCCTGCACCTCGACGGCCGCCACCGGGTCCGCGAGCGACACCACTGCGCCCGCTGCCAGCCCGACGGCCACGTCCTGGTGATCAGCTGTAGCCGATGTGGCGACGGCCCCCTGGTCACCGGCACCGACGAGGCCAGCGTCGAACTGCCACAACCAATCCTTACCTGGCTCGAAGGCCACGGGTGGACGACAACCCAGAGCTCGTCTGCGGCAACCACAACAGGTGACGACCACTCGATACCGAATCCGGCGAACGCGGCGCCGCGGTCAACGGAAGCGAGAGATCTGTGTCTGGAGAATTGGGAAACTTCAAGTACTGTATTGCGCCAATAACATACCACAAGTATGTTTGATGTTGGCAAGTTCGCCGCACCGACGGAACGGTGTCGGGGCTGGCTCCGACCACGGGTGGGCCGACCATGTGCGAGCGCGGGGCGTGCCCAGCGACAGCTGGGACGCGGTTTCGGGCGGGCCCACACTGTGCGGCGAACTGGTCGCTGACGTTGGATGTGCCGATCCGGTAGACCACGCTCCTTGTGGTGCTGTGCCCGGACGAGGTGTTCAGGAGACGGCCGCACGATCGAACAGTCGATCCGCGGGTCGTTGTAAGCCCCGGTTTCGGTGCAACAACACCGAAAGGCGAACAAGATGATGCACACACAGCACAGCGCGGTCGCCACCGTGCCGATCGACGTCGCGTTCGACTTCATCGGCAACTACCGCAACGTCCCCACCTGGGTGTTCGGCATCTCGCGATTCGATCCCACGGGCACCCTCGACCACGGCCTCGGCGCCACCTTCGACGCCGCCATGCAGGTCGGCTTCAAAACCCTCCATTCGATCCTCACGATCACCGCCTGGGAAAGAAACCGACTGATCGCCCTCGACTCGATCGACGGCTTCAGGAACACCTCGATCTGGCGCTTCACCGCCACCGGGGTCGGCGAGACCCAACTGACCGTGGACTTCAGCTACCAACTCCCCAGCGGACTGACCGGAAAGGCCCTCGGTCGACTCCTCGAACCCTTCGCCGCCCAAGCCATCGGCTACACCGAATTGAACCTGCGGCGCCGGATCGAGGACTTCAATGCCGACATCCGTGCGACCCACCCCTGGGATCCGGGAAGCGCGGCGACCGGATGAACGCACCGCCGACGCACTTCAGCACACAACACCCCCGCGACCTTGATCAACTGCGGCCCCAGCATCCCGCCCGACACCTGTCCCCGCGCCGCGGCGGCGAGCCAGCCTCGACCGCCACGGGGGCGCTGAAGCGTACCCGGCGAATCGAGGCGGGTCCCCAGCGACTTCTCCACGCGTACCGCTGCGTCCCGCCCGCCGCGCAGGACTCCCGGGTCGCCGAAATCGCGCATCCGCGGCGACGTTGATCCTCCCCACGCACACCGCACGATCGGCGTGCGCCGCCGGCGGATGCTCTCGCTTCCCGGCGCTGGCGAACCGGCTCCAGCTCGGGTCCGCCCCCGCGACGACGCCGCATGCCTCACTCGATCCGGCGGATGATCGAATCGACCTCGCATCTCGAGGCAGTAAACCGGACACCCCGGCATCGGAGGGTCTCGAGTCACCGTCGCCTACAGCCGGGATCTGCACGTTCACCCAGCGTGACCGAGCAGGACTCTCGCCGTGGGGGCATGTCACCGTCGGCATCCGATCGTGGATCGACGTGCCACCGAACCTCATCGACACGCAGCGTGTCGAGGAAGGATAACGATCGTTTCCCGACACGTATCGTGACTGCGCGTGGAACTCCTGCGCCCTATGGCGGGTCGTATGCCGAATTCCGGCCGCTGCACAGATTCGGAACGGATGCGTAGCGCTCGCCGGGATCGACGGCGCGCTCCGGTGCGTGTGGTTCCCCGCGAACCGCCTCCCGGAGTGGCACTACGTCAGGAGAAGACTCCGTCCCCGATATCGCGGTGCACGAGTTCGAACCAGGCACTGGTGCCGCCGTGAATGTGCGGATCCGGGTAGCACAGGGCCAGACGTTGCCCGTCGAATACGGTGAACCATTCATGCCAGGAAATAGGCTCGAGTCCCGAGGTGCCGTGACCGGGGACGTCGATGCGCAGGACACCGGCGGTCGCCGTGTTCGCCATGCGCGCCGGTGCGCCGTGGTGCGCCTCGACCCAACGGCGGATCTCGTCATGATCTGTGGTGATGTGCCGGTGTGAAGTCTGCATGGTCATCGGATCGGTTCCTGGGGGTCGCGTCACCCGTGGCAGGGTGTTGTCGGGGTGGATTCCTTCCCGGCTTACCCACCACAGCAGCAAGCGAATCGACCGCCAGCTCGCGGGGCGAAACTGGACGGGCCATTCCAGGAAATCCGGTTCGCCCCTGGTGGGGAGCGTCGACGCCCGGGCGCGCTGGTGCTGCTCCCGGCGATCATTCGAGGCCACCTCCACAGTGTCCGACTGACGGGTGGTCACCGGACAACCGAGGAGGCACCCGAACGTCCGTTATGAGCGGGGTCCGATATGTCCGCAGGTGGTCAGAGGTCCCACTGCCCCAGCCGTGCGGCCCGGAGGGTGGGGAGCGGGCGTAGCGATCGGTCCGCAGCCGTGGCCGGCGCCCGAGGTCGGCGAGTACCTTCTCGGCGTCGGCCGGGGGGAGTAGGGGCAGGTCGGTGCGGATGCGGAGCAAGTACAGCACCGCTCCGCCCGACCGCGGGTTCCGCATGGGATCGGCGACCATCCCTCGACGCCGCCGCCCGGCAACCCGCCGACGAACGGCGGCAGCCACTAGTCTCGGGCCGGTGCCCGTTCATGACGTCGACGCGTTGCTCGCCCATTTGAGGTCACTCGACGAGAATCGACTTGCCACGGTCCTGCGTCGGCGCCCGGACGCCTTGTCGTTGCCGTGGCCCGCGGACGTCGCCGATCTGGCCGAGCGACTGCACAGCCGGGAATCGATCGTGACCGCCTACATGCGCCTGCCGCAGCCGCACACCGAGGTGCTCGGCGCCCTCACCCTTGTCGAGCAGCTGGGGCTCCCGGTCACCGCCGCCGGTGTGTCGACGTGGCTGGGCAGCGACCCCGGGGTGGTCCAGGCGTTCCTCGACGACCTGCACGAGCGCGCCCTGACCCTGGTCACCGCCGACGGCGAGCTCACGACACCCGCCCAGTTCCCGGCGGTCGGCGCGGGGCTGGGCCGGCCCGTACGCGTGCTGCTCGCGGACACCACGCTGGAGAGGCTGCGCGCGCTGGCCGCGAAACTGAAGATCAGGGGCGACGGTTCCAAGAAAGTCGTGGTCGATCGCCTCGCCACCTATTTCTGCGACCCCGATGCGGTCCGCACCCTCGTCGACGCCGCGCCGCCCCGTGAGCGTGATCTGCTCCTCCAGTGCGCCGAGCAGGGGGCCGCGCTGGAATACTTCCCGACGTACTTCGGGTCCTACCCCGCGACCGCGCGGGAGCAGCCCGGGGACTGGGCTGTGGCGCGCGGGGTGCTGTGGCCGAGCCACGACGGCGCGGCCGACCTGCCGCTGGAGGTGGCGCTGGCGCTGCGCGGGGAGCGGTGGCGGCTCCCGTTCCATCCCGAACCGCCGCCTCTCGCGCACCACCCGGTGCCGACCGAGCACGTGGACGCCGAGGCCGCGGCGCGCCTGCTGCGCATGATCGAGCGGGTTACCGCGCTGGTGGATACGGCGACGACCGAGCCGATTCCACTCATCAAGTCCGGCGCGGTGGGACTGCGGACGCTGCGCACGTTCGCGAAGAACTGGGCCGTCGAGGTGGAGGAGGTGCGGCTCGCCGTGGAGCTGGCCCTGGCCACCGCGGTGCTCGCGCCGGCACCGCCACCGGAGTCCCCGAGGAGCCGTGGGCGCAAGCGGCCGCCGCCGCAACCCTCGCCCGGCCTGATCCCCGGTCCCGCGGTGTCGGCGTGGCGATCCGCCGACGCCGCGACGCGGGGACGCGCCCTCCTCGACACCTGGTGGCAGTCGGACCGGTCGGTGCTGATGGATTCGACGGTGGCCGCCGAGCTGGGCGAGAGCGCCGTGTACCGGCACCTGCGTCACGAACTGGTCGACGTGTATGCCACCTTGGGGCCCGGGCGGGGAGTGTCGGACATCGCGGAACTGGCCGGTCTGCTGGGCTGGCGGGCCCCGCTGATCGGGGAGGACATCGTCGGGGACGTTCTCACCGCGGCCGTCCGCGAGGCCGAGCTGCTCGGTCTACTGGCGCTGGGCGCCGCTACCGCGCTGTGCCGGGCCCTGCACACCGGCACCCTCGCGGCCGCGACCGCGGAGCTGACCTCCGGCGCCCACACGTCCGCGGTGATCGGTGCCGATCTCACCGCGGTGGTCCTCGGCCCGCCGGCCATCGACCTGTCGCGATTCCTGGACGGTGTCGCCGCCCGGGAGTCCCGCGGGGCGGCCACGACCTGGCGGTTCACGCCGGACAGCATCCGGGCCGCGTTCGATCGGGGAACAACCGCTTCGGACCTGATCGGTGAGCTGACGTCCATCGCACCCGCGGGCCTACCCCAGGCGTTGGAGTACCTGATCGGCGATGTGGCCCGCACCCATGGGCAGGTGGGCGTGGTGGAGCTCGGCTGCGCCGTCGTCGCCGACGACCCGACGCTGCTGCGCGAGCTGGTGGGCAACCGGAAACTCGGCAAGCTGGGACTGGCCACGCTGGCCCCGACGGTGCTGGCCTCGCGTAGCGACGCCGGCACGATGCTGTCCGCGCTGCGCGCGGCCGGCTACGCGCCCGTTGTCCGCGAGGTCGACGGCAGCGTGCTGATCTCGGCGCCGCCGACCACCGAGTCCGCCGCCGGCGGCCGCGAGCTCGACGCTATCGGGATCGCGGCCGCCGATCCCGACCGACATGCCCGCCACCTCGCCGCCACGGCGGACCGCGCACCGCTCGACCCCGCCGGACGGTTTCCCTCCTTCGCCGCGCTGCGCGGCTGTGGGGAGGCCGAGGCGATCTGGGAGCTGGTGGCGGGCCGGCCCGCGCACATCACCCATGAGGGGCGCACGCAACTGGTCCACAGTGCGAAGTTGCGGGGGGACACTCTGACCGCGTGGAGTGCCACGACCGAACGGTACGAGGACTTTCCGGTGGCGCAGATCTCGATTTCCGGACCACCCGGGGCCGGGCTCTGAGATCACGCGTTCGGGAAACAGCGAGGCAGCGCGATCCGACTGCTCGGCGGCACGCGGATGCGGTGAGGTGAACGCCGCACGGCCGACAAGCCGACAAATCCTCCGCGTCCACCATCGGAGAAGACGCTGCTCACGGCGTCCTTGAGGGCACTGGTAGCGGTGGCATCAGCGAGCGGGTACACGGCGCCTCGATAGCTCGCCTCGTCACTCACGATTTTTCTTCCGTTGTTGTGGCGGTAGTAGACCAAACTTCGTCAGCCAGAATTCGACGATTCGCCTCCTCGTTACGCCGGCGACTCCGCTCGCTATTCGTGGCAGCAATGAGCCGAACCCCAGTCTCATCCGCAGCTGGTGCCCAGCCGAAGCTGAGCGATGCCTCACGCACGATGGCCCGCATGTCGTCGCGGATGAGGGAACTCGGCTCCGCCCGCTCGCCCGCGTTCACGCCACTATCAGGAGAATGCTCGTGCCCAGGCTCATCTTCAACGGCGTCACCTATGACGTCAGCCAAACCCGATTCGGGGCCACCCGGGACGTGCTCCGGAAGCTCGTCGAGGGACAGTCCATGGGCGTGGCCATGTCCCTCACCCACGACGGTTCCTGGCACCACCTCTTCATCACCCCCGGGGTACCGGTCACCCTCATCGAGTGAGGTCGGCAGAACTGCCAGGCTCGCTCGGTCAGCGCCTCGTCGGCGTCGTTCGGCTCGGGGCCGCCGATGTCGACACCGCGACGGCTGTACTCGTAGAGGATCATGTGGACACTGCCTCGGTGCGTCGTGACTGAACCCACCGGTCGAGATCGTCAGCGGGGCCCCACGGGTTCGGCGCGCCCGACCGGACCCGCCCATAGGCGGGTTCTCGCCCGTCGGTACATGCGGCGGATCGCCTTCTCATAGAAGTCAATCCGTCACCGTGGCGGCGTGTCAGTGTGACGTATCGGCCGGTCCCGTATTCCATGTCGATGACGAGGTGGCAGTCGCCGGGATTGATCGACCACGGGACAGCGCGCCGACCGTGAAATCGGGCCGCGGCGTCCGCGAAGGACACGTGGGTGGCGTGGCCCATGGCAATGACACTCCATCCGATGCGGGTGATCGGATCGATGCCCTCCGCTTCGAATGCGAGAAACTCCCCGTCGAAGCGTTCGAACCACTCGGCATCGGTGGGGATGACGACTTCGCCGCCGACGGCGGCGAAAGTCACGGGACGCAACGCCGGGACCGCGTTCTCGGTGAAGACCATTCGCCGCACCGGAACCGACCGCAGCAGGCGTATGCATTCGGCCACGGGGAGCACCGCGTCCGGGGCGGTCGTGGTCATGACGGTCTCCTCCGCTCGAAGGGTCCGACCACTACAACAATCAACTCACCCCCGGGTGTGGCAACAGGCGACAAGGTCACCCCGACGCGCCAGTCCCCGAGTCCCGACTGGGGCCGGGTGCGCCGGGGGTTCCGCGGTCGGCGAGGGGCGTCTGGTCTTCGCCGACGAGGGTGACGTCGAACCCGCCCCATCAGACGGAGCACTGCGACGTCGTGCTGTGCCGCCGCGGGCCTCGGCTCTCGCGCTGACACGATGACCACCCACGCCGGTGATCGTCCACTCACTGTCGGCGGGGGGAGCGTCCTTCGCGGGGCAGTGATGGTGGTTGCTGGGGTCGGGTGCGCCCGGGCCGCCGGCAGGACGGGATCAGCGGACCCGGTGCGGGGGTCGTCGCAGTGGTAGGTCGAATTGATTCCATTCGCGGGCCCAGTGCCGCATGCGGTTTCGGTCGAGGATCGCGTGTGCGAGTGCCGTGGGAGTAGGAGTGCGCCGGCTGCGAGTGCCCATGCACCGCACGCGGTGGTCGCGGCCACGATTGTGTTCTCCCGGTTGCTGGGGATGGGACCGGTGAGGTTGCCGTCGGCGCCGACGCTGATGGTGATCGCCTGGCCGGCCTTCGCCGGCGCGTCGGTGGGTACAGCCGCGGTGCGCTGCCCGTCGGGTGTCGACCAGCGGACTCGGGCACTGTCCCGGTTGCCGGTGGCGCGCGGCGAGTATTCGGTGGTCTCGGGTGCCGGGTGGGTGTCCTCGAGAAGGACTGCCGGTATTTGGTGGACGCCGGCGCGCATTGCCTGGGTTTGGTGCTGCAGCCGGGTATGGGTCGCGGTGCCGAATGCGGCGGCGAACGGGATCAGCAGCAGTACCAGCACCGCGGTGAGCAGCACAAGTGTGGCCTCCTAGCGGTCGCTTCGGCGCATCAGGCGGTTGCGGCTCCAGGGGCCGAGTCGCCACCACCGGATCGGTGTGGGCGCCGGTGCCGGTTCGTCGGGGCGCATCACCCACCTCCCGCAGGATTCCGCTTCGTCTCCCTCGATTGTGCGGCGGAATCGGAGGCGGTGCATTCCCGCGCGCTGTTCTTCGGAGGACCTCAGACAAGAGGGGTGGACCGGGTGGCGGTGATCGCCGCAGTGGTCAGCGTGAGAGCTGGGGGAGGCGTTCGCGGAGCCGTTGACCGTGGTTCGGTGGGTGGTGATGACGGTGGGACGCAGGTTCGGCGAGGGACAGGACCCCGGCGTCGACGTGGTGCGGTGTGCCGGACCCGGCCTCGTGCGGCGTGTGTTGTGTCAGAGGCCGACGGCGGTGTCGAGGAGGTCGAGTTCGCTGTCGAGGGAATCGAGCATGGGATTCAGGTCGGGCAGGGCGCGGCGGCAGCCGGTGAGCGTGACGACGATCTGGTCGTCGCTGCTGATGCAGGTGATGTTCAACGCCTGCCCGGTGGTGGGGATGGACACCGGGTACAGGGCGTCGAGGCGGGCGCCGTTCCAGAACAACGGCGTTCGCGGCCCGGCGAGGTTGGAGATGACCAGGTTGAACGGGGGACGCCACGGGCCGCGGCGTCCGATCAGCATCTCCACTCCCAGCGGTGCCGCACCGAGCGCGGACATGGCCAGTGCCTGTGCCGGGCTCATCGCCCGCAGCGCCGCCTTGCCCTCGTGCATGCAGGTGCGGACGGTGTCGAGCCGGGAGGCCGGTTCGGGGAGGTGGGTGGCCAGGTTGCACATCAGCACCCCCACCCGGTTGCCCCCGGGTCCGGAGTCCGGTGTGGTGTCGGTGTCGGTGGGGCGCAGCGAGACCGGGACCATCGCGATCAGCGGCTGGTCGGGGAGGGCGCCGCGGGCGGACAGGTAGGCGCGCAGGGTTCCGGAGCACAGAGTCAGGACGATGTCGTTGACGGTGGCCTGGGCGTGCT
>Ga0247825_10003697_pt1 | contig 10073 bp, 9 predicted proteins | sample 13C_Vanillin_Day_FD_194413 | JGI IMG/M metagenome (GOLD analysis project Ga0247825, IMG submission 194413) | Soil microbial communities from agricultural site in Penn Yan, New York, United States - 13C_Vanillin_Day48 | ecosystem: Environmental > Terrestrial > Soil > Agricultural land | place...
GTGCTGGGCAGGATGCCCAGCACGGCCTGGCTGACCACGGTCTTGCCGGAGCCGGATTCCCCGACCAGCGCCACCGTGCCCCCCGGGGGAACGGTGAAGCTGATGCCTCTGACCGCCTCGATCACCGCGTCATGAAGTTGGAAGGAGATTCGCAGGTCTCGGATCGCAAGCAGATCGTTCATAGTCTCTCCGCCGCGGGCGCAGCCGCCAGCTCAAGGGCCGCCAGATTGCCCACGGTGATGTCGTCGAGCTCCACGCCGTTGCGCCGGGCGGCGCCGATCGCCCTGACCGCCACTTGCTCGAACTCCGGCAAGGTGGAATCGAGCGAGAGACGCCGATGCCCGGCCCGCAGCGTCAGCGCCATCCAGCCGGTCGCCTTCTTGCGGCGCGGCGCGTAGTAACGCAGCCTCAGGCCATCGAGATCGCTCCAGCGCAGGGCGACCGTGCGCCAGCCGGTCGCTGCGATGCCGTCCGGCGACAGCTCGTAGCATGTGATCTGACGCGCCGCCGTGCGGATCGCGAAGACGCCGAACAGCGCCGTCAGCCCGCCCGCCACGACCGCTACGGCCGGCGCGGTCGGAACGGCGAGGACCGCGCCCGAGAGGCCGGCCCCGATCGCGGCCCGGCCGTAGTCGAGCAGCAGGTCGGAGCGGCGATAGCGCAGGGCGGCGGTCACGATCGTCTCTGTCCTCCCATGCCGGACCCGGTCGGGGCGGCTCCATCATGTCGAGACGCGCGCCGCCGCGCCACTGCTTCTAAGAGGAAGGCGGCCGTCGCGCGCGCGCCATCCAGCCGCAACCCGCCCCCGGGAGCGGGGCGCGGCCGCGCCAGCGCGGCGTCGATCGCCCGTGCCAGGGCGGCGGGGCCGAGCAGGCCTTCTTCAACGACGGTCAGCAACCCGCGCTCCGCGAAGAGGCGCGCGCGGGCCGCTTGCTCGCTCTCCGCACCGGCCGAGAAAGGGACCACGATGGCCCGCGCCCCGGCCGCGACCAGCTCCAGGACCGTGTTGTAGCCGGCCTGGGAGATCGAGAGCGAACAGCCCGCGAACAGCTGGGCAAGGTCGGGGCGGAACCGCTCGACAGCGAGACCCGGCCCGGCCATAGCCACCAGACGCGCGGCCTCGGGCTCAGGATATTGCGGGCCCAGCACCACCCGCCAGGGCAGGCCCTTGGCCTTGGATATCGGCCGGGCGGCGAGCGCCGCCTCCACGAACGGGCGGCCCACCGCCCCCCCTCCGGCCGAGAGCAGCACCTCCCCTTCGGGCACTGGACCGGGGGCTTCTGGGGGCATGCGCGGCTCCACCACATAACCGGTGTAGCGCAGCCTGCCGGCGATCCGGTCAGCGGCCGGGAAGCTAGCCGAAAATGGCGCGATGGCCGGGTCGCCATGGACCAGCACGGCGTCGAAATGCCGCTCAACCAGCGCGGCCGCCTCCTCCGCCCGCCCGGACTTGCCCTTCTCCACGAGGATGTCGCGGACCGAGCATAGGATCTCCGGGCGATGCGGCCTGGCGGAAGCCGCTTCGATGAGCGGCAGCAGCTCGAAGCGGAAGGCGCGGCGGCCGAAGGGGTAGAGCTCGATCAGCAGGGCGTCGGGATCGGACGCGGCGAAGGCCTCGAGCAGCGCCGCGCGCCGGCCTTCCCGCCAGGCCTCGTCGATCGGGATGCCGCGGTCGTCGAGCAGGGCGGAAAAACGCTCGTCCGCCGAGCGCACGGGCGGCAGCTGCACCAGCCTGGCCGGCCCCGGATCGAGGCCCGGCACCGGCACGCCCCCGGCCACGAAATCGACCGAGAGGCCGGCCTGCGCCATCGCCTTGGCGAGCACGGCGGCCCGGCGCAGATGGCCAATCCCGAGCAGGTTCTGGACATAGAAGAAGATCTCGCTCATGCGAGCATCAGATTGGTCCGGATCAGCCCGACCGACCCGTCCACCCGCGCCAGGAACAGCTGGGCCGCGGCATCGGCAAGAGGCTCAGGGGGCGGGCCGATCATGTCCCACCCGGTGGCCTCGGCATAGAGCGCGCGCAGGATGCCGCGATGGGTGACCGCCATAGCGGCCGCACCGCGGCGAGCGCACTCCGCGATCCAGGGCTTCAGGCGGGAGATCACCTCGCGCGGGCTCTCGCCGCCGGGCGCCCGGAAGTCGAGCCCGAGTGGATTGCGGTCGAGGTCGGATCGCCCGAACTCGGCCACGAGCTCGGGGCGGGTGCGCCCTTCCCAGGTCCCCCAGTCCATCTCTATCAGCCGCTCCTCCACCCGCGCGCTTGCGGGATGGAGAAGCGCCGCCGTCTCACGGGCGCGGGCGAGCGGGCTGGCGGCCCACTCGGCCTCCGCCAGCAACGGCGGCAGGCGCCAAGCGCGCACCGCCGCCCGGCCCGCATCGCTCAGCGGGCGGTCGGCACGCCCCTGTAAACGCCGCTCGGCGTTCCAGTCGGTCGCGCCATGGCGGATGAGGGCGAGGAGGCTCATCGCGCCACCGCCCGCAAAACCGCATCCAAGCGCTCCGCGGCGGCCGCGAAGCCGTGCCGCTCCGCCACGCGCAGGGCCGCGGCGCACCCCAGCCGCAGCCGCAGCCGTTCGTCCTGGAGCAGGGTTGCCACCGCCACCGCAAAGGCAGCCGGATCGTTCGCCGGGGCGAGGAGGCCGGTCTGGCCGTCCGCGACGATCTCCGGCACCCCGCCGACCCGGGCGGCTACGACAGGGAGCGCCGCCGCCTCCGCCTCGAGGATGGCCATGCCATAGGCCTCGTTGACCGCCGGCCAGACGAACAGGTCGGCTGCGGCATGGAACCGGGCGATCTCCTCGGGCCGCCGCAACCCCGCGAACACCACCCGATCGCCCAAGGGTGCGAACGCTGCCTCTACCGCTGCTCGCTGCGGCCCGTCCCCGACCAGGATCAGGCGCCAAGCGAGACGGTCCAGCCGCTGCACGGCCTCGGCCAGCATCCGGTAGGAGGCGAGCTTGTCCGGCGCGCGCATCATGGCCACGGAAAGAAGCCAGGGCTCCTCCTGCGGCAGCCCGAACGCCTCCGAGAGAGCCCGGCGCGCCTCGGCCCGGGATGGCGCGGGCAGGCGCTCGGCATCGAGGAACGGAGGGAGGCGATGGCACCGCTCCGGAGGCAGGATCCGCGCCAGCCCCTCCCCATCGGCGCCATTGATGACGATCGCCGCATCGGCGCGCGCGATCGCGGCCGCCGCGACGGCATGGTTGTGCGCGTAAGGGCCGCGCGCCCTCTTCTCGGCATGGGAGGCTTCGGCGATCACGTAGGGGATGCCGAGTGCCTCGGCGATGCGCGGACCGAGATGGTCAGGCGCCTTGTAATAGAGGTGGTAGGTGAACCAGGCCTGCGGCCGCCTCTTCGCCGGTCCGCGGCGGTATCGCCGGATCAGCCCCTCTGCAAGCCGCGCCCCGACCCTCGCGATCCGCCGCTGCCGGGCGGGGTCGCCGGCGCCCTCGCGGCTGCGGAAATGACAGGCCAGCTCGACGGCATGCCCGCCGAAGCCGAGCGCGTCGATCAACAAGCGCGCCATGCGCCGGTCGCCCGAGGGCGTCGGATGGTCCGGCGGTTTCAGGGGCGCATAGAAGGCGATCCGCATTCACCCCCCGCCGACCGCCGCGCTCGCCTGGCCAGGGAGAGCAAGACCGAACCGCAGGGCAATGCGCTCGGTCCCCGCCTGCATCGAGAAGCCTGCGCGCACCCGCTCCTGCCCCGCCCGCCCGAGCCGGGCCCGTGCGGCAGGATCGCCGATCAGCTCGGCCAAGGCCTTGGCCAGCACGCCCGACTCCTCCGGCGCTACAAGACGGCCGTTGACCCCCTCCTCGACCAGCTCGGCGATGGCAGGAAGGTCGCTGGCCAGGACCGGCACGCCCTGGCTCTGCGCCTCCATCAGCACGTTCGGCAGCCCGTCGCGGTCGCCATCAGCGGCGATGCGGCTCGCCAGCACGAACAGGTCCGCCTCACGGTAGCGCTCAAGCACCTCCTCCTGCGTCAACGGGCCCAGCCAGCGGATGCGTGCGGCAAGGCCGCGCCGCTCGGCGAGCCTGCGCATGCCGGCCGAAAGCGGACCGCCCCCCACATGCTCCAGCCGCCAGGACAGCGCCGCGGGAAGCCTCGCAAGCGCCTCGATCAGGATATCGATCCCTTTCTTCTCCACCATGCGGCCGACCGACAGCAGCCGCACCGGATCGGCCGCATCGCGCCCGTCGCGTGCGGACGCCGCGCGCGGCATGGCCGGAAAGCGGGCGAGGTCGAGCCCGTGATAGATCAGCTCGAGGTCAGCCCTCGGCGCGAGCGATCTGAGGTGCGCCGCCCCCGCCGCCGTGCAGGTCACGGCCCAGCGGGCCTCCTCGAGCTTTTCGCGCTTCTCCCACTCTGGCGTCGTCCAGATGTCCTTGGCGTGCGCCGATAGGCTCCAGGGCAACCCGGTCAGGAGCGCCGCGTAGCGCGCGACCGAGGCCGGGGTATGCAGGAAATGCGCGTGCAGCGCCGCCACCTCGGCCGGCAGCTCATGCGCCAGCACCAGGGCCTGCCCGAAGCGGCGGCCACGGTTGGGGGTGGGGTCCCGCCGGAAGTCCTTGAACCAGGCGGCGCGCGCCGCGCGATAGCCGGGCCGGCGCCGCACCGCCCGCCAGGCTCTCAGCACGCGCAGCGGCTCCTGATAGAGATATTCAGGCAGGTATCCGACCGGCGCCTTGATCTCGCCATGGATGGCGTGCCGCTTCTTGTCCGTGGGATGCCGCAGCGAATAGAGGCGGATGTCGAGCCCCAGCCGCTCCAACGCCAGGATCTCCTGGGCGATGAAGGTCTCGGAGAGGCGCGGATAGCCCTTCAGCACGAAACCGACGCAGCGGCCCATGGCCGGGGTCAGCGTTGACGGCCCCCGGCCAGCCGCAGCGCCGGACGCCGGCCGCGGGCCAGCAGCCGCGACACCAGGCGATCGGCGTTCGGCAGCCCGTCGAGCAGGCCGGGTACCACGACGGCCGAGGGCGGCGGCTGCTGCGGCAGGTCGCGGAGCGCGGTCGCCATGGTGCGCGCATCGTCCGGCGCATCCTGATGGAGCACCCGCACCAGCCCCAGCTCGCGCGCGCGCTCGGCCCGGATGAACTGCTCCATGCGCGGGCGTGTGCGCGGCAGGATCAAGGCCGGCTTGTCGAAGGACAGTATCTCGCAAAAGGTGTTGTAACCGCCCATGGCCACGACGCCGACCGAGCGCGCCACCAGATGCTCGAGCTGGGCGTCGAAGGTGATCGCCTCGACCATCTTCAGGCGCGCGGCGCGGGTGAGGAACTCTGCCTGCCGCTCCGATTGCATGAAGGGGCCGAGCACCAGCAGCGCCGGGTAGGGCAGCCGCCGATCCTCCTCGTAGGCGCGCAGCACCCAATCGATCACTGCCTCGCCGTCGCCGCCGCCCCCGGTCGTGACCAGGATGAAGGGGTCGGAAATCTTCAACAGCGGCGTGGGCGGGATATGCAGCTTGGGCAGGGTGCGCTTGAGGTAGCCGGTGTAGTAGATCTTGCGGCGCACCGACTTGGGCAGGTCGATGCCCGCCAACGGCTCGCAGATCTGCGGCAGGCCATAGACCCAGATCTCGTCATAGAGGTCGCGCAGCGCGGCGACCGCATTCTTGCGCTCCCATTCGGGGGCGAGCAGGCTTGGCTCGTCCATGACGTCGCGCAGGCCGAGCACGCACGGCACCCCGCGGCCCTTGAGGTCGAGCAACGTGTCGCGCACGTCACCGCGCAGGCCGAGCGGCTCCTTGTCGACGAGGAACAGGTCCGGATCGAAGATCTCCGCGGTGTGGCGCATGATCGATGCGCGTAATTGCAAGACCTGCTCGGTATCGATATGCAGGTTGAGCGAGGTGTACTCGCCGTTGCGGAGCTTGATCACCCCCGGCACGCGGATGAAGTCCACGCGGCTGCGGAAGTCGAAATTGCCGATGATGGGCGAGCCCGAGAGGATGAGGACCTGGAGGTCCTTGTGGGTCTCCACCAGCGCATGCGCGATCGTCCGGCAACGGCGCAAATGGCCGAGGCCGAAGCTGTCATGGCTGTAGATCAGTATCCGCGGCGCGCGCTTGCTCATCACGACCGACCGGCGAGGGACCCCCCAGAGGCGTCGAACTATGGCACAGGGCCGAGCGGCGGCAAAAGCGGTCAAAAAGCCTATTGCGCCCCCGGCTCGTTGCCCATTTCGGAAATGTTCGGTTAAAGTTCCGCCCGGCTCAAGGGGGGCCGAAAGGGGCGGGACCTCCGCCCGCGCGGCAAGGCGGGGTCATGGAACGAAATCTGTTCCGCTACATCCTGATCCACAGCAAGGCGGATCAGATCATCATCTTCGTGGTCGCGCTGACCTCGCAGTTCTTCTATTTCGTCTCCCTCGACCTGCCGAAGACGATCATCAACGTCATCCAGGGCAAGGGCTTCCCCTCGCCCGATTCGCGCCAGCGGGTGCTGGACTTCAGCTTCGACGTGCCGGAATGGCTCCGCGGCCTCGGGCTTCCCGAGGAGGTCGCGCTGTTCGGGGGCCTGGAGCTGGACCAGCTCTCCTATCTTTGGGCGCTGAGCTTGATCTTCCTCGTCTTCGTCTTCATCAATGGCGGCTTCAAGTACCAGATCAACACCATGAAAGGCCGGCTCGGCGAGCGCATGCTGCGCCGCCTGCGCTTCGAGCTGGTCGACCGGGTGCTGCGCTTCCCGCTGCCTTATCTCAGGCGCATGAAGCAGGCCGAGATCGCCACCATGATCAAGGACGAGGTGGAGCCCTTGGGCGGCTTCATCGGCGATGCGATCGTGCAGCCGGTCTATCTGGGCGGCCAGGCGATCACCGCGCTGATCTTCATCATGGTGCAGAGCCTGTGGCTCGGCCTGCTTGCGCTCGGGATCGTGTTGGCGCAGGCATTCATCATCCCCAAGCTGCGCGTGCGGGTGCTGATCTTGGGCAAGCAGCGCCAGCTGACGGCGCGCCAGCTGGCCGGCCGCGTCGCCGAGCTGGTGGACGGCGCCGTCGAGGTCCATGCCAACGACACCTCCAACTACGAGCGCGCCGACATCGCCGCGCGCCTGGGGCTCATCTACCGCATCCGCTTCGAGATCTATCAGCGCAAGTTCGCAGTGAAGTTCCTCAATAACTTCCTCGCCCAGCTGACGCCGTTCCTGTTTTATCTGATCGGCGGCTATCTGGCGCTGCGCGGCGGCGGCATCGACGTGGGCGGCCTCGTGGCCGCGCTGATCGCCTACAAGGACCTGCCCGGGCCGATCAAGGAGCTGATCGACTGGGACCAGCAGCGCACGGACGTGCAGATCAAGTACGACCAGGTGATCGAGCAGTTCGCGCCCGGCCAGCTGCTGGACAGCGCGCTGCAAGCCCCCGACGCGGACGTGCCGTTCTCGGCCCGCGGCACCCTCACCGCCTCCAACCTGATGGTCACCGAGGACGGCCGCAGCCGCGCGCTCGACGGGGCGGGCTTCAGCCTGGAGCTGCCGCGGCGCGTGGCGGTGATTGGACCGAGCGGCGGCGGCAAGGAGGCGCTCGGGCTGGCGCTCGCGCGCCTCATCCTGCCCAGCGCGGGGCGGATCGCCCTCGACGATCTCGACTGGGCCGATCTGCCCGAAGCCGTCACCGGACGGCGGATGAGCTACGTGCCGCAAGACGCCTTCATCTTTCCCGGGACCGTCCGCGAGAACCTGCTTTACGGCGTCAAGCATCGCCCGGTCCGCCCCCGCGAACTCGATGCGCAGGCGGCGGCCGCGCGCGCCAAGGCGGTCGCCGAGGCGCATCGCGCGGGCAATCCCGACTACGACCCGGAAGATGACTGGATCGATTACGAGGCGGTCGGGGCCTCAGGGCCCGAGGATCTGGACAAGTGCCTGATCGCGGCGCTGCGGCGGGTCGATATGGAGGACGAGGTCTATCATCTCGGCCTGGTCGGGGCGGTCGACCCCGAGCGCGAACCGGACCTCGCGCGCCGGGTGCTGGAAGCGCGCACCACCCTGCTCAAGCGCCTGGCCGACAGCGATCTTGGCCGGCTGGTCGAGCCGTTCCACCCGGACAGGTACAACAACAACGCCTCTGTTGCGGAGAACCTCCTGTTCGGCACGCCGGTCGGCCCGACCTTCGAGCCCGACCGGCTGCCCGACAACCCCTACATGGCCGAGGTGATGCGCGCGACCGGCATCGGTCCGGACCTGATGGCGATGGGCCTGAAGATCGCCGAGACCATGGTCGAGCTGTTCGCCGACCTGCCGCCGGGCCACCCTTTCTTCGAGCAGTTCAGCTTCATCTCGGCCGAGAGCCTGCCCGAGTACCAGACCCTCCTGCAGCGCATCGCCAAGCAGGGCGTCGACGCCCTCGACGCGAACGACCGCGCGCGCCTGCTCGCGCTGCCGTTCAAATATGTGGAGGCGCGCCACCGCTTGGGCCTGATCACGCCCGAGCGGCAGGAGCGCCTGATCGCCGCGCGGCAGTTCTTCGCGCGCAACCTGCCGGAAATGCTGCGCGGCACGGTCGAGTTCTTCGACCCCGAGCGCTACAACGCCGCATCGAGCCTGCGGGACAACATCCTGTTCGGCCGCCTCGTGTACGGCCAGGCGCAGGCGGCCTCGCGCATCGGGGCGCTGATTACCGAGGTGCTGGATGCGACGGGCCTGCGCACGGCGGTGACGGCGATCGGCCTGCAGTTCCAGGTGGGCGTCGCCGGCAAGCGCTTGAGCGCCAGCCAGCGGCAGAAGCTGGCGCTGGCTCGCGCCCTGGTGAAACGGCCGCATTTCCTGGTCATCGGCGAAGCGACGGCGGTGATGGACGGGCCGACGCAGAACCGCGTCATGTCGGCCGTGCTAGCCGAATTCGAGGGCCGGGCGTTGTTCTGGGTGCTGCACCGGGCGAGCCTGGCGCGGCAGTTCGACCATGTCCTCGTCGTCAGCGGCGGGCGCGTGGTCGAGGACGGCGCTCCGGAGAGCCTGGACCGGCCAGGCAACAGGTTCGCCGAACTCGCGCGAGAGGATTAGGGGCATCAAGGCCATGACGATCGACGAGGAAGTGGAACTCCTGCGCAATATCCCGCTCTTCGCGAAGGTCGATCCGGCGAAGCTGAAGCTGCTCGCCTTTGCCTCCGAGCGCGCGGTGTTCGCGCCGGGCGAGACCCTGTTCCATCAGGGCGACCCGGGCGATGCCGCCTACATCATCATCGGCGGCGAGGCCGATGTGCTGATCAACGGGGCCGGCGGGCCGATCGCGGTCGCCACCGTCCGCAAGAACGACTTCGTCGGCGAGATCGCGATCCTCTGCGACGTGCCGCGCACGGCGAGCGTGCGCGCCATCTCGGCGCTCACCACCTTGCGCATCACCAAGGATCTGTTCCTGCGCATGCTGATGGATTTCCCGGCGATCGGGATCGAGGTCATGCGCGTGCTGGCGCAGCGCCTGGAGCACACCACCGAGCGCCTGCGCGACGCGCTCGGGCGTCGGTAGGCCCGCAATCACTCGGGGCGGATCATCCGCCCTTCGGCATCGGCAAGGCCGATCAGCACGCTGTTGCCCGCCGCATCGACCTTAAGCACGCCGTAGCGCGCGACCTGATAAGCCTCCGCCCTGCCTTCCTCGAAGAAGTAGGAGTCCGCGCCGTACCGGACATCGCCGTCGGGCAGCAGGCTGCGGTAGCGCAGCCGCACCTCGTCGGGCCCGAGCGGCTCGCCGCCATCGAGGCGGCGGAAGGCGGCCAGGCCGCGCTCATCCAGGACCAGCACCGCCGCGCCCGTCCCGGGCAGCGCCTCGCCCGAGGCCTCGGGCTGCAGCTTGGGGGCGTAGCGCAGGGCCATGTAGTCGCCCTGGATCAGCGAGCGCGGGTCGACCGGCGCCAGCTCCAAGAGCACCGTGCGCCCGTCCGCGAGGATCTGTTCCTTGGCGCGGATCGTCAGCCCCGCGCCGGCGAGCGCGGCAGCCAGCCCGATCAGCACGACGATGTTGCGCAAGCGGGTCATGCCGCACGCCGTTCCGGCTTGCGCGCCAGCAGAAGGTAGGCCCCGAGCAGCGCCGCGCCGACCGCGACCAGGAGCCCCGATTTCGCAAGCAGCGTC
>Ga0247825_10003698_pt1 | contig 10069 bp, 7 predicted proteins | sample 13C_Vanillin_Day_FD_194413 | JGI IMG/M metagenome (GOLD analysis project Ga0247825, IMG submission 194413) | Soil microbial communities from agricultural site in Penn Yan, New York, United States - 13C_Vanillin_Day48 | ecosystem: Environmental > Terrestrial > Soil > Agricultural land | place...
GTGTCGGGCGGCCCGGCATCGAATCCCGGGGCGTCGCGGCTCGAGGCCGGGCCGCCCGACACCTGGAGCACCGCGTCGAAGGCGTAGTCCACCACCCGGCCGGTCTTCGCGTCGCGCCAGCTCCCGGCCCGGGCGAGGGCGCGGTTCCTGGGCCAGACGCCGAGCGGCAACGCGAACGTCCGCACCCGGTAGCCCGGCACCGCCGAGTCCACCGCGAGCACGCTCCGCGCGATCTGCTCCTGCACGCCGGCGTCGCTCAGCGTCGCGAGGTTGGCGTGCCACAGCGTATGGACGCAAAGCTCGAAGCCACGCGCCGCGAGATCGCGCAACTTGGGGAATCGCCAGGACGTCGCTTGTCCCTGGATCCCCTTGTCGCCGAAGAACGCGTGCCCGTGGCTCGCGGCCGGGAGCAGGCAGAACGTCGCGCGTGAGGGCCAGTCGGGGTGGGTCCGCGCGAACTCGAGCCAGATACCGACGCCGCTCGCGGGATCGATCTCGAGCGTGCCGCCGGTCTCGACGTAGCGGAACTGGCCCGGAGATGCGTCGTCGAAGGTGAACACCACCGGTGACAGGCCCGGCGCCAGTTTGAAGCTGCCGTCCACCAGCTCGGCCACTGTGATCGGCCGGTAGCCGCGCTCGTAGAGCAGCTGGAGGTCGCGCCGGAGGCCGTCGCGCGAGCGCGCCCAACGGCCGTCGGCGTCGCCGATCAGGTGATACTCGAGAATCGGGATGCGGCCGGCGGGATTCGGCACGCGCGTTGGCGGGGACTGCGCGAGCAGATTGCCCGCGAGTCCGACGACGACCGCGGCGCCCGCGGCGAGCGCCGCGAGGATCACTCGATTAGGCATGCGGCGCGGAAGTTAGGACGCCACTCCCCGGCGGGGTAGGCCCGCGTCGCCTTGACCCGTCGTCCGGGCGCGATGACCATTCACTCATCCGTGGAACGCATCCCGAACACCAAGGCGCCCGTTGACGTGGATCGCGACCTGACGGCTTTCCTCGTCCAGCTCTCGATCGCCCTGCACAAGAGTGCGGCCTACCCGCCGCGTCATCCGCTTGCGGTCGGCGCCGTCGATGGGGCGCTCGGAGCGCTCACCGACCGTCTCCGCGACCGCCCCTCGGTCACGCTCGGCATCGCGCGGAGCCAGATCCTCTTGGACGGCGCCGGCACCGACGCCTCGCACCCCGTGCTTCGCGAGCTGGCCCAGCGGCTTTATCGCCGGCAGATCGGCGGGATCGAGTTCACCCGGGGAGTCGAGGCGGGCGAGCTCAGCGAATTTCTCATCTACGTGAATGGCCGGCCGGACGAGTTCGCGCCTCACACGGAGCCGCCGCAGTGGCCCCATATCCGGGTGGCGGCGCTCGCGTTCGACCGCCTGCGGCTGGCCGCTGATCGCGGGCGGGCGGATCCGGCCGAGGACGACCGGTCGCACCGCTTGTGGGGCGACCTGGCCCGCACGGCGTTTTCGGCATCGCCCGAACTCGCGCCCAGCCTGCCCGACGAGGCACTCGACGCCAAGGCGCTCGCGGCGGTGATCAACGCGCGCCCGCCCGACGCCGAATACGCGCAGGCGGTGAGCCGCCATCTGATCCAGCTGGGAGAGGCCGCGCGGCGGGACGAGAGTCCGGAGGCCCGTGCGGTGCGCCGGCAACTCGACGAGCTGTTCGCCAATCTGAGCCCGCAGACGCTGCACCATCTGCTCCAGTTCGGCCCCGACGCCGGCCAGCGCCGGATGCTGGCTGTCGAGGTGGCCCGTATCATGCCGGTCGGCGCTGTCGTAGAACTGGTCCGCGCGTTCGCCGGCGCGACCGAGCAGACGATCTCGCACTCGCTGCTGCGGATCTTCTCCAAGCTGGCCACCCACGCGGATGCGGTCGGCCCCGATCAACCGATCGAGGAGGACGAGTCGCTCCGCGACATGGTCCGCGAGCTGCTGCAGGACTGGGCGCTGCGCGATCCCAACCCCGCCTCATACACCGCCATGCTTGAAGGGCTGGCGCGTCCGGTGGGAGCGGGCGGCGCGCTCACCGCCCCGCGGGTGGCGAGCGGCGCCCGGATGGCGGTCGAGGTCGGGCCCGCGGAAGCCCGCCGGCTGGTGCAGATCGCGCTCGAAGTGGACGTGTACGGCGCCTCGGTTGCCCGGGCGGTCGAGACCATGATCGAGGGGGGCGCGTTCGCCGATCTGCTCGGACTGCTCGTCTCGGCCCCGGAGGACCAGGCCACCGCCGAAATGATCTGGCAGCGGGTGGCGACGGCGGACATGCTGCGCGACGTGCTGGCCACCAGCGAGCCCGACCCTGCGCTGATCGAGCCGCTGGTCCGTCGGCTCGGCCCAGCTGCTGCCGACACGTTGCTCGATGCATTGGCCGAGTCCGAAGTCCCCGGCGCCCGGCGCCGGCTGCTGGGCTGGCTCGGGGGGCTGGGCTCCGCGATCGGATCGAGGGTGGTGGCCCGGCTCGATTCGCCGCACTGGTTCGTCCAGCGCAACATGCTGGTCCTGCTCGGCGCGATGCAGAGGCGGCCCCCGGAGTTCACTCCGCGCGCGTTTCTCGGGCACCCGGACGCGCTGGTCCGGCGGGAGGCGCTCAAGATGGCGCTCCGGGCTCCCGAGCTTCGCGACGAGGCCATCTCGAGGGGGCTCGGCGAAGCCGACGAACAGAACCTGCGCATGACAATCGCGTCCGCGCTCGACGGCTGTCCGCCATCGGCCCTGCCGTTCGTGGACCGGCAGCTCACCGAGCGCAACCATCCGCCCGAGCTTCGCGCGCTGCTGATCCGCGCGGTGGGGGCCATTGCCGCGCCTGCCGCCTGCGAGTGGCTGGTGAAGCGGTGTCTGACCAAGCGGGTGATCCTGCCCGGGCTACGCCTGGCACCCAAATCGTCGGACCTGGTGGCCGCCGTCACGGCGCTCGGCTTGCGCTGGGCGCAACATCCGGCTGCGGCGGAAGTGCTTCGGCTGGCGGCTCGCAGCCGCGACGCGGAGCTGCAGGCGGCGGCGGGGCCGGGGCTGACGGCGTGAGCGACGCGGTCAAGTTCCTCACGAGCGTCGGGCAGGCTTTGTCGGTCATGGGCCTGTACCCCGCGGGGCACCCGTCCCGCGAGCGCGCCGTGGATGCCTCGTTCGACCTGTTGCGCCAGCTGGTTCAGGGCGAGACGGCGCCGAGGTTCTCGTTCCTCGAAGGCGACGTCATCTACGGGCGGCAGGTCGTCCGGGAACTGGCCGGCTGGGAGTGGGGTTCCCGCCTCGCCTCGGCCGGCATTCAGCGGATCGAGTTTCTCGAGGGCGTCGAGCGCGACGAATACGCCGGCTGGTTGGCCGATATGTTGCAGCGGATCGCCGGCGAAACGCCGGCCTCGGCCGAGGCGCGGCAGCTCTATCCCGGCAGCATCCGCTACGGTGCCGTCGAGGTGCGGGGTGCGAAGGAGCGCGGCCTCGAGAGCATCGAGTCCGCGGATGGAGCCGAACCGCCGTCGCTGGACGCGGAGGCCGAGGCCATCGAGTGGATGCATCGCGAGGTGCAGCAACTCGGACGGTTGCCGCTGCTGGAGGCTGAGGCCGTGGTCCGCTCGCTGTCGCTGGCCATGCACAGTCAGAGCCAGATCCGGCTCCCCCTGCTCCAGCTCAAGAGCTTCGACCAATACACCACGACTCACTCGAGCAACGTGGCCGTGCTCGCGATGGGCCTGGCCGAGTACCTGGGCCTCGGGTCGCGCGAGATCCGGCAGTTCGGCGTGGCCGGACTTCTGCACGACCTCGGCAAGGTGCGCATCCCGAAGGAGATCCTGGTCAAGCCGGGGAAGCTCAGCGACGAGGAACGGGAAGTGATGCAGCGGCATCCGGTGGACGGCGCTCGGCTCATCCTGGAGCGGGAGACCCGGCTGGAGACGGCGGCGTTCGTGGCCTACGAGCACCACATTCTGCTCGACGGCGGCGGGTACCCCCGGCTGCGCTACGCCCGCGACTGCCATTACGCCAGCAAGCTGGTCCACGTATGCGACGTCTACGACGCCCTGTGCACCGACCGGCCGTACCGCGCGGCATGGGAATCGAGCCGCGCGCTGGATTATCTCGCCGAGCGCGCCAATCTCGAGTTCGACCCGGAGATCGTGCAGACGTTCACGGCCATGATCCGGCAATGGAACGAGAGCCGCACGCTGCTCGAGCCACCCGACCCCGCCAACGCCCCAGCCGCGCCGGCCTAAGTGACCCAACTCGCCATCTCGGGAGCCGCCGTCGAGTTCGGCGGCACGCGTTTGTTCGGCGATGTGACGTTCACGGTCACCCGCGGCGACAAATGGGGGTTCATCGGACGCAACGGCTCCGGCAAGACGACCCTGCTCCGGATCCTCGCTGACGAGTCCGAGCCGACGACAGGCACCGTCGCGCGGGGCGGGTCGCTCCGGGTTTCGGTCATGGAGCAGCACCGCCGGTTCCCCGGCGCCAAGACCGTATGGGAGGGGGCGGCGGGTGCCTTTGCCGAACTGCTGGCGCTGGAACGGTCCCTCGCCGAGCAGGGCGCGGCCATGGCCGAGGCGGGCGACCACTGCACGCCGCAGATGCTGGCCCGCTACGACCGCGACCTGGAGCGGTTCGAGCGGGAAGGCGGCTATACCGTGGCGGCGCGGGTGGACGCCGTGCTGCACGGGCTGGGCTTCGACCCGGACGAGGCGCGCACCCGCGAGCTGGCGAGCCTGAGCGGCGGGGAGCGCGGGCGGATCGAGCTGGCCTGCCAGCTACTCTCCCATGCCGACCTCCTCCTGCTGGACGAGCCGACCAATCACCTCGACATCGAGACCACCCGCTGGCTCGAGGACTACCTGCGCGGCCTCGACGCGACGGTGATTCTGATCAGTCACGACCGCGCGTTTCTTCAAGCGGTGGTGGACCACGTGCTGCACCTCGAGGCCGGGACCGCGTTCGTCTACGAAGGCGACTACGAGGCGTTCATCCGGCAGCGGGCGGAGCGCCGGCTGGCGCAGGCCCGGGCCCACGCGAAGCAGGCGCGAGTGATCGCCACGGAAGAGGATTACATCCGGCGGAACATCGCGGGCCAGAACAGCGCGCAGGCCAAGGGCCGGCGGCGCCGGCTTGCAAGGGTGAGCCGGCTGAGTCCTCCGCCCGGCGAGCTGTCGGCGATGTCACTCCGCCTCGACGTCGCCGAGCGGGGTGGCGACCAGGCGCTGGCTCTGGAGCGGGTCTCGCTCTCCATCGGCGGGCGAACCCTGGTCCGCGATTTCAGCACATCGGTGCGCCGCGGCGATATCGTCGGTTTCGTGGGGCCCAACGGCGCCGGCAAGAGCACGCTGCTGAAAGCGATCGCCGGAGAGCGCCGGGTGGACGCCGGGGAGATCCGGATCCCGGACTCGGTGCGGGTGGCACACTACCGGCAGGACCTCGGCCAGGTGCCGGCCGACCGATCCCTCTACGACGTGATCGCCGATCTCCGGCCGGCGTGGGGACGCGGAGCGGTCCAGGGCCATCTCGGCCGGTTCGGTTTTTCCGGCGACGCCGTGCTCCGGAGAGCGGGGACGCTCTCCGGCGGCGAGCAGGCCCGTGTGGCGCTCGCGATGATCATGCTCTCCGGCGCCAACTTCCTCCTGTTCGACGAGCCGACCAACCACCTCGACGTGGAATCCATCGAGGCGCTGGAGGACGCGATCGAGACCTACGACGGGACGGTGGTGCTGGTGAGCCACGACCGCGCGCTGCTCCGGGCGCTCAGCACCCGGACCTGGGTGCTGCACGATGGGCACATAACCGATTACCCGGGTGGCTTCGCGGAGTGGGAGGCGGCCAGCGCCGAGCGGGCGCACGCGGCGGCGGTGGCCGCGGCAGAGGAGGAGTCGCTCCGGCGGGTGCGTGACCGCAAGCAGACCCGGCGTCCCGCCGAGGGACGCAAGCGCGAGCAGTCGGTCCGGCGGTCCACCGAGCGCGAGCTCGCGGCGGCGGAGATCGAGGTCGCCGCCTGCGAGGCGCGGCTCGCCGGCATCACGGCGCAGCTCGAGGATCCGGAGCTCTACGTGCACCGCGACTCGGCGGTCCGGTCGGTGGCGCTTGGCCGCGAGCTGGAAGCGGCGCGCTCGGCGCTGGACCGCGCGCTGGCGAAGTGGGAATTGCTCGCGGCCCGGGGTTAGCGGCGGCCAGCCGCGCTTGCCAGCGCTCCTGCCAGCGCGAGGGCGGTTTCGCAGACCCGTCCGTCAGCGTCGGCCGCCGGCTCATACGACGTGAGCGCAGCAGCGCGCAGCGGCAGCGCATCGCCCACGGCGTCGATCGCCCACTCCAGGTCCACCCGGCTCAATCCGGCGGGGGCGATGTAGGGGTTCACCCGCCCCTCGCTCGGATCCAGCACGTCCAGGTCGAGGTGGAGGTACGCGGGCGACCGCCGGTCGCAAAGCCGGCTCAGCACGGCGGGGAGCCGCTCGCGGAGCGACCTGACCTCGATGCGCTCGATGTCCGAGCCCGTCAGCGCCTCCGCTTCGAGCGGATCGAGGTCGCGCGCCCCCACCAGCGCCACGGCGGAATCAGGCAGCGCCCGGAACCCCGGGATGCCCGCCGAAAGGCCGCTCCAGCACCGCCCCGTGAGGGTGGCGAGCTGCATCCCGTCGAGGAAGCCACCGACCGTCGTCTCCGGTGTGTTGAAGTCTCCGTGCGCATCGAACCACACCACCGTCGCCGCTCCGCCGAGCCCGGAGACCGCGCCCAGCGCGGCGGGTCCGCAGTTGCCCGAGAGGACGAGCGGGAACGCGCCGTCGGCGACCGCCTGTCGCACCAGCGCCGAGACCGCGCCGGCGAGCGCGAACGCGGTGCCGATCTCGGCCCGCCATCCGTCCGCCGGTGACTCGGCAACCTGTACCTCCGTCTGGTGACCCGCGGCGGCGAGCCGGCGCTCCAGCCCCGCGTCGAGCAGCCGCGACGGGCCGGCCCCGAGTCGCTCGCCTCGGCGCCCGGAGTCGTAAGGGACGGAGATCAGGACGATCCGCATCCGGCCGCCGTCACGAGGGACCGCGATCGATATCCACCTGTTCGTCCACCCGCTGGAGCAGCTCCTCGACGTCCTTCGGGGCGAGGCCGACTTCGTTCTCGAGCACGTCGGCGGCGCTCGGCCGCGCCAGCTGCTCGATCCTTACCTCGAAGATCAGCTCATGATGCTCGGGACCCTCGAGCACCTGCGCCTGCCGCAGTACCCAGCCGTTGGCGTCTTCCAGCAGCCGAATGGCATGCTCGGCTGACTCCACCGGCAGCTCGATCCACCGCGCCTCGCGCGGATGCCAGTAACGGGCGGTGAGCAATCGCACGACGCCGGCACCTCCCCGCTCGTCTGGACGCGTGGTCACGACGACGAGGCGGGCGGGGCGCGTTAGCGGTGGTGCGGCGGGGCTGGCGAGCGGCTCAGGTGCACCGCTGCGGACGATGTCGGCCACTGGTTTGCTCTACAGTTGTCGGCGGCGAGACGCTAGCGAACCTCGAAGGTGAGCGTCGCCCACTTCGACTCGTAATCCACGTCCGGCTCGCTCACCGGCGCCATGTGGATGAACTTGACGTACCACCGGCCGGCTGAGGCGAGCGGCACTGACGCGACGCCGTTGGCGTCGCTGGTAAGCTCCAGGCGCTTGAGCCGCGCGCCATCGGCCCGTCGCCCGCCCACCAGTACGGGCAACCCGGCGGCCGGCTTGCCGTCCACCAGGCAGCGGACCCGCAGCGTGCCCCCGCGTGCGAGCGCGTAGGGATTATCCAGCGGCACGATCTCCGCCGGGTAGTCCAGCGCAGTAGCGTAGCCGTCGGTGCGAGCGTCCCCTACCTGGAACACCGCCTTCACGTGCTTGGAGTAGCGCTCGCGCGCGGAATCGGCGGCGATGCCGGCCCGTTCCCGCGCCCGGATGACCTCGGTGAGGGCCTCTTCCTTGAGATAGCCGGTGAACTCCTCGCCCGACAGCGCGATGCCGCCGGGCCGGGTGCTCAGGCCCACGACATAGGTGCCCGGCCCGGCAGTACGGAGCGCGAGGAAGGTGGTGTCGCGCGACGCGTCCACCGCAGTCGTGTCGAGGGCGGTGCGGCCGGCCGGCGACACCAGGGACAGATCCGCCACCCGCGGCCGCGCGATGGAGTTTTCGCTGACGCTGAAGGTGCCGTTCAGGACCGGAGCCTTGATCGCCGCGCCGGGGCGCACGAAAAAAGTCTCGAGCTTGATGAACAGGTCGTGGGCCGCGACGCCAGAAGCCCCGCAGACCAGCGCGGCAGTGGTGAGCGCGATGCGAGCGATGGGGCGCATCAGGGCGTCTCGGTTCCGGTATTGGCGCGCCGGGCCACGTTGGCGAACAGCTCCGCCCGCGAGGAGCTGGCGCGGAGCAGCTCGGCCGCGGCGGTGAGCTGGCGGTCGCGGGGCAGGGTGCGGCGGAACGCGGCCGAGTCGCCGAAGGCCAGCGCGGCGATCCGTTGCTCGAGCCGAGCATGCACCCACCGCGCACCGCCGTCGTACACCGCGCGCGACGCGGTGACACCGCTGCGCCGGAGCCGGCGATACAGGGTATCGCTCCACTCCTGGCGGAACTCGAAGCCGGGCCGGACGCTGGGCCGCAGGTCCCGCGCCATGGCGGCGACGGCATTGAGAAACTCGCGCGACCTGGGCGCGAGCGTGCGGGCCAGCAGCTGCTCCGCCGTGCTGAGGGTGTCAGGAGTGACGACGACATCGGGGGTGATGCCGCCCCCGCCGTAGACCGCGCGGCCCGCGTCGGAGGCGTACGCCGGCCGGGTCCGTTTCACCTCTTCGGTCTCCAGCGAGTCGGCGGCATCGGCCTTCCGGTCCCGTTGAATGGAGCGGCCGCTTGGCGTGTACCAGCGACCGGTGGTGAGCTTGAGCGCCCAGCCCCCCTCGACCGGAAATAACGTCTGGACCAGCCCTTTCCCGAAGCTGGTCGTGCCGACCACCACGCCGCGGTCGTGATCCTGGAGCGCGCCCGCCACGATCTCCGACGCGGACGCGGAAAAGCCGTCCACCAGGACTGCGAGCGGTACGGCGGGCGGGCGTACCTCGCGCCGGGCGAGATAGGTGGCGCGGGGCTCGCCGCGCTGCCGTACGGTCGCGACCGCCTGGCCGCGCTCCAGGAACAGCTCGCTGACCCGGATCGCCGCCTCCAGTCCGCCGCCGCCGTTGCCGCGCAGATCGAGCACGATACCGTGCGCGCCGCGCTTCTCGAGCACCCCCAGCGCCACCTCGACGTCGCGCGAGGCACCGTCGTTGAACCGGCGCAGCGGCAGATAGCCGATGCTCCCGTCCAGCATGAGGACGAACGGCACCGCCGGCACCCGGATCGTGGCGCGGTGGGCATCCGCCACGATGAGTCCTTTGACGCCCGGACGGGAGACGGCCAAGTTGACCGTCGTGCCGGGCCGGCCGGTGAGACGGGCGGTCACCGCGTCCACGTCCCACGCCGCTGCACGCTCGCCCTCGATCTCCTCGATCCGATCGCCCGGGGCGAGGCCAACCGATTCGGCGGGGGTCGCTGGAAAGACCTGGCTCACGATTACGCCATCGCCGACGCCTTCCACCACCATGCCGAGCCCGCCGTACGCGTTGCCGATGGTGTTGCGCGAAAAGCGGCTGACCTCGTCCGGGGAGAAGAGCGAGGCGTAGGGGTCGTCGATCTGCTTGAGGAGGCCGCGCGCGGCGCGCACGTACAAGCTGTCCGCGGCACGGTCGTCCACCGCGTACGCCTGCACCCGGTCCAGCACCTGCGCGAAGTAGCGGCGCGGGTCGTCCGGCGCCAAGGACGCGAACCCGACCGCCGCCCCGCCCAGCACCACGACGGGCACCGCCTGCCGGATTATCGTTCGCAACGTCACATGCCCCTCCACCGCATCGTGTCTCTCACCGCGCGCGCCCTGCGGCTGCGCTGCCCCAACTGCGGGGGCGGTCCCCTGTTCACCGGTTGGTTCCGCATGCGCGACCGCTGCCCGGCGTGCGGGCTCCGGCTCGAGCGCGGCGAGCAGGGATACGTCGTAGGCGCCTACATGTTCAACATCGTGGCCGCCGAGCTGCTGTTCGCGGCCGTCGCGCCGGCGTGGTGGCC
>Ga0247825_10003699_pt1 | contig 10068 bp, 10 predicted proteins | sample 13C_Vanillin_Day_FD_194413 | JGI IMG/M metagenome (GOLD analysis project Ga0247825, IMG submission 194413) | Soil microbial communities from agricultural site in Penn Yan, New York, United States - 13C_Vanillin_Day48 | ecosystem: Environmental > Terrestrial > Soil > Agricultural land | place...
TCTATGCACTATGCACGATGCCCTATGCACTTCCCCGGGGCTTCGTGGAGGTCAGGCCCGGGCCCTTTGGGTCTGGGTTGCGGCGGGCGAGGATGTTCTCCATGCGTTCGCGGATGACGTCGTCGTACTCGTCGTGGGTGAGGATGTAGAACTGGTCGTCCTTGATCGCTTGCAGCACGATTTCGGCCGTGCGATCCGGCGGCAATCCGGCTCTTTCGAGCCACTGCTTCGTCTGGGCGGCGCGCTCTAGCTCCTCGGGCGTTGGCTGCGCTCCCGGATCGTCCTTCATGTTGTCCGGCCGGTTGCGGGCGCTGAATGTAAGATTCGTGTTGGTCAGACCGGGACACAGCACTGAAGCTCCGACCTTCGCGTTCTCCAGCTTGAGACCGTCGTACAGCGCCTCCGATAGGGCCACGACGCCGTGTTTGCTGACGCTGTAGGCGCGATTGCCTTGGGCCAGGCCCGCCATCGACGCCGTGTTGACGACGTGTCCTTCTTCGCCGTGTGACAGCATGAGCGGGACGAAGACGCGGATGCCGTGGATCACGCCCCAGAGGTTCACGCCAAGGGTCCACTGCCAGTCCTTCTCGCTCGCGTCCCAGATGCGAGGCGCGCGGGCGCCTCCGATACCGGCGTTGTTGCAGAGGACGTGCACCTTACCGAAGTGGTCGACCGTCTCACGCGCCAGGTTCTCCACCGAAGCGCCGTCGGACACGTCGGTGATCACGCCGTGCACCTCGAATTCTTGCTGTCGCAGGCGCGCCACCGCCGATTCGAGGGCGGGCGCTTCGACGTCGCCGAGAACGACCTTCATGCCCTCCTGCGCGAACCGGGTCGCCATCGCGAAGCCGATGCCGCTGGCGCCGCCCGTGATCACCGCCACCTTGCCCTCGAAGTCACGCATCATCGTCGCCTCCTGACCTACGCCGTCATCGTGCATCAGCCCGCGGATTCGTCCGCAAGGCGTTGCAGGCACGATACAGCCGAAGAGCGTCGAGGAGCACTCCGGGCTGCGGGCCCACCGAGGTTGGGAAACCTCGCCTCCGGTGGCAGGTGACGCGGGCCGAGCTATGCCGGGTCGACCAGAGCCTATCTGATGCTGGCCGGAGCAGGATCCGGCTCGGGAGCGGGAGCAACCGCGGGCGGGTCTGGAGGCTGTTCGGCCGGGGCTACCCTCGCAGGCATCTCGATGCGGCGGTAACTGCGGACGAACAGGCCGACGAAGCACCAGAACGTGAAGATGAGCATGCCGCTCGTGAACATCACCGTCGGGGCGCCGACCTGGTCGATCAGCACGCCCATCGGGATGATGACGAAGCTGCCGAAGGAGTTGTTCAGCTGCTGCACCGCCGATACGCGTCCGTAGTACTCCGGGTCGCTCGAGGCGAGGGTCAGCGTGCTGTTCAGCGTCTGGAACCAGGTGAAAGCGAAGCCAACGACCAGTAGGGTGAGCAGGGCAATGGCGAAGCTTGGGGAGAGGGCGAACATCGCCAATGCCAGCCCGAACAGCGCGCCCGCAGCGAGCTGCATGAGGCCCCGGCGCCGCATATGGCCGTAGCTCGCGACCGCCATCGCGCCGAAGAAGGCGCCGACGCCGGTCGCGGTCGACATGAAGCCGAATCCGCCGTCGCCGACGTGGAGGACGTCGGACGCGAACACGGGCAGGAACTGCTGGTAGTGGTTGCCGAGGAGCGGCGGTACGAGTCCGACGATGATCAGGATGCGCAGGACCTCGTGGTTGCGGATGTAGCGGATGCCATCGTTGAACTCGGTGAGGAGCGGACGCCGCTTACGCTGGGTCTCGGGCGGGCGAGCCTTGATGAAGAACAGCGAAACAACGGGCAGCGTGTAAATCGCCGCGATGACTACGAAGGCGCCCTCGATGCCAATTAGCGGGATGCTCAAGAGCACGCCGGCGACCGACGGTCCGATGATGCGCACGGCCGTCTGACCGGAGCTGTAGAGGGCGATCGCCTGTGTGACGTTCTCTGAGCCTGCAAGCTCCACCATGTAGGCCTGCCGCGCGGGTTGGTTGAAGGACAGCACGGCGCCGTGGAGCACTCCGATGAAGGCGATGTGCCACACCTCCACCAGTCCCGTGACCACCAGGATGGCGACAGCGAAGCTATCGAGGAACAGGAAGCTCTGGGAGAACAGCAGCAGCTTTCGCCGTCGCACGCGGTCGGCCACGACACCACCGAACATCGACAGGAACAGCGAAGGCAGCGATTGCGCCAGGGTGACGGCCGCCAGGACGGCGGCAGAGCCCGTCAGCTCGTACGCCAGGACGCCGTTGGCGATCTGGCGCATCTGGGCGGATAGCAACGAAGCCTCGGCCCCCAGCCAGAGCAGGCGGAAGTCACGGTTCCTCAGGGCATCGAAGGCTGCGGGGATCCTCACGGACTATCTATCTCACGTAAGCTGGAACGTCCCAAGATAGACATAGCCTATTGGAGATGCACTATTGGTTCAACCCTAAAGCGTAGTCTGTACACCTGGAACGACATTGGCCGCCCGTGTTGTCATGCTGAGCCTGTCGAAGCATCTGAGCAGACACTGACGACTGGGCAACGACTCACTGGCCCGTACTCGTGCTGAAGAGGCTCCAACAGGTGTGCATAGATGGTTCGACAGGCTCACCATGACAACGTGGGGCGGCTGCCGTGGTGCCTCGCCCTTTCCCGACCTTCTGCTGGAGGAGGCTCCAACAGGTGTGCTTGGATGGTTCGACAAGCTCACCATGACAATACGGGACGGCTACGAACACGGGACGCCCGGTGCGTTTCCTGATCCTGGTTACTTGCCCTCCATCAATCAGCTCGGCGCTGCGTCCACCAAGCGCGCAGGCCGCTTCGCCGGGCGCACTATCCACAGGAAGAACGCGCAGACGAACCAGGTTGCCGCCATCACCAACATGCTCACGGAGTAACTCCCGGTCGTATCGGCCAGCGCTGCGATGGCCAGCGGGCCGATCGCCGAGGATAGCGTGATGAACGGCCGCGTGATGCCGGAGATGGCGCCGAGGTGGGCCCGGCCGAAGTAGTCCGCCCAAACGACCTGGTTCAGACCGACCCAGCCGCCCAGCCCGAGGCCGGCGATTCCGCCAGCCAGCAATGCCACGTCGCCCGGCAGCACGAGGATCAGTGCAACGGTCACGCACGAGTACGAGGCGATCACCAGCAGGGTCTGGCGGATGTGCAGGCGGTCAGCCAGGTAGCCCCAGAAGTAGCGGCCGAGGAAGCTGACGAGCCCGTAGCCGCTGAACGCTGCCGCGGCCGTGGACGTCGAAAAGCCCATGTCGACGTAGGCCTGAACCAGGTTCACCGGATAGGCCGTCGGCGAGAAGCTGCCGAAGACCACGGCGGCGATGAGCAGCCACAGTGTGCGCGTCCGCCACGCCTCGCCGGCCGTGAACGACACCTCGCCAGGCCTCGGAGCAAGCGCCGGCGTCTGCGCCGTGACCGGCGGCGCAAGGCTGTCGCCGTCTGGTCGCAGACCTATGTCCTCCGGCTGCGTCTTCAAGAACAGCGCCGGCACCAGCGACAACACCGCCGTCGTGACGCCCAACGCTACCCAGGCCGAGCGCCAGCCCAGCGAGTCGGAGATCAGGTCCATCGTCACCGGCATGATGAACGCCGCCAGCCCGGTACCCATGGTCGCGGTCGCCACGGCCCGTCCGCGCCGGCGGATAAACCACTTCGGCACCACTGCACCCTGCAGCAGGGAGGACGGTCCGGCGCCCAGCAGGCCGCCCAGCACGCCGAAGATCAGCATGAACTGCCAGGGTTCCTGCACTGCCGCGACCAGACACAAGCCGATCGACGCGAAGACCCCGCCGACTAACGCCATGATCCGTGCACCGCCCGCGATATCAAGGTACCTGCCCAGCAGGAGTCCGCCTACCGCCATGCCCAGCGTGCGCACCGTAATCGCCGCGAAAATCGACGACCGGCTCCAGCCGAGGTCGTCGTGCATCGGCACCGACAACACACCTGTCGACCACAAGGGCGCCGCGTTGACGAACGACTGCAAGAAGACGATCGCCACGATGGCGTAGCCGTAGAAGAAGGGCAGCCGCGCCTGCCATGGTGCCTCGACGCGCTCAGGAGCCTCGGTGATCAAGCAGACGCCATCCGCATGGCGCGAAGGTTAACTGATTAAAGATATGACGGTCGACCTTAGCAACGGTGCAAGGACTAGCCGGCTACGGCAAAGGGTGGGTTTCTTACAAATCACAGAATCCCCATGATCGACATCCATAGAAACGTGAGAAGCACCATGGTGCCTTGCGTGTTCACAAGGGTGAGGTCGCGCGAATAACGAGTTGAAAACACCTGCACGCGGTCGAACATGCCCGCCAGCAGGCCAAGAGAAAAGTGCAGGAAGGTCATCACATTCAAGCCGTACAGTGCCGCCGTCAGGTACAGCGACGACTTCGAAGACTGAAGCTCAGGCAACACCGTCAGGGCGAGGACGCTGATCGACACCCAAACGACCGTCGTGATTGCGGGCAGGATCACCGTCTCCCGCAAGGTAATCACCCCGATGCCGTAAAGGATTGCCATCATAAAGACGCCGCCGAGGGCGAGCGAGAACGTGATTGCCCCTCCGGAGAAATCGGCGAGCACTTCAAGACCAAAGGTTTCCATCAGCGGCCGCAACGCGAACCATACGATCATGACAGACCGGAACATGAGGTTTGCCGCCAGGCCGAACTGGATTCGGGCGGGCTGTTGCCCGTCGGCGTCCGCCCGCGGCAGAAACGCGAAAAGGAAGGCCGCTGACACGAAGAAGAGGTAGGCCGTCAGGAACATAAAGACCGTGGCGTCGAAGAAGTCGGTCTCGGCGTCAGCCTCATCTTTCGCGAGTGTCACCAGGAGCACCATTCCGGTTACCGCGAAGCCCGCAAGGCCGCCAGAGATGACCACTAGCCTGCTGGCGAGTTCGCGGAAATCCCACGGAATCTCGCCCTCGTAAAAGCGATTTCCGCTATCGCACCAGATGATGACGACTGCGGATAGCGCCAAACAGAGCAGCGCGGCAATCAACGCTTCCATGGGCGCAACTTAGTCTCGTCGATTGGGATCGATCAAGAACGTCTTGCAAACATCCGGCCGGCGAGGTGTTGGTGCAATCTCAACGTTGCTGCTGTGATTGCCGAAACTTAAGTTAGACGATGGCATTCCTGACCAGACGAACCGCATCGACGCCGGCGCTCCTGCTCATCCCTTTAAGATCTTTGGCACTCGCCCTGGGACTCACGCATTGCGGTTATGCAGTTTCGGAGGGGGCAACGGTTGGAGGAGCGACCGATTTGGCCTTCGGCCTCTTCCTCGGCTTCGCTGCCGTGGCGCCTCTGAGGCTAGCCATTCCTGCATTTGCCTATCTGTTCGTGACCACTTCATTCCTGCGCATTCGAGCGCTCGCGGACGAGACCGGCTTACCAGCTCATTACGACTATCCAGTCGTACTCGATGAGTTCATTTTTCTGGGCACAGTCCCGAATGTGTGGCTTCAGGAACTCCTGTACGTGCCGGGAAGAATGGGCCCGATCGATGTTGCTCTCGCCGCGGTGTACTTCAGTTACTTCGCCATGCCCACCTTCATGGCACTGTTCTTGTGGAAGGTGCGTCCTGCCCTCTTCCCCCGCTATACGTGGGCTCTGATCCTCACGCTTGCCGGTGGCATTGTCCTCTACTTGCTGGTACCCACCGCGCCGCCATGGCTCGCAAGCGACGCTGGACGCATTGGGACGGTCGAAAGGGTAATCCCCGCGATTAGCGCCGCCCTCGCCGGTGACGTCTACGAGCAGGCAGCGGCCAATTTGGACCAGAATGCCGTCGCGGCAATGCCCTCGCTGCACACTGCCGTGACGGTGATCACAGCCTGCGTCCTTGCTCAATTCGGCCGCAGATGGGCACGCGCCGGCATCGCCTACGTGGCGGCCATGTGTCTCGCCCTCGTCTACCTGGGTGAGCATTACGTGGTCGACGAATTGGCCGGCATCGCCCTCGCCCTGGGCGCATGGCAGGCCACGGCTTATGCGTCCTTGATTCGTAAGCGGCGCGATCGGCTTGAACCCACCAGCGTCGGGGCCGTTGCCGGCGAACGAGAGCGCGCTGGTATCCCCGATGTGCGAAGGGCGGCCTAACCCGCCACAGGAAGGCAAATCCGCCAGGCAGAAGGAGCCGCAGACGAGTCGTCGTGGGGAGGTGGTCGGGGTGCCCAGATTCGAACTGGGGGCCTCCTGGTCCCAAACCAGGCGCTCTGACCTTGCTGAGCTACACCCCGATGGTCAGGGCTTCAGCATAGCAGTTGGGTAGTTGTCAGTTCACAGTTCACAGTTGTCAGTCGTGAATTGGGACGTTCGACGGCGAAGCCTACCCGTCGATCCGTAGCTCCGGGTTTCAACCCGGAGTCGAGACCGTACGCCCGTATGCCGGTATGCAGGCTACGCCGCGGGACACCCTTCACAACCTAGCGGTTCGCTGTGCTGGAAGCCGCATTCCCGGCAGCGCCACTGCGTCGATGGCATCAGCCAGGACGCCGCGCCTGTGTCCCAGCGGCGGTGAACGTGCTCCATTGCGACGGCGTTGTGGCAACGCGGGCAGCGGCCGGCGGCGAGCTGCTGCGCACGCTGTTCCTGGGCTCGAGAGATGACGACGTAGGTCATCGATGTGATGAAGACGGCAAGGGCGAGGAGGAGCCCGGCGGAGAAGCCGAATAGTCGCGCGCCAATGAAGAAGGCAGCCAGCGCCCACGCCCCCGAGGTGACTACATCGATGGCAAACCCGATGCCGCGGCTGAGGGCAGTCATGGTTAGCTCTGGGCGCTTCCTGCCATCGGGTGCAGGCGCCCGGCGCCAACAAGGTCGCGCACGTCGAAGACTTCGCGCGAGAAGCAGTAGCGCCGGATGCCCTCGAGCACCTGCAGCGGGGCCAGCGGGTTCGCGAACGTCGCCGTCCCGACCTGGATAGCAGTGGCGCCGGCAAGGAAGTAGTCGATGGCGTCCTCGGCGTTCGAGACGCCGCCGCAGCCGATGATCGGCACGTTCACGGCGCCGGCCACCTGGTAGACCTGTCGCAACGCCACGGGCTTGAGCGCCGGCCCGGACAGCCCCGCGAAGGTGTTGCCGATCTGGGGCTTCGAGCGCCGCCTGTCCATCGTCATAGCCAGCAGTGTGTTGCCCACGCACAGGGCATCGGCGCCGTTGTCGACGACGACGCGGGCGATCTCCGTCGGGTCGGCGATGTTGGGTGTGAGCTTGGCGATTACGGGCAGCGTCGTCTCGCGAATTACGCCTCGCATGACCGCGGCGGCAGACTCCGGGTCCTGGCCGAACTCGATGCCGCCACGCTCTGTGTTCGGGCAACTCAGGTTTAGCTCGAGGCCCGCGAAGCCATCGGCGCCTTCGAGGCGGCGCGCCACCTCGGCGTACTCGCCCACGGTGAAGCCCATGATGCTCGCGATCACCGGCACCTTCCACGTGGCGTAGACAGGCGCCAGGTCGCGCCGGAGGGCAGCGACGCCGATGTTCTGCAGGCCAATGGAGTTGAGCATGCCCGAAGGCGTCTCGGCGATGCGCTGGGGCGGGTTGCCGCGCCGTGGCTGGAGGGTGGTGGTCTTGGTGACGACGGCGCCGAGGCGTTGGACGTCGAAGGCCTTGAACTCAGTCCCGTAGCCGAAGGTACCCGACGCCACCAACACCGGGTTCGGCAACACGAGGCCTCGCTTGCTACCGGGAGCAAGGTCGACCTCGAGCGAGAGGTTGTCAGGCATTGGCGTGATTATATGCCCGCAGGGTCAAGAGGCCGGTATCGCCAAAAGGCTCCACTGCCGCGCGCATGACAAAGTCGAACACATCCGTACGCAAACACGTCTCGATATCGAGCGCGTGGACGCCTGGTGTGCGATCCGCGATGCGGCGGGCGAGCAGCGCTGCGGTGGGCGAGGCGTGAGCGCGGGCGAGGTACGGCGTTGAGTTGGTCTCGGGGTTCTCTACAAGCGCTGCGATGTACTCGGCGCAGGATAGGTCCTCCTCGGCGATACCGTGCTCACCGGTGACGACGAAGAACACTTCCGACGCACCCGACTGACGAACGGCCTCAGCGGTTGACGATGCGACGAGGAAGCTGGCGCAATAGAGTTGCTCGGCGGCACGGGCTGCCCATGCCCCAACGGTGCCGTGCGTCGTGCGCTGCACGATCGTCGCGCCCGCGAGGCCGGTCGCCACCTGCAGGTCCACCGGCGAGTTCGACAGCTCGAAGCCTTCCATCGGGCGGGCGTCCTTCATCGCCAGGGCGCGCGGAATCGACGCCTTGATGCGCAGAGCGTCGTCCAGGTCGGCGGTCAGAACGATGCGCTCGACACCGAGGTGAAACGCCCACGCAGCTGTCGAGAACGCGCGTAGAACGTCGATGACCACGGCAGTGCCATGCACCTGGTCGCATTCGGCGATCGACACGTAGTGAGCCCGCATGGACGCAGGAGCCTCTCAGTGCTGAGGGAGGAGGAGATGGTACCCCGGGAGGGATTCGAACCCCCGACGCGCGGCTTAGGACGCCGCCGCTCTATCCAGCTGAGCTACCGGGGCCTGATCGCAATGTAGCACAACACCATGGAGACCACGGCCGCCCGATACTGGCCGAGGCCCGCAATCTGTCATCCTGAGCTTGTCGAAGGCTCTGCGGCGCTTCGGATGAGCACACTACACCGACATCCTCAGCAACCGACCTTCGGAGGAGACTGTCTGATTGAGACGGTGAACCCTAGCGAAGGGCAATGGAGCGCATCCGCGGCGCTGCAGATCCTTCGACAAGCTCAGGATGACAAGTTAAGTGGCCCTAGATGGGTCATGGACGCTGGGATAGAAAGAGGGCGGACCCTTTCGGGCCCGCCCTCTGCGCTTACGTTATCTGCGAAGACTCTAGTCTTCGAGCTTGCAGTAGGAGAACGATACGCCTACGGGTGACGCGTAGACCGGGATGTAGTCAACGATGACGGACTTGTGGCCGTCCGAGGCGCCGGCGGCCGTGATCCAGTTGCAGGTCTCGCGCGTGCCGCCCTGGGGACCACCAAAGCCGGGCATGCCCGTGGCGCCACGGCCCTTCTCGCCGATGTACTGGCTGACGTCGCCGTCAGGGATCTGGTAGTTGTCGAAGTGCTCGGCCATGCCGCGGATGTCACCGGCCTCGAGGAATTGCAGGGCTGTGCGGTCGAAATCTTCGTCCAGCCATGCTTCCTTGGCGCCGGGGGTGTGCCAGAGACCACCGGAGCCGATGATCACGACTCGCAGGTCTTCCGGGTATTCCTCGATCGCTTCCTTCAGTGCCTTGCCGAACTCGTAGCAGCGCACGGCGGTCGGCTGCGGCGCGTAGTAGCAGTTGAGCAGCACCGGAACGACCGGGGTGTTGAAGTCCATAATCGACTCGGCCGGGCGCAGGAAGGCGTGACCGATGCCCTTCTCAGGCTTCGGCATGTCCATGCTGAACGCCGGGTCGAAGCCGCGCTTCATCACACCTGTGAGGATGCCGATGCCGAGGCCGGGGTGGCCTTCGAGGCGAGCCATGCCGGGCGTGACGGGACGCGTAGCTGTCGCCGTCGCGGCACCGCCCTGGACGGCGTCATCGCCGTGCACGCTCGTGTTACCGCCGCGGCCGAAGAGGTTCGCGTCGCGGTTGGAGGTGTGACCCTCGAACTCCTCGCCGACGTAGATGGCGAAGGAGGGGAAGTTCGTGAAGTCGAAGCACTCGAGCTGGTCGTCGCCGCAGACGACAGCGACATCGACCTTCATCTCGGCGAACTTCTCACGCAGCGTCGCGAAACCGGCCTCGATGCGTTCTTTCTTCTTGAGGTTCTCTTCCAGACTATCCAGCGGCACGTCCTCGCGCAGGGAGCGGTTCGAACGTACTTCGTTCCAACGCTCCGGCGCCATGTAGCAGAACGGCGTGTGCGCTGTGTTGATAACGCCTACAACTTTGGCCATGTTGGCATTGCTCCTTTTCCAGACTCAGCAGCGCTTCCAGCTGCCCCTTTTGCCCACCCATTATGCGCCTGGTTCCAGATATC
>Ga0247825_10003700_pt1 | contig 10067 bp, 7 predicted proteins | sample 13C_Vanillin_Day_FD_194413 | JGI IMG/M metagenome (GOLD analysis project Ga0247825, IMG submission 194413) | Soil microbial communities from agricultural site in Penn Yan, New York, United States - 13C_Vanillin_Day48 | ecosystem: Environmental > Terrestrial > Soil > Agricultural land | place...
GCATGGTCGGCGTGAATTCGATCGCCATCTCGACACCGGAGACGCCGTTCGGCGGCGTCAAGGAGTCAGGCCACGGCAGCGAGGGCGGCATCGAGGGTCTCGGCGCCTATCTCGTCACCAAGTTCATCTCGCAGGGTTGAAGTCTCTCTCCGCCCTCATCCTGAGGAGCCCGCCGAAGCCCGAAGGGCGAAGGCGGGCGTCTCGAAGGATGGGGCGGTCCCATGGTTCGAGACGCGTTGCTCCGCAACGCTCCTCACCATGAGGCGGGAGAGGACCGAGTAAGGATACCGGATACTATTATGGCTGAACTTGTGAAGCTCTGCCCCACCTCGGACGTTGCGGAAGGTTCCGTGAAAAGCTTTGAGGTGGGGAACAACGTCCTCGCCGTCTACAACGTCGGCGGCGAGTTCTTCGTCACCGACAACGAATGCACCCACGGCGCGGCGAGCCTGGCCGAGGGCATTCTCGAGGACGACATCATCGAGTGCACGCTGCACTTCGGCGCCTTCAACGTGAAGACGGGCGAGGCCGTGCAGGCCCCCTGCTTCACGCGGCTGCGGACCTACAAGGTCGCGGTGCAGGACGGGCAGGTGATGATCGACATGGATAAGGAAGCCGGCGAGTAGACGGCCTGTTCGGTGCGCTGCTGATCGGATGGGCACTTGTCCCAGCCGGCGCCGACGCGCTGACCATGGATCCCAAGTGCCAGAAGATGCGTGACAAGATCGGATGCACCTGCGTTCTCCAGAAGGAGGGCGCGTCTGTTCCGGCGGCACGCGCTGGGCTTCGGCCCGCCAGACCAACCGTGGCAGGCCAACCAATCAAGCGTTCACGGACTGCGTCATCCGCAACCGCGGCGCTTAACCCCGGCTGCCTTTTTCGAGTTGTTCGAGCGCCCGCCGCAGCGTATCGGCTGCCGCGCTGCGCTCGGTATCCGACATGCGGTCGGCGTCAAGCTCCAGCCGCAAGTGCATTGCACCGGCCTGTTCACCGGCGGGCTTCAGCCCGGTCACCACATAGGTTGCGACCGGCTCGGCGATGCCTTTGACCTGAATGCGGCCACGCTCCTCGCAACGCACCTCGTCCTTCACGTGCGCATAGGTCTCGAACGAAACGAGAATCCCGCCGGGCGCCGCCTCGTGCTCCAGTCGCGATGCAAGGTTCACGGTGCCGCCGACCATGGTGTAGTCCATGCGGTCTTCGCTGCCAAAATTGCCGACCGTGCAATAGCCGGTGTTGATGCCGATCCGGCAGCGTAACGGAGTCTCGATGCCGCTGTTGCGCCATTCTTCGGTCAGTTCGGCGACCCGCTTCTGCATTGCAATCGCCATGTGCACGCAGGCCAGCGCATCCTCCTTCACACCCAGCGTTGCCGGATCGCCGAAAAACATGACGATGGCGTCGCCGACGTATTTGTCGATGGTCGCGCCATATTGCAGCGCGATCTTCGACATTTCCGTGAGGTAATGATTGAGCAAATGGGTCAGGTCTTCCGACTCCATCTTGTCGGTAATTTCCGTGAACCCGACCAGATCGGAGAAGCAGACCGTGAGCTTCTTGCGCTTGCTGACGATCTTGACGTCCTGCTGGCCGGTGAAAATCGAATCATAGACCTGCGGGGCGAGGTATTTCGCGAGCTTGGACGACAGCGCGGTGAGGGCCGCGGACTTCTCGGTCAGATCCTGTTCGCGTTGCTTCAACTCGGTGATGTCGGAATAGACCGCGACGGTGCCGCCGTCTTCGGTGCGGCGCTCGCTGACCATGACCCAGCGGCCGCTTTCGCGCCGCTGCACCTGCGGCTCGCCGGGATTGCGGTGCTGTTGCAGTCGTTGCGCAATCCATTCCTCGACGCGGCCTTCCGCATCCTTGACGTAGCCACGTTCCGCCGCCCGCCGGATGACACTCTCGAACGTGGTGCCGGCGCTCAGGTCGATGTCCAGGTTCGGATACAGCAGATCACGGTAGCACGAGTTGCAAATGACAAGCCGATCCTCCCCGTCATAGCAGACGAAGCCTTCGGAGATGCTCTCGATCGCTTCGGCGAGCCGCCGCTCGCTGCGCAGCCGCGCCTGCTCGGCCCGGCGCAATGGGGTGATGTCGTAGAGCCAGAACAGCCGCTTGGCGCCGGAGATGGCAACGTGTCCACCGGCATAGGCAACCTGAACGTAGGAAATCAGGAGATCGAGCAACTCGCCGCGCTTGGTCTTCCAGATCACCTCTTCGTTGAGCAACTGGCCGCCGCGGGTCCGCAATATATCGATAATGCGTGCCCGATGATCGAGGTCGTGCCAGAAGAGTTTGGTATCGAACAACTCCAGCTCGTCTTTTTCATAGCCTGTCAGTTCACGCAGCCGCCAATTGTGAAACAGCAGCCGTCCGTCTTCGTCGACCACGCACAATCCGGCCGGACAGTATTCAAGGATCTCGCGAAGCTGCCGTTCCTGCTCGGCGACCTGCGCCTCGTGCTGTGTCAGCGCGGTGACGTCATAGACCCAGAACACGCGTTTGGCGCCGGCGAAGCCGATTTGGCCGCCCTGGTAGGCCACCTGCACATAAGACAGCAGCAGGTGAAGCAGTCGGCCGGTCTTGCTCCGCCAGGTCACCTTTTGATTGAGCAACTGACCACCGTGTTCGCGCAACGCTTCGATGATGCGCGCGCGTTGTTCGACGTCGTGCCAGAATGTACTCGTTTCGATGCCTTCGAGTTCGTCCTTGCGGTAGCCGAGCAATTCGCGCAGCCGCGCGTTGTGAAACAGCAGGCGGCCTTGCTCATCGACGATCAGGATTGCAGCCGGGCAGAATTCCAGCATCTCGCGGAACTGGCGTTCCTGCTCGGCGGCCGCGGTGCCGGGCGCGCGTTCGCCACCGGCCACGCGGCTTCCGGTGCTGTCGTGGCCTGCTGTGGTGTCCGAAGACATCGCCCCCACCGGATTGTGCAGCGAGGCTAGCACTCACGAGGACAAATATCGAGATCGCAATCGTCGACTTTCTGGGGCGCCCTCGGAAGCGCCGCAGCGGCATGCCGGCGACTAGGCCGCCGCATCCTTGCTGCGCAGCAGGCTCATCATGGTCGTGACGACGACGATGAGCCAGCTTCCGTTGAAAGGCAGCGAAATCTGACTCGTCAGCCACTCGCCGCCGGTGCAGATCAGGATTTGAACCACCGCCACGATCCAGATCGGCCGCAATGCCTGCTGGGACGTGCCCAGGCTTTGCAGCCATGTGAACGCAGCGATGAGGGCCGCGATCAGGATCAGGTGGGCCGCGCCACCCGCCTGAAGCGCGAAGAAAGGCACGACGAACGCAGCGATGGTGGTCGCCAGAAGCGGTGGCCAGACGATTGCGAAATCCGCTCCGCTCACCCGGCTTTCCGTCGTGGCACGGCCTGTCGGGGCGGTCACGACGATGAGCGCGGTCGCCACCGCCAGAAACAGGCAGGCGGCTATGAGCATACTGTCGCTGACCGAGCCCGTACGCGCGAGTTCGAGGCTGCCGGCAGCGGCCATCGGCAGGTTGACCAAGGTCGGCGTGATCACCAGCAGCCAGAATCCGTTGCCCAGCCCGCGGGCCGTGATCCGTTCGCCGAACCAGCCGAGCAGGATGGTCCCCGCGACGAAGGTGATGGTGATCGGGATTTCCCATTCCGGCCCGTCGATCAGGCCCGAGATTTCGAGCAGCGCGCTCGCCACGCCGCGGGCCTGAACGCCTGCCATCACCAGCGCCACGAAATAGACGTAGCGACTCAGCCGTCGCGTATTTTCGAGTTTTGCCGTTTCCCAGCGGGAGAGCGGCGGTACGATCAGCTTGATGAATTCGAAAACGAACAGGGCCGACAGGGACGGCGTTACGCCCAGGGCGAAGATCGAGACCGTTTCGATGCCCAACTGGCCGCCGAGGCGGAGCAGCCCGTCGGTGTCGAGACCCGGGACCGGTATCTGGCATCCAAGCCGGTAGACCAGAAGCGCGCCTGCGGTAAAAAGCAGGCGGCGGGCCATCGGAGACTGCAGCAGCGGCGCAATATCTTTCGCCATGTGAGTTCCTGAATGAAATGAATCAGGTGCTGTAAAATCGGCCTCGTCTCTGTCTTGACAGCACACCATGCCGCGAGCGCAGGAAACGCCGCGCTGGATTCCTACTTCGTCATTTCCTGACAAGCCTTCCACACTTTTTCGGGTGTCGCCGGCATCTGGATCTTGTGCCCCGATCCCGGGATTGCGTCCGAAAACGCGTTCATGATCGCCGCAATTGCCGCCGTCGTGCCGGCTTCGCCCGCGCCTTTGACGCCGAGCGGGTTGGTGGTCGCCGGCACGATGTGGACCTCATCCTTGAACATCGGCAGATCCTCGGCGCGCGGCATCGCGTAATCCATGAACGACGCGGTGACGAGCTGCCCGTTGCCGGAATCGAACACCGTCTGCTCCATCATCGCCTGGCCGAAGCCCATGGCGACCGAGCCGTGCACCTGGCCCGCGACGATGGTGTGATCGAGAATGTTGCCGCTGTCGTCCATCGCCGAGTAGGACGCGAGCCGCGAGAAGCCGGTCGCCGGGTCGACCTCGACCTCGGCAATGTGGCAGCCGTTGGGGAAGGTGAGCGGCGTGTCGGTCACCACCTTGGTGTCGAGGTCTTCCTCGATCTCGCCCTTCTTCTTCATCTCCTTGGCGCGCGCCGCCACGTCGAACAGCGACATGCGGCGGTCGGTGCCGACCACGTTGAACGCGCCGTTCTTGTATTCGATGTCGCCTTCGCCGGCCTCGAGTGCGGCGGCCGCGACTTTCTTGCCCTTGGCGAGCATCGCCTCGAGCGTCTTCACCATCGCGTGTCCCGCGGTCATCGCGGTGCGCGAGCCGACCGAGGCATAGCCCGCGATCTCGTGGGCGCTGTCGCCGTGCGCGTGGCCGACCTGTTCGGCCTTGATGCCGAGCCGCTCGGCGACCATGCGCGGGAAGATCGTCGCATGGCCCTGGCCGGTCGACTGCACGTTCATCGTGAAGGTCATCTTGTCGCCGCCGGGAAACGACACCTGCGTGCCTTCGGTCGGCGCGCCGCCGGAGTGCTCCAGCACGAAGCAGACGCCGATCCCGCGCAGCAGGCCCTTCTTCTTCGACTCCTTCTTGCGCGCCTTGAAGCCCGCATAGTCCGCAAGCTCCAGCCCCTTCTCGACCACGGTTGCGAAGTCGCCGCTGTCGTAGGTGGTGCCGATCGAGGTCTTGTACGGCATCGCCTTCTTGGAAATGAGGTTCTTCCTGCGCAGCCGGACTGGATCGATACCGGTGACGCGCGCCGCCTCGTCCACCACGCGCTCCAGGCAGTAGCTCGCCTCGGGACGGCCCGCGCCGCGATACGGCGCCGTCGGTGTCGTGTGGGTGAACACGCACTTGGCCTGCACGTCCATCAGCTTGATGTCGTACATGCCGGGCAGGCAGCGCGTCATGTTGGCGGTGTGGATGTTGGCGCCGACCGCGCCGACATAGGCGCCGAGGCTGCCGTGGTGGCGCAGCCGAAACGCCAGGAACTTGCCGTTCGCATCGAGCGCCAGCTCGACGTCGCTGTAGGCGTCGCGGGCGTGGTTGTCGCTGACGAAGGATTCGTTGCGGCCCGACATCCAGTGCACCGGCCGGCCGGTCTTCTTCGCGCCGACCAGCATCGCGACGTATTCGGGATAGGGACCGGTTTTGAGCCCGAACGCGCCGCCGACCTCCTCGGTCGTCACGCGGATTTTCGCCGGCGGAATGCCCATGACGCCCGCCATCGCATCGCGCATGGCGCGGGCGCCCTGCGAGCAGACGCGCAGCAGATAGCTGTCGTTCGCCTTGTCGTGGCTTGCAGTGCCGCCGCGCGGCTCCATCGAGGCGACGTTGATGCGCTGGTGCACCAGCGAGACCCTGGCGACATGCGCGGCGGACTTCATCGCCGCGTCCACCTTCGCCGCCATCTCGTCGGGATTGGGCGCGAGGCCTGCCCAATCGACGGCGATATTTCCCGGCGCTTCCGGCCACACCTGCGGCGCACCGGGCTTCATCGCCTCGCGCAGATCGGTCACCGCGTCGTGCGCCTCGTACTCCACCTCGACCGCCTCCGCGCCGTCCTGTGCCGCTGCATAGGTCTCGCCGAGCACCATCGCCACCGGCTCGCCGACGTGGCGCACCTTGTCGCCAGCCAGCGCCGGCCGCACCGGCATGACCAGCTTGCCGCCGTTGCGCCCCGCAACCGGAGGGTGCTGCGACAGGTTCTTCACCTCGGCGGCCTTGATGTCGTCCATGGTGATGACCGCGACCACGCCCTTGATCGCCAGCGCGGGCTTGGTGTCGATCGACTTCACGGTGGCAAAGGCGTGCGGCGAGCGGACGAAGCAGGCATAGGTCTGGCCGGGCAGCGGGGCGTCGGCCATGTAGCGACCCGCGCCGCGCAGCAGGTAGTCGTCCTCGACGCGAATGGTGGGGCGGTGGGAAGTGGTCTGGTCCATGTCGGCTAGGGCTTTCCAGGGAGGGCGGGTAAGCTTCGGAGGAACTTAAGGAATAACGGCCAGAAATGCCTCGTGCAATGACCCAAAGTGGCGCGGAAAAAGACAGTATCGGCTTGGGGATCGCAGGTCTCGGCATGGCCGGGGCGGTCATGGTCCATGCTGCCGCGGCGCATCCCGGCTATGTGCTCAGGGCAGGGGCAGACCCGCATCCGGGCCCGCGCGAGGCCTTCGCCCGCGACCACAATGCGCGAGCCTATGCCGACGTGAAGGAACTGGTGGCCGATCCCGCGGTCGAGGCGGTCTACATCGCCACCCCGCACCAGTTTCACGCCCCGCATGCCCAGCTTGCCGCCGAGCACGGCAAGCACATCATCCTGGAAAAGCCGATGGCGCTGACGCTCGCGGATTGCGACGCGATCGTCGCGGCGGCCGAGCGGCACAAGGTGCACCTCGTGGTCGGCCACACCCACGCCTTCGATCCGAACGTGCGGCTGATGCGCGACATCATCGCCCGCGGTGAGCTGGGCCAGGTCGGTCTGATCAACAGCTTCAACTACACGAATTTCCTCTATCGCCCGCGCCGCCCCGAGGAGCTCGACACCGCGAAGGGCGGCGGCGTCCTGTTCAACCAGGTGCCGCATCAGATCGACACCGCGCGGCTGCTCGCAGGAGGCATGGTCAAAAGCGTGCGGGCGCTGGCGAGCGTGCTCGATCCGTCGCGGCCGACGGAAGGGAGCTGCGCGGCGTTGCTGCAATTCGAGGGCGGCGCCGCTGCCTCACTGGTCTACAGCGGTTACGACCACTTCGACACGGACGAATGGCACTTCGGCATCGGCGAGCGCGGCGCTCCAAAACCGATCGCGCATGGCGCGGCCCGCCGCGCGCTGGAGAAGGCACGGGACGAGACAAAAGCGCGCACCGAAACCTTCGCCTATGGCAACACCGCCAGTTCGCTGCCGCCGCACCAGCCGCATTTCGGCATCACCATCGTTACTTGCGCGAACGGCGACATGCGCGCCTCCGCCGACGGCGTCACGATCTATGGCCACGACGGCGTCAGGGAAATCCCGATCCCGCGCGGTGGCAGCATGCCGGGCCGCCGCGAGGTGCTGGACGATCTGGCCGCTGCGATCCGCACCGGGCGCAGGCCCGTTCATGACGGCCGCTGGGGCAAGGCCACGGTCGAGGTCGCGCTCGCGATCCTGCGCTCATCGCGGGAGGGCAGGGACGTCATGCTGGAACATCAGGTGGCGGTGGACCGTTCGCCGGGATAGATATAGAGAAACCTCAAATTTCCGCCCCCGCGCGTCATTCGCTGGAGCCCGACATGCTCGATAAACCCCATCAAAACGGCCACTCCAACGGCAACGGCCAGTACGTCGTCGAGGATCTCAAGAATCTGACGTTTTCGGTCCACCGCAAGGTGTTCGTCGCGCCGGAAATCCTGGAGGACGAGAATCGCGCGATCTTCGACAAGTGCTGGGTTTATGTCGGCCACGCCTCGGAGGTGAAGAACCCCGGTGACTTCCGCACCCGCAGCGTCGCCAACCGTCCGGTGATCTTCTGCCGCGACAGGAAGGGCGAGGTCCGCGCGCTGTTCAATGTCTGCCGCCACCGCGGTGCGCTGGTCTGCCGCGAGCGCGAAGGCAACACCCGGCAGTTCTACTGCATCTATCACGGCTGGGCCTACAACACCGACGGCTCGATCAAGGGCATTCCGGGCGACGACGCCTATCCGCCGGGCTTCGATAAGCAGGGCAAGGGCCTCGTGCCGGTGCCGCGCCTCGAGCACTACAAGGATTTCTATTTCGCCAATCTCGATCCGAACGCGCAGGATCTGCACACTTATCTGGCCGGCGCCAAGGACTACATCGATCTGGTGGTCGACCAGTCGCCGTCCGGCAAGATGGAGATCATCTCCGGCGTGCAGGAGTACGACATCAAGGCCAACTGGAAGCTCCTGGTCGAGAACAGCGTCGACGACTATCACCTCGTCACCACGCATTCGACGTGGCTGAACTACATGCGCAACTCCGGCGTCAACATCACGCCGGCCAAGGGCCACATGCTGCCGACCAAGGGCTTTGGCCTCGATCTGGGCAACGGGCATCTCACCACCGACAATCCGAACTATCGCGGCCGCCCGGTGGCGCGCTGGATTTCGGTTTACGGCGAGGAGGCCAAGGCCGACATCGACGCGATCCGCAAGGAACTGGTGGATCGTCTGGGCGAGGCGCGGGCGGCGCGCGTCGCCGACACCAACCGCAACCTCTGCATCTTCCCCAACCTCGTGATCAACGACGGTTCGTCGGTGACGGTGCGCCATTTCACGCCGGTCGAGCCCGGCCTGATGAAGGTCAGCGCCTGGGCGCTCGGCCCGGTCGAGGAAACCGAGGCGCAGCGCGCCCGGCGCCTGCACGCGTTCCTCACGTTCTACGGGCCCGGCGGCTTCGCCACCCCCGACGATGTCGCCGCGCTGGAACTGGCGCAGCAGGGTTACGCGGCGTGGCGCGAGGTCCCGTGGACCGATCTCTCGCGCGGCATGGGCAGCAGCCAGGAGCAGCTTGCCACCGACGAGGGCCATCTGCGCGTGTTCTGGCGCAAGTGGGACGCAATGATGAACGGGGCGCCGGCATGAACAAGCCGCTCGATCCCGCCTCCACCGTGACGCGCGCCGAGGTGGAGGATTTCCTCTACACCGAAGCCGAGCTTCTCGATGCCTGGCGGCTCGACGACTGGCTCGGCCTCCTGACCGACGACGCCTCTTACTTCGTCCCGCCGAACGACAAGCCGGACGGCGATCACCGTTTCACGCTGTTCACCGTCGCCGACGACATCGTGCGGCTCCGCGAGCGCATCATCCGGCTGAAGGACCCGAACTGCCACGCCGAATATCCGCCGTCGCATACGCGGCGGATGATCACCAATGTGCGGATCACCGGGATGGAAGGCGATCTCATCCTGGTGTCGGCCAACTTCGCGATCTTCCGCCATCGGCGGAACGAGCAGGCGCCGCGCCAGTTCATCGGCCGCTACCGTCACAAGCTGAAGCAGACCGAAACCGGCCTGAAGATTTTCGAGCGCCGCGCCATTCTCGACGCCGAGGAATTGGGGGCTATGGGCGCGGTCAGTTTCTTGCTCTAATAGCCTTTCCATTCGTCTTCATCCTTCGAGACGCGCACTTCGTGCGCTCCTCAGGATGGGGGCTCTGCCTCCGCCTCATGGTGAGGAGCCCGCCGCCGCGCGAAGCGCAAAGGCGGGCGTCTCGAACCATGGGGCGGCCACATAAAGAAGGGGATTGAAATGCCGAATCCGCTCGCGATCGACGCCCACGCGCACATCTGCACCGAGGAGACGATGAATCTCCTCAACAAGGCGACACCGAAGGTCGCCTCAAGCCTCAAGGAATACGAAAAGGATGTGTTCGAGTGGAGCGTCTGCGGCGTGCCGTACCGGCCGCTGCCGCGCGGCGGCTTCGACATCGAGCAGCGCCTGAAGGACATAAAGGCGTCCGACGTCGACATGCAGGTGCTGTCGAACACGCCGCAGACCTTCATGTACAACCAGGACGCCGGCATGACGACCGCGGCCTGCGTCATCC
>Ga0247825_10003701_pt1 | contig 10067 bp, 9 predicted proteins | sample 13C_Vanillin_Day_FD_194413 | JGI IMG/M metagenome (GOLD analysis project Ga0247825, IMG submission 194413) | Soil microbial communities from agricultural site in Penn Yan, New York, United States - 13C_Vanillin_Day48 | ecosystem: Environmental > Terrestrial > Soil > Agricultural land | place...
ATCTCGGCCGCCACACGCCCCGCGGGTTGGCCGCCGTCGGTCAGCGTCGTGAGCTCGACCGGCACGGGCCGCGCCTCGTTACGAGGCCGCGCGCGCCCGCATCTCGGCCTTGTGCGCCCGCTTCGCCGCCTGGTACGCCTCGAGCGCCTCGACCGAGTCGACGTCGCCGAGGGTCGGATAGGTCGGCGCGAGCGGCGCCGCCGCCCCGACCCCGAACCGCTTGGCGAGAACGGCGCCGAACGCCTTGACCTTCATGTCCCCGTAGCCCGGCATCGCGCGGATGCGCCGCTCGAGGTCATTCGCGTCCGTCGCCTCCGTCCACACGCGCTCGGCATGCCCGTCGTACTCGGTCGCGATGTGGCCACAGAGGTCGTGCACGCGCTTCGCCATCGATCCGGGGAAGCGATGGATCGCAGGCGGCTGTCGGAAGAGCGCCTCGAGCTCGGCGGGGTCGGTCGCCGCGATCGCCTTCGCGTCGAGCGGGCCGAGGCGCCGCTGGAGCTTGAGAGGCCCTGCGAACGCGGTCTGCACGGTGACCTGCTGGTCGAGCGCGAAGCCGATCAAGAGCGCGAGCGGATCCTGAGCGATGAGCGCGTCGGCCTCGTCGTCGCCGGTGAAGTAGAGGCGATCGGGAGCGGCCACCTCTCGATCCTAGCTCCGCGCACGCGCCATGAAGCCCCGGAAGCAGTCCGAGCGCCTCATTGTGAGCCCGTGTCCCTCCGGATCCCACGCGGCTGTCGAGTAGGTCACGGCGCCCGCGCTAGCGAACGTGCGGAAGTGCCGGCGTACGGGCGGCCGTACCGCGCAGACCGCGGGACGGGGGATACGCTCGGGCGGTGGAAGCACTCGCCTCGCTGTCGCCGACGACGAGAGCCTGGTTCGAGCGAGCGTTCCCCTGTCCGACGCCCGCGCAGGAGCTCGCGTGGCCCGCGATCGCGACCGGGGCGCACGTCCTCGTCCAGGCGCCCACCGGCTCGGGCAAGACCCTCGCGGCCTTCCTGCAGGGGATCGACCGCCTCAACGAGACGCCAGGCGAAGGGCTGCGGCTCCTCTACGTGTCGCCGCTCAAGGCGCTCAACTATGACGTCGAGCGGAACCTCCGCGGGCCGCTCGCCGGTCTCGGCTCGCAGCTCTCGGTCGGCGTCCGCACCGGTGACACGCCGCAGCGCGACCGCCAGCGGATGCTCCGGACGCCGCCGGACGTACTCATCACGACCCCCGAATCGCTGTACCTGCTCCTCACCTCGCAGGGCAAGGACATGCTCCGGAGCGTCGAGACCCTGATCCTCGACGAGGTGCACGCCATCGCCGGGACGAAGCGCGGCGCCCATCTCTCCATCTCGCTGGAACGGCTCGAACGGATCGTCGAACGGCCCTTCCAGCGGATTGGGCTGTCGGCAACCCAGCGGCCGCTCGCCGAGATCGGGCGCTTCGTCGCGGGCACGGGACGCGAGATCACGCTGGTGGACGCCGGCCAGAGCAAGGCACTCGACCTCGAGGTCGTGATCCCGGTCGAGGACATGCGCGAGCTCGGGGCGTCCTCCGCGCCCTTGTCGCAGCCGGTGATGCCGGACGGCGTCGAGATGACCTCGGGGTACGAGTCCACCTCCCGCTCGATCTGGCCCTCGATCTACCCGGCGCTGCTCGAGCTCGTGCGCGCTCACCGCTCGACGATCGTCTTCGTCAACAACCGGCGCCTGGCGGAGCGCCTCGCGCTCCGCATCAACGAGCTGGCAGAGGTTGAAGTGGCGCGCGCACATCACGGCTCCCTTGCGCGCGAGCAGCGTGTCCTGATCGAGGAGGACCTGAAGGCGGGGCGCATTCCCTGCCTCGTGGCGACGTCGAGCCTCGAGCTCGGCATCGACATGGGCGCCGTCGACCTCGTCGTCCAGGTCGAGAGCCCGAAGTCGGTGGCACGCGGGCTCCAGCGCGTCGGGCGCGCCGGGCACGAGCTCGGCGCCGTCTCGAAGGGACGGATCTTCCCGAAGTTCCGCGCAGACCTCCTCGAGTGCGCGGTCGTCGCGAGGGCGATGCGCGAGGGCGCGATCGAGGAGACTGCGATCCCGCGCAACCCGCTCGACGTGGTCGCGCAGCAGGTCGTCGCGATCTGCGCCGACGACGAGATCGCCGTCGACGAGCTGCACGACCTCCTGCGCGGCGCCTATCCCTTCGCCGACCTGCCCCGCGCGCAGCTGGACAACGTGCTGGACATGCTCGCCGGGCGCTACCCCTCCGACGAGTTCGCAGAGCTGCGGCCGCGGATCGTGTGGGACCGCACGGCCGGCGTGATCCGCGGGCGGACGGGGGCACGCCGGCTCGCCGTGACGAACGCGGGGACGATCCCCGACCGGGGCATGTACGGCGTCTTCCAGTCCGACGGCGGCGGCCGCGTCGGCGAGCTCGACGAGGAGATGGTCTACGAAGCGCGCGAGGGCCAGACGTTCATGCTCGGCGCGTCGACCTGGCGGATAAACGAGATCACCCGGGACCGCGTTCTCGTCTCGCCTGCCCCCGGCGTTCCCGGGGCGGTGCCGTTCTGGAAGGGCGAGGGCGTGGGGCGCCCGTACGAGCTCGGCCGGAAGATCGGAGCGGCGTCCCGCGAGCTCACCGCACTCTCGGACAAGCGCGCCACGAAGGTGCTGCGCGAGGAGTTCCACCTGGACGAGCTCGCATCGAGGAACCTCCTCGCCTTCCTGCGCGAGCAGGAGAGTTCGAGCGCGCTCCCGACCGATCGCACGATCGTCGTCGAGCGGTTCCGCGACGAGATCGGCGACTGGCGCGTCTGCATTCTCACGCCGTTCGGCGGGCGGGTGCACGCGCCCTGGTCGATGGCGCTCTCGGCGAGGCTCCGCGACACACTCTCCCTCGAGGCGCAGTCACTCTGGTCGGACGACGGGATCGCCCTTCACCTCCCCGAGGCCGACGCGCCGCCCGCGCTCGCCGACCTCCTCGTCGAGCCGGACGAGGTCGAGGAGCTCGTCGTCCAGGAGGTGGGGCAGACGGCGCTCTTCGGTGCCCGCTTCCGCGAGAACGCGGCCCGCGCCCTGCTCATCCCGCGGCGGAGGCCCGGACAACGGACGCCTCTCTGGCAGCAGCGCCTCAAGGCGCAGAGCCTGCTCGAGGTCGCGCGGCCGTACGGCTCGTTCCCGATCGTGCTCGAGACCTATCGCGAGTGCCTGCAGGACGTCTTCGACCTCCCTGCGCTCCGCGGGATCCTCCGTGGTCTCGCGAGCCGGGAGCTCGACCTCGTGGAGGTCGAGACCAGCTCAGCCTCGCCGATGGCCGCCTCGCTGATGTTCGACTACGTCGCGACCTACATGTACGCCGACGACACGCCCGCCGCCGAGCGGCGTGCTCAGGCGCTGTCGCTCGACCGCGAGCTCCTCCGCGAGCTGCTCGGGCAGGAGGAGCTTCGCGACCTGATCGATCCCGGCGCGCTCGCGGACGTCGAGGGATCGCTCCGCCCCGTGCCGCGGAACGCGGACGAGCTGCACGACCTGCTTCGCCGCGGCGGCGAACTTCGCGTCGGCGAGCTCGACGCAGGCTTCGCAGAGACGCTCGTCCGTGAGCGGCGCGCGTTCCGCGGGCGAGTCGGTGGAGCCGACGCGGTGATCGCGGCCGAGGATGCGGGCCTCTATCGCGACGCGTTCGGGGTGATGCCGCCCGGAGGGCTCCCGGAGAGCTTCCTCGGGCCGGTCGACGACCCGCTCGAACGCGTGCTGCTCCGCTACGCCCGCTCGCACGGCCCGTTCACCACCCGCGACGTCGCGTCGCGGTACGGGCTCGAGCCTGACGCCGTCGAGCACCTTCTCGCCGCGCTCGAGAACCGTGACCTGCTCGTCCGCGGCGAGCTGAGGCCGGGCGGTGTCGAGCGCGAGTGGTGCGATCCCGACGTCCTGCGCCGCATCCGCCGAGCCTCGCTCGCCGTGCTCCGCCGCGAGGTCGAGCCGGCGGAGCAGCTCGCGCTCGGTCGCTTCCTGCCGGCGTGGCACGGGATCGACCGCAAGGCGACGTTGCGCGAGGCGCTCGTGCCGCTCCAGGGGCTCGCGATTCCGGTCTCGCTCTGGGAGACGGAGATCCTTCCCCGCCGCATTCCCGGGTACCAGCCGGCGTCCCTCGACCAGCTCTGCGCGTCGGGGGAGGTCGTGTGGGTCGGCGCAGGCCTCGACCGCGTCGCGCTCTACTACCGCGAGGACGCGCGTGTGCTCGGCCCGCCGGCGACGGGCGAGCCGCTGACCGGCCCCGTCCACGACACGATCCGCGCGGCACTCGCGCGGAGCGCGGAGTTCTGGCCCGACCTTCTCAACGCGACGGACCTCGAGGCGGTGGAGGCGTTGCCGGTGCTGTGGGAGCTCGTCTGGGCCGGTGAGGCGACGAACGACGCGTGGGCGCCGCTCCGGGCGAAGCGCCGCTACGGCGTCCCGTCGATCGAGCGCCGTCCGCGCCGGTTCTCGCGCTCGCGTGGCACCGCGCAGGTGGCGACCGCCGGCCGGTGGTCGCTCACCGGACGTCTCTTCGCGACCGGCGATGTCGGGTTGCGAGCGCCCGACCGGCGCGCCCTCGCCGAGCTGCTCCTCGAGCGCCAGGGGATCGTCACCCGGGACGGCGTTCGCGCGGAGGGGATCGCCGGCGGTTACGGGGCGGTATACGGCGAGCTGAAGGCGCTCGAGACCGTTGGCGCCTGCCGCCGCGGCTACTTCGTCGAAGGGCTCGGCGGCGCCCAGTTCGCGCTGCCCGGCGCGGTCGAGCGGCTTCGCGAGCTCAGGCGCATCGAGGACGACGATCCACTCGTGCTCGCCGCAGCCGACCCCGCCCAGCCCTACGGCGGCGTGCTGCCGTGGCCGAAGCGGGCCGGCGCGCGGGCCGCACGTGTGGCCGGTGCCCATGTCGTCCTGCTCGGCGGTGAGGCGGGGCTGTACGTCGAGCGAGGCGGACGATCGCTCCTGCCGCTCCGCGAGCCCGACCCGGACTGGTTGCGGCCCGCCGTCGCCGCTCTCGTCGACTGGGTCCGCGCCGACCGCGGACGGAGGCTCTCCGTCGAGCGCTTCGACGGGCGCCCGGTCGTCGAGAGCGACGTCCTGCACCTGCTCGTCGAGGCCGGCTTCCTCGCCGGCCCGAAGCGCGCCGTGTTGCGCCCCTGAGACCGGGACCAGCGAAACGGGGCGATCCCCCCGGATTCGCCCCGTTTCGTTCCCGTGTGTTCGGACGGTCGCTACGGGAGGGCGACTCGGTCGCGGTTCCGCGCCGAGAAGTAGAGAGCTCCCATCGCCGCCGCGAGCAGTGCCGCCAGGCCGGCTCCGAACCCGACCCACGTCCAGTTGACGTCGCTGCCCGACGAGAGGGTGGCGGTGTTGGCCTGGTAGACCTGGCCCCGGGTGCGGGGGCTGTCACCGGTGAGGCCCTGGGGCTCCAGCCCGACGACCCGCGTGATCGGCGAATCGCCGGTCAGCCCGAGCGACTGCTCCGTCAGCGCCCTCTCGACGTTTGCGGACGACTCGCGGGCCTGGATCGCCGCGCGGATCGCCGGATCGAGCTCGTCGACGACCGTCGCGCCCGAGAACAGGCTCTCATCGACGCCGATGCCGTGGCTCATGTAGGGGATCGTGCCCGGCCCGAACTGCGACTGCGGCGCGACCGCTGCCGCACCGCGGCCGGGCGACTGCTCGCCCGAGAACAGGCTCTCATCGACGCCGATGCCGTGGCTCATGTAGGGGATGGTGCCCGGCCCGAACTGCGGCTGTGCTGCGACCGTTGCCGAGCCGCCGCCGCCGCCGCCGTCCATGACCTTCGCCGACGCCGGCCCCGCGAGGAGCGCGGCGAATGCGGCAACGAGTGCGGTGGTGAGAAGCATCTGAATGGTTGTGTGGTTGTCGTTCATGTCCCGTTTCCTCCTCGACCGTTCGACCATGGCTGGGACGGTACGAGGGCGGCGGCGGCGCGTCGTTCGCCGCTGACGCGGAGGGTGTGTAACGCTTGTGACATATGGAATGGCGCATCTTCTCGGGCATCCCGGAGGAGGACGTCCGAGCCGTCCTTTCGCTCGCCCGTCGCAGCACGTACCGCCGGGGCGAGGTCGTCTTCCACCGCTACGACCCGGCGGACGCAGTGCACCTGGTGACGAAGGGCCGGTTCGACGTGCGCGTCGCGACGCAGCACGGCGACGAGGTCGCGCTCGCGATCCGCGGGCCGGGGGAGACCTTCGGTGAGCTCGCCGTGGTGACCGAGGCCGATCGGAGCGCGACCGTCACCGCGCTCGAGCCGGCCGAGACGCTCGTGGTTCGCGGCTCCGAGCTGCGCCGGCTCGCGCAGCGGCATGCATCGCTCGACGAGGTCCTCGTCCGCTTTCTCGCCGAGCGGGTGGCGTTCCTCTCGGACCGGCTCGTGGAGGCGTACACGGTCGATGCCGAGACACGGGTTGCCCGCCGGGTGCTCGAACTCGGCCGCGTCTACGGCTCGACGCCGCCGATCACGATCCCGCTCATCCAGGACGACCTCGCAGCACTCGCCGGAACGTCCCGCGCGACCGTCAACCGCGTGCTCCGCGAAGCCGAGCGCCGCGGTCTCGTCGAATTGGGGCGGGGGAGGACGGTGCTCCGCGACCCCGAGGGAATGGCCCGGCTCGCGCGCCTTCAGCCGTCTCAGACGGGGTCGTCCGGGCCGGCGTAGAGCGGCCGGAGCGCCGCCATCCGCTCGGCCCAGACCGGCGGCTCGTCCCCCGCGAGGTACGCCTCGAGGCGATCGAGGTAGGCGTGCCACCCACCGCCGTAGCCTGCGGCCCAGTCGGCCGGAAGCGCCGTGTGAACGAGCAGCAGTCGGGTGGCGCTGCCGCCGTCGAGCGGCTCGAGCGTCCAGGAGACGTGCGCGTCGCCGCCGTCCGGAAAGGGCCAGGTGTACGCAACCGCACGCGGTGGATCCCACGCGGTCACCGTTCCCGTCTCGGAGCCCTCGCCCGCGTCGAACGACGCCTCCCCGCCCACGCGGGGCTCGAGCGACGCCGTCATGAACCAGCGATCGAGCGACGGCGACGCCGTGAGCGCCTCCCAGACCGTGTCGGGCGAATGCGCGAGGACGCGCTCGAATCGCGCCGTTCTGGTGTCGCCGAACCCCTCGATCCGTCCTCGTGCGGTGTCGGTGGTCATGTCAGAGGGCTCCTTTCGTCCAGGTGACGTTCGAGCGCGTCGAGCCGCGGCCCCCAGAAGGCGCGGATCGAGTCGAGCCAGGCGTCGACGTCCTCGAGCGGACGCGGGTCGAGCGAGTACACCCGCTGCTGCGCGCGCGGTCGGGCGCGAACGAGCCCTGCCTCGCGCAGCACGCGGAGATGGCGGGAGACCGCCGGCCGCGAGATGGTGAATGCGGCGGCGAGTTCTCCGGCGGTGAGCTCTCGCTCGGCGAGCAGGCGGAGGACGCTGCGTCGCGTCGGGTCTGCGATCGCGTCGTACGTCGTGCTCGCCATCTGTGCATTATGTAACAGATCGGTTACATAGAGTCAAGGCGTGTCCTGCCCGGCCTACGCTTGAGGGGTGCCGGAGGGCGACAGCATCCGTCGTGCCGCCGACAGGCTCGACGCGCTCGCGGGGTCCCGCGTCGTTGCGTCGGCGCCGCACCCGCGTGGCAGGGCAGTGGCCCGTGCAGTCGACGGGCGCGTCCTGGAGGCTGTGGAGCCCCGCGGCAAGAACCTGCTCCTTCACTTCGACGGCGGCGTCGTCGTCCACAGCCACCTCGGCATGACGGGTCGCTGGCGTGTCGTGCCCGCGGGGTCTCCGCCGCTGGGGCGCCCGTGGCTCGTGCTGCGTGGCGCCGAGCTCGAGGCGCGGCTCTGGAACGGCTCGGTGCTGCGCCTGGCGAACGGCGCCGACCTTCGTCTCGGCCCCGACCTGCTCGCAGACGCGACGGATCCGAAGGCCGTCGCGGCACGAGTGAGGGCCACCGACCCGACACGCCTGCTCGGCGACGTGCTCCTCGACCAGGGGCTCGTGGCCGGGATCGGAAACATGTGGCTCGCAGAGCTGCTCTGGCACGGTCTCCTCTCGCCGTGGGCGCGGGTCGGAGACGTCGACGAGGAGCGGCTCACGACGGCGCTCGCGTGGGGCCGGACGGCAATGCGCCGCGCCGTGGCGGGTGCACGGCCCGATCGTGTGGTCTACCGCCGCGCGCGGCGTCCGTGCCCGCGCTGCGGGACGCAGATCGCATCGCGCGGCCTGGGCGACCGGAACCGCACGGCGTACTGGTGCCCGCGTTGCCAGGTCCCAGGCCCGCCGGGCGAGCCCATCTGAACGAGGATTCGAGACCGCGGGCGCGTACCCGAGGACATGGCCGTTCGCGCGCCGCAACTCCAGCACGCACTGCGTGGGTTCGTGCTCGGCGCGTTCGCGTACCTCCTGCGGGAGCTCGAGGACGAGGGCGACTCGCTTCCGTTCGCGTTCGAGGAGCACGTGGGGGCGGCAGGCCCGGCGCTCTACGAGTACCGGCCGCTCGTGCGCGACTTCGTCGAGGCGCGAGCCGGCCGGCTCCGCGGCCGGGAGGATGCGACGATCGCGCTCGACGAGCTCGTCCGCGAGCCCGCGGCGGGCATCTACGCGCGCGCACACGCGGGCGTCGGCCCGTCCGAGGACGATGCGCTCTTCCGTACCGTCCTCGTCGACCTCCTGATTCGCGTGGCGGAGGCGTGCGGCGGCTTCGACTGGGACGACATGTCCTTCGACCGCGCGTACGCCGAGCTCGAGCGTTCGCTGTTCGGCGAGCGCCGCACGTACGCCGCCGTCGCGCCGCTCGTCGGCATCACGACCGGGATCCAGCGCGAGCTCGGCGACGGCGTCCGCGTCCGGGCCGCCGCCGACGGCGAGCTCGCTCGCCACTGGCCCGAGGCGAAGGGCCTGCTCCCGAGCGGCTTCGGGCGCGAGCCAGATCGGTACTGCGTGATCGAGCTCCGCTCCGCGCTCGGCACCGGAGAAGACGTGCCGGACGCGCCTGCCGAGATCGCCGATGCCGTCTCGGCGATCCGACTCGCGACGGCAGCGCCGCTCGCCGCCGGCCCCGTGCTCTTCGAGACGCTCGACGGACGTCCCTACGGCATCAGGCCGGTGCTTCCGATCGCGGCGACGCAGCCTCCCGGCGAGCCGACCCGTCTCGACGAGTTTCGCGGGCCGCTCGCCGCCGAGCTCCTCGTCCGACTCGCGCTCGCCGATGCAGACACGAACCTGGCGGAGGCGCTCGACCGGTGGGAGCTCTCGCTCTTCCAACATGAGCCTTTCCGCTCCGAGCAGCTTCGCTCCGCGCTCGGTGCGCTCCTCGGCGGCACCTGGCCGCTACGCGCGTCGGTCCTGCTCGAGGACGATCCCGAACGACGTGAAGCGTTGCACCGTGACCTGGCCGCGCTCGGGGAAGGCGCCGAGGCGACGTCGCCCGCCGCGACCGCCGTCCGCCGCGCACTTGTCGAGGTTCTCCGCGAGGGTGACCGGGCGGGGCTCGTCGATCGCCTCGACCGGATGTTGCTCGGGCTCTCCGTGCCGGAGCGCCTGCGGGTCGCCTCGTAGCGAAGCCGCAGTGAAGCTCGTCCAGGCGCGCGAGGACGTCCGTGCGTCGAGAACGTCGGCCGGGCCTCGAGCACGAGCTCGCGGATATCCGGTGGTCACTCCTCGTGATCGCGAAGCGCTGCGACGTCGACCTCGAGTCGGCTTTGCCAAGACGATGGACGAGCTCGACGCCACGCTCGGGCGCCCCGGCGGGTCGTCTCCCGGATCGGTCGCGCCCACCGCCCGGGGCGCGGTCTCGCGGTCACGAAGTCGGCACAGAGGCGTCACACACGCGTCACGACTTCCTCTCTACGGTCGAGGCATGGAGGAGGCGCGGAGTGTTCTCGAGCGGTTCGAGCGGATCGAGTCCATGCGACGGGCGAACGCGGGCACGGTCGAGCTCCTCGAGGAGCTCCGCGCACTTCTCCGGGAGGCGGAGGCATGGGCGCGAGAGGAGGGAGGTGATGCCGGATCGAGCGCCGTCGGCCGACTGCGGGCCGCGCTGGAGCGTGACATGATCGGTGCGTGATCTCGCACTGGGACGATGTGGAAGCC
>Ga0247825_10003702_pt1 | contig 10066 bp, 8 predicted proteins | sample 13C_Vanillin_Day_FD_194413 | JGI IMG/M metagenome (GOLD analysis project Ga0247825, IMG submission 194413) | Soil microbial communities from agricultural site in Penn Yan, New York, United States - 13C_Vanillin_Day48 | ecosystem: Environmental > Terrestrial > Soil > Agricultural land | place...
TGGAGCGATCGCGGCCGTTCTACGAGAAGGCTTTCGGGCTGCAGTTCGTGGCCGGCCGCCCGGGCGCCGCGTTCTTCCGCATCCCCGGCGGCGAAGACCACCACAACCTCGCGCTGATGGAGGTCGGAGCCGGCGCCCCTGTCCCTCAACAGGGCTCAGTCGGCCTCTATCATCTGGCCTGGGAGGTAGACAGCATCGACGCCCTCGCCGCCGCCATCGAGCCCCTCGTCGAGATGGGCGCGCTCGTCGGCGCCAGCGACCACGGAGCCACGAAGTCGTTGTACGGCAAGGACCCCGACGGCATCGAGTTCGAGATTCTCTGGCGCGTCCCCCGTGAAGACTGGGGCGAATGGGAGAACTCCGTCACGACGCGCCCCCTGAACCTGCAGGCGGAACTCGCCCGCTTTGGCAAGCAGGACCTGCTCCAACCAGCTGCAGCCGGTGAACCCTAGAACCATCGGCCCTCGATCCGAGCCGTCAGGTTTGCCGCTTCCCAAGGTTTCTGATCGCGATCCCGCTCCGGCGGAGCACACAAGGAGCTGCTCATGGCCACGCTCGTAGGCGTTTTCAACACGTCCCACACCCCCTTCTGCTACATGCCGCCGGAGAACTGGAACTTCATCCGCGCCAACCGCACCCTGCGCGCCGACGTCCCCATGGACGACGAGGCCGGCAACCGCGCCAAGTTCGACCGCATCCAGGCCGCGTTCGACAAGCTGCGCACGAAGATGGCAGAGGCGAAGCCGGACGTGATCGTCGTCGTCGGCGACGACCAGATGGAGTGCTTCGACTTCCGCAACTTCCCGTCGTTCGCGGTCTACGCCGGCGAGACCTTCGAGGGCTACGTCTCTAGCCCGGCAGCGCTCGCGCACGACGCCTTCGAGTCGGTCGGCGTGACGCCGCCGCCCGAGATCGAAGAGATGACGAAGAACGCCGGGCCGCCCAAGCGCGCGCAGCTGAAGGGTGCGCCCGAATTCGGCTCGGCCGTCCTCGGCGGCCTGATCAAGCGCGGCTTCGACCCGGCGTTCAGCCTGGAGATGCCGAACCCGGACTTCGGCCTCGGCCACGCCTTCATGCGCCCCTCCGAGACGCTGACCGACATGCAGACGCCGGTGCTGCCCATTCTCACGAACTGTTACTACGCGCCCCAGATCACGGGCATTCGCGCCTACCAGCTCGGCAAGGCCCTGCGCGAGATCATCGACGAGGACACGAGCGACCTGCGCATCGCGGTGGTCGGCTCCGGCGGTCTCTGGCACACGCCGGCCCGCAAGGATGCCTACCTGGACGAGGCGTTCGACCGCGCCCAGCTCGCGCTGATGGAGAAGGGCGACGCGGAAGGCATGGCCGGCCTCTTCGACAAGTACCAGATCCCCGAGGGCGACCTCAGTCAGGCCGTTCCGCCGAAAGGCAAGGCGTCGACGGGCATGCCCGTGCTCGGAGGCCCCCAGGGCGGCACGCGTGAGACCTGCAACTGGATCACGGCCGCGGCGGTAGCGGGCAAGCCGGCCTCCTTCGTCGAGTACGTGCCGGTCTACGCCTCACCCATAGGCTGCGGCTTCGCGTACTGGGACTTCTAGGAGGCGCGCGCGAGGATCGGCCCTCCCGACCCGTGCCTGATGGGATCTGTCATAGCACGGTGTCACCGTAGCCGAGATGTTCCCCATCTCGGCTACGGGTGCGGTTCGCATCTGGCGGGTGTCGACCCTTGCCCCTGGCCCTTCGTTCCCTCTCCTTGGCCCGACGCCTCCAGCGCATTGCAGTTTCGTCTCCGCGCCTTCTCAAACGCTTCCGTAAATGTTAAGATAGGCTTGTTCGAATCATCTGAGTCTCCGTTAACCGTCTACTTCTATGTCGTGACGCTTCCTCTTCTTCGAACCAAACCCAAATTTCCTTGCGTCCTGCGGAGAGGTGCAAGTACCAACTCCGAAAGGACTCCATTCCTTGCCGTTCTCTGATTTTGATCTCCGGGCTACCAGCCTGGAGGCACTCCGTAAACTCGATATCGTCGAACCCACCCCTATCCAGGCGCAAGCCATCCCCATCATGCTCGAAGGCGCCGACATCATCGCCCAGGCCCACACCGGGTCGGGCAAGACGCTGGCGTTTGGCCTGCCCCTGATGGAAGCCATGGACCCCGATTCTCGCGACACTCAGGCGCTTGTGCTCTGCCCCACGCGTGAGCTTGCCGCGCAGGTCGGCGACGTCCTGAGCAAGCTCGCAAAGCCCGCCGGCATCGATGTCCTCATCCTTTACGGCGGCGTGGGCTACCAGCCCCAGATCGATGCCCTGCGTCGCGGCGCCCAGGTAGTCGTCGGCACCCCCGGCCGCGTCCTGGACCACCTGCAGCGACGTACCCTTAGGCTCAGCGAGCTGATCGTCCTCATCCTCGACGAGGCAGACCAGATGCTCGACAAGGGCTTCGCGCCGGACGTCGAACGCATCATCAACACCACACCCCCGGACCGCCAGACTGCCCTCTTCTCGGCCACAACGCCGGATTGGGTGAAGCACGTCGCGGCCAAGTATCTTTACGAGCCGGAGACGATTGCCATCGGCACCGAGACAGAAGCTGAGCCGGACATCGAGCACAGCATCATCGAGGTCTGGGACGGCAACAAGCTCAACGTCCTCGTCAACCTGCTGGCGATGCCCACCGAAGGCGCGACCCTGGTCTTTGGCCGCACTCGCCACGGCGTGATCAACCTCGCGCGACGGCTGCAGAAGCTCGGCTTCGAGGTCGAAGCGCTCCAGGGGGACCTCGGTCAACCGGCGCGCGACCGCATCGTCAAGCGCTTCCGCGAAGGCCACCTGCCGATCCTGCTCGCGACCAACGTCGCGGCCCGCGGCCTCGACATGCTGAACATCGAGCGCGTGATCAACTACGACATTCCCGAGACGAGCGAGCTATTCGTCCACCGTGTCGGCCGCACCGGCCGCATGGGCCGCTCAGGCCAGGCGATCACGATCATCGCCGCGACCGACCTCTCGAAAATCCGCGAGATCGAGCGCGACCTGAACCGCCGTTTCCCGCGCATAGCGGCGCCAGCCGCGATGCCCTTGCCCGACCCCACCGCTACCCGGCCGGCGCCCATCGTGGCCAAGGCCGAACCAGTGTCCACAGACCCATCAGCGACAGCGACGAAACCCCGCCGACGCCGTCGTCCCCGGGGAGGACAGTCGAAACCGGAGGGCCAGCTGGCCACATCCGGCGCCTGACTGCCTCCGTCCCGGAGCGCGGTAGACCTCCGTCTCATCAGGGACGAGGAACGAGGGAGGAGTTTCGAATGAAGCTTGGCGGACATCGCCCCGGTAGTCTCACCTCTTTCGTGGACGGTGCCAGCGGAGAGACGTTGCTCCAGATCGCCGCGGATTCCAACGGCGACCCGAAGGTAGCTTTCAAGCTCTTCGACTGCGATGGCAATCTCGTCCAGGAAACAGAAGGCTTCCAGACTTTCCCCGATGGCCTGAGCCTGCAGTCCATGGCAGAAGAACTACTGCTTAAGCTCCCGACCGATCCGCTGGGCGACATCCACTACAAGCTCTACGCCCCGGACGGCCGGCTCCTCGCCGCCTCCAACGGCTCTCGAACCCAGATATTCGGCGGCCTGCGCCTCGATGGCGCCAAGGCGCCCTCCCGCACGAAGTCAGCCTCGAGCTAATCTCACTGACCAGAGAAAATGAGGGACCCAGCATGCTGGGTCCCTCATTTTTGACCGCGCCCTACGGCGATTTCACTGTCGCGCCATCGCAAGGTGCAAGGCATCATCCGGATTCACGAGATGGTCCGCTTCCTGCGATGTGCCGGCGATCGCGAGTTGAACGCCTCTGACATCACCGTTGAACTCATTGCCCCGAGGCCCGTAGTCAGGCGATACCGGAGCGCCAGTGTCCTGGCCTATGTCGCAGCCGTCATCTGCCGAGAAGACCATAGCCGCGGTCGCGCCCACCTGCCCTTCGCCGACTTTCTGGCCATCGACAAACAACGAGGCCGAGCCACCCTTCCCCAGACCACCGCCGGCGTAATTAAACTCCATGCGCACCTGGTGCGCGCCCGCCGGGATACGATCATTCGACTCGGCAAAGAAATGTTGGACACCGAGCAAGTTGTAGCAGTACTTGAGCTTCCCCTCCCTCGCGTACATACTCCAGCCGCCGATACTCCCACCCTGGGCGATGATCACGCCCTCGGCGCCGCCGGATGGAACTTCGATCTGAGCTGTCACAGAGTGGGACTTGTTCTTCAGATTGAGGACCGAGTTTTCGGACAGGCGGCCCATCCCACCGAAGAGTACCTGTGACTCACCCCGGATTAGGATGGGACGGCCCGCGGTATCGGAGTTCATTCGCTCGGCCAAGCGATCGTCCATGGGAAGGACGTTGTACCGTACGGCTTCCATGAGCCAGAGGCGCTGCAATTCATGCAGCTTGTCGGGCATCTCTTTCGCCAGGTCGTTCGCCTGGGTCCAGTCCTTGCTCGTGTCGTACAACTCCCAGACGTCGTCGTCGAAGGCCGGCAAATTCGCTCCGACAAGGAGCCAGGGCGTGTTGTGCCGCGTCACGGCTGTCCAGCCCTTGTGGAAAATGCCGCGATTGCCAAACATCTCAAAGTACTGTGTCTCGTGACGCTCGGGTGCGTTCGCATCGTTGAAGGAGTAAAGCATGCTCACGCCTTCGATCGGCTTCTGTGCGATGCCGTTCACCATGGCGGGATGGGGGATACTCGCGGCTTCGAGGATGGTCGGCGCCACATCGATGACGTGTGTGAACTGCGTGCGAAGCTCGCCCTTGCCCTGGATGTGGCTGGGCCAATGCACGATCGTGCCGTTGCGAGTGCCGCCGAAGTGAGAAGCCACCTGCTTAGTCCACTGGTACGGCGTGTCGAGGGCGTGCGCCCAACCGACCGCGAAGTGGTTGTACGAGTCCGGCCCGCCGAGCTTGTCTATCCGTGACGTTAGGAACTCCGGCGTCTCCAGGGCGGCCATGCCGTTGAAGTTGGCCATCTCGTTGAAGGTGCCGTTGAGCGTCCCTTCGGCCGATGCACCGTTGTCGCCGATGATGTAGTAGACCAGCGTATCGTCCATCAGGTTGATCGACCGCAGGCTGTCGAAAAGGCGGCCGACATGGTGGTCCGCGTACTCCAGGAAGCCAGCGTAGACTTCCATCTGACGACGAAGCACAGGCTTCAATTCATCCGGCATCTCGTCCCACGCCGGGATCTCCTTGTGACGAGGCGTCAGCTGGCAGTCCGTGGGGATGACGCCGAGACGCTTCTGGCGCTCGAAGGTCTCTTCGCGCAGCCTGTCCCAGCCCTGGTCGAATTTGCCGGCATACTTGTCCGCCCACTCCTTCGGCACGTGGTGCGGCGCATGGGTGGCGCCCGGAGCGAAGTAGACGAAGAAGGGCTTCTGGGGCATCAGGGCCTTCTGCTGCCCGATCCACGAGATCGCCTTGTCCGTCATGTCCGCCATCAGGTGATAGCCCTCTTCGGGCGTCTTCTTCACCTCAATCGGCGTCGTGCCCTCGTACAGCGTTGGGTACCACTGGTTCGCCTCGCCGCCGATGAAGCCGTAGAAGTACTCGAACCCACCGCCGCCTGTCGGCCATGAGTCGAACGGTCCGGCAGGGCTCGTCTGCCAGACGGGCACCTCATGGCACTTGCCGAATTGCGCAGTTGAGTAACCGTTGAGCTTGAGAGTCCGCGCCAGCGGCGAAACCGTGTTCGGCAGCATCGAGTTGTAGCCCGGCGCCGACGTGGCAATCTCGGTGATGCCGCCCATGCCCACCGAGTGGTGGTTGCGTCCGCTGAGCAGCGCGGCGCGGGTAGGCGAGCAAAGTGCCGTGGTGTGGAACCGGTTGTACTTGAGGCCACCCGCCGCGAGCGCATCAGCCACCGGCGTCTGGCACGGCCCTCCGAAGGCGCTGGACGCACCAAAACCAACGTCATCCAGCAAGACGATGAGCACGTTGGGCGCGCCCTTCGGCGGCAGCAAAGGCTCGATGGGGGCGAACTTTGTGTCTGGGTCCTTGGCGTCGTAGGTGGTTGGCGTCGTCGGCGCAATATCGGGTATCGGGAGACTGTCCCGCTGGATGTGTCCGTTGGATTCGCTCATTGATGGCAGGTCCTTTCGTGAGCCTCATGGCTTTGAAAGATCGTGCCGCTCACGAATGCCTGTACCTAGGCCAATATTCTCCGTTTCAGATCAGTCGCCATGTCTGCCGTGGGCGCCAGCGTGATTGGGGCGCAGCATGCTGCGCCCCAATCACGCTGGCCGAAGCAATGCTTTATCGAAACGGCCGCGCGCCCGACAACATCGGCTGAAGCTGTTGCATCACCGGGTCTACTTGCGTGCCCAGCTCCCACCAGTTCTCCGAAGGCTCCAGGATCTTCTCCGACGCACGGAAGTCGTTGAAGCTCATCGAGTTGTCGCGCGCGGGCGGTTCGGCGCCCTCGGCGGCGAGCGCCTTCGCGGCCTCGATGAGCTTTCGGCGCATGAGGATGATCGCCTTGTCGCTCGTACCGAGGTGCTCCATGGTGCGGTCGTAGATGCCGCCCATACTCTCGGTGACGGCCTGGTCCTGCGGGATGGCGCCGCCGGAGATGCCGGTGTAGTTGTTCACCTTCTGGTCATCGCGGTCGATCGTGTAGTCGTTGTCCGGCCACCACGTGCGCTGCATCTCGCCGCCGGGACGGTTGCCCGGGATTACCTGCAGCGTGCCGTCGGTCATACGCACGGCGGGCTTGGTCGACACGTGATAGCGCCAGTGCGTGGTGTCGTCGATCGGGACGACGACGATACAGTCGTTGCCGCCCACCGGCGCCGCCGGGATGTAGGTCAGCGTCGGCATGATGAAGTCGGTGACGCGCGCGTGGGTGTGGCCGCCCGGCGTGTTGCGCAGACCGGCGTACCGGAAGCCGTATGGCGTCTCGTGCGTCTCTAGCACAGGCGCGCCGTCGTAGGCCCAGATCAGGAAGGTCATGTTCAACGACGGGTAGCCGGGCTTGTCCGTCTCGTCCGGCTGGTAGGTCTCGAACTCGAGGCGGCGGTGCAACCACGACGTGTGGGCGGCGTCGATGTTGCCCTCGAGGCTCTGCACCCAGTTGCACAGGCCCTTCACCTTCATCGCCTTCCACTGCTCGCGCGGCAGCTCATCAGACACGACGGGCCTGAACGCCGGCATCGTTTCGCGCGGTCCCATGTACGTCCACACCAGCCCTCCGGACTCGATCACCGGATACGCAGTCGTGCGCACCTTCGTCTTGAAGTTCGACTCGGCGGGCTCCGAGGGCATGTCGACACACGTGCCGGAGGTATCGAACTTCCAGCCGTGGTACACGCACCGCAAGCCAGCCTCTTCGTTGCGCCCAAAGAACATCGACGCCCCACGGTGCGGGCAAGCATTCGCTAGCAGCCCCACGTCGCCCCGCGTGTCACGGAAGGCGATGAGGTCCTCGCCCATGATCCGTACCCGCATAGGTGGGCTGTCTGGCTCCGCCACCTCGCTCGACAGCAACGCCGGCTGCCAGTAGTGGCGCAACAGGTTGCCCATCATCGTGCCGGGCCCGACCCGGGTAAGGACCTCATTGTCGTTGGGTGTCAGCATGAACTACCTCTCGGTTATCGTTCTCAGGTATTCTCGCTTAAGTTTGTCAAATGCGTCACCACGGTTAGCGAGGCTTTACGGCAGCCCCGCTTGAAGGATCCTCCTTGATGAGCGCCCGAAGTGCGGGAGACAGCCGAAGTCGTAGTGGGCGACAGTTTTCCATCCACCGCCCGCCTTCGGCTCCTGCAGGTCAGCCCTATAGACCTCACCATGAGAAATGTACTCCAAGACGCGCATGCGACCGGCGAGGATGCCCCGGACCGTATCGTCGTAATCGTCCCAAACCTCCTGCTTCGTACAGGGAAACCATTCGAACCAGAAGAGTTGACCAACGGCAAGGCAGAGTTCATCGGTGCCGTCGAACCAGAGTTCGACCTTGAACGGCATCTCAGTAGTCGCTGAGATACTCGAAGAAATAGGCGCATATGGCGATGTCAGAGGATCCGATTTAATGCTCATCGTGAGGTGGGGGAAGGAAGCCTGTATCGATTGGTACAGGGCAACGACCCGTGCAGGATCGATTTCATTATCATCCAACAGGCGAGCCTGGTCTTCTTCCGGCATCTGCCCGAAAACCCCGTCGATCACCACTCCGCCACACAAAATCTAAGCGCGCATTCTGAGTCTCTTTGAAACAGTCCGCAAGCGGGTTAGACTTGCCCATGCTCTCCAAACAAGAGAACGAGTTCCTCGAACGCGTCGGGCCGGGGCAGGCGATGGGTGATCTGTTCCGCCGCTTCTGGCTGCCGGCGCTCCTCAAAGAAGAAACACCCCTGCCCGACTCGCCGCCGGTACGCGTCCGCCTGCTCGGTGAGGACCTCGTCGCCTTCCGCGACTCAGAGGGACGCGCCGGCATCGTCGACGCCTACTGTCCCCACCGCAACGCACCGCTCTTCTTCGGCGGCAACGAAGAGTCCGGCATCCGGTGCGTCTACCACGGCTGGAAGTTCGACATCGAGGGCCAATGCCTGGACATGCCGAACTGCGAGGAAGGGCCGGAGTTCCGCCACAAGGTCCGTCTCCCGGCCTACCCGACGGTCGAGGGCGCGGGCATGGTCTGGGTCTACATGGGCCCGCCCCAGCGCGTGCCGCCACCTCCGGGCTTCGACTGGTTCGGACTGCCCGACGACCACGCCTTCGTGACGAAGTACTTCGTCCAGTGCAACTACCTGCAGACCCTGGAGAACGAGTTCGACTCCAACCACTCCGCGTTCCTGCACCGCACCCTGAACCCGGCATACAGCCAGTCGTCGCGTGTGATCGCCGCCACCAACGGGGCGATCAACGTGGCCAACCGCAATATCCTGGCGCCGCTCGACATCTACGACACCGACTACGGCGCTGCCCTCGGCCGCGTGCGCGATGATGACGGCACGCTATCGCTTAGCTCGCACTTCATGATGCCCTGCTTCTCGACGGCCGGCGCCGTCAGCGCGCCGAACACCTTCCCGATCAACGTCAAGGTGCCGATGGACGACCTCAACACGGTCTTCTTCCGCCTGAAGTGGAGCCCGGAGCCGCTGAAGCCGGAGGTAATCGCCAACTGGCAGACCGCGAATCATGAGTTCCCAACCCAGATTCCCGGCACATACGTCACGAAAGCGAACAAGAGCAACGACTACCTCATCGACCGCAACACGCAGCGCTTCTTCAACTACACCGGCATCAACCCGTACCCGGTGCAGGACTTCGCGGTCGTCGAAGACCAGCGCGGCCCCCTCGCAGACCGCTCCCGCGAGGTGCTCACCAGCTCCGACCGTTACCTCATCTTCATCCGCAAGCGCCTCTCCGACGCCGCGAAGGCCCTCGCCGCAGGCACGGAACCAGCAGAGCCCTGGCGCCCCGAAGCCTGTGCCGGCATCCGCAACTTCATGCCCGTGACGCCGGAGATGCAGCACCGCCTGCGTCCCGTGCACAAGGGCATCGCCGTCGAGGCCTAGAGGCAGGCAGACGGGCAAATCAGGCAGAGCCGTTTGTTACCCTGAGCGGATGCGAAGGGTCTCGCCTTTCATCGAAGTTTCTTGGAAGAGCCGAGCAATGAAAATGTAGCTGCAGACCTTCAGGTCTGCTTCGTCTGAACGTTGCTGCTGCCGAAGAACGTCAGCACACCTGAAGGTCTGCAGCTACGTCTCCTTCGACGAAATGCTCTCAGGCGCTGCGACGCGCGCCCTTGGCCTTCGGCGCCCGCACAGGTACGTCCAGGCTCATCTCGTCGAGGTCCGTGCGCTTGATCAGCACCTGCTTGTTCATCGACGCGCGGGCGAACTCCGTCAGGCCGTACTGACGGAGGACGCGCCGAATGGTCGCCACGCTGACGCCGCGGTAGGCCGCGGCCTGCTCGATCGTGAGGTATTCGGGGAACGGGTCGAACGCCATGCCACCTCGGTGGCGGGGGGACTCAAACTATCGCGGCCCTCGACCACCTGTCAAATGTTCGGCGGCACTGGCCGTGCGCCTCATC
>Ga0247825_10003703_pt1 | contig 10062 bp, 11 predicted proteins | sample 13C_Vanillin_Day_FD_194413 | JGI IMG/M metagenome (GOLD analysis project Ga0247825, IMG submission 194413) | Soil microbial communities from agricultural site in Penn Yan, New York, United States - 13C_Vanillin_Day48 | ecosystem: Environmental > Terrestrial > Soil > Agricultural land | place...
GTCCAACCCCCTATTGCTGTGGGGAATCGCCTTCGAAGTGTGTTTCGCCGCGCTGGTCGTCACGGTGCCGGTGCTTCGACATATCTTCGGAACCGTGATTCCGCAGTGGCATCAGGTGCTGTGGCTCCTTCCGCTGCCGTTCATCGTCTGGGGATGTGACGAAGCGTGGCGGTGGCACCGGCGACGGACACCCGGGAGCGTTGCGCCCCGGTCGCCCGCCGAGGTCCCGCAGTAGCCGCGTCGCCCTCACGTGTGTGTTTGCGAGGCAATGTATTCGACGATGTCCTCCACGGTCACCAGTGTCGCGTAGTCGGATTCCGGGATATCGACGCCGAACACGGCATGCAGGCGCACGAGGAAGTTCAGCCAGTCCATCGAATCCAGATCGACCTGATCGCGCAACGGCACATCCGAGGACAGTTCCTCGTCCTCGATCTCCGGTGCGATCTCCCGCAATGCGCGTATGACTCTCGAGTCGATCGTCTCGCTGTTCATCTGTCGTCCTCACCACTTGTCCGGCTGTTGGAGCAGTTCGTTGATTCTGGTCAGGAACTGTGCGCCCCGTGTTCCGTCGCTGGCACGGTGATCGGCGGCGAGGGTAGCTGTCACGACCGTCGCGACCTGCAGATCTCCGTCGAACACCCAGGGGCGTTCACTGGGCCTCCCGAAACCCACCAACGCCACCTGAGGCGGATAGATCACACCGAAAACCGAGGTGACCCCACGTTCCCCGAGGTTCGTCACGGTCAACGTCGGGTCCGACATCTCGGAACTGCGCAGCGAACCGGCACGGGCCCGGGTCACCAGATCGCCGAGTTCCACCATCAGCTGGGAGAGGGGTTTGTCGGCGGTGTCGTGGACCGCGGGAGCGACCAGACCTCCGTCTCTCAGAGAGATCGCCACCCCGAGGTGGATGTGGGGTGCCGGCCGGAACTCGCCGTCCAGCCAGAACCCGTTGAGGTCCGGGAACTGCCGGGCAGCGAGCGCCACCGCCTTGAGTTGCACAGCGGCGAGGAGGACTCGTTCGGTGATCGGACGGGCGGCATTTTCGGTGCGCAACCAGTCCGTCGCCGTCCGCAGTGGAATCTCGTCCATCAGGTAGTAGTGCGGGATCTCCCGCTTGGAGCGGCTCATGGAAGCAGCGATCGCGCGACGCATATCGCGGGTCTTGGCCGTGGCCGTGGCCTCGGCCTTGGCCTTCGCCTCGGCCGGTCCAGGCTCGATGCTGTGGGCTGCCGCGCGCTGAACATCGTCGAGCGTGACCGCAGCACCGGCGCCTGTCCCGGTGACACCGGCGAGATCGATCCCTGTCCTTTCCGCTTCCCTGCGCGCCCTGGGCGAGACCTTGCGCCGTGGTGCCGGTGCTGGTTCCGGTGCCGGTGCTGGTTCCGGTGCGGTGGCGACCGTGGTGGTGCCGGGCACCGCATCGGCAGACGGTCGCTCGGGCGGTGGTGATTCTCCGGGACTCGACAGCGTTGCCAACGGGGTTCCGACCGACACGGTCGTTCCGGGCTCGACGAGCAACCGGTGAACGGTGCCGCTCTGCCAGATCTCCACGTCCACGGCCGCTTTCACGGTGTCGACCGTCGCTATCGCCTGACCGCGCTCGACCTCGTCACCGGGTTTGACCAACCAGTCCGTCAACGTTCCCTCATCCATGTCGGCGCCCAGGGAAGGCAGCGTGAAATCAAACATGGCTATGCCTCGTTCCTACCGATCGCCGATCACATTCCACGCCGTGGACACAATGGTCTCGACCTGAGGAAGGGTCGCGTATTCGAGATGCTTGGCGTACGGGACCGGGACCTCGGCGCTGCACACGCGGCGAGGTGGCGCGTCGAGCTCGTAGAATTCGCGTTCGACTATCTGCGCCATGACTTCCGCCGCGAGACTGCCGGTGCGCCAGCCCTCGTCGACCACCACGGCACGGTGTGTCTTCCGGACCGACGCGGCGATGGTGTCGGTGTCGAGGGGGCGCAGCACCCGAAGGTCGACGACCTCGGCGGCGATTCCCTTCTCTGCCAGTACGTCGGCGGCGGCGAGGGCCTTAGGCAGCGAACCGCCGTACGTGATCAGGCTGATGTGGTTTCCCTCCCGGCGTACCGCTGCCGAGTCGATGTCGACCGGGACGGGCCCCTCGAGGTCTTCCGACGAGTTGTACAGCTGGGTGTGTTCGAAGATGATCACCGGATCGGGGTCCGCGAGGGCCGGTCGGAGCATGCCGCGCGCGTCCGCCACTGTCGCGGGCGCCAGGACCCGGATTCCGGGGATGTGGGCGTACCAGTTCTCGAGGCTGTGCGAATGCTGCGCGGCGAGTTGCCTGCCGGCGCCGGTCGCCATGCGCACCACCACGGGGACGGAGAATTGTCCGCCCGACATGTGCCGGAGCGACGCTGCGGTGTTTACGATCTGGTCGAGCGCGAGCAGGCTGAAGTTGACGGTCATCACCTCGATGATCGGGCGCATCCCGCCCACGGCCGCCCCGATCCCCACTCCCACGAAACCCAACTCCGAGAGCGGGGTGTCGCGGATCCGCTCGTCCCCGAATTCGGCGAGCAGGCCCTTGGACACCGCGTACGTGCCGCCGTAGCGTCCGACATCCTCACCCATGAGGAACACCCGCGGATCGGAGTGCATCGCCTCACGGATCGCTTCCCGCATCGCGTCCCGGTAGCTGATCTTCACGACGCCTCCTCTGTTCGCGCCGGCGTGAGCACGTCGCGCAGGAGGTCCCCGGGCGCCTCCCAGGTGCCTGCCTCGGCGAAGTTCACCGCGGCATCGACCTCCGACATGACGCGGTCGTCGATGCGGAGGAACTCCTCCTCCGAGAACAGCCCGAGCGCTTTGAGCCGCGCCGAGAAGGTGTGAATCGGACCCCTCTCCTTCCAGGACTCCACTTCCGCCTTGTCGCGATACAGTTCCGGGTCGAACATCGAATGGGCACGAAATCGGTACGTCTGGAATTCGATGAAGAAGGGGCCGCCGGTCGTGCGGACGTGCGCGGCGCCGGAGCGGGCCGCGTGCAGGGTAGCAATCACATCCATGCCGTCCGCCTTGAGCGTCGGGACGTCGAACGACGCGGCTTTGACGCACAGATCCGTTTGAGATTCCGAGCGGGACAAGGCCGTGCCCATGGCGTACAGGTTGTTTTCGCAGCAGAACAGCACCGGCAACTGCCACAGCGATGCGAGATTCATGGTCTCGTGAAAGGCGCCCTCCGCCATCGCGCCCTCGCCGAAGAAGCAGGCCGTCACTCGGCGCTTACCCTGCATCTTGTCGGCCAACGCCAGACCGGCCGCGAGCGGCAGACCGCCGGCGACGATCGCATTGCCCCCGTAGAACCGGGTGGCGGCATCGAACAGATGCATCGATCCGCCTCGCCCCCTCGAACAGCCTTCGCGTTTCCCGAACATCTCGGCCATGATCGAGTTCATCGGGACACCGTGCACCAGCGCGTGGCCGTGCTCGCGGTAGGTCGCGACCACCGCATCGCCCGGAGACAGGGCATGCAAGGCCCCGACCGCGACCGCTTCCTCCCCCACATACAGATGCAGGAACCCGCGGATCTTCTGGGCGCCGTACAGCTCCGCAGCCTTCTCCTCGAAGCGTCGAATGCGCAGCATGTCCGTCAGCAACTCGACCGCGAACGCCTTGTCGTAGGGAAAGTCCGGGGCAGTCATCCACCCACCTCCAAAGTCGATGTGTCCCCCTCCGGCAGACCCAGTTCGCGTGCCTTCAGCAGCCTGCGCATGATCTTGCCGCTCCGTGTGTGCGGGAGAACCTCCACGAACTCGATCTCCTTGGGGGCGACCGAGGCGCCGAGTTTCTTGCGGGAGTACCCGAGAAGTTCACGGCGCAGGGCGTCGTCCGCGTTCCAGCCCGTCTTCACGGACACGAAGGCTTTGACCACGGCACCCACGATCGGATCCGGCTTGCCGATGACTCCCGCTTCGGCGACCGCGGGATGCTCCATGAGGACGTTCTCCACCTCGAACGGACCGATGAGGTGACCCGCCGATTTGATGACGTCGTCGGCCCGACCCACGAACCAGTAATAGCCGTCCGCGTCGCGCTTGGCCAAGTCGCCGGTCAGGTACCAGTCGCCCGCGAAGGCGCGCCGGTACCGGTCGTCATTGTGCAGGTAACCGCGGAACATCGAGGGCCAGCCTCGGCGTATCGCGAGTTCCCCCTCCACATTCGGTGTTTCGACGGTTTCGATGCCGCCGTCCCCTGTGCGTCGGACGATGGCGGCGTCGATGCCCGGGAGGGGTCGTCCCATCGATCCGGGTTTGATGGCGAAACCGGGTGTGTTGGCGATCATGATGCCGCCCGTTTCGGTTTGCCACCAGTTGTCGTGGATGGGCCGACCGAGCACGTCTCGTCCCCACAGAACGGCGTCGGGGTTGAGTGGTTCGCCGACACTGGCGATGAGCCGCAGGTGGGGGTAGGAGTATTTGTGCGCCAACTCCGGCCCGGACTTCATCAGCATGCGGATCGCGGTCGGCGCGGTGTACCAGACCGTGACGGCCTGCTCCTCGAGGATGCGGTACCACCGTTCGGCATCGAATTCGTTGCTGTCGACGATCGACGTCACGCCGTGCAGCAACGGTGTGATCACCCCGTACGACGTGCCGGTGACCCAGCCAGGATCCGCCGTGCACCAGAATACGTCCGATGGATGCAGGTCCAGGGCGAACAACCCGGTCGCATAATGGGTGGCCACGGCGCCGTGGACATGGACCGCGCCCTTCGGGGTACCGGTCGTTCCGCTGGTGAAATGTAGCAGGGCAACATCGTCGGCGCAGGTCGGGGTGATATCGCAGTCCCCGTCGGCGTCCACCATCATGCTGTGGAAGTCGAGCGTGTCCGGAACGTCGGTGATCGAACCGGCATCCCCCACCACCAGCACGTGGCGCAAGGACGGCACCGAGTCGCGGATCTTCTCCACCCGCCGCCGATACAGCTGCTCGGTGGTCACCAGGACTTGGGCGTCGCCGAGCCGAAGTCTCGTGGCCAACGGCTCGGGGCCGAAGGCGGAGAACAACGGGGAGACCACGCTTCCGTTGCGCAACGCCCCGAGGATGCTGACGTACAGCTCCGGAATACGACCGGTGAACACGAAGACGGGGTCGCCCTTCCCCACGCCGAGTCCGCGCAGCACGGCGGTGAACTTGCGGACTCGGTGCGCGAAGTCACCGAAGGTGACCTCGGTGACGGGTAGCTCGCCGGCGCCCTTGTTCGGACCCACGAACCGGAACGCGACCTTGTCCCGCTGCGGCCCACAGTCGTGGCGGTCGACCGCGTAGTACGCGATGTTGCAGCCACCGGGGGCCGGCCCGAGTCGACGCTCGATGGCAGACCACGAAAACCGGGACCGTTCACCGTCGTAGTCGGTGAAGTTCGGTGCCACTCCACTGGTGGGCGGCGATGTGGGAGTGATGCTCATGGCCGCTGATCACAATCCGCGTCCGCATGCAGCCGCGTCCTCTGTGGCTGCCAGCTCGAACAATTGGTGCGCCAAGTCGGTCAATGCACGAGCAGCAGCCATCTCGCGGCTGACCTGTACTGTGCCGTGTCGAGAGTGGCAGCCGGCCTCTCCCCGTCCCTCGAGGAGGGTCTTGTCGTGTGTACGCAGGCGCGCCCTGGCCTGGGAACGGGTCGGCTCCGCGTCGGGTTCGTATATCTCGATCTCCACAGGCCACATAGTTGCGGGCAGCGGTCTGGTCACCGCCGCTCCGGGCCCCTGCACATCGCGCCCGTGCCACTGGTCCGTCATGGCCACTCCTGTTCGATTGCTGTGTGGTGACGCTCGGTAACGGGGCCCGGTCCCCCGGATCGGTGGGCCACGATCACTCGGTTGCGCGGTGTGGGATCACAACGCTCGGACGGCGACCGTTCAGGATGCCGTTCGAGTGCCGTGACGAGCCGTTGCCGGGCAACTCGCTCGGCCAGTTCCGGTATGTCGGCGATCGGCACCCCCGCGAGATCCGAAATGCTGCCCGCGACTATCCGGGCAATCGCGTCCCGCGTGAAACTCCCCCCGAACTCGGGAATCAGCCGCTCCACCACCGGGGCCTGCGCATGCACCATCGACGTGGTCTCCGTGTCACTGTTCGTGCTGGTCATTGCGTTTCGAGGATCCTTCGATGCCGGGTGGGCGTCCTTGGTTTCCTTCAGCATCGCGAACCCACCGACACCGGCAATAGAGGCGAAGGACCGTAGTCGAGGACCAAAGGCTCTGACGCCGCGTCCGCCTCCCACGCTTGAATGAATTCCGACGGCCGACGACGGAGGTGACGGTGCATGAAAGCCCGGATGCCACGCGCGGTCACCACGGGTGTCGTCGTGCGCTCCCTTCGACCCACCGACCGAGACGACGTGCAGTCTCTGCACGAGCGGATGGACCAGCACGACGCGTACCTGAGGTTCTTCGGCGCCCGTCCGACGCATCTCGGGGATCTGGCCGCGTCACTGTGCCGGCAAGACCCCGGGCATTGCGCACTGGGCGCCTACATCGGTGGCGTCCTGGTAGGAGTCGCGAACTACGTGAGCCCGGTACACCAGTTGGACAACGACTCCCCGTTGGTCGAATTCGCGCTGGTGGTCGATCACAATTACCAATCGCACGGAATCGGAACGATGCTGCTGACCCGGCTCGTCGACGCAGCGAGGGCGCACGGTATCGGGCGGATGACGGCGGAGGTGCTGGCGCAGAACACCGTGATGCTCGAGGTGATCCGAGAGCGGGGGTGGGCCCACGCGCTGCGTCGTGACGGGACCACGCTTCACCTCGACCTCGACCTCGATGAGGACGCGCAGGCTGACGGACCTTCGGCGCTGCCCCGGCCCGTCGTGATGTGACGCACCATCATGTCGGCGACCGAGAGAACTCAGAGGTGTTCGCCACCGCAGGCAGTCGGTGGCCTCGAGGTGGACGGAGTCGAGACGCACACGGCCTATGTCGTCATGGTCGGTGATGTCGTCTTCAAGGCGAAGAAGCCGATCCGGACGGCGTTCGCCGACTTCGGCACCGCCGAAAGGCGTCGCGCGGCCTGTGAGCGTGAAGTGACATTGAACCGCAGGCTGTGCCCCGACGTGTATCTCGGAGTCGCCGATTTGACGGACCCGGCGGGAGGACCGACCGAAGCGCTGGTCAAGATGCGCCGGATGCCGTCGGACCGACGACTGACCCGGCTGCTCTGCGGGGGCGGTGACGCCACCGCACACGTGGATGCGATCGCCGCCGTCGTCGCCCGATTCCATGCCGGAGCGGACCAGTCGGCGGACATCGATCGTGACGCCATGCCCGGCGCGGTGGCCGCGCGGTGGTGCGCCAACGTCTCCGAGGTGACGAGTTACCGGTGCGATGTCCTCCCGGCTGCGGACGTCGACGAGGTGGAGCGACGGGCCCTCAGGTATCTGAATGGGCGGAAACAGCTGTTCGAGAACCGCATTCGGGAAGGCCGGACAGTCGATGGTCACGGCGATCTTCTGGCGGACGACATCTTCTGCCTCGACGATGGGCCGCGCATTCTCGACTGTCTCGACTTCGACGACCACCTACGCCACGTCGACGGTATCGACGACGCGGCATGCCTTGCCATGGATCTCGAGTACCTGGGACGCGAGGACCTCGGGTTGCGGTTCCTCGATCGATATTGCGCCGCGGCACACGACCAGCCCCCGACATCGTTGCGGCATCACTACATCGCCTATCGGGCGTTCGTCCGCGCGAAGGTGGCCTGTTTGCGGTACACGCAGGGCTCCCGCGTTGCCCGCGAGGATGCCCGGGCGCACTGCCGCCTGGCCTTGCGGCATCTGCGCGCCGGAACCGTGCGAATGGCTCTGGTCGGTGGGCTGCCCGGCACCGGAAAGTCGACGCTGTCACGCGGATTGGCTGATGTCACCGGATCCGTCGTCATCTCCAGCGACCGCGTCCGCAAGGAACTCGCCGGCCTCGATCCGCATTTCGGTCAGGTGGCCGGATTCGGTGAGGGCCTGTACAGCGGCACCATGACCGACCGCACCTACGCCGAGGTGCTGCGGCGCGCTCGCGACCATCTCACGGCGGGAAGGTCGGTCGTGCTGGATGCGTCGTGGACCCACCCGATGCTCCGGGAGCGCGCTGCGCTCGTCGCTTCCTGCACCCACAGCGATCTCGTCGAACTCGTATGCAGGGCACCACGCGCCGTGGCGATCGCGAGAATCGGGAGCCGTCCAACCGGCGACTCGGACGCCACCCCCGTCGTGTACGACGCGATGGCCGCGAGTGCCACGGCGTGGACGTCGGCCACCGCGGTCGACACGGACACGGCCGCCGGGGACAGCGTGCAGACGGCGGAGCGGATCTGGCATTCCACGTCGGGGTGGCGAGATGAGTAGTCACAGCTACCGTTCGCCGGTAACGGCCCGGCGTGCCCGACGACAGGAGAGCCCATGCCCGACATCGTGACGTTGACGATGAATCCTGCGCTCGACATCACCACGAGCACGAATCGGGTGGTGCCGACCGACAAGGTGCGCTGCGGCGCACCTCGCCGCGATCCCGGCGGCGGCGGACTGAACGTGGCCCGGGTACTGCACGTTCTCGGAACTCCCGCGACGGCGGTGTTTCCTTCGGGCGGCCATACCGGCCGGGCCCTCGAGGATCTCGTGGCCACCGAGGGTGTCGGGATCCGGAGTCTGACGATCCGCGGTTCCACACGGGAGAGCCTGACGATCAACGAGAACGAGACGGGTCTGCAGTACCGTTTCGTCCTGCCGGGACCGACAGTGACCGCAAGGGAACAGGTGGCCTGTCTCGACCTGGTCATCGAGGTCGCGTCGGGCGCCGACTATGTGGTGGTGAGCGGAAGTCTGCCACCGGGTGTGCCCGCCGATTTCTACCAGCAGGTGGCAGACGTCGTCGGCGACCTCGGTGCGCGAGTCATCGTCGATACGTCCGGTCCGGCCCTGAGACAACTTCGGGGTGGTGTGTTTCTCGTCAAACCGAGCATTCGCGAACTCCGGGACTGGACGGGGCGGGAGTTGTCGGCGATCGACGACCAGGTGGCTGCGGCTCGGGAAGTCATCGACCGGGGGATCTCCCAGGTCGTCGTCCTCTCGCTCGGTGCCGATGGCGCTCTGCTGGTCACGCGGGACCGTGACGAGTATTTCCCGTCGGTCCAAGTCCCGGTGGTCAGCGGTGTCGGTGCGGGCGACAGCATGGTCGCCGGCGTGGTGTGCGGCCTGGCACAGGGTCGTTCGTTGAGCGACTCGGTGCGGTACGGGATCGCCGCGGGGGCGGCCATGCTGCAGACACCGGGCACCGCCCTGTGCCGGCGATCCGACGTCGAGCGGTTCTATGCACTGCTCACCGACGGATCCGCCGCGGGCACCATCGTCGGATAGTCAGGCGTGAGCGAGATGGAGACCGGCCGCGCTCAGTTCCGCGTAGTTCGGATCGCATCGTGAACCATCCAGCGCGAGTTGACAGTACACGGCGTCGTAAGCTCGTGAGTCACCTGTCGAGGCGATGGGACTGGTGCGACGCTCCAGCATGGTGGCGCCGGGCCATCTCGACTGGATCGCCTCGGCGAGCTGCGCCCCGTCGATATCGGCGACGATGAGCGGACCGCCCTCCCCCACCACGACCACCTGACGGGCGTCGGGCAGCTGCCACACGGCGACCGGCAGCACCGTGTCGGTGCCACCGGGACCGTGCACGGTGACGGAGTCGCCGGTGCTGCTGATCAGTGTCGCGACGGGTTCGCTCATCGGGTTCCTCCTCGCCGGTCCCCATCCGCGGACGTTCGCAGGTCTGACCTCGCTCGGTCGAGCAGGATCCTGCGTTCCGCAGCCGCGATGTTGTGGCGCGTAATGGCGGCGACGTCCGGTGCCACGGACACCGAGGTGATGCCGTTGCGTACGAGATGTTCCGCCAGAGCGGGGTTGGTCGACACTGCCTGCCCGCACAGGGAGGTGGTGAGCCCGGCACGTGTGGCACGCTCGATGATGACGTCGATGGCGTCGAGTACGGCGGGGTCCATGGTGTCGAATAGATCCCGGCAGATCTCGGAATCC
>Ga0247825_10003704_pt1 | contig 10059 bp, 8 predicted proteins | sample 13C_Vanillin_Day_FD_194413 | JGI IMG/M metagenome (GOLD analysis project Ga0247825, IMG submission 194413) | Soil microbial communities from agricultural site in Penn Yan, New York, United States - 13C_Vanillin_Day48 | ecosystem: Environmental > Terrestrial > Soil > Agricultural land | place...
AGTTCGGCTCGAAGGCGGCGACCGCGCGAGTCAGCTACGCGGGCCTGGTGGCCGACGTCAGCGGCAACACGCTGATCGTCAACGTCGGCAAACGCAACGGCGTGCAGGCGGGCGACACCATTGAAATCAATCGGCCGGGCCGGACAATTCTGGATCCACAGACGAAGAAGGTCCTTCGCATCATCGTCGACAAGATCGGCACCGCGAAGGTCACCGAGGTGGACGATGCCTCGGCGACGGCAACGCTCAGCGGCACCGCGTCGGTGCAGGTTGGCGACCAGGTAAAGCTCGCGCCGTAAGCAGGCGACATGGCCTGAGCCCAAAGTTACTTACTTCGGGGAACCCTCCGCTGCGCCGTCGGACGCACCGAGGAAGAAGTTTCGGCCGTCGGCGAATTTCACGCTCGTGCCGTTGGCAGTCGTAAGCCCGCTCTTGGCGCGATACCCTTCGATGATCAGTTCGCTGCCGATCGGGAAATCGTTCTGACGGAGCCCCCGCCTGAGGAGCGCGTTCGGACTGCCGGCCTCGATCGCCCAGTTGACCACCTTGCCGTCAGGTTGCGCCACGTCGATGTAAAGCCATCCGTGAGGATTGACCCAGTCCATCTTCGTGAGCTTGCCCTTCAGCGTAACGGGCTTGGTCGCGTCGAATTCCGCCGAGAACGAATGATGCGCCACCACAGGCGCTGCCGAGAGGAGCGCGATAGCGACTGCCGTCGTGAGCGTTTTCATCTGGCACCTCCAAGCATTCTTGTGACTCCCTGATATGGCTTCAGGCTCGTCCCGCGGCCCACGCGGCGGCCATCAACAACTTTGTCCCTCTGCTCACGCGGTGTCACCGCTGGCGCGTAAACGTGTAGGGACCGGAGATGTGAATCACCACGAGGGCGGTGGCCATACCCTTGTCGTCGACGACGAACCGGTAGCCGAGACCGAGGCCTTCGAACACCGTCTGGGATTGCGGCACCAGCGTCCGCGGCGCGCCCTCGTCCAGCCCCGTTGCGCCGAGACCCCCTTCGATCGTGTCGCCCGGGATCTTGGCGATGAGCTTCCCGCCTTCGAGCGAGACTTCATACGTCCTCGGACGTCCGCCGTAGATCCCGTTGTAGACGCCGACGTATCGCGCCAGCACGTCGGGCGGCACGGTGACCGCCGCGCTTGTGGCATCCGAGAGGCTGCCCGCCCACTGCTCACTGCTCTTTTCGCAGATCGCCTCGAGCATTTCCGTATCGGCTGCCAACTCCAAGTCCGTCGAAAACTTCCAGGGTCTGGTGTACGCGCCGGGGTCGGTGTAGGTCACCTCCACCTGGAGGTGGCCGAAGTCGGGGCGCCGGTACCGTTCCGTCACCCGCAGCTTGTCGGTATGCGAGATGCCGTAACGGCTCGTCCACGTCTTGTCGTTGAATCCGACGCTCTCCACGACGAGCGTGTCGCCCTCCCAGCGGCCCACCGAGTATCCGGACCAGTTCGGAGCCGGGTCCGCTTCCAGCTGGCGGCCGTCCGTGTGGATGATCCGGTAGGTGAGGTCATCCTGCAGGATCGCGATGGCGGCCGGCGTCTGAAGGACGCGTTTCCAACCGCCAAACCGTTCCGCCTCGGGCCCGCTCGGCCGGCACTGGTAGTACGGGCGCATCTTGTAATAGTCCTGCTGATGCTTGGCCGCCAGGTCGAGCACCCAGGGCTGCAGGTCGGCGGGTGTGGGACGGCCGGCGGGGACAGGCCCCTCCCAGACTCCCGTCAGATCGGGTTTGCCATCGGGCCCGCGCGGTGCCGGCGCGGCGAGATTCGGCTTGCCGTCAGCAGTGCGCGGGATGCCCGGCGTTTTCCGATCCAGCCACTGGGCACCGGCCGGGGTTGCCATCGTCAGAATGAGCGCCGCGAGGAACAGCCTCATACACCCCTCCACTCGAGTCGTGGAACGTCGTCGCGTGATTCGGCGGATGGTAACACGTAAGGGCGTTCTGGAGATGGGACAGCTCGACCCGGGCGTGAGGTCCACCTTCGCGCAGTGCGCTACAGCGTACTCACATAAACTGACGCGCATCCTGCGGACGGATATTGGGCAGGAGCGTGCTCAACCGAACGCATGCCACGACCGTATTCGAGTATCAGAGGACTACGTGGAGCTATTTGAATGACGACCAATTCCACACGATCCCAGCGCTACGACGCCATCGTTATTGGGGCCCGATGCGCTGGCGCCGCCACCGCCATGCTGCTCGCCCGTCGAGGCCTGCGAGTGCTCGCCGCCGATCGGGATCACTATGGAACGGACACGCTCTCCACCCACGCGCTCATGCGAGGCGGGGTGCTCCAACTACATCGCTGGGGCATTCTCGAGGGGCTCAGAGCGGAGGGGACACCCACGGTCCGATCTACGGCATTTCATTACGGTGACGACGTCCTCGACATCCAGATCAAGCCTCAGGACGGCATCGATGGTTTGTACGCACCTCGGCGCACCGTCATCGACAGGCTGCTTGTGGACGCTGCTCGCGAATCCGGTGCCGAGATCGCGTATAGAACCAGGTTGATCGACCTCATGCGATCCCCCGAGGGCCGCGTGTGCGGCGTGCATCTCAGGGATTCCGATGGACACGACTTTCAGGTGTCGGCTGACCTCGTGGTCGGCGCCGATGGTGTGCGCTCGACGGTCGCCGACCTCGTTGGGGCGGAACGCTACCGCACGGCGCGTCACGCCACCGGCGCGGTCTTCAGCTACTGGTCGAACACTGGAATCGACGGGTACCACTGGTACTACCGGCCCGGTGTAGCCGTCGGCGCCATTCCGACCAACGGCGGCCTCACCTGCATATTCGCCTCGGTTCCGCAGCATCGATTCCACGATGACATCCGCCGCGACACGGCCGCAGGACACCAGCAGGTGTTGAGGGAATGCGACCCGGACTTGGCGACCGTCGTCGAGGCCGCGGATAGGGCCGAGCGGTACCGCGGATTTGCGGGCCAGGTGGGTTTCTTCCGCCAGTCTTCAGGGCCTGGCTGGGCGCTCATCGGCGACGCGGGCTACTTCAAGGACCCGATCACGGCCCACGGCATGACGGACGCTCTCATCGACGCAGAACTCCTCGCGCGGGCGGCCGCCGAGGGGACCGAGCGCGCGCTGGCCGACTACCAGCTGGCTCGCGACGCTCGGGCGACGGGCCTGTTCGACGTGACTGACGCGATCGCGTCGTTCGACTGGGACCTCGCGAAGGTCCAACGCCTTCATCGTTCCCTCAGCGACGAAATGAAGAACGAGACCGCTGAGGTGAACCAGTTTCACCAAGCTCCGGTACACCGCTCAGGAGACATCGTGTGACGCTCGACGTTTTCCCAGCTAGCTATTCGTATCCAACTCGGCTCCGAGGTAGAGCGGTTTGCGTTTCGACGTAGAGCGCACGCTTCAGCGTGCGCGTGTCCGCGGAGGCTAAGCCTCCGCTCTACGCCGAATCGAAAAACGAGCTAGCTGTTTGAACGTCGCCAGGTGGCCGGCGCCGTACCGAATGCCTTCTTGAAAGCGCGGGAGAATGCGGCTTCGGAGTCGTAGCCGACCGTCTCGGCAACCTGGGCAAGGGACGCACTGGTGTTCCGAAGCTTCTGCGTTGCGACCTGCATGCGCCAGTTCGCGAGGTAGTGCATTGGCGGCACGCCGATGAGACGAATGAAACGGTCGGCCAGTGCTGAGCGCGACAGGCCGACCTCGCGGCCCAGGTCATCGACGGTCCAACTCCGGGTGATGTCGCCGTGCAGGAGCGCCAGCGCCCGTCCAACATAAGGCTCGCGCAAGCCGGCGAGCCATCCGGTCTGACCATCCGGCAGCGTCTCTGCGTAACGCTGCACGGCTTCCAGGAACAGCACCTCCGAAAGCTTTGCGAGCATGGTCGCTGATCCTGGCCGACCAGCGGCGACCTCTGCTGCTCCATATTGCAGCGTCGAGCGGATCCATTGCGCCGCCCCGCCGTGCGCGACGTTGAACGTGAGCAGAGGCGGCAGGGTCGAGATCACCGGATTTCGATCGGCACGGTCACAACCAAGGAAGCCACAGATCATCTGCGTCCGTCCGCCTCTGCCGCCGTGGTGGACGGAAAAGAGTCCGCCGTCTCTTGGAGGTCGAATGACGTCACCGCCCGCCACCGGCGGCAGGCTCAGGTCACTGCCCATCAGGTGCAAATCGTTACGCGGAAGCAACGCGACGTCTCCCGCGCCCAGCGTGACGTCCTCTCCGTGCACTCCATCGACTCGGATACGAACGTCGCCTTCGACGACGTAGTGATAGATGATCAGGTCGGACGCCGGCCCGAGCACAGGTGCGCAATGCTCGGGACTGAGGCGCGCCGTAATGCACCACGGCGCGAAGAACTCGGCGTGCAGGAACACCCCGCCGGTCAACTGCGCCACCCTCAAGACGTCGGATAGTGCGTCCATCCTGCTGGTCTACCGGGAAAGTGGTGTCTCGGTCATGTCTGCCGGTGGGGCAATCATAGATCCTCGGTCGCCACAGCTTTACTGTTGCCCGCATCGGCCGGCCGGTTCGTCCATGCGGTCGGCACCACTGCAAAGGAGACCGAACATGACTGCCATCGTCACACTCCCTGAGAGCCAACGGTATGCGCGATCTGTCGAAGCGTCCAAGCGAGTGCATTGGGAGGTGGAGGCGGACGTCATCCGGGGACGCCGGTTCGACACCGCGCACAAGTTCCTTCCGGATGGGCTCGCTTTGTCCCACGAGTTCACCACACTGTCACCTGCTGAGAAGCGGTTCGTGAGCCAGATCCAGGGGCGTACCTACGCCAACGTGTTCGGGCTCGTGGAGCGGTTCATCAACGCCAAGGTGCTGGAGTTGAGCCACGACCACTGGTTTGGCGACCAGCATGCGCTCGAGGCGCTGGTAGGGTTCAGCGAGCAGGAGTTGAAGCATCAGGCGCTGTTCCGTCGCATCGACGCGATGATCGGCGAGGTGTTGCCCCCTGGCTATCGGTTCGACGTCGACGCCAATGCCGTTGCCTATGCCGTGCTCGGCAAGAGCACCTGGGCTGTGCTGGCGCTGACGCTGGATATCGAACTGTTCACGCAGACGCACTATCTGGAGAGCATTGACCACGACACCAATCTCTCGGAGCTCTTCAAGGACGTGTTCCTCTTTCACTGGAAGGAGGAAAGCCAGCACGCGATTCTCGATGAGCTCGAGTTGGTGCGTCACGACAGTGAGGTGTCGGAGACGCAGCGCGACCGGGCCATTGACGAGTTCATCGAGCTGGTCGCCGCGGTGGACGGCATCCTGCAGGCGCAGGCCAAGGCCGACGCCGCGTACTTCGCTGGAACGTGCGGCCGCCCGGTAAGCGAGGCCGAGTCACGAGACATTGAGACCGCGTTTCTCAAGTCGTACCGGTGGCAGTACATCCACTCGGGCGCACAGCAGCCGCACTTTGCCAAGGTGTTGTCCGGGCTGATCACTCAGGAGCAAGGTCAGCGCATCCAGGCGGCGCTCGCCACGCTCCAATGATCCCACGTGAGTTCGTTCGCTGGTGCCTCAGGGTGTCATGCCTGAGGCACCACATCGAACGAAGCGAGCGCTGTGACAACCTTCGCTGTCGACAACAGAGCGGCAGGACTGACGCCTGTCGCTCTGTCGTATTGGACATCCGCCTACGCGGAAACAGGGCGATGCGCTCGAAGGAAGGTACGTATGTGGCGGACCGCCAGGGGAATCCGTTCCTTGGGCTCCTTCCACGGGTAGATACTCTGTTGGGCTTTCGGCGCGAGCATCGCGCACTCCATCGCAACCGCCAGTGAATGCCCTGGGGTGTCATCCGGCAGGACCAGTACGGGCGTCTGGCACGAGCGCACGAAATCGCGTGTCACGGTCCAGACGAAGTCGGGATTGGTCCGGTACATCTTCGTCAGGAACCTGTCGACCATATCCATAGTGATGTCAGGCCGGCGCTTCACCAGTTCCGCACCCCAGCCCTTCATGTTGTTCTCGTAGCCGAGATTCGGCATCTCCGGCCGGAACCCGCTTGGCTGCACCGGCACGGCCGCCACGACACGATCCGGGGCCCGCTCCAGGAGGTTCCAGATGAAGGGACCGGCTATGCAGAAGCCCAGCACCATGAACTTGTCGATGCCCAGATGATCCATCAGGCCGAGATGGTCATCGGTATAGGAATCCCACGGCCGGTCGATCTCGAGCGGGCCGGAGGACTGGCCGGCGTTGGCGTTGCGCAGATCCGACGCGATGCAGCGGTACTCACCCTTGAACTCCTCAATCGGGTTGAAGGGATCGCCACGGTGCAAGCCAGCGATCGTCGAGCCGTTCAAGCCCCCGCCGGCGATGAGCAACAGCGGGAAGCCGGAACCAGCCTCCTCGTAGCGAATGCGAACGGGTCCTCTCTCGTAGAAGCGCGCGGCTTCTCCTTGCCCGTTTCCCTGAGCGAGTATTCGCGGTGCCGCGGCCATCGCCGCCGCCGCCGCGCCCCCTGCCAAGATCTTGCGTCTCATTGGATCCATGATCAGTGTCCCTCAATTACACACGGACTCCGGTCAGCTCTTCGATTCGGCGTAGAGCGGAGGCTTCCGCCTTCGCGTAAAGCTTCGGCGGACCGCCGTAGTCTTGGCGGAGGCGGTTAGCCTCCGCGGACACGCGCACGCTGAAGCGTGCGCTCTACTGCGAAATACAAATCGCTCTAGCCAGCCAGGCACGGTGGGCAGGCTAAAGGTCTGCGCATGTCACCCTATCACGTACCCCCTCCGATTGCGCGCGCACCCGCGCGCGTGGCCGAAACCGCGGGCCGTCAGCCGATTTCAACGGACCGTCGCCGTTGCCTGATGCACGGTCGGGGGGGCGCGATGTGCTGACAGGACAGCGATTTGACGCGTCGTGAGCTCACGCACGATCGGAATGCTTCATGCAGCCGGCCGATCCGTGAGCACGGCGCGCGCTGATCTCAACGCAATCGGTATTCTGCTCGTCGCGCTCATCGCCTGCGCGTTCGGTCAGAGTGGCGGCGCTGCCCAGACCGACAGCGCGGCGCTGCTCATTTACTTGCCCCCTGGGGCCATGCCACGCGCGGTGGGTGGCAACGGGTCCGTCGTCGTCGGCGGTCTCCGTACCGGCGGCGGCTTCTACTGGATGCCCACCACGGGTGTGGTCTACATCGGCGGCAAGGAAGCGATTGCCGTGAGCCGCGACGGCCAGACCATCGTCGGTACCGGCATCAATGCGCCCGACGTACGGTTCGAGGCGGGGAAGTGGCTGCGGGCCGCCGAGTGGCAGCTCCTCGGATCGTTCCCGCCGTCGCCGACACCATGCGACGCGACGCTGAGCACCGGGTACGGAAGCAACGGCGACGGCAGCATCATCGTCGGCCTCGGCCACAATGGCTGCAGTGTGGCGCACGCATTCCGGTGGGACGCGACCACCGGTGTCGTGGATCTCGGGAGTTCGGTTGCGGGCAGGCCCAGTCGCGCCAACCGGATCTCCGCCGACGGCAAGGTCATTGTCGGCTGGCAGGGGCTCCCGAACGGATTCTGGCAGGGCGCGCGCTGGATCGACGGCCGCCAGGAACTGCTGGTCGGACCGCTCGGTCCGGTGAGCGAGGCGCAGGCGATCAACCACGACGGCTCGATCATCGCCGGCACGAGGTGCAGCGGGATCACGCAGAACGGGTGGATTCTGACGCCGCGCGACGGCATTGAGTGCCTGCCTGCGCCAGCCGCGTTGCAGCCGGGAGGGCCCGTGATCGAAGCGCTCTCGCTCAGCGACGACGGCCGTGTGATCGGCGGCGCGCAGACGTTCGGTCTCGACAGCGCGGCCGTGTTGTGGATCGACCGTGAACCGTTCTACTTGAGGGACTACCTGCGACAGCACGGCGTGCCGCAGGCCTTCGAGGGGTGGATCAATACCGGGTTCGTGACCGGTGTGTCGCCCGATGGACATGTCGTTGTCGGTTTCGGCGCCGGGCCAACCGATTTTCAGGGATACGTCGTGATTCTTCCGAAGGAACGTTAAGCGATCCAGTAGTCGCCGCCGTCAGCTGATCTCGACGGCCGTGTGCTCCGCACAGAGCCTTCTTACTGTCGGCACGCTTTCGTCGCGGGCGGCCAGCGGGTACGCGCACAGGATATCCATCTGGCGGCTCATCGCGATCTCGTCCAACAGGCATTCGATTTGAATGGCGGCTTCGACGTGTCCCTGCGACCAGAATATGGAAGTGCCTTCACCACAGGCCGCGACCCTGGCGTGATTGTCCGTCGCGCGCCGTGTGACTTCGGTCAGCAGATCCCCTGCGGCGTCCAGGTAACGTAACGGGTCCGGGCACCCGTTGACCGTCGCCTTCGCGAGCAGCTCGTTGACGTTCACGGGGAGATAGCGCTGTTGTCGGATCGCCAGGGCGACGTCCACGTGCGACGCCTCCAGACTGGATTGGAGGCGTCGCTCATGCGCCGCGGTCACCACCGCGACGACAGCGTTCCCCTCGCGGAGTTCGCCGTCAATGAAACGGCTGAACGCGTCAATCAGAACCGCGTCGCTCGAACAGAACACCACATCGTGATGATGAGCGGCGAGGCTGTCTCCCTGGGCTACGCGTTCGAGGCCGCCGCTGACGAATCGCCCGCCTCGAATGATCGCGTCGAGCACCGGGAGAATGTCTCGCTGGACGCGAGGTTTGTACACATAGCCGTGAGCGCCTCTCCTGAAGGCCTGCTCCACGACCTCCAATGAGGATTCATTGGTCACGAACATCAACTTGGCGTCCGGAACCTTGGCACGTAATCGCCCTGCGACTTCAATACCGCTCAGCCTCGGCAGGCCGATATCGAGCATGACCACATCCGGTCGCAGCGCTTCAGCCTGACGAATGGCATCCAACCCGTCCGCGGCTTCGCCAACGATCAGCAGATCCGCCCGCTCCTGCAGTAACTCACAGATCACGCGGCGGATCGGCTCGTGGTCCTCGACGACGAGAACTCTAAGGCGGGATGTCAACGACGGTTCGCTCGATCGACGGCTAGACCGCTTTTCGTTTCGCCGTAGAGCGCACGCTTCAGCGTGCGCGTGTCCGCGGAGGCTAAAGCCTCCGCTCTACGCGGAATCGGACAGCGCTCTAACGTGAGAGTGGTGGTCATGCCGACGCTTTCGCGGCCAGTGCCGACTCCGACGCTTGAATCGGTATGGTGACCTTCAAACGGGTTCCCGCCGGCGTCGCGTGAATCTCCAGAACACCCCCAACTGATTCCACGCGTTCTCTCATGCTAATCAGGCCAAGCCCCGCGTTCGGCGGACCATTGACGTCAAATCCCTTCCCGTCGTCAGTGATCGTGAGTGCCACGCTGGACGGCCCGCCGGTCAGGTCGACCCAGATGTGGCCGGCGTCGCTATGCTTCACGGCGTTCCCCAACGCCTCTTGCGCGACTCGGAATACGCACAGCGCGATGTTCTGATCGATCTCCGCCGGTACGTGGCGGTGGCTGAAGGCAATGGGCAGGTGCGGCGGTGACAAGTCGCATCGGAGGTTGTCGAGGGCGGCGACGAGTCCGATCAGCCGCAACTTCGATGGGTGCAACCGGTGCGACAGTTCGCGCACACTCGTCGAGATGCCCTGCGTTGTTTCCATGGCTCGTGAGAGGCGCTTTGCGCTGTGCACCTCCTGCTGATCGGAACGGAGCCCATCGAGCTCGATGGACAGAATCGCGAGCTGTTGATTGATGTCGTCGTGCAATTCACGCGCAATGCGGGCGCGTTCCGCCTCCTGTTCGCCGAGCAGCCGTCGGCTCAGGTCGCGGATTCGGTCGTAGCTCACGCGCAGCTTGGCTTGGCTGGCGCGCAAGTCGCGTTCGCTGCCGCGTAACTCGTGCTCGACACGCTGCCGCTTGGTGCGTTGCACGAGCAGGCCAGCGATGAGGGCCGACTGCGCCAGCATCAGCATGACGGCGACGATGATGTAGCGGCTGTATTGATCCCACATGCTCGACGGCCGAAACTGGACGCGCGTACCGGTTGGCAGCCGCGACTCGTCGAGCCCCCAGCGCTGCAGCTGCCGCCAATCCACCTGATCGACAT
>Ga0247825_10003706_pt1 | contig 10056 bp, 9 predicted proteins | sample 13C_Vanillin_Day_FD_194413 | JGI IMG/M metagenome (GOLD analysis project Ga0247825, IMG submission 194413) | Soil microbial communities from agricultural site in Penn Yan, New York, United States - 13C_Vanillin_Day48 | ecosystem: Environmental > Terrestrial > Soil > Agricultural land | place...
ACCTTGTTTTGTCTGCTCATAGTGTGGCTCCCTGGAGTGAACGAGGTTGCGGAGGTCACGGTTTCACAGGAGCAACGGAGGAACGGAGACCAACGGAGATTAGGGCCGTTCGATTGGCCGCCGAAGGCGGCCTGCCGCGATGTGAAAGGCTGCAGATACAAACCGCACAGGTGCTGACAGCGGCTTGCATCTGCAGCCTTTCACATCGCGGCTGACGGCGTGCGATGCAGGCCGTCAATCGAACGGCCGCGTCCCTTCGTGGCCTTCGTGTTCTTCGTGGCTGAATCCGAAAACCTCCGTTCGTCTTCGTTGCTCCGTTCCTCCTGTGAATCCGTTTCCTCCGTCTCCTCTGCGTCCTCAGATACGGAATCGCAATAGCGCCCCGACGCCGCCGACATCCGCCAGCAGCTTCGGATCCTCGATGAATCGCACCCGCGCGCCCGAGGTGTGCGCGTGGACAACGAAGTGATCGGCGAGCCGATGTCGATCGGATTCATCAGCGTTATTGGGCGCCGTCGTGTCGATATCCACGGGCGCTGGTGTCATGTCGCTTGTCACTTCAACAGGGCGGCGCAGCTCGGTCGGCGACGCGGCGATCAGCAGCTCCTCGACCTGTCCCATCTGCAGCGCGCGCAGCGTATCCTCGGGCCCGACGACCGCCAGACCGTTCGCGTTCCAGGCATCGACCATCCGCTGCACCTGTGCTGAGTCCGTATCGGCGTCGCGCTCGCGCAGGATCTCCAGCGTCTCGCTCAGTATCTCGTGCTCCGGCGTTTTGATATCCAGCGCCGTCACGTCGATCACCTTTGCCGTCAGGTGCTTGGGCATCTGTTCCATCAGCAGCGGTCTGGTGACGGCGTCGCAGGCGATGACGATGTGGTTCAGCGATTCTGCGCGGACGGTCCGGTCGAGCACGTCGATGACTTCTTTCATGTGCTGCAGATGGAAGTTCTCGATGTGGCGCTGGTATCTCGGCTGCGACCAGCCACCCATGGTGGTCCGCCGCGTCTTGACGTTCTTCACTTCGCGTTCGGTCTCGCGCGCCCCGAGCCCGAACACGTACAGGCGCGCGGAGTTGGTGTCGGCAACCAGCGCGGCGTAGCGCGGAAACTGGTCGTTGAGACGCATCAACGGGTACAGGTGAGGAACGGATCCGACGAAGAGCCAGTGGGCGTCGAGCGGCACGTCCACCTGAACGGCTTCGAAATAGCCATCGGCGGCGGAGCAGGCGAACAGCGCGAGGCCGTCCGCCGACTTGCGGACGTCAGCCTCGAGGTATTCGCGGATGCGCTCCGTGTCGTGTTCGAAGCTCTTGCGTGCCTCTCCCTTGAGGGCCTGCTGGCGCTCGGTGAATACCTTGCGCAGAAAAACGTCCCACGTGCGGCGCCCGTTTTCGTTCGGGCGCATGTCGAGGTAAAGGCTGAGTACGGGGAAGTCCGTCGGTTCGAACGCCGCCAGCCGGTCGAGCTGCTGGCGCAGAGGGGTTTCCAGCGCAGTCGTCGATTTCGTCATGCTGAAGAAGTCGCAATCAACATGCCCACCTTCGCGGCTCCGCCGCTACGGTGGGCAGGCCCACACCGCCCTAGCCCTCGACGCGGATGATGCGCCCTGCGGCGGCGCGGCGAAGGCGATCGTGGATGGCGACCGTAAGGCCCGACTCGTCCGCAAAGGTTCGGGCGAGGATGACGTCTACACCTTCCGCGTCCAGGCTTCGCAGCGTGTTGTAGAGGTTCGCTGCGATTACCTTGTGGTTGCGCTCGGAGCCGAGCCGGGCGACTCGGACGACGGGAGGAGCCGTGAGTTCATCCTCATCAGCAGCGACGACGCCCACGCGCTGGCCACGCGCGACGGCGTTCGTGGCATCGGCAATGATGCGCTCGAGTACAGGGCGTGTCGGACCTTCGTACAGCGTGAGCTCGGCGCGAGGGGAGTAGTGGCGGGACAAGAGACCTGGTGACTTCATGCCGGCACCCCGGTCGCGAACCGATGCGTTCCGGATTCCGACGCCCGGCAGCACGGTCTGGAGCATTTCCATCGTGACCGCGCCGGGCCGCAGGATGGCGGGGATGGGCGTGGTGAGGTCGATGACCGTGCTCTCGACACCGACCGTCGCGGCTCCTCCGTCGATGACCAGATCGATCCGGCCATCGAGATCCTCGAGCACGTGCGCAGCACGTGTCGGACTTGGCCGCGAGAACAGGTTGGCGCTTGGCGCGGCGACTGGAATCGCGGCCGCAGATATCAGCGCGAATGCGATCGGATGCGCGGGGATGCGAATAGCCACCGTCTCCAGTCCGGCTGTCACCTCGGCGGGCACTGCGCTCGAACGCCGCAGGACCATCGTCAGTGGTCCGGGCCAGAAGCGCGACGCAAGCGCTTCCACGGTGTCGGGTCGATCCACAGTGAGAGCGGCCAGGGCGTCGATGTCGTGGATGTGCACGATCAGCGGGTCTTCAGCAGGCCGGCCTTTGGCCTCGAAAACCCGGCGCACGGCGGCCACATCCAGCGCATGCGCCCCGAGCCCGTAGACCGTCTCCGTCGGGAAGGCGACGAGACCGCCGCGCCGGAGAATGTCGGCTGCGCGCGCGATTCCCTCCGGGGCCGGGTGCGCGGGGTCGAGCGCGAGAACGTCGGTCACGACGGGCATCGTACTTTGCCTTCCGTTCACACCCCTGCGTGTCCTGTCGCGCCCTTTCCAGAGTTGCCGTCCGGAAAGCCCATAAAGACGGTTGTAGGGCAGCCGATAGGAAAAATTGTGCTGGCGAGCGAGTCGACCCCTGAAGCGCGGCGGAGCCGCGTGCTGATTGCCGACGATCGGGAAAGCATTCGCTCTCTCTTTCATCGTCTGCTGAGCGCTGACGGGCATGACGTCGTGCTCGCGCCAGATGGCGCATCGGCGCTTGCCGCGGTTCACCGGCACAGACCAGACGTCGTTCTGCTTGACGTCGCCATGCCTCTCGTCGATGGCCTGGAAGTCTGCCGGCAGCTGAAGGCCGATCCCGCAACTCGGCTGACGCCTGTCGTTCTGGTGTCTGGCCAGACCGAGCTGACCGACCGGATCAACGGTATCGAAGCCGGCGCCGACGACTACCTGTCGAAGCCGGTTCATCCGCACGAGCTGCGTGCCCGTGTCCGTTCGCTCTCGCGGGTCAAACAGCTGATTGACGCGCTCGATTCAGCTGAGGCCGCGTTCGTCGCGCTCGCACAGACGATCGAGGCGCGTGACCCGTACACGATGGGCCATTGCGAGCGGCTTTCGCGCACCGCCGTCAGCCTCGGCCGTGCGCTTGGGCTTGGAAGCGACGATCTGCATGCGCTGCACCGCGGCGGCTATCTGCACGACATCGGCAAGGTCGGCGTGCCCGACTCCGTGCTGCTGAAGCCGGCGCCGCTCACGGCGGAGGAATCAGCGCTGATGCGACGGCATCCGGAGATCGGCGACTCGCTCTGCGCGCCGCTCCAGTCGCTGCGCTCGGTTCGGCCAATCATCCTCGGCCACCACGAGCGGATTGACGGAAGCGGATATCCCAACGGCCTCCGCGGAGACAACGTCCCGCTGCTTGCGCAGATTGTGGGCATAGTCGATGTCTACGATGCGCTGACGTCGCGCCGGCCGTATCGCGACGCGCTCAGCCACGACGAAGCGGTCAGGTTCATGATGGAGGAGACGCACGCCGGCCGCTTCAATCCGCGGTATGTTGACGCCTTCCTCGAGACGCTCGTTCCGGCCGTCGTGCCCGCCCTTCCGTAGTCCGCTACAATCGGCGTATGCCGTACCCCGAACCCTTCATCGCACCGATGCGCGCGGAGCTGACGCGCCTTGGCGTCAGGGAACTGCGCACGCCGGAGCAGGTTGACGACGCCGTAGGCAGCACCGGCACCGTGATGATCGTCGTGAACTCGGTGTGTGGCTGCGCCGCCGGGAAAGCCAGACCTGGAATCGCTCTGGCGCTACAGCACGCACGCCGGCCCGATCTGGCCGCCACCGTGTTCGCAGGCGGTGACGTGGAAGCGACCGACCGGGCGCGGCAGTATTTCGCGCCCTATCCGCCCTCGTCCCCCGCGATCGGTCTGCTGCAGGACGGGAAGCTCGTGTTCATGATGGAGCGCCGGGACATCGAGAACCGCGATGCCGCTGCCATCGCGGCACGATTGACCGCCGCGTTCGACGAGCATTGTTAGTTGGTGGTTGGACTAACCACCCCGTGTGTGCATTTCGAGATGCGGGTCGCGCTTCAAGCGGTCCACCGGGATGAGCGGTGAACGATCCCGCGCCGCCAGCCTCTCTTCCGCTCCGCGGTCGCTGCGGACTTCCCACGTCGCGCGAATCAGCTGCGCCAGCTGCTCGTCGGTTGCGCCTCCGCGGAGCGGCCGCCGCAGGTCGGTCCCGTGCGCGGCATAGAGACAGAGATACCAGAGCCCGTCTGCCGTCAGCCGGCTGCGGTCGCACGAGTGACAGAACGGCTCCGTCGTGGATGAGATGATGCCGAAGACCGTTCCATCGGGAAGGGCATACCGATCCGCGGGTGCGGACGAGGCTTCGAATATCGGCGTCACCTCGCCGTAGTGGGATTCGAGGCGGGCGATCAGCTCGCTTCGTGGCAGCACGCGTGACATCGACCAGTGCGTGGCGCCGCCCACGTCCATGTATTCGATGAACCGCACTTCCGCCCCGTGACCCTTCGCGAACTCGATCAGCTCCACGATCTCGTCGTCATTGACGCCGCGAATCGCGACGGTGTCCAGCTTGAGTCCGGGAAAGAGTGGAGCGGCCGCGGCGATCCCGTCCAGCACACGATCGAGTTCGTCGAACCGGGTCAGGCTGCGGAATCGATCCGGGCGAAGCGTATCGAGGCTCACGGTCAGGCGATGAAGGCCCGCGTCGCGAAGTGCCTGGGCCTGTGCGGCGAGCAGGACGCCGTTGGTCGTCATCGCCAGATCGCGAATGGCGGACCGCGAGGCGAGCCGGCGAATCAGATCGGGGAGGTCGCGCCGCAGCAGCGGTTCACCGCCGGTGAGGCGCACCTTGTCCACGCCCAACGATGTGAAGACGTCGACGAGCCGCTCGATCTCCTCGAAGTGGAGGATGTCTTCGCGCGGCAGCCAGACGTAGTCCGGCTCCGGCATGCAGTAGCTGCAGCGCAGATTGCACCGGTCCGTGACGGAGACACGGAGATTGCGAAGCGGGCGCTGCTGGGTGTCGAGGAGCACTAAGGAATTCTAAAGCACGCGCAACCGGGTGCGGTCGTGCGGAACATAGGGAAATGCAGCGATCTGGCCCTCGAACGCCTCGCTCCAGCGGCCCGGCACGGAGATCCCGCAGCCGGGGCAGGCGCCGCCGCCTGTCAGGCGGTAGTCCTGAATGACGTACCCGTGTCTGGTAATCAGGCGCTCACCGCAGGCGTGACAGGCCGTGTGCTCGAGATGACCAACGCGTCCGGGGATGTTTCCCGCATACACAAAGTGAAGCCCCGCGTCGCGGCCGATGTCCGCTGCGCGCCGCAGCATCGCCGGCGTGGTGTTGGCCGCATCCAGCATCCGGTAGTCCTGGTGGAACGCGGTCACGTGCCACGGGATGTCCGGCGACACGCTGGCGAGGAATTGCGTCAGGCCGCGCAGTTCCGGTTCGCTGTCGTTGAAGCCCGGAATCAGCAGCGTCACGATCTCGACCCACACGCCGGAGCGATGCAGCCATGAAATCGTGTCGAGGATCGGCTGCAGCCGGCCGCCCAGCTCACGGTAGTGGCGGTCGTCGAAGCTCTTGAGATCGACTTTATACAAATCGATATGCGGCCTGAGGTACTCGAGTACGCGTTCGGTGCCGTTGCCGTTGGACACGAAGCCCGTGACGAGACCATGCTCTCGCGCGAGCGTGAATACCTCGACCGCCCATTCGACGGTGATGAGCGGCTCGTTGTAGGTCGAGACGACGATCCGGGCACCCTGGCGCAACGCATCCTGAACGAGCGACGCCGGCGTTGTGTCGCGCGGTGGAGCCGACGCGTCAGGATCACGCAGCGCCTGCGACGTGACCCAGTTCTGGCAATAACTGCAGTGAAGGTCGCAGCCGAGCATGCCGAAGCTGTAGGCGAGCGCGCCTGGATAGGCGTGAAAGAACGGCTTCTTTTCGACCGGGTCGCACTGAACGCCGGCGACGTATCCCCACGGCACGCGCAGCCGGCCGCCTTCGTTGAACCGGACTTTGCAGACGCCCAGGGCGCCCTCCGGAATCGGGCAGCGGTGTCCGCACGCGTGGCAGCGAATACGACCCTTGCCGGTGGAGCCGGCGTCGATCGTTTCCACCAGTTCCGGCGCCGCGTCACGCGTTCGCGCGCCGAGCACATCCTGCAGCGAGGCCACTGCTTTGATGGTACGCGATGGCCGGAACGGTGCAAGGGGCCCGTTACACTTCGTCGATGCATGTAGTCGTGGTCGGGTCCGGAGTGTTTGGCGCCTGGACAGCGCATCACCTGCTCGCACGCGGGGCCACGGTCACGCTCGTCGACGCCTATGGTCCGGCACACTCGCGGTCGAGCTCGGGCGACGAAACGCGGATCGTTCGGTGCGGCTATGGACCCGACGCGATCTATGCGGAGTTAGCGCGCCGGTCGCTCGACCAGTGGCGCGCCTTGAGCGATCGTGCGGGGCGGCCGGACCCGCTGTGGCACCCGGCCGGCGTTCTGTGGATGGCCGCCGGAAGCGACGCCTACACCGCCGCTACTCGTGAAACGCTCACCCGGCTCGACATGCCGCCGGATGTTCTGAGTCCGCCGGACATGCGCGCACGCTTTCCGTACTTCGACACCTCCGGGATCGAGGTGACCCTGCTGGAACGCGACTGTGGTGTGGTCGCGGCACGGAGAGCCGTGCGAGCGCTTGTGGCTGACCTCGAGCAGCGAGGTGTGCGTCTGCTGTCGGCGCGCGTCGGCGCCCCTGAAGGGGCGCCCGACAAAGGAGATCGTGGCGCGGACCGCGCCGAAGCCTGGCGAAGGCGGGTCAGGTCCGCGTTGCCGCTGCGCGCGCTGCGAACGCAAGGCGGTGCGGAGGTTGCAGGCGACCGCTTTGTGTTCGCGTGCGGTGCGTGGCTGCCAGGCCTCTTTCCGGGCCTGCTGCAGGGGCGTATTCGGCCGACGCGGCAGGTGGTCGTCTACTTCGGCACACCCGCCGGAGATCGCCGGTTTACCGCTGCGCACATGCCGGCATGGATCGATTTCCCGTCGGGAATCTACGGCACTCCCGACGTCGACGGCCGCGGCGTCAAGGTAGGGATCGACGAGCATGGCGGGCCGATCGATCCTGATACCGATGATCGGTTGCCGGATTCAGCGGCGATCGATCGCGCTCGTGCCTGGCTTGCGCGGCGCGTTCCCGCGCTGGCCGGTGCGCCCGTTGTCGAGACGCGGGTCTGTGCCTATGAGAACACCGCGACTGGCGACTTTCTGATCGATCGTCATCCCGGCTACGACAACGTGTGGATCGCCGGCGGAGGGTCGGGCCACGGATTCAAGCACGGTCCGGCGGTTGGAGAACTGACGGCACGTATGGTGCTCGACGGGGAAGCACCGGACCCTCGGTTTGCCCTTCTGGACAAGACAATCGATGAGCGGCGCACCGTCTACTGACCGACATGACGCGTCAGGCCCTGCGGCGGCGATCCCGCGTCCGGTCTGGTTTCTCGGGTGGACCAGCCTCTTTACGGATGCGGCGACGGAAATCATTTACCCGCTGCTGCCAATCTATCTGTCGCGGGTGCTCGGCGCGGGCGCCGCGTCGCTCGGGATCATCGAAGGGGTTGCGGAAGGCATCAACAGCATTCTGAAGGTCGTGTCGGGCTGGTGGTCGGATCGGCGCGGCCGTCGGCGTCCGCTCGTCATTCTTGGCTATAGCCTCTCCGGTGCGGCGCGGCCGCTCATTGCCGTCGCCGGCTCGTGGGTGCACGTTCTCCTCATCAGGGCGCTCGACCGGACCGGCAAGGGGATCCGCGGCGCGCCGCGTGACGCGATGCTGGCGCAGTTTGCCGACGCCTCGTCGCGCGGGCGCATCTTCGGCTTCCATCGCGCGATGGACCACGCCGGCGCCATCATCGGACCGCTGATCGCAACAGCCTTTCTGTTCTTCCTGCCCGGCGAATACCGGCTGCTGTTCACGCTCACCGCGATACCGGGAGCGATAGCGGTCGCCATGCTGTTCCTCGTTCGCGAACCCGAAAGCTCCACGCGTGCCGGCGCGCGTCCCGACGCGCCCGCGGGCGGCAATCCAACCCACGCGCGCGATGGGACTCCGACGCGGCTGCCGAAGCGTTTGTGGCTGGTCCTTGGCGTGATTCTCGTGTTCAGTCTTGGCAACTCCGCCGACGCCTTCCTGCTGCTGCGCCTGACAGATGCGCTCGGCGCCGCGACGTATGTGCCGCTGCTCTGGGGACTCCTCCACGTCGTCAAGGCGTCGCTCTCGACGTGGGGCGGCGGATTGTCCGATCGCATCGGCCGCAAGCGGGTAATTGTGATCGGATGGGCAGTCTACGCGCTCGTGTACGTCGGCTTTGCAACGGCGTCGAGCGCCGTCGGCTTCGTCTCCTGGTTCCTGTTGTACGGCGTGTACTTCGCGCTGGCGGAAGGTGCAGAGAAAGCACTTGTCGCGGACCTCACGCCGGCGGGCAGGCAGGGAACGGCGTTCGGCTACTACAACGCCGCGCTTGGACTCGGAACGCTGGCCGCAAGCGTCGTCTTCGGTTTCGTCTACGAGCGCATCAGCCCTTCGGCCGCATTCACGATGGGCGCGACGCTGGCAGTGGTGGCAACGGTGCTGCTCGCAATGACACCGACGCGGCCGTCTCCGCACGGGGCATGAGATGATGGAGTTCAGATGCCCCGGATTCTCGTTACCAATGATGACGGCGTTCACTCGGACGGCATTCGCGCGCTTGCCGATGCCCTGCGGCCGCTTGGCGAAGTCACGGTCGTTGCGCCGATTCAGGAGGCGAGCGCGATCGGACACGCCCTGACACTGCAGCGCCCCCTCCGGGTCGAGGTGATCGCCCCGAATATCTTCGCGATCGACGGAACCCCGACCGACTGCGTGAACGTCGCCATCACGCACATCCTGAAGGACAAGCCCGATCTGATCGTGTCGGGCATCAACAAGGGCTGGAATCTCGGCGACGATGTGACGTATTCCGGCACGGTGTCGGGAGCGCTGGAAGGTGCGCTGCTCTCGATTCCGAGCATCGCGATATCCGCTGAACGCGTCGGCAACAGCTACGAGTTCGGACCGTCAGCCCGTGCCGCGGCGATTGTCGCGGAAGCGGTACTGGATCGGGGAATGCCGAAGTTCACACTGCTGAACATCAACGTGCCGGCAGGGCGCAACAAGGGATTCCGCGTGACCGTGCAGGCCAGGCGAAATCACGTGACGTCCGTCAGCGAACGGCACGACCCGCGGCAGCGGGCGTATTACTGGATTGAAGAAGGGCAGAATGAATGGGAGCCGCACGATCGGTCGGACTACCAGGCCGTGCGTGACGGTTACATCTCGATTACGCCGCTGCAGCCCGACATGACGGCGCACGACGCGATGCAATACGTCGAGGACCTGCCGTTGGCCGCGCGCGCGATTCCCTGACGCCCCTGTGGCCTGGGGCCTGATTCCTGGGGCCTGCTCTAATGCCCCTCTTCCCGGTGCTTCTTCTCGTACTCGGCCTGGGCGACGTCCTTGTCGCGCTGCACTCGCTTGGCCGCCTGGCGCGCCTTGTTGAAATTGAGCTGACGGGTGTTCTCGGAGCTCATGGAAACGTGCGAGAGCAGGCGCTCGAGATCGGCGCCCTGGCACTTCGGACAGGACGGGGTGTCGCCGGTCCTCAGGAGCTGCTCGAATTGATGGCGGCAGCCCCGGCACTCGTATTCGTAGATCGGCATTGGGTGGATTATACGAACTCCCAAATCCCAAACCCCAAATCCCAAATCCCAAACCCAATTCCGAACTGCGAAGGCCGCGAAGGTAGCGAAGACCGCGAAGACTGCGGTTTGGAGCGTCGGAAGTTGGGAGTTGAGCGTTGTCCGC
>Ga0247825_10003707_pt1 | contig 10056 bp, 11 predicted proteins | sample 13C_Vanillin_Day_FD_194413 | JGI IMG/M metagenome (GOLD analysis project Ga0247825, IMG submission 194413) | Soil microbial communities from agricultural site in Penn Yan, New York, United States - 13C_Vanillin_Day48 | ecosystem: Environmental > Terrestrial > Soil > Agricultural land | place...
CCTGGGGACCCGTCAACGGCGTGATCATCCACCACACGGTTTCCTCCGGAGAGATGTCCTCCGTCAAGCTCTGCTACGACGGCTACAGCGAGCTCCCCGGGCCGCTGTGCCAGTCCGTCATCGGCAAGTCCGGCACCGCCTACATGACCGGCAACGGCCGCTGCAACCACGCGGGCGCAGGCAGCCCCGACGTGTTCGCGGCCGTCAAGGACGAACGCTACGGCGACCGGCCCCCGGCCACCCACCACCACGAGGGCAGCGCGGGCGCCGTCGACGGCAACGCCCACTTCTACGGGGCCGAGTGCGTCAACCTCGGCGACGGCAAGGACCCCTGGCCCGACGCCCAGGTCGACGCGATCGTCCGGTGGGCCACGGCCATCTGCCGGTTCCACGGCTGGACCGAAAAGTCAGTCATCGGCCACAAGGAATGGTCGGACTGGAAGTCGGACCCGAAGGGTCCCGGCGCCATGGCGGACGCCATGCCCATGCTCCGTGCGAAGATCAAAGAGCGCCTCGCGCACGCACCGTCCTGGAACCCCGGCACGGCGCCCGTACCCCCGACGACAGGGACACCCATGACCAAGCCCAACCGCAGCCTGCTCCGCCGCACCGAGGATCTCTCCCTGGTCCCCGGTGTCGCCCAGACTATCTACTGGACGACCGAGTACCCGGACGACGCCAACGGCCACGGCGACGGAGGCAAGACCGTCGGCACCAACATCGTCTACGACGGCATCCTGAACCTGCGCCTCGCGGGCCTCGGCGAGGGCGATTTCGTCGAGGTCTACGCGGCCGAGGAGGACGGCAACGGCCTCCTCATGGGTGAGAGCGAGATCCGCCACGCCATCCGTGGCTGGGACCTCGGCCACCCCGTCCCGCCCGAGTCCGCCCCCGTCCACGGCCACGTCACCAACCGGCTCGTGTTCCGCATCGTGTCCCGCGCATCGACCGTCGTGACGGTCGAGGAAGCGTGGCTCTCCCTGCACTCGTGGCCTCAGAGCTGACCCCACCGGGGTTACGCGTCATGGATGAGCCCACGCTGGCCGAGATGATCCGGGCACTCCAGGCAGACGTCACGCGCATGCGCGCGGAGCAGTCGATGTACGTCACCAAAGAGATCATGGATCTCAAGCTGGCGGCCCTGGCGAAAGACCATCTCGACCTGGAGAACGCGGTCACGGCCGACCGGGCCCGGCTCGCCTCGGTGAACCGGTGGCTCTGGTCGGGCGTGGTCGCACCTGTCATCGTGGGCATCATCCTGTACGTCCTGATAGGGAAGCAGCCGTGAAAACCGTCCGATGGTGGCTCGTGCTCGTGGCACTGTCCGTCGGCGTCGCGTACGCGATCGCGTACGGTTCACGGCTTGCCGACCGGCTGGACACCGCCGAACGTGACCGGGTCGCCCTCGCCCAGCAGGTGCGGTCCCTCGGCGGTGTCCCGGTCGCGGGACCCAAGGGCGACTCGGGCACGAACGGGAGGGACGGGCGTGATGGCAAAGACGGTACGGACGGCGGCCCCGGACCTGTCGGACCTTCCGGCCCTGCGGGCATTGACGGCACAAATGGCAGCCAGGGCCCTGTCGGACCGCAGGGCGTGGCCGGGCCGCCGGGCCCGCAGGGGGAACGAGGAGAGCCCGGAGTTCAGGGCGTGGAGGGTCCGGCAGGCCCGCAGGGGGCTCAGGGGCCCGCTGGTCCGCAAGGCGACAAGGGCGAGCCTGCTGAAGCGTGCCCGGTCGGCTACACGGGCGCGATAGTAGAGATCGAGAAGCAGGACTACTTCCTGTGCCGAAAGGTGACGTAAGGGGCGTACGGGATGAGCGAGCAGATCTGGACACGACGTAACGGCGAGTCGACGGTTGCCTACACTGCGTTCAAGGAGTACCTCCACCAGGGCACCGAACGCAGTCTGGCGTCCGTCGGGATCGTGTTGGGCAAATCAACCGCCCTGATGGAGCGCTGGTCAGCCACGCATGACTGGGTCGCGCGCTCCGTCGCCTACGACGGCTACGTCATGTCCGCCGACACAGACGGCATGGTCCACGCACTGGCCGAGACCAGGGACAAGAACCTCGCCCTCATGGACAAGCTCCGGGGCCTGCTCGACTCCCGGCTCGACGACTTCATCGCCCGGCGCGACGACCCCACCATCCGCTGGACACAAGCCTGCATCGCCATGACCAAGATCGAGGCCAACAGCCTCGCCATGGGCGAGACCAAGAAGTCCTCCGAGAAGATCGCCAACATCGAGGCGCTCGTCGAACGCGCCCTGGAACTCCAGAGCAGGATCCCGGAGGAGGCATGAGCTTCACCCGGGCCGAACTGGAGCGCATGGACCCAGCCTCCCTCTCACGCCTCGAAGAGGTCCTGGAGCAGGTCGTCCAGGATGCGGAGGGGGGCAAGGTCCCGTGGCGCTGCGCCCGGCCCGGCTGCGACGGCAAGCCCCACAAGGGCGCCCCCGGCCGCCACGCACGCGCCTCCCAGCTCGCCCCCGACTGGGAATGGGACGTCTGGATGGCACTCGCCGGACGCGGATTCGGCAAGACGCGCCTGGGCGCCGAATGGGCCATCGAAAAGGCACGCACCCAGGAACGCGGCGCGCTCATCGGCCCCACCGCAGCCGACACCAGGGACATCCTCGTGCAGGGCGAATCAGGCATCCTCTCCTGTGCCCCCGCCACCTTCCGGCCCGTCTACAACCCGTCCAAGCGCCAGCTCACCTACCCCAACGGCGCCATCCAGACCCTGTACTCCGCCGACGAACCCAACCGCCTCCGAGGCCCCCAGCACCACTACGGCTGGTTCGACGAGATGGCCGCATGGCGCTACATCCAAGAGGCATGGGACATGGCGCAGCTCGGCATGCGCCTCGGCGAGCACCCCCAGATCTGCGTCACCACCACGCCCCGGCCGCTCCCCCTCATCAAGCAGCTCGTCAAAGACCCCATGACCGCCCTCACCAAGGGCACCACCTACGACAACCTGCACAACCTCGCGGCCACCTTCCGGCGCGCCGTCGTCTCCAAATACGAAGGGACCACCCTTGGCCGCCAGGAGCTGGACGCGGAAGTCCTGGAGGACCTCCCTGGTGCCCTGGTTGCTCGCCGCCACATTGACGGATCACGAGTGGCAGACGCTCCTGAACTCATCAACATCGTGGTCGGAATGGACCCGGCGGGAACAGGCGCGGGTGACGAGACAGGTCTCGTCGTCGCGGGCCGCGGCATCGACGGCAGAAACTACATCCTCCACGACGGATCGGAGCGCCTGAGTCCCGAGCGCGCATCCGCCCGCGCGTGGGCGCTGCACGAGACGTGGGGCGCCTCCCTGGTCGTCGTGGAGGACAACGGCGGCAAGGACTGGATCGAGTCCGTGCTGCGCATGGCGTGGAAGAACCGCAACCCCGACGGCGGCCCCCCGCCGCTTCGCCGCGTCAACGCCTCCCAGGGCAAGCGGCTGCGCGCACAGCCCGTCGCCATGCGGTACGAGCAGGGCCGCGTCTGCCACGTCGGCTCGTTCCCGGATCTGGAGGACCAGCTCACCACCTGGATCCCCGAGGAAGACCCGACCATGAGCCCCGACCGGATCGACGCCATGGTGCACGCCGTCGCCCACCTCATGAAGAAGCACGACCGGTCCGAATCCGTGCTCGTCAGCCCCCACGCGCGCCGCGGGCCCGGGACCGGCGAGCACCCGGCGATTGCCGCACGGCGACGCGCCCAGCAACGGCGGGCATCATAGGAGCAACATGGACGCGATCACGCTGCTCATCGCAGCACTGGCAACCGCCCGCATCACCAGACTCGTCACCACGGACCGCATCACGCAGGCACCCCGGCAGTGGGCGCTGCGCAGGCTCAGCAGCGAAGGCCTGCTCGCCTACCTGATCGTGTGCGACTGGTGCGCGTCGGTGTACGCCGGCGCGGCCGTCACGGCCGTGGCCGTATGGGGCGGCACACCGGGGCTGTGGGTGCTCACCGCACTTGCGCTCAGCTACGCGGCCGGGTGGCTGGCCGCACGGGAGGACGGGGAGTGATGGGTATCCGGGAAGCATTCCAGATAGGCACCGGGAAGAGGCAGCCCGCGAAGTCGGTCGTGGCGGCAGCCATGCCCATGAACGGGCCCGGGGTCGAACGCGTCAACCGCTCCCGCCAGCACGTCACGACGGAGATGTGGCAGAAGGAGGCCTGGTACTTCTTCGACGCCATCGGCGAACTGCGCGGACCCCTCGTGTGGATCGCCAACGCCGTCTCGCAGGCGGACCTGCACGCCACGGACCTGGACCCGGACACCGGAAAGCCGACGGGCCCGTCCACGGACGCGCAGGAGCAGGCCGTGGCCGCACAGGCCCTCGGGGGCGTGTCGCAGCGCTCGGGCCTGCTCAGGCTCGTCGCCCTGTGCTGGCAGGTCGTCGGCGAGGCATGGCTCGTCGTCCGCCCGCAGGGCATGCGCGGCGGCGTGCAGCTCCCGGACAAGTGGCTCGTGCTGTCCGGCAACAAGGTGCAGGCCAAGGGCGAGTCCTGGGTCTACACCGACCCGTTCAGCGGCCAGGTCATCACCCTCACCACCCAGGACCGTCTCATCCGCGTGTGGTGCCCCCACCCTGACGACCAGGCCAAAGCAGACTCGGCCGTGCGCCCGGGCCTGCCCATCTGCCGTGAGATCGAGAAGGCGTCCCAGAACATCGCCGCCCGCCTCGACTCCCGCATCGCCATGAACGGCGTGATGGCGCTTGCTGAGGAGCTGGACTTCCCCAAGGGCGATTTCGACACGTCCGCCGAGGCCTTCTCGGACTCGCTGATCGTCGCGGCCGAGGCAGGGCTCCAGAACCCCGGGCAGGCGAGCAGCCAGGTCCCCCTCGCGTTCACCGCGCCCGCCGAGCACATCGCGAGCGGCGGCGCGTTCGCCCACTACGACCTCGGCACCCAGTTCGACGCCTCCGTGGTGGACCTGCGCGAAGCAGGCCTGCGCCGTCTGGCGTCCACGCTCGACATGCCCAAGGACGTCGCCGAGGGCACGCAGGGCGAGGCCAACCACTGGTCCGCGTGGCAGGTGGAGGAGTCCACCTACAAAATCTTCATCGAGCCCCTGCTCAAGGCCATCGGCGACGCGGTCACCGAGTACTGGTACCGTCCCGCCCTCGTCGCCATGGGCCGCTCGCCCGAGGACGCGGAGCAGTCCGAGATCGGCTGGGACACCACAGCCATCGTGGCGCGCCCTGACGACCGCGAGACGCTCGAATCCCTCTATGACAAGATCCTCATCTCCGACGAGTACATGCTCACGGAGAACGGGGTCACCACGGACGCCATGCCCTCGCCCGAGGAGCGCACCCGGCGCCTGCTTGAGAAGATCGTCGTGGGCGCGCCCACCCTGCTCGCCGACCCTGCCGTGGCCGAGGCACTCGGACTCGACATCGAAGTCCAGCCCGCAGCCGCAGGCGTCGACGCCACGGTGAGCAGCAGCGGGGAACTCGAAGCCCCAGAGCCCGAGCCTGCCCCGGTCCCGAACGCGCTGCCCGGCACGCAGGGCGAAGAGCCGGTGCCCGAGGGACTCGTGGCTGCTGCCGAGCTGATCGTCTACGACGCGCTCTCGCGGGCGGGCGGGCGGCTGCTCACCAACCAGAACAGGGGTCAGTTCAAGACCACGCCGCGCCATGAGCTGCACACGGTGATCCCCTACGGGGAGGCTGCGCACGAGATCCTGGAGGGCTCGTTCCAGTTCACGGACCCGGTGGCCGAGGCGTTCGGGTACTGGCCGCGCACCCTGCGCGAGGAGCTTCGCGACTACTGCGTCCGGCTCCTGATGAACGAGCGGCCCCACGACCGTGAGGAGCTGCGTGCCGTCCTGGCCGCGCTCCCCAAGGAGTACAAGCGGTGACCACACCCCCTGGCGAGGACCCGGACCTGCCCCAGCGGCTGCGCGCCCAGTCGTTCATCCGCGAGGGTGAGGAGCGCATCGGCAGCACGTGGTACCGCAGCGCCACACGCTTCCTCGACCGGGTGCGTCCGGCCGTCCTGCGCGAGGGCCGCATCGACCCCGGGCGCGTCTCCGATTCGCAGGGCTTCTGGACGTCGCAGGTCGACAACGAGATCGTGCCCGAGGTCGGCAACGTCCTGACGGACGCGTGGCGTCGTGTCACGGCGGCCGGTACGCCGCGTACGGACCCGTTCGTCAGCACGTACCTGAACCAGGCCGGGAACCGCATGAAGAACGTGCCCGACGAGGTCTACGCCCTGATCGTGGCAGAGGTGGAACGGGGCATCACCGAGGGCCGGAGCCTGGACCGGGTGCGCGACGACATCCAGGTCATCCTCACCGCGTCGGGCACGGACAGGTGGCGGAACCGGGCCATGACGGTGGCCAGGACCGAGACGATCGGCGCGGTGAACGCCGGGGTGTTCCGGGCGGCCGAGATGGAGGCCGAGCAGCGCGGGGATCCGGCCCCGTTCAAGGTGTGGATCTCCACGGCGGATGCGAGGACTCGGCCGACGCACCGGGCGGCCGACCAGCAGCGCACTCTGCTGCGCTCCCCGTTCCAGGTGGGCGGGGCGCAGCTCCTGTTCCCGGGCGATCCGCGCGCGCCGGGCAACGAGGTGATCAACTGCCGGTGCACGATGCTGCCCCACGTACTGGGTGAGACGATCGACTGGACCGACCGTCAGAACGCGAGAGGAAGTCAGTGATGGACCTTGCGACGTACCACCTGATCCACGGGTGGCCCCCGATCCCGACCGACCCTGAAGAGATCCTGACGATGGTCACGCAGAACGAACTCCAGCTGGATCAGGACCTGCTCCTGTACCTCTGGGCGCGGACGGAGATGACCCCGTGAGCCGTACCTGGAGCGCGGTCCTCGCGCGGCTGGGCGTGCCCACGGGCGACGGGCGCATCATCGCGCCGGTGGGCGGGTCGTCCCGGGACCTGCCTCTGCCTCTGATGTGGCAGGAGCTGTCCGATGACGGGCACGGGGGCTCGCGCGTGGTCGCGCGTATCGAGTCCCTGCACATCGGTGACGGCATGGTCACGGCGACGGGAACCATGCTCGACTCTGCGCCGTACGCGGTCATCGAACAGCTTGAGGCGGGGCTTCTGGGGCCGTCCGTGGACCTGGACGACATCGAGTACCAGATGGACGACCAGGAGCGTCTCGTCATCACCAAGTGGCGGATCGCGGGCGCGACCCTGGTGGCCATCCCCGCGTTCGCCGACGTCTCGGTGACGCTGGACCCGATGCCGGTGGAGCCGATGGCCGACGTGGCCGAACCTGCTCCGGACTGGCTCTACGCATCGGCTGCGCCGCAGCTGCCTCCATCGGACTGGTTCCGGCAACCGGACCTGGACCGGCTGACCCCGGTCACGGTGTCGGACTCGGGCCGGGTGTTCGGTCACATCGCCGGATGGGAGACGTGCCACGTGGGCCTCCCGGGCTGCGTGACGGCGCCCGCGTCCCAGAGCGGCTACGCCTACTTCCACGTGGCGGAGCAGGCCACCCAGGACGGCTACGTGCTGCCCGTGGGGACGCTGGTGGCCGGTCCCCGGCATGCGGACCCGCAGCTGGCGTTCCAGGCCGCAACGCAGCACTACGACGATCCCGGGGCTGCTGTGGCGCGCGTGGTGGCCGGGGAGGATGAGTACGGCATCTGGGTGGCGGGCTGGATCCTGCCGGACGCGACGGAGGCTGTGAAGCAGGTGTTCCGTACGTCCCCGGTGTCGGGTGACTGGCGCCGGGTGGGCGGATCGCTGGAGCTGATCGCGGTGTGCTCGGTGAATACCCCTGGCTTCCCGGTCCCGCGCGCGCGGGTGGCGTTCGGTGCCAACGCGTTCGCCCTCGGTGGTCACGAGAAGGGTGTGCAGCGCACGCTGATCGCGTCCTCGGGGATCGTGCCCGTGGAGGGTGAATACGTGCCGTATGTGGCTCCGCCACGCGGCGAAGTTGCCCGGGCTCGGTGGGCCTGGGCGCAGAACGAAGGGACGAATCATGGCGTGCGGTAGCTGCGGGTCACGGGCCCGGCAGGCGAACTGGGAGTGGGAAGCCACCTTCCGTGACGGGTCCAAAGGGCGCTTCGCGACCAAGGGTGAGGCCCGTATGGCGGTCGCTATGAGTGACGCGCAGGGGAGCACCGCCCCGATGGTGCGCGCGGTGGCCAAGCAGAAATAGCTGCTCAGACGGCATCTAGACGGGTTAGACAGCTATTTCTATTAACGGCTAGAGAGACAACCCCACGTGAGGCGTTAATAGATTTAGCTGTCTAACCCGTCTAACTACGCTACGTGCAGCTTTACTCGCTCTGGGCGACCAGCAAATAGTGACTCAACGTCACCGGCCCCCTCCTGGGGAATCTCCCACCAGCGATCCGATCGGCGGTGCCTCGGGCCGGTATAGCGCCGGGCGCCGGGGAGGCACCCCACGACGTCGTCCAGATCCCACCAGTCGGACCCCGGGGGTACCTGGACGTACGCATGGTCGGGGCTCATCCAGGGCAGCAGGGCCCGGCGCTCTACGGGCGTCGGCGAGTCCAGTCCCATTGCCAGGAGCAGTCGCAGTGCCTCGGAGTCACCGACGCCACTGGACTGCGCCCATTCGGTGAGTCGGGTCCAGAGCGGTTCGGGGATGCGGACGGTGCGGACCTGAGTCGGCCCGTTGTCGAGTGACTTCATGGTGATCAGCATACGGTCACTAGCATACGATGTCCAACGTGTCAACCCCTGACGCTTGACCGGTGGCGTACATTGGTCGTACCGCTGGTGGATGAGCTGAGAGCCTCGCGAGTGGTGGAAAACGTGTCCATTCCGTTTCTGCCCACGAGAGGAAATCGCCATGGCAGACGACACCACCCCCGAGGTCTCGCAGGCCTTCGACCCCACGACCCTGGACGACGCGGCCCTCGCGGCCGAGTTCGCCCGAGCCGGGGAGCGCGGCCGCGAGCTGTCCGCCAAGGCCGAGTTCGCAGCAGGCGAGGCTGAGGAGCTGACCGAGTGCGCGAACCGCGTCACGGCCATCCAGGCCGAGCAGGCGGCCCGCGTGGAGCGCGCCCAGGCCGTCCAGGCCAAGCGCGACGTGTTCGCCAGCCTCGGTGACCTCCCCCAGATCCCCCAGCCGGTCCTTCCCGAGCCCCAGGCGGCCCCTGTGGCGCCCGTGGAGGCTGCCCCGGTCTCCCAGGCCGTCGCGGTCCCGAGCGTGGCTCAGATGGCCGCACAGCCGCCCGTCCCGGTCGCGGGCAACGTGAGCGACGGATCCGTCACCCGCATCAGCGCCCACGTCGGCGCCAACGCGGGCGGCTTCATCGGCAAGGGAGTCGGCGAGGAGTTCACCTCCGACACCGAGGTCTCCAAGGCGCTCATCGAGAACGCACGCAGCTTCGGCCACCGTGGGGGCTCCGGACGGCAGGCGATCGCGCAGTACAAGCGCGACCGTGGCGCCCAGTTCACCATCGACACCGACAACCCCGAGGAGTCGATGGCCATCCTGCGCCGCGCGCGGGACGAGAAGCGCCTGCACGGCGGCTCCCTGGCCAAGGCGTGGCAGCACTCCATCGACACCGGAGCGTCGTCCCTGACGGCTGCTGCGGGCTGGTGTGCGCCCTCGCAGAACGACTACAGCCTCTGCACGAACTGGGTGGCGGGTGTCGGTCTTCTCGACCTGCCCACAGTCACCGTGACGCGAGGCGGCATCAACTACACCGATGAGCCGGACTTCCCGACGATCTACGCGAACGCCGTGGCGGCCGGTGGCGGATCGAACTTCCTCACCGAAGCCCAGGTCATCGCCGACACCGTCAAGACCTGCTCCGAGATCCCCTGCCCCACCTTCGAGAACCGGCGCCTCGACGTCATGGCGCTGTGCATCCGGGTGAGCTTCCTTCAGGCGGCCGGTTACCCCGAGGTCGTCTCGGCTTGGCGCCAGGGCCTGCTCGCCGCGCACGAGCAGGAGATGAACCGCCTGATCATCGCGGACATCCTCACCCGCGCGGGCGCGGCGACCACGCTCGCGGCCGTGGACGCGGACGGCACCGACTCCTTCACGTCCGCCCTGCTCTCCGGTGTGGAGCAGGCCCGT
>Ga0247825_10003708_pt1 | contig 10053 bp, 12 predicted proteins | sample 13C_Vanillin_Day_FD_194413 | JGI IMG/M metagenome (GOLD analysis project Ga0247825, IMG submission 194413) | Soil microbial communities from agricultural site in Penn Yan, New York, United States - 13C_Vanillin_Day48 | ecosystem: Environmental > Terrestrial > Soil > Agricultural land | place...
CCTGGACCTCGCCCTCGGCAGCCGGCTCGGTCGAGGCATCGCACCAGCGCGTTCTGGAGCGATCCTGCGCGATTTCCGCGGTCGGCCTGGTGTCCGCGTTCGTCCAGCGGGAACTGCTGCGCAGCGCGACTCTAAGCGCGTCGGCCGAGATTGCCTCGATCGGCGATGTGGACGCGATACTGGAGCGTTCCGCATCGTTCGAAGCCGTCGCGCTGATCGCGTCCAGGGGCCAGCTTGCCGCCGACCGCTGGAACGATCACGTTGATGCCCAGTGGCCCGACGACCTGGGCTCGGCCTGGACCGTCGAGGTCGACGACGAGTGGCTCGAGGCCGTCGGCTCTGGAAACAGTTGGTCCAACGACTCAGACAGCGAGTGGTGATCCATGCCCGATCCGTTTATCAGCCGTGAAGATCTCTCCGACTATCTCGGGCGCGACGTGACGGCCGACGACGGCGCGCTGATCGCCGTGGACTCGGCCTGCGAGATCGTCCGCACGATCACCGAGCAGGACTTCAACCCGGCGACTGAGACGGTCAATCTGGACGGCTCGGGGACCGACACCATCCTGCTGCCCCAGCGCCCGGTTCGGGGTGCCGGGACCGTGGTCGTCAACGGCGGGACGCTGGAGTCCGACGACTACGGCTTCACCGAGAGCGGCCAGCTGATCCGGACGGACGGCACCGCGGTCTGGTCCACCTGGGCGCGGTACAGCCAATCGGCCGCCTACTGGCCCCGGGGTCGGCAGAACGTCAGCGTCACCTACGAGCACGGCTACCTGGCCGGGACCGCGACCGACGTGCCGTCCGACGTGCGCAAGGTCGCGCTGAACCTGGCCTACCGCGGGATCACCCAGGGCAACCTGAGTGCGGAGTCGCTCGGTCAGGTGTCGAAGACCTACGCGGTCGGTCCCGACGACCTGACGGAGACCGAGAAGCTCGTTCTGACCAAGCACCGGCGATGACCTACATCTCGACCCGCGGAGCGATCACCGAGGCTCTGACCGAGACGGCCAACATCCTGGCGGGGTCCGTCATCGACAACCTGGGCGGGGGCGGGACCGTCGTCATGGGTACGTCCGAGGACATCCGCTGCAGGATCGACTCGATGGGCGGGGACGAGGGCGAGATCGCCGAACGGCTGTCCGACCGCTCGACCCACCTGGTCACCCTGCCGCCCGGAACGGAGATCGTCGTCGCGGACGACCTCTCGATCGACGGGCGCGGCATCTACGAGGTGACCGCGGTCAGGGAGTACACGGGCGAGCACGCGCGCTTCATCGAGGTCGTCGCCCAGTAACACGTCTGGAAGCCGGATGGACGATGGAAGTGCGGTGATAAGCGGGTCCGGCCGCGCCGAGAAGGGGCAAGCTCGGTCTGAATCAACGTGGGGGGGAGGTCGTGTTCGTCTCGTGGTCGCGCTTCCCTCCCGCGACTTGAAAGCCACGAGCGAAAAACCACGAGAAAGGATCCGATGCGAATCCTCTGGCACAGCAACGCCCCCTGGGTGCCGACCGGCTACGGCAACCAGGTCGGCCTCTTTGCCCACGGCCTGGCCGAGCGGCACGAGCTGGCGGTGTCGGCCTTCTACGGCCTGGAGGGAGCGCGGCTCAACTGGAACGGCATCCAGGTCTTCCCCGGCCTCGGCGGCGAGTACGGGAACGTGTGCCTCGAGAAGCACGCGGAGAGCTGGTTTCGGGGCGACGTCAGGGGCGGCCTGGTCCTGACCCTGATCGACGTGTGGGTGCTCAACCCGCAGATGGCGCAGACCATGAACTTCTCCTGCTGGGTGCCGGTGGACCACGAGCCGGTCCCGCCCGACGTTCGCAACTTCTTCACCCTGTCCGGGGCCATCCCGATCTGCATGACCGAGTACGGTCGGTCGGAGCTGGAGCAGTTCGACCCGCTGTACGTCCCCCACGGCGTCGACCTCGACACGTTCACGCCGCGCAACGACAGGGACCAGGTGCGCGAGCGCGTGGGGCTGAACAAAGACGATTTCGTGGTGGGGATCGTGGCCGCGAACAAGGGGCGGCCCTCACGCAAGTCCTTCCAGCAGTCGCTGGAGGCGTTCGGCATCTTCCGCCAGGCGCACGAGAATGCGGTCCTGTACCTGCACACGGTCATGTCCTCGCAGCACACCGACGGGGTCGAGCTGACGGCCCTGATCGAGGCGCTCGGGATCGGCGACTCGGTGCGGATCGCGGACCAGTACCGGATGATCCTCAACCCGCAGCCGCCCGAGGCGATGAGCCAGGTCTACTCGACCTTCGACGTGCTGCTCAACCCGTCGACCGGCGAGGGGTTTGGAGTCCCGATCGTCGAGGCGCAGGCCTGCGGGGTCCCGGTGATCACCACCGACCACTCGGCCATGAAGGAGGTCACCGGGGCGGGCTGGAAGGTGGGCGGCACCCCGTACTGGACGGGCCAGCGCTCGTACCAGAAGACGCCGTTCGTCCCCGACATCGTCGACGCTCTCGAGGAGTGCTACTCCCTGCCGACGATGAAGCGCAAGGCGCTCTCGACCAGCGCGCGGCAGTTCGCCGGTCGCTACGGGCGCGACACGGTCCTGCGCAACCACTTCCTCCCGGCACTGGCCGAGATCGAGGAGCGGATCGGCGAGCAGCCGACAATCAAGATGGCGGCATGAAGCAATGAGGCTTGAGGTCGGCTTGGAGAGCTTCGAGGTCGAAGACGACCCGATCTTCGAGCAGCTGGTTCCCGAGATCCTCGGCGCGTACGAGTTCGACTCGATCCCGTTCAAGGCGGGCGACGTCGCCCTCGACATCGGCGCCCACCAGGGGATCGTCTCGATGTACCTCGCGCGGCACTACGACGTGATCGTCCACGCCTACGAGCCGGTGCCCGAGAACTTCGCCAAGCTGAAGCGGAACCTCACCCGGAACAAGATCGCGACGGTCTTCCCGCACAAGCTCGCGGTCAGTGCCGACGCTCGCTACCTGGAGATGGTTCGCGGCGGGCACTCGGCCGAGGCATCGGCGTGGTTCACCCCGAACAGCCAGGAGCGCTTCCGCGCTCGCTCGACCACGCTGCGGCAGATCTTCGAACACAACGACCTCGACCGGGTGAAGCTGCTCAAGCTCGACTGCGAGGGAGCCGAACACGAGATTCTCGCCAACATCGGCGAGCTCATCGACCGGATCGACTACGTCCGCGGCGAGATCCACATGATCGCCCCGCTCCGCGCCCGCGGCTACACCGTCGAGGGGACCAGTTCGATCATCCCCGCCGAGCGGGCCGAGTGGCAGGTGGTCGAGGGCGCATGAAGCTGACCTGTCGCTTGCTCGGTCACAAGTGGATCATGATCGGTCTGAGCCCTTCTCATCGCTGCGAACGTTGCGAGATCATACGCTGGGGCTTCGGCCTAGCGCGGGATGGCGCCTATACCTACGGACCTCCCGACAGGCGCGTGAAGTGATGACCATCGACGCGATCATCCCGACGATCCCGGGCCGCGAGGACTCGCTGGAGCGGCTGATCCACTCGCTTCGCCTCCGCACCTACTCGGAACTGAACCCGATCGTGATCGACGATTCGGAGTCCTGCGGCTGGGGCTGGGCCAAGGGCCTGGAACGGGTCGAGGGCGACTACGTCCTGTACGCCTGCGACGATCAGCAGTTTGTCGGCGACGGGTGGGACCAGGCGGCGCGGGTTGCGGCCGACCAGGACTTGATCGCCTGCCCGCGGGTCTGGCTGCCGGACGGCCGGGTCGAATCGCAGGGCGGCGACATGAAGGCGTTCGCGCACATCATCGGCCGCCCGCAGAAGGACTGGACCCCGGTCGACTACACGACGGTCCCGTTTCTCTCCGCATCGGCGGCCAGGGCGATCGGGATGCTGGCCGACTGCCACTACGCGACCGACGTCTGGGTGTCCTACCGCGGTCGCCAGCTCGGGTACGAGACGGCCCTGCGTCACGGCTTCGACGTGGTCCACCACCGCGAGATGCACGGCCGCGGCGCCGGCATGAGCCAATCCGACCGCGACGGCATGGACGTCGCCACCATGGAAAGGGAGCTAGCGAAGTGCGAATCCTCGTTACAGGAAGCCTAGGGACGCTCGGACGACCGCTGGTCCGCGAGCTGCGAGAGCGCGACCACGAGGTCTACGGCGTCGACCTCCGCCACGACGGCGACCCGTACCACTGGCGCGCCGACGTGGCCGAGTACCAGCAGCTCTGGGAGGCGTTCGCGCGCGTCGCACCCGACGTCGTGTACCACCTGGCGGCCGAGTTCGGACGGCTCAACGGCGAGAAGTACACGCCCCAGCTGTGGCGCACGGCCATGGTCGGCACCCGCAACGTCCTCGACCTCTGCCGCGACCACGAGGCGCAGCTCCTGTTCGCATCGTCGTCCGAGGTCTACGGCGACCTGGACAAAGACTGGCTCAGGGAGTCCGACACCAGTCGCCAGATCCTCCACCCGAACGAGTACGCCCTGTCGAAGTGGGCGAATGAGCGCCAGATCATGGCCTACCAGCAGCGTCACGGGACCGACGCGATCCGGCTCCGGTTCTTCAATGCCTATGGGCCCGGCGAGGAGTACCACGCCTACCGCTCGGTCGTCGCGCTGTTCTGCCACAGGGCGCTGATCGGCGACACGCTGCCTGTCTTCAAGGGTTACCGACGGACGTTCATGCACGTTGACGACTTCATCCCGACCCTGGCGAACGTCTGCACCGCGACGCTCTCGCACGACTGCTACAACATCGGTGGCCTCGACTTCCGCTCGGTCGAGGAGCTGGCGACGATCGTCGGCGACCACGTCGACGGCGTCGAGGTGGAGCTGATCCCCGAGGACGCGCACAACGTCCGCTCGAAGCGGCCGGACATCTCGCGCGCGATCGTCGATCTGAAGCACTCGCCAAGGATCCCGCTCGAGGAGGGCGTGCCGCACACGCTCGACTGGATGCGGGAGGCGCTGACGGCGCGGGTCTAGGGCGAGATGCCGAAGTACGAGGCGATCTATCCCGACTCGCCGCACCCGCTGATCGCGACGACGGCGGACCTGGCGCGCAGGGAGGCGCGGAACGCGGTCCAGATTCGCGAGGTCGCGGTGCCCCCCGAGACGGTCCTGTGGGTGGGCGCGTCGAAGATCAGCGACGAGGAGCAGAAGCCCTACCTCGACGCGGGCTTCACGGGGATGGCGTACTCGGTCGGGTTCCTGCCGGGGCTCCCCGGCCACGGCGCGGCCAACATCGCCGAGCGCAAGGCGCTGTACGAGTCGGGCCACGACCTCTCGCAGTCGCACCTGACCGTCTACCTCGACACGGCCGAGGCGGGGCCGCCGCTCGGCGACTGGTTCGACGACGCCCGCTACAGGGACAAGGTGATCCCGGCGTTCAAGCAGATTGCGGCCGAGGCCCGCGCGAACGGGTTCAAGGGGCTCGGGTTCGACAACGAGCTGTACTTCCAGGGCGACCAGCTGAAGACCGGCTGGCGCTGGAACTACAAGACCGGGCAGAGCGAGACTGCGGTCCGGGCGAAGGTGAAGCAGCGCGCCACCGAGATCGCTCGGGCGGTCGGCGATCTGCCGGTCATCATCTACCACCACACCTGGCCGGGGTCGCTGTCGGCGCGGCGGCAGAAGAACCCCGCCGCCGACGCGAGGACGTTCGTCTGGGGCGACTTCTTCGACGGGCTGGCCGCGGGCGGGCTGCAGTTCAGGCTGATCGACTCGCACGTCTACAAGGACTACGCCTGTCCAGACGATCCCGCGGGGAAGCTGCGTGAGGTCAACAACTGGAACGACGCGATGGCGAACCAGAAGGAGACGATCTGGCCCGCCCACCGCGATCGCTGGCGGCCGTTCCTGTGGCTGACCGCCGGTCGCCCCGGGGTCGAGTGGGAGCGGCAGCGACCCGACGAGTACCTGGCCGCCCAGATCTCGGCCGCGCGGGCGGCGGGGAGGGACGTGTACGTCTACGCCTACAACCTGGTCGGGGGCGCGGCCCAATACGCGGCGATGCCGCTCTGAGAGCCCAGCGAGATTATCCCCCCGGCACCATCAGGACCAGAACCAGATAAGCGGTGACCAACGCGATCACCAATACCGCGAGCTTCTCGTTCTTGGTCATCAGAAGCTGAAGTCGTGATGGTGATCGCGGACGCCGAGCGTGAGGCGCTGGCCGCTCTTCATCGACTCGCCCTTGCGGATCCACGCGCCGTTCCGACGGAGCGTGTAGTTCGAGATCGCGGCTTCGGGATTGGGTTGATACTCGTAGGTCTGCGCGTCGCTCATCCCGTTGTCGTCGACCCGGGTGGCGAGATCTTCCTGAACGGCGATCTGCCTGCCGCTCGTCGATACGCCGATGACGGTTGCGGCGCGACGGTCGGTCCACATCAGGATCGTCGCGCCCATCCCGACCTCCGGGATCGGTTGATCGGACTGGCCATAGATGCTGTTGATGAGGCTTCCGGTCTCCATGTCTTCCTCCTGGTAATTGGTTTCACCCGTATTTGATAACGCGATTATACATCCCTTCGGGACGTGTAGGGAAAGGAGCTGGGCATGTCGGTGGCGGTCAGGCGCGCCCTGTATGGCAAGATGGCGGGCGACGGGACCCTGATCAGCATGCTGGGCACCCCGCCCACGGGCTACAACCAGTCGATCTTCCACGACGTCGCCCCGTCCGGGTCCCGCTATCCCTACGTGGTCTTCAAGCAGCAGACCGGGACGCCGACCTACGCGCTGGGCGCGCGGGCCTTCGACAACGATCTGTGGCTGATCAAGGGGGTCGACGGCAACCAGGACTCCGATCCGGTCGACGCCATCGCCTCGCGCCTGGACGCGCTGCTCACGGACGGGACGATCTCAATCTCGGGTCGGACCCAGCTGTACCTTCGGCGCGAGAGCGACGTCCCCTTCTCGGAAGTCGTAAACGGAGTCCTGATCCGCCACCACGGGTCCCTGTTTCGCCTGATCTATCAGTAGGGGCGCCCTCGGCCTCCAGCATCCACGCCGGCAGCTCTAGCGCCCCGCGATCGAATAGCTGCATGCGCGAACAGATACCAAACTTGTCGGACGGAACCAACGCGCCCGGACCACGACGGGTCAGCGCAAACAACCCCCGCGCATCCCTCTGGGAGGCGGGACAGGAAAGGAGCCACTCGTGGCCAAGAATGTCCTAGGTCCGCGCTCGACCTTCACGGTCAACGGAACGGACCTGTCGCAGTACGTCACCAATGTCGACCTCAACGACGAGGCGGAAGAGGTCGAGGTGACCGGGTTCAGCCAGACGTATCGCGAGTACATCCCGGGCCTGAAGGACTCGTCCATCGCGGTGACGATCCTCCAGGACACCTCGGGCACGCTCTCGCCGGACCACGTGATCGGCAACGGCATGTACTACGCGAACGCGGCCGGCACGGTCAAGTTCAACCCCGACACGTCGGGCACCGTGGTGTACACGCAGATCTCGAAGGTGTACGCCTGGCCGCCCGCCTCCGGTGGGGTCGGCGACGCGAACTCGATCGACGTGACCTTCCGCAACTTCGGCACCGCCGGACTAACGCGGGGCACGGCGTAAGAGCGGAGGCCCGGATCCCCGGGTCACTCCACAACCACGAGGCGGTCACCCGCAAGGGGCCGCAATGAGAGGAGGCCATCCCCATGGGAAGGTCCACAGTCGATGCCTGGCTTGAGGGGCCGGGCGATCTCCGCGAGGCCGTAGTCGAGGACGTGCCGGTCGAGGGCCAGTCGGTCCTCGTCCAGGCGCTCGCCGCCGGCTACGTGAACGAGGCGCGATCCGAGGCGACCGAGCTGAAGCAGGTCGGGCGCGATCAGATCGTCACCGTGAACGCCGCGCGGATGGAAGTCCTCCAGTTCGCCCACGGCGTGATCGACCCGAAGTTCACGGTCGCGCAGGCCGAGACGATCAGCCAGAAGTACGGGCCGGCGTTCCGCAAGGTGGTCGACAAGATCGACGAGCTGTCCGACGTGGACAAGGAGGCGATCACCGAGGCCGAGGCGCGATTTCCGAGCGGCGGAGCGAGCCCGAATGGGTCAGGCGTGGACGTGGCAGGTGCCGAACCAGATCCCGGATCCGATCTACATGCACGAGCTGGCGCTCGAGCTGGGGAAGACGATCCAGGAGATGACCACGGGTGAACCCGGCATGTCCGCCCACGAGCTCATCGTTGAGTGGCCGGCGTTCAATCGCTACCGGCAACGGGTTCGCGCGCGAAAACAAGAAGCAGAGGAGCACCGCAGGCGTCGCGTTTGACGCCTGCGGTTTTTCGTTGTGAAGCGAAACAGGCTCCCCGAGATCATCGCGACGCTCGACGACGAGCTGGACGACATGGCCAACGACCTGGTCAAGGCGGTGGCGGACGAGGCGCGACTTCGGGTGCCGTTCGAGACGGGTGCGCTGCAACGCGCGATCCACGTTGAGCGCAACGGCGAGGGGTCGTACAGTGTCATCGCCGGGGACGATGATGCGTGGTACGGCCACATCGTCGAGTTCGGCTCGGTTCAGAGCGGCCCCGGCCAGCCGTTCCTCCTGCCCGCCCTTGAGCACCAGCGCCTGCGGGTTGGGGAGCTGGCGCGTCGCGCGCTGAAGGACCTCTAGATGGCGACCCAGGCGGCACTGCTCCAGATCCAGGTGGACGTGATCCGCGGCGGCAAGGCGCGGCGCGAGCTTCAGGCGATCGACAAGGATTTCAAGGGCGTCGATGCGACGTCGCGCAGGGCGGCAGGCGGGATCGACAAGTTCAGCTCCAGCGCGGGGCAGGTGAAGCGCCCCGTCGACGACGTCAACAGCAGGCTGCTGAACCTGAACCAGTCCTTCCTCGGCCTCAGCAACGCGATGAAGCTGGTCAAGTGGCCGGTGATCCTCTCGGCGGTAGGGCCGGCTGCTAAGGGGGTTTCCGCGCTGGCCGCCGGAACCACCTCGCTGGTCGGTGCACTGATCCCAGCCGCCGGCGCGGCGACCGGAGCAGCCGCCGCCTACGGAGCGATGGGGCAGGCGGCGGGCGTGATCGCGCTCTCGGGCGTCAAGGATCTGACCGGCGCCGTGGGCGGGCTGAACGAGAAGCTCGACAAGTCCAGCGAGGCGTATAAGGCGCTCTCACCGCAGGCGCAGAAGTTCGCCCAGGAGCTGGAGCTGGCGAAGGAGCCGCTTCGCGACCTGCAGCGCGGCTTCCAAACGCGGCTGTTCAAGGGCATGGACGTGGGGCTGGAGGGAGCGATGCAGGCGCTCGACGCCCTGCGGCCGGCGCTCAACGAGACGGCGTCGATCCTCGGCAAGGCCGCGGAGCGCGCGGGCAAGTTCGTCTCGCGCGACGCGTTCGGGGCGGACCTCACCAAGATTGCCGGGGGCAACAACAAGGTGCTGCGCCGGATGACCATGGTGGCGTTCAACCTGGCCGACGCCTTCCGCCACGTGATGGTCGAGGCCCAGCCGCTGATCGACTGGATGAGCGAGGCGATCGTCAACTTCAGCCGCTACATCAAGCAGTCGGCGAAGGCGGGACGGGAGACCGGCGACCTGGCCGAGTTCTTCGAGGAGACCAAGACGATCCTGAAGATCGTGGTCCCCGCGATCGGGGACTTCGCGAAGGGCCTGTGGAACGTCCTCCGGGTCGGCTCGGACCTGGGGACCAAGGTCTGGCGCGCGCTGGCGGGATCGGCCGAGGAGTTCCGCAAGTGGACCGAGAGCGCCAAGGGCCAGAACGCGATCAAGCAGTGGTTCGAGGACGCGAGGCGCCCGCTCTGGGAGATGGGGCGTCTGGTCCGGGACGTGGGCGAGGCGTTCTTCGACATCTCCAGCGGACGGGGATCGGGGCTGACCAAGATGATCCGGCAGATCCGCACCGAGCTGCTGCCGGTGTTCGTGGACGTGACCAAGAACGCCGAGGGCTTCGGCCCGATCTTCCTCGACTTCGTCACCGAGGCGTCCAAGGCGATGAAGCCGTTCCTCGGCCCGAGCGGCCCACTGACGCTGCTGGCCAAGGCCGCGACCACGATCCTGAGGGGGTTCAATGGCCTGCTGGAGGCGGTGCCCGAGCTGGGGACCGTGCTCGCGACTTTCCTGGGG
>Ga0247825_10003709_pt1 | contig 10051 bp, 6 predicted proteins | sample 13C_Vanillin_Day_FD_194413 | JGI IMG/M metagenome (GOLD analysis project Ga0247825, IMG submission 194413) | Soil microbial communities from agricultural site in Penn Yan, New York, United States - 13C_Vanillin_Day48 | ecosystem: Environmental > Terrestrial > Soil > Agricultural land | place...
GGGCGCCGCGCTATCGAAGCGCTCGAAGGTGAAGTCCGGGTGCTGGCGGCCCGTCTCGACGACAGCCGGAGTAATGGCAGCGCGGCGCCCGATCTTTCGCATATCGAGAGCGGCATTGCGGAGATACGCAACGCCATCCGGGCCCTCACGCCGGCCGAAAACCTTTCCGGCGCGGTCGATGCCATTCACGTGCTGTCGCATAAAATCGATCAGATGGCCGCGGGCGGACAAGACCCGGCATCGATGCAGCAGCTTGAAACCGCGATCTCCGGGCTGCGTGGCATCGTCTCGCGCGTAGCTTCGGACGACTCGCTTGCGGCGTTGACCAATGAAGTACGCGCGTTGTCCGACAAGATCATCAGCGGATTGTCGGGCGTTGCTTCCGGCAACAATCTTCTGCAGACGCTCGAACAGCGCATCGGCACAATTGCCGACGCCATCGAATCGGTTCGCAAGTCGGCGGCAGAGTCGGGAACGTCGGCGCTGGAAGCCGCGGTCCGTTCGCTCGGCGACAAGATCGATCGCTTGCCGAATGCTTCCGACCAGACCGCCATCGGCGCCGATCTCGGCGCGCTGATCGGTTCGCTTGGCGAACGTATCGACCGAATGCAGGCCGCATCCGATCCGAGCGCCGGAAACGCCCAGTTTGGCGCCATGCTTGGCTCGCTCGGTGACAAAATCGAAAGTCTTAGCGCTTCGCGCGACAGCGACGTGTTGCGCCAGATCGAGGAGCGCATTACCGCGCTGTTCATCAAGCTGGAAGCATCCGAATCGAGGCTCGGGAATCTCGATTCGATCGATCGCGGCATGAAGGAATTGCTCGCTTATCTGGAAACAGTCCGCGGGTCCTCGCCGCCGTTGCAGCCTGACGCGCGTCCGGTTCAAAACATCGTGCGCGATGTGCAAAAGACACAGGAGTCGCTGGAAGCGGCGCACGGCACCATCGGCGATGTGGTCGACCGTCTTGCGATGATCGAAACGGGTATACGCAGCGGCGCAAAGCCGGCCACTGAACCGGTCGCGCCGACAATTACTGCCGCAGTACCTGCCAATCCGAAGTGGACCACGTCGGCCCGCAAGGCCGAGATGATGCCTGCGCCCGCGTCCGCGCTGCCGCCGTCCACCCCGCAAATGCCAAAACCGGCAGAAGAGCCGCAACCGCAAGCGACATCGGCAATCGGCGATCTGTTGCCGCATGACCATCCGCTGGAGCCTGGTTCAGGCAAGCCCCGTCCTGGCCTGGCAGCAGCGATGCCGATTTCGCCGCCACTCGTGCCGCAGGCGACGCCGGCAGAGCGCATCGCGATTTCCAAGGCGCTGGCGGATCCTCCCGGCGGTGAGGCGGAAGAAATCGATGCCAAGCAGAATTTCATTGTGGCGGCGCGCCGGGCTGCAAAGGCGGCTGTGCAGGACGATTCGGTCCTGACGCCAAGACCCGCAACCCCCGAAGCCGCCAAAGCATCCAAGAAGGCAAAGGCGACGGAGGGGCCGTCGAACGCAGCGCCGCTTTCCGGCATGCGTAAGCATCTCAAGCGGCTTCTCGTCGGCGCGAGCGTCATCATCATCATCGCCGGCGCGGTTCACATGGTCGCTGGGGCATTCCTTACGGGCGATGCACCGAGCGAAGCGCCGGGACGGCAATCGAATCTGCCCGCGCCGGTGACGACACAATCGTCCGGCGTCATTGGCGAAATGCCGGCGGGTATGAACCCCAATGCTGGCGTGCTGCCGCAAGGGCCCACCGTAGCCCCGACCGTTACGCCAGCCGTTGCACCAATGCCGGCGGCGCCCGCTGGTTCAGGTTCAGCTCCGCCTGCCGTTGCACCGGCTGCCGATGTGACGGGTGTCGTACCTGGCGCGTCGAGTGCCGCGCCGCGCGCTCCGGCCGACCTGTTCGCCGGATTGCCGGTGGTACGTCCTGCGCCATTGCCTTCGGCGATCGGCAGCAAAGCGCTCATCACGGCAGCTGAGAATGGTGACCCCGCTGCGGCGTTCGAAGTCGCGACCCGTTTCTCAGACGGCCGTGGCGTCGCCCTCAACCCCGAAGCGGCAGCGATGTGGTTCGAGCGGGCGGCTCGTGGCGGGCTCGTACCGGCGGTCTTCCGGCTCGGCGGCATTTATGAAAAGGGCGTCGGCGTAAAGAAAGATCTCACCCGCGCCCGCGACCTCTACACCGCGGCGGCTGAACGCGGGAATGCCAAGGCAATGCACAACCTTGCGGTTCTTTACGCCGAAGGCCTGGACGGCAAGCCGGATTTCGCCGCGGCACTGCAATGGTTCCGCAAGGCGGCCGCCCGCGGCGTTCCCGACAGCCAGTACAATCTCGGCGTTCTCTACGCGCGCGGCATCGGCGTCGACCAGAACTTCAGCGACTCTTTCCGGTGGTTTGCATTGGCGGCCCAGAGCGGCGATCAGGATGCTGCCCAAAAGCGTGACGAAGTCGCGAAGCGGCTCGACGCGCCGGCACTCGCGTCGGTTCGTGCAGCCGTGCAAAGCTGGACACCCGAGGTGCAGCCTGACGATGCGGTCACGGTCAAGACGCCGCCGGGTGGCTGGGACGGCACGGGAGCACCCGCGGCCAGCAAGAACAAATCAAAGCGGGTCTAGGCTGGGGGCAGCGCCACCGCATTGTGATGTGAACGCTTAAGTAATTTCGCAAATTTCCGTTGCGCTGGGCCTCCAACGCGGTAAGCCAAGCCCGCGGCGACGACACGCTGTACTTCGGTACGGCGGCTTGGGTTTCAGGCAGGTCCAATGGAAATCTACCTTCCGATTGCGGATCTGCCGGTCAATATTTTCCTCGTTCTCGGCATGGGTCTCGCGGTCGGATTTATTTCCGGCATGTTCGGGATTGGCGGCGGCTTTCTGATGACCCCGCTGTTGATATTCATCGGTGTATCGCCCGCTGTTTCCGTTGCAACCGTCGCGAGCCACATCGCGGCGTCCTCATTCTCCGGCGCGATCTCGTACTGGCGGCGGAAGGCGGTCGATCTCGCGCTTGCGCTCGTGCTGCTGGTCGGCGGCGTTGCCGGGACGATCGCGGGCGTGTGGCTGTTCACCGTGCTGCGGCGTATCGGCCAGCTCGATATCACGATCGGACTTTCCTACGTCATCCTGCTGTGTTCGGTCGGCGGATTGATGGTCATGGAAAGTGTGCGCGCGATCCTGCGCGAACGCAGCGGCGTGAAAACCCCGCTGCGGCGGCCGGGAAGCCACACCTGGGTGCACGGGCTTCCGGCGAAGATCCGATTCAAGCAGTCGCGGCTGTACATCTCAGCAATTCCGGTGTGCGGCATCGGATTTATTATCGGGTTTATCGGCGCGATCATGGGGATCGGTGGCGGGTTTCTGCTGGTACCGATGCTGATTTATGTGCTGCGGGTGCCGACCAGCGTCGTCATCGGTACGTCGATGGTGCTGACTCTGGTGACAATGGCGGCTGCGACGGTGCTGCATGCCGCGACCAATCATCTGGTCGACGTCGTGCTTGCGCTGCTGTTGATGGTTGGCGGCGTGATCGGCGCGCAATTCGGCGCCCGGGCCGGACAGAAACTCGCGGCGGACCGGCTGCGGCTGTTGCTTGGCTTGCTGGTCGTCGCGGTCGGGCTTCGTTTCGCGGTCGATCTGCTCATCACGCCGCGTGAGATGTATACGATCCGGGCGGTGGAGGACAGCCGATGAGGCTGCTGCGACTCCTGCTCGCGACGTTCGCGCTGCTGCTTGCTGCGCAGTCGGCACAGGCCGAGCGCATCGTGTCCTCGCTGGCGCAGCATCAGGTGTTCATCACATCGCAGTTCGGCGGTCTCGACCTGGTGTTGTTTGGCACCGTGGAGCGCGAGGACAATGCGCCGCCGCGAAAGGACCGCTATGATCTCGTCGTCACGGTGACGGGTCCGCGCGAAACGCTGGTGACGCGGCGCAAGGAGCGCATCCTCGGCATCTGGGTCAACGCCGCATCGCGCGAATTCGTCAAGGTGCCGAGCTATCTCGCGGTGATGTCGACCCGGCCTGTCACCGAATTTGCCGATCAGGACGAGCGCCGCCGTTTGCAGCTAGGTCTGGAGCGCACGCTGCTGCCGCAGATGATCAACAACGATCTTGGCGACGTGGCACGCGATGACCCGTTCCGCCAGGCGTTCCTGCGGCTGAAAATGCAGCGGCGGCTGTATGTCGAAAAGGAGGATGGCGTAACCTTCCTCACGCCGAATCTCTTCCGCACGACGATTCCGTTACCGGCGGTCGTGCCGATCGGAACATACGATGTGGATATCAAAGTGTTCGCCGACGGCGAATTGGTCGGCCGGGCGACGTCTGCCTTCGAGATCGTCAAGGTCGGGTTCGAGCAGTTCGTCGCAACGTCAGCGCAGAACCACGGCGTGCTCTACGGGCTGACGACCGTGGCATTCGCATTGATGACCGGCTGGTTCGCGTCGGTGGTGTTCCGCAAGGACTAGTTCTATCCGCAATGCGCGGACGAAAACACATAAACCCGCCGCTCGCCGAGCACATGCGCCAGAAATTCGCGCGCGCCGAAAATTCCGGCGAAAGCGCGGTCGCGGATTGAAAGCCCGCCGGTGTAGGCGCCGAACGCCGGCATTACGATGCATTTTGAACTGGCCGCAAAACAGCGCCGCACCACGCTGCGGCCACGCCATGTGATCCGCGCCGATGGATGGAGATGCCCGGCGATCTCGCTCGCCGCGCCGGTCGGCTCATGACGAAACGTCAGCGGTCCGATCGCAATGCTTTTCGCGAACGTGCCGTCGATCTCGGCGGATGGATCGGGATCGTGATTGCCGGCGATCCAGATCCAGTCGCGCCCGCGCTGCAGCCGCTTCAAGGTCACGCGATCCGGCGCCGAAAGCCGCGCAGGTCCGCCGCCATCGTGAAAGCTGTCGCCGAGCGCCACGACCACGCGCGGCGAATAGCTGTCGATCAGCCGTTCGAGCCGCGCCAGCGTCGCCGCCGTGTCGTAGGGCGGCAGCAATATGCCGCGGGTTGCGAAGCTCGATCCCTTTTCGAAATGCAGGTCGGAGACCGCAAGCAGGCTTTCTTCGGGCCAGTACAGCGCGCCGTCGTAGTCGGCGATAAGCGAAACCCCGCAAAGGTCGAGCGCGGCGTCGGCTGTTCGCCCCGCCAACGATAAAGCTCCCCCCGCCGCGCTCATTCCATCGCTTCCTTGACCAGATCGGCTTCCGCTTCCGCCAGCATCGCGTCGGCGGCTTCGCCGTAAACCATTTCCTTGCCGATTTCGAGTAGCGCCGGAACCGCCAGCGGCGACACTCGATCGAGAGCTTTATGAACGATTCGCCCCCGGACGCGCGAGAGCATTGTGCCGAGCCGCTTGATGTCGAGCAGCCCGGTGGCGGCGTCGGCGCGCGCCGCGCGCAGCAAAATATGGTCGGGCTGGTGCTTGCGCAGCACGTCATAGACGAGATCGGTCGAAATCGTCATCTGCCGGCGCGATTTCTCCTCGCCGGGAAAGCGCCGCTCGATCAGCCCGGCGATGATCGCGCAGTTGCGGAACGTGCGCTTCATGAGCGCGGATTCGGCCAGCCAGGCTTCGAGATCGTCGCCGAGCATGTCCTCGTCGAACAGCTCGTCGAGTTTCAGGTCGCCGCGCTCGATCGCCAGCGCAGGGTTGCCGTGTCCCCATACCGCCAGTGCGTATTCGTTGGCGACAAAGCCGAGCGGCCGCAGCCGTGCCCGCTCCAGCCGGCGCGTCAACAGCATGCCGAGGGTCTGATGCGCGAGCCGGCCTTCGAACGGATAGCAGACGAGGTAATTTTTGTCGGATCGCGGAAACGTCTCGACCAGAAGGTCGCCGGCTTTCGGGATCACGGAGCGCAGCTTCTGGATCGCCAGCCACTCGCGCACCTGTTCCGGCAGTGCGCGCCACGACTTCTGCTCAGCAATGAGATCGCGCACCCGCGCGGCGAGATAGGTCGAGAGTGGAAACTTGCCGCCCTCGTAGGAAGGAATCTTCGGGTCCTTGTCCTGCGAGCGCGAGACATAGACTTCGTCCTCGACGATGGCCTCGTAGCGCAGGATTTCGCCGGAGAATACGAACGTATCGCCCGGCGTCAGCGTCTCGATGAAATATTCCTCGACCTGACCCAGCAGCTTTCCGCCGCGGCCAATCGGGCCTGTCTGTCCGCTGTGCTTGGCGCGTGAGCGCACCAGCCGCACCTTCAGCATGTCGGCTTCGACAATGGTGCCGATGTTCATGCGGTAGCGTTGCGCGATACGCGGGTGCGTGATGCGCCAGCGGCCGTCCTTGCCTTGGCGGATTTTCGCAAACCGCTCGTAAACCTTCAGCGCATAGCCGCCAGTCGCGACGAAATCGACCGCGTCGTCGAAATCGCCGCGTGGCAGCGCGGCGTAGGGCGCTGCCTGACGCAGTTCGGCGTAAAGCTCATCCGGCAGAAACGGCTCGCCGCAGGCGCAGCCGAGAATGTGCTGCGCGAGTACGTCGAGGCCGCCGTTGCGCAGCGGCGGCGTGTCCTGCGCGTTGGCGGCCACTGCATCGACTGCGGCGGCGCATTCGAGCACTTCGAAGCGATTGGCCGGCACGAGAATGCCGCGCGAAGGCTCGTCCATGCGATGGTTGGCGCGGCCGATACGCTGCAGCAGCCGGCTTGAGCCTTTCGGCGCGCCGACGTTGATGACGAGATCGATGTCGCCCCAGTCGATGCCGAGATCGAGCGACGACGTGCACACCACGGCGCGCAGTCGGCCGACGGCCATCGCGCCTTCGACCTTGCGTCGCTGCTCGACATCGAGCGAGCCGTGGTGCAAAGCGATGGCGAGGCTGTCGTCGTTGACGCGCCACAGCTCCTGGAAAATCATTTCGGCCTGCATGCGCGTGTTGACGAACACAAGCGTCATCTTGTGTGCCTTGATCTGCGCATAGATTTCCGCGATCGCATGCCGCGCCGAGTGTCCGGCCCACGGGACATGCTCGGCAGAATCGAGTGTCGTGACGAGCGGCGCGGCGCCGCCAGGCGCCAGCACAAGGTCGGCCTCCGCGATGCCCTCCATCGGCTGCGGCACGAGATAGCGGCACAGCTCTTCCGGATGCGCGACGGTGGCGGAAAGCCCGACTGCCGTCATCTGCGGCGCAAGGCGATAGAGCCGCGCCAGGTCGAGCGCGAGCAGGTCGCCGCGCTTCGACATCACCAGCGAATGCAGTTCGTCGAGCACGATCCGGCGCAGGCTGCCAAACAGGAATGGGCCGTCCGCGGTCGAGAGCAACAGGGCAAGCTGTTCGGGTGTTGTGAGAAGAATATCCGGCGGGTCGCGGCGCTGGCGCTGGCGCTTCGAGGCGGGCGTGTCGCCGGTGCGCGTTTCGATGCGCACGGGTAATCCCATCTCTTCGACCGGCTTTTCGAGATTGCGCGCGATATCGACGGCAAGCGCCTTCAGCGGCGAGATGTAGAGGGTGTGCAGGCCGCCTTCGCGGCGCAGGCCTTTGCCGGTCGATACGAGATTCCGCGACCGGGGCAAGGTTGCCTTGCTGCGTTCATGCAGTTCCACCAGCGTCGGCAAAAAGCCCGCGAGCGTTTTGCCCGCGCCGGTCGGGGCGATGAGCAACGCAGAGCGGTCGGCTTTCGCCTTCGCAAGCAACTCAAGCTGGTGCGTACGCGGAGTCCAGCCGCGCGACGCAAACCACTGCAGGAAGATTTCCGGCAGGATGCTCTTCGGAGCGACGGGCGCGTTCATGGCGCGTCCGCTCGTTCGCGTCGTGCCACAACAATGAGTCCGGACACAGGGACGCCGGCCTCGTTGCGTGTCGATGCACTTGTCAGGGAAACGACAGTGAGACCGGCAACTTTAATGGCGTTGCGTACATAGTGTTCGCCATGGGCGAATCGCAGCTTGTCGCCAAGGATGACGCCGTCACCGTCGTGAGTTTCCGCGCTAAACGCGAGCATACCGCCCTGCTGCATCACTTTCGCACAAGCGGCGAGGATGGTACCAAGATCGCGAAAGTAGGCGAACACATCTGCCGCAAGCACGAGATTTACGCTGTCTGTGTTTTCTTGAGCGAGAAATTCGACGATGTCGCCAACGGCGAGCGTATCGTAAATCTGCTTGCTCCTGGCCGCCGCGATCATTTTCGGTGACAGGTCTACACCGGTCAGCCGTTCGCAAAACGGGCGGAAGGCCGCGCCGCCAAGTCCGGTCCCACAGCCAAGATCGATCGCCGATCCGAAATGCATCCCGCCGTTTGTGGCGCAGGCGGACGCTACCGCAGCCAGCAGCAGTTCGGGACCGCGATAGTTTAGCCCTTTCGTCAGCGCCTCGTCGAAGCGCGGGGCATACTGGTCGAAGACCTCGCGAACATAGGCGGCGGACATTTCGCCGGGCGGTTCTGCGCCAAGCCGCGCCAGGTGCAGTTGTGCGCCGTGAATATCAGCAGCGTCGAGTGTAAGCGCCTTTTGAAAAGCGATGATCGCTTCCGCCTTTTCGCCGCGCTCTTCCTGTGCCTCGCCAAGCGCAAACCATCCCGCCGCGAAATTCGGCGCAAGCTCGACGGCCTGCGCGAACAGATCCGCTGCCGCAGCGAGATCGCCGCGCGCCGCGAGATCGCGCGCAAATTCGTAACGGCGGTCGGCTGTCAGGTCGCCGGAGGATTGGAAAACGTGTGCTGCCACGGCTATCTGTCTATGGACTCGCAAATGTTGTTGCACGACATATTTAGCGCAAATGCGACCGGAAGACCTTCTGATGCCGACGCCTGCCGGGCTGTGCTGCGCGCGCGGCGGGTTCCACATCGATCCGATGCGGCCGGTCGAGCGGGCGCTGATCACCCATGGCCATTCCGATCACGCCCGGCCAGGTCATGGCGCGGTGCTGGCGACCCAGGAAACGCTCGACCTGATGCGGCTGCGTTATGGCGATAATTTCGCGAGCAGCACGCAGGCGATTTCGTATGGCGGCAGTGTCGATCTGAATGGCGTGAAGGTGAGTTTTCATCCAGCGGGGCATGTGCTGGGCTCGGCGCAAATTGCGGTCGAAGCGGAAGGCCTGTGTATCGTCGCGTCCGGCGATTACAAGGATGTCGCCGATCCGACCTGTGCGCCGTTCGAACTCGTTCCCTGCGATGTATTCATCACCGAGGCGACGTTCGGATTGCCGGTGTTTCGTCACGGCTCGCCGGAAAAGCAGATCGAAAAATTGTTGCGCTCGGTTTCGGTTTTCCCCGAGCGTGCGCATCTCGTCGGCGCCTACTCGCTCGGCAAGGCGCAGCGCGTCATCGCGCTCATTCGTGCGGCGGGCTACGACAAGCCGATTTACTTGCACGGCGCGCTCGACAAGATCACGCGCTACTACGCTGGGCGTATGGACCTCGGTGAGCTGCGGCTTGTCAGCGGCGCAAAGAAAGCCGAACTCGGCGGCGCTATCGCGATTGCGCCGCCGTCATCGCTGACGGATTTGTGGTCGCGGCGCTTCCCCGATCCTGTCACTGCGTTCGCGTCGGGCTGGATGCGGGTACGCGCCCGTGCCCGCCAGCGCGGCATCGAATTGCCGCTGGTGATTTCCGATCATGCCGACTGGGACGGGCTGTGTGCGACAATTTCCGCGACGGGCGCGCGCGAGGTGTGGGTGACGCACGGCGCGGAGGAGGCGCTGGTGCACTGGTGCATGACGCGGCAGTTGAAGGCGCGGCCGCTGCACATGGTCGGCTATGGCGACGAGGACAGCGCCGAGGATGACGAGGTCGTGTCCGAGGCTGAGGCATGAACCGCTTCGCCGCGCTGCTCGATCGTCTGAGCTACGAGCCGGCCCGCAACGGCAAGCTGCGGCTGATAGCCGACTATTTTCGCAGCGTCCCCGATCCCGACCGTGGTTATGCGCTGGCGGCGCTGACCGGCGCGCTGTCGTTCAAGCACGCGAAGGCGGGCGTCATCCGCACCTTGATCTCGGAACGCGCCGATCCGGCGCTGTTCGAACTGTCCTACGATTATGTCGGAGATTTATCAGAGACGGTTGCGTTGATGTGGCCGGCGCCGGTCGATCGTTCGCCGTCTTTGCCCAGCGACAGGTC
>Ga0247825_10003710_pt1 | contig 10048 bp, 9 predicted proteins | sample 13C_Vanillin_Day_FD_194413 | JGI IMG/M metagenome (GOLD analysis project Ga0247825, IMG submission 194413) | Soil microbial communities from agricultural site in Penn Yan, New York, United States - 13C_Vanillin_Day48 | ecosystem: Environmental > Terrestrial > Soil > Agricultural land | place...
CGTCCCTCGACGACGTCTTCCTCTCCCTCACCGGTCACGTCCGCGTCGACGAGAGCCTGCCGTCGTGACGGCGCCCGCCCAGCTCGGATTCGACAGTGCCCTTGAAGGCAGGCACCGGCGGCCGCAACCGTCGATCATCCAGCAGTGGATTGCGCTGTCCCAGCGGAACCTGCACACGATGTGGGTGTTCGGTCAGTTCTTCATCGCGGTGTTCGCCCCGCTGATCTTCACAGTCGGTTTCTATCTGCCGCTGCGTCTGGTGATGAAGTTCCAGGGCATCGACTACGCGCAGTTCGTCATGCCGATCATCGTCCTGCAGGCCATGGCGTTCACCGCGATCTCGGCGGCGCACCGCGCGGCCACCGAGGCGTCGAACGGCATGAATTCGCGATTCCAGACGATGCCGGTCGGGGCGGCGGTCCCGCTTGCCGCGCGAATGACAGCCTCCCTCGTGCACTCGACGATCTCACTCGTCGCCGCGATCGGCTACGGATACGCGATCGGCTTCCGGTTCGACGGCGGATTCGGGCTGACCGCGGCGTTCTGCGGGCTGGCGATGCTGATCGGCTTCACGCTCACGACGGGTGCCGACGCCCTCGGCACCCTGACCCGGAGCCCCGAGGTCACCAGTCAGGCGCTGACGCTCCCCCAGCTGATCCTCGGCATGTTCTCGTCCGGTTTCGTTCCGGTGACGCAGTTCCCGGAGTGGGCGCAGGGTTTCGTGCGAAATCAGCCCATCTCGCAGTTCTCCTCGTCCATGCGTGCCATGACGGAAGGCACGATCACGTTCCACCAGCTGACACCCACCCTGTTGTGGTGCGGAGGGCTGGCACTGGTCTTCATTCCGTTGTCGATCTGGTCGAATGTGAGGCGCGGATGACCACCGAATACCGATCCGACACACCGGCGACGGTGACCTTCCCCGAGGTGCTCGAACCCCACCCGGAGAATTCCTTCGCCGCACTCTTCTCGCACAGCCTGCTGCAGACCAGACGACTTCTACTCCGCTGGGCGCGCGACCCGTACACCATGCTGCAGGCGATCGTGTACCCGTCGTTGATGTTGCTGATGTTCTGGGCGGTGCTCGGGATCTCGATCACCAAGGCCACCGGGGTCAACAGCGTCTTCGGGACCGTTCCGATGATCACGCTCGTCGGCGCGATGTTCGGATCCATCGCGGGCGGCCTGTCGCTGAAGAAGGAATGGGCGGACGGGCTCCTGAGCCGGTTCTGGGTGCTGCCCGTGCACCGCGCGTCGGGCCTGCTCAGTCGCCTGATGGCCGAATCGGTGCGGATCATGCTCACGACGGTGCTGATCATCGCCGTCGGTTTCGCCATCGGGTTCCGGTTCGATCAGGGCATCCTCGCCGGTGTCGCGCTGATGCTCCTGCCGCTGCTGTTCGGGGTGAGTTTCGCGACGATGGTGACCGCCCTCGCCGTCAACGCGGCGAAGGCACCGCTCGTCGAACTCCTCTCCCTGCTGTGCACTCTCCTGCTGTTCTTCAACTCGGGATTCGTACCCACCGGCGCCTACCCCACGTGGCTCCAGCCGTTCGTGGAGAACCAGCCGATGTCGTGCGCGATCGACGCGATGAAGGGACTGTCGATGGGCGGTCCCGTCGCGGAGCCTCTGCTCAAGACCATCGCGTGGTCGCTCGCCGGGCTGCTGATCTTCACCTACCCCGCGGTGCGCGGCTATCGCCGGGCCGCGGGCAACCCGGCATAGCCCCTCGCATACCGGAGCTCAGAAGAATCTGATCCCGGCCAACCGGTGACGCACCGCCGTCGCGGGGGTCAGGAGCCAGTCGACCGTCTCGACGATCCGGCCGACGCGCAGCAGCAGCTCGTCGAGGTCCTGTTCGGGGGCCGTCAGCGACCCGACGACTCCGTCCACCGACCGGACCGTGCCTGCGAAGGTGTCGAGCCCGTCGGCGAACTTGTCCAGCAACGCGTCGAACCTGCCCAGCACGCGGGCGAAGTCGTCGAGAGACGTCCCGATCTCGTGGGCCACCCCGTCGACGCGGCCGATCGTGACGTCGGCATTGAGTGCGGCCTGGGTGAGTCTCCTGATACGGCCGGCCGTATCGACACCGTCCGCCGCACCCGTCGGTTTGCTCATCGATGTTCTCTCCTCGGCTCGTGCACGGACCTAGCGCGGGGTGTGCCCCGTGAGTGGCGGCTCGATCACCAACGGATCGTCCGCGGCCGGTGGTCCGTAGACGCCGCCGTTCCTCGTCGCGTTCTCCTGACCCAGGTCGTCCGGTCGTGGAACGTTCACGGCACCCCGCTGCTCCAGGTACTGCTGCGACTGGCACGTCCAGTCCAGGGCGGGCGCACTCGGTTCCGCGTCGGTCACCAGACGGCGAGGGGCGTCGTACACGCACATCGGCCCCTGCGTTCCGACCAGGAAAAGGTCCGCGAGTCCGCCCTTCTCGATCGACGCGATCTTCGGCAGCGCGCCGGGCATGATCGTCAGGCCGTAGTCGAGGGAGGGTGTGCGGTCACCGACGATCCGGGTGGGGAGAACCAGATTCGCCATCAGGGCGCCCAGTGAGTCCCGATTTCCCGACAGCAACGAGTCCAGACTCGACATCGTCTGCGGCGAGCGCCCGAGCAGGTCGACGAGCGCGGAATCGTTGGCCCGCAACTGCTCGAGGACGCTCCGGGCGGTGCTCGCCGATTCCGGCAGAGCGGCGGTGAGGCCGTCCGCGGTGTCCAGGAGCGGCATGCCCTTGTTCACGATGGTCGACAATGCGTCGGTGCGGGTTTCGAGTGTCCGGGCGATCTCGGCGGAACCGTCGAGCAGGTTCTGGAGGTCGGGCCCCGTGCCCCCGAAGGCGGTGCCGAACGTGTCGGCCAGCGACGACAGAGCGGTGACGTCCATCGAGTTCACGAGGTCCGTGGTCTCGACGAGGGTCGCGTCGAGCGAGCGCGGGATTCCCTCCTCCGGAACCTCGACGACGTCTCCGTCCGCGAGGTACGGCGGGTCCGCACTGTCGGGCATGATGTCGAGCGCCTGGATGCCGATCGCGTTCTCGGTGGTGATCTTCGCCGTCGATCCGGCCGGCACCTGGGTACCGGGATGCAGTTCGATGCCGAGGACGACGCCCGTCCCTTCGGGGTTCACGTCGACGGAGCTGATAGTGCCCACTCCGACGCCGCGATAATTGACGGACGCTCCCTGGGCGAGGCCCGCGGCGTGGTCGAGCCGCGCACTCAGGTGAATGGGACTTCCGAACGTGTCCGGGCCTGCGACGTACCGCAGACCGAACAGCATCGCGGCGATCGAGATCACGAGGAACAGGACCAACTGCGCGACCACGTGACGTGTCATCATCGGACGCCTCCGGCGAGTACCTCGGGCAGCGTGCGGGCTTCCGGCACCTCGAGCGGAGCCGATCCGGTGAGCAACTTGGCGATGACGGCGGTGACGTCGAACGTTCCGTCGAACGTCGTGTAATCGCCGGGTGTGGCCGCGGCGAATCCACCGAGGAACGTCGCCACCGAATTCAACGTCGGCGCGAGTTGTGACTCGAACCCGTCGAGTGCCGTGAGCACGGCCCCCGCGTCGCTGATCTCGGCCGACAGTTCGGATCCGGCGCTGCCGAGGACATGTTGCGCCTCGCGGCTGAGACGCGACGCCTCCCCCATCAACGCGACGATCTGATCTCGTTGCGACACCAGGAGATCCAACGCAGGCGCCAGGCCGGTCATCGCCCGATCGAGGGTCGGTTGCCCGGCGGCGAGTTCCGCCGCGAAGGCATTGGACGCCACCATCGCCCGGTCGAGTTCGTCCCGATGGTCGTCGACGACGCCCAGTGTGTCGTTCAACATGTCCACCAGTTCCCGGACCTTGTCCGAGCGGCCCGCGAAGGCGACGGTCAATTCGTTCATGATGGCGTGCATCTGGTCTATGCCGCTGCCGTTCAGCACGGTGGCCAGCGCGGCCAGGCCACTCTCGATGTCGGGACCGCGCGACGTCCGGTCCAGTGGGATGGTGTCACCCTCGCTCATCGGCGCGCCCGCCGCGTCCCCGACGTCGAGTCGGACGAAGGGATTGCCGAGGGCCGTGGGCAATTCGATCCGGGCCGTCGCATCCTGCGGTATCGGGACGTCGTCGCGGATCCGCATCTCGATCCGAGCGGTGAAGTCCCGGGTCGACACGTCCGAGACTCGGCCCACCACCTCTTGACCCACCCGGACCTCGGCGCCCGGGACGACACGATCGACACCGTCGAACTGCGCGGAGATCTGATACGACGGACCGTCCGGCGAACGGCCCACCGACAGATCCTGCAGGCTCAGCGAACACCCCGCGACCGGCAGCGCCATACCGACGACCAGCGCCGCCGTCAGCGATTTCGTTCTCGTCCGGATCGTCATCGTCCTCCGACCATGAGTTCGCGCAGCCCGAACGGGTCGGACATGCTGGGCGGAAACTGAATCGGGTTGGTGATTCCCGCTCCGCGGCAGAGGATCGGATCGACCACCGCGCAGAGCGGGGACGTCGGCTCGGCCTGCGCCAGGTTGGTGGAGATGTTCAGCCGGATGCGGGCACGCTGGTCAGGAGTGACCGCACGCTGGATGTTGTCGATCAGCAAGGGCACCAGGTCCATGATCTCGGCGAGGTCGGTGTCGTGCCTCTGCAGCACCTCGCTCACTCCCGCGAGGTTGTCGATGCCGGCGGCGACGTCGCCGCCCCGGGCGGACACGAGTTGGTCGATCTGGTTCAGGAGCGCGGACAACTGGTTCACCGTGTCGCCGATCGCGAACTGCTGGCCGGCGAACTCGTCGCCGATCGCAGTGAGCGAACCGGCGAGTGAATCGACCTGCGCCTGACGCGACGAGATCGCGTTCACGAGCACCTCGAGGTTGTCGACGAGCGCGCCGACATCCGCGCTGTTGCCTGCGATCACCGAACTCGCCTGCGACAGTGTGCGGATGGCGTCGTTCATCGCGGGACCGAGGCCGTCCGAGGACGCGGCGGCAGCGGAGATCGCGGCGCCGGCATCGCCTCCGTCCGGACCGAGCGCCTTGACGACGGTGTCGACGCTGTCCATCAACTGGTCCCAGGTGATCGGCGAATGACTGCGCTCGGGTGCAATGGTCTGCCCGCTCTCGAACACCGGGCCGCCGGTGTACGCGGGGCCGAGTTCGACGAATCGCTCACCGATCGCGGACGTCACCAGCACGTACGCATTCGCGTCCGCGGGCAGCACGATGTCCGACGCGACGGACATCGTGACCATTACGGTCGCGCCTCTCGGCTCGACCGCCTCGACCGTGCCGACCGGAACCCCGAGCACCGAGACCTTGGTGCCGGGGAACACGCCGTTGACGTAGGCGAATTCGGAATGCACGACGGTGGACGACGTGCGGAAGATCAGCAGCCAGCCGGCCACGACGATCGCCACCACGAGCGCGAGCACGCCGCCGATCCCGGCGACCCGGCGTGCGATGCCCGCGTTCACGAGCACCCCGTGATCAGTCCGACGACGCACAGCAGGTTGTCGGCGATGACGGCCGACGGCGCGGAGACGTCGGCCCAGTCGCCGGTTCCGGTCGCGTTCACGAGGGCTCTCGCGGCCGGTGCACCCGTGGTCAGGAGCGCGTCGAGGTTGGCGAGGTTCGCCTGCAGCCGGTCCGTCACCTGCCTCGCGTTCACGAGCAGTGAATCCAGCTCGGCGGTGTTCTCGCCGAGGAACTGGGATGCCTGTGCGACGAGCGCCTGGAGATCGTCGACCATCTGGCGGATGGCTGCACGCCGGGTGGCGAGTGTGTTCATCACGACGTCCGCGTTACCGAGCAGGGTGGTGAGCTGACCCTGCTGACCGACCAGCACGTCCGTGAGGGTCCGCGAGCTGTCGAGCAATTGCGTGACCTGATCGGCGTTCTTCGCCAGGATCGTGGACGCCGCGCTCACACCCGCCAGTGCCTCCCGGTTGAGGTTCGCGTCCTGCGGCAACGTCTCCGTCACCACCGCAAGCATCTTCTGCAGTCCCCCGAGGTCGAGTTCGTCCGCCGTCTCGATCGCGGACGATCCGATGTCGTCGAGCGAATACGGAACGCTGGTGCGGCGGAGTGGAATCACCCCGTCGTCCCCCAGGTCTCCCGGCCCCGACGGCGCGACGTCCAGATAGCGCTTGCCGAGGATGGTCGACAGCTTCACCCCCGCGGACGTCGTCGATCCGAGGTGACGTTCACCGTCGAGCCGGAAGTGCACGACCACGTGATCGCCCGCCAGGTCCACTCCGGTGACCCGGCCGGCGGGGACCCCCGCCACGTACACGTAGTCCGAATCGGTCAGGCCCGCAGCGTTCGCGAGTTCGGCCGTGTACCCGTCGGTCCGCACGGCGAAGCTCACCCGCGGGATCACCAGAACCAGCGCCAGCGCCAGCGTTGCCGCGAGAATTCCCACGATTCCGACGATCAGCGGGTTGACGGGCCGCACTCGCTGATTTCCGGCCAGCGAGTCCCAGACGTCGCGCACGTTCTCGGTGACACTCATTGGCAGTACCTCGAATGCAGGTCGGGACCGAGGGCGCCTTCGCGACCGTCGACGTTGACGATGAAGGTGCACAGGTAGATGTTGAGCCACGAGCCGTACGAGCCCGAGCGGTCGACGGAGGAGAAGAACTCCGGCATGGCCACCATGAGGTGATCGAATTCCGGGTTGGCGCCCAGCATCGCCCCCGTCAGCGAGTGAAGTTGTTCCACGGTGCGGCCGAGCTCCGGGACGCGCCCGTCCACGATCTGCAGCGCCGAGCGACTCACCGCCGCACTCTGATCGAGGGTGTCCATGAGAACCTCGTTGTTCTCGGCCAGCATCCCGGTGAACTGGGTGAGGCTGTCGACGAGGTGGGACAGCTCGGGACCCCGTGCCGCCGCCGTTCCCACCACCACCTCGAGGTTCCGGATGAGATCACCGATCAGCTGATCGTGATTCGCCAGGTTGCCGGTGACGTCCGCCACCCTGCGCAGCAGAGTTTCCATGCTCGCCTTCCTGCCGTCGAACACCGCGACGACTTCGGTGGCGAGTGCGTTGACCTGTTTCGGGTCGATGGCGTCGAACAGTGGCTTGAATCCGTTGAAGAGACTGGTGAGGTCGAGTGCGGGCGACGTTCGGTCGAGCGGAATCGTGTCGCCCTCCTCGAGGGTGCCCTCGCCCGACGGCCCGGCCGCGAGATCGAGATACCGGACCCCCAGGAGGTCGCCGTACCGGATGGCGACGGTGGTGTCGGCGGGAAGTTTCTGATCGCGCTGCACCTCGAAGTCCACCAGGGCGGTGGCACTTCCGGCGTCGCCGTCGACGATGTCGATCGAATCGACACGTCCCACCCGCACACCGGCGATGGTGACGTCGCTGCCGGGAGTGACACCCTGGGCGTCGGTGAACAACGCCTTGTACGTGACGGTCTGCCCCTCGACCGGGACCCGCAGCGTGTTCACGACGAGCACTGCCGAGAGGATGCCGAGGACGCCGAAGATCGCCAGTTTGATTGCCGAGTTCCGGACGCTCATCCTCCGCCACCTCCCCCGCAGTTCGGTCCGTCCATGCCGGGATACTGCGGGCAGTCGGCCGACGTGTAGGGCCGCGGGTTGGACAGGTCCGCGGCGACCCGGACCGCGAACTTGCCGGTGGCGAAGACGGCGGCGCCGGCCTCGCCGAACGGGCCTGCCTCGTCGAGGGTGGCCCGCAGCAGATCGGACTTGCTGGCCATGGTGCCCAGGGTCGGCGAGACGTTCAGGGCCACCGCGATCATGTTGTCCGCGTTCTGTTCCAGGACGTCGCCGGAATTCCTCGAGACGACGAGCGAAGCGGCGAGGAAACCGGTGAAGCTGTCGGTGTTCTCGACGAGTGTGTTCGACAGCGACACCGCGGCGTCCATGGCGGCGAGGACGTCCGGCGCGGCCGCGGCCAGTTGCTCACTGATCCGGGCGATCTGTGGCGTCCGCTCCGCGACCGACTCGACGAGTGGCGCGGTGGATGTCGCCACAGCGTGGAGGCTGTCGATGGTGTGCCCCAACTGCTCGCCGCGACCCCGCAACGCGTCGGCGACGGCGCTGAGTGCGGCCTGCATCTGTTCGGGTTTCACCCGCGACAGCATGTCGTAGACCTTCGAGTACAGGTCGTACATCTGGACGGTCTCCGCCGAGGTGTCGGGTTGCAGCCGCGCCCCGGCCTCGAGTCGGGCGCCGCCGCTTCCGGCGGTCGACACCAGCTCGACGGTCTGGTCGCCGAACAGCGTGCGGGGAACGACCCGCACCTCGACGGAAGCCGGGATGTGACGCATCTGCTCGGGGCGGAGACTGATGTCCATGCCCGTCTCGTTCATTCCGGCGTCGACACTCGACACGGTTCCGACGGTCGCCCCCTTGTAGGACACCGTGGTGTGCGACTTCACGGCACCGGCGTCGGCCGGAAGTGTCGCTGTCACCACGGGATCGGTGACGATCGTTCCGGTGCCGAAACCGACCAGCAATGCCGATCCCAGAATCAGGACCGCCACTCCGATCACCCCCCGCACGGCGAGTGCGCCGGTGCCCGGACCACCCGGGCGGCCGCGCATCACGGCAACCCCAGGGCGGGGGCGGACGGGACGAGACCCCACAGCGAGAGCGTCAGCAGCAGATCGACGATACCGATGGCGAGGATGCTGGTCCGCAACGCACGTCCGGCCGCACGGCCGACGCCCTCGGGGCCGCCGTGCGCGTGGTATCCGTACGAGCAGTGGACGAGCGCGATGATCGTCGCGAACACGACGGCCTTGACGAACGAGTACACGACGTCGGTGGGGGTGAGCATGAGATGGAAGTAGTAGTCGTAGGTTCCGGCCGACTGCCCGCCGAACGTGACGATCACGAGCCGCGATGCCAGGTACGACGACAGCAGGCCGACGACGTACAACGGCACCACACAGATCAGGCACGAGACGAGTCGTGTGCTCGCGAGGAACGGCAGCGACCGGATCGCCATCGCGTCCAGCGCACTGATCTCCTCCGAGATGCGCATGGCGCCGAGCTGCGCGGTGAACCCGGTTCCGACCTTCGCCGCGAGCGCGATGCTGGCGATCACGGGCGCCAGTTCGCGGGTGTTGAGGATCGCCGACAGGAGTCCGGACAGCGATCCCATGCCGAGCAGGTCCAGTCCGCGCAGCCCCTCGATGCCCACCTGCGTCGCGGCGACGGCGGACATCGCGAAGACGACACCGATCGCGCCGCCGCCGGCGAGCAGCGTGGCACCGCCGAAGCTGATGTCGCCGATCTGACGCATGATGTGCCGCCAGTACTTCACGATGGCGAGGGGAACTCCGGCGATCACGCTGCCGTAGAACGTGAATTCCCGCCCCAGCCCCGTCATCAGGTCGAGGGGCTGACGAGCCCGGGCCCGCACCCAGTGCACTGCGGGCCATCTGGTGCTCACGACCATCAGTAACCACCTACCGGGACGACGAGAACGGAATAGAGCTGACTGAGCACGGTGTTGACGATGAAGACCAGGATGAAGGCCAGAACGACGGCCTCGTTGACGGCGTCGGCGACACCGCTGGGCCCGCCCTTGGCGTGCAGCCCCTTGAAACTGGCGACGAGCGCCGACGTCACCGCGAACGCCGTCGATTTGACGAGGGCGACCACGAAATCCGACAACCGCGTGTACTGCGACAGTGCGGTGAGAAAGCTTCCCGCCGAACTGTTCTGGACGATCACCTGGAAGAGGAAGCAGGCCGACACTCCGACGGCGGTGACCATCGCGCAGAGTGCGATGCCGACGATCACCGCTGCGAGCACGCGCGGGACCACGAGCCGCTCGATCACATTGAGCCCGAGCACCTCCATGGCCTCGACCTCTTCGCGGATCGTCCGCGAGCCGAGGTCGGCGCAGATCGCGGACCCTCCGACCCCGGCCAGCATCAGCGCGCACACCAGGGCGGACGCCTGCCCGACGATCACGAACCCCACGACCGCCCCGGTGTACCCCTCGGCGCCGAGCTGACCGGCGAGGCTACCGATCGTGACAGCGATGAGGACTCCGATGGGGATCATCAACA
>Ga0247825_10003711_pt1 | contig 10048 bp, 10 predicted proteins | sample 13C_Vanillin_Day_FD_194413 | JGI IMG/M metagenome (GOLD analysis project Ga0247825, IMG submission 194413) | Soil microbial communities from agricultural site in Penn Yan, New York, United States - 13C_Vanillin_Day48 | ecosystem: Environmental > Terrestrial > Soil > Agricultural land | place...
TGGAGGCCGGGATGGCGAAGCTGTATGCGTCGGAGGTGGCGATGGACATCGCCCTGAACGCGGTGCGCATCCACGGCGGTTACGGCTATTCCACCGAGTACGACGTCGAGCGGTACTTCCGGGACGCGCCGTTGATGATCGTCGGTGAGGGCACCAACGAGATCCAGCGCAACGTCATCGTCTCGCAGTTGGTGTCGCGAGGCGGTCTGTAGTGCGACCGTCGTCGAGCTGCCTGGCGTCCGTTGAGCGGAACCGTACGACCAGTGCCAACCCCAGTACTCCTGCTGAAATCGAAGGACAGTCATGAAACGAGCAGCGCTTGTTGCACCCGTACGCACCGCGGTGGGACGCTTCGGCGGAGCGCTTCGAGATGTTCCAGCGCAAACCCTCGCAGCGACTGTCCTCAAAGAAACAGTTGCACGGTCGGGCATTGATCCAGCGACGATCGAGGATGTCGTCATCGGTCAGTCCTACGCGAACTCGGAAGCGCCGTGCATTGGGCGCTGGGCGGCACTCGACGCCGGACTGCCGATCTCGGTCGCCGGGCTGCAGACCGATCGCCGCTGCGGCACGGGACTACAGGCAATCGCGACCGCATCGATGATGGTGCAGACCGGAGCGGCAGACGTCGTCCTGGCCGGCGGCGTCGAGTCCATGAGCGGGATCGAGCACTATACGACCGGTGCCCGTTGGGGCACCAAGGCCGGCGGCTTGAACCTCTACGACCGCCTCGATCGTGGTCGCGAACGTTCACAACCCGAATGGCGATTCGGGAAGATCAGCGGGATGATCGAGACTGCAGAGAACGTCGCGGTCCGCTGCGGAATTACCCGCGAACAGTCCGACGCCTACGCCGCCGCCAGTCACCGCAAAGCGGCACAGGCAAGGATCGAAGGCCGGTTCAAGGCAGAAATCGTCCCTCTCGAGCTCACAGACCGCAAAGGCAACACGACATATTTCGATACAGACGAGGGCATCCGCACGGACACCACGGTCGACACGCTGGCGAAGTTGCGTGCGGTCGTACCTGACGGGGTCGTTACTGCGGGCAACGCAAGCCAACAGAACGATGCCGCATCGGCGATGATCGTCGTGGCCGAGGATCGACTGGAGGAACTGGGACTCGAACCCATCGGGTTCCTGACCCGTTGGTCTGCTGCGGGTTGCGAACCCGCACTGATGGGATTGGGGCCGGTCGCGGCGACGACAAAGCTCTTCCACAGGACGGGAATGGGTTTCGATGACTTCGACATCATCGAGCTCAACGAGGCCTTTGCCTGCCAGGTCTTGGGCGTACTGAAGGAATGGGGATTCGAGGAGCAGGATCGCCTCAACGTCAACGGATCCGGCATTTCGCTCGGCCACCCGGTCGGAGCGACGGGTGCACGCATGGCGACCACCGCCTTGCACGAGCTGAAGAGGCGAGGAGGCGGCCGAGCATTGCTCACCATGTGCATCGGCGGAGGGCAAGGGATGGCAGCCGCGATCGAATCGGCGTAGTGAGTGTCTGCCTTGGTAGGTCCGCCGGGGATCTCGAGGCCAACGCACACCCTGCGCGTTACCTGCACAGGGTGTGTGTCCGCCACCATGTAGCGTCCGTACCGGCTTCGGTGGCGACTCCGCTTCTCCCATCGTGGACAGAGCCTGCAGATACCGCGGACAGACCGGCGACTCGAGCACACGACGCGACGAGCATGGGTCGGATCGCTGCGGTCGTGGATTGGATGGCGACGACCACTCTTGCGAGCAGAACTGTCAACGCACCTGAATGCCGACCCCCAATAGGTAGACGGATTCAAGGGGCCAGTTTTCACGTGCCGCCGCCAAGAATCGGGGGCCGGACAGCATCACAAGGACGCCTGCTTCCGGGCAGAAAGAAACCCTTTGGTCCGCGGCCCTATCCGAGGTGTGAACTGTGGTGACGACCAGGATCCGTCCGATCGCCACCACGGCTCGAGCTGACCTCTCCACGCGTCAGTCGGTTGCGCGCGCTGCACCGCAGACCAGGTGGGACGCTCGAGTTGAGTGACGAACGGGCTAAGGTTCCGTCGGTGAAAGCGAAGAACGCGGATCGAGCAGGAGGCGCGGCTACACCTTTGCGCGTTCGGCGACGGCCATATGCGCCGCCACTTCAAGCACAGCGACCATCTGATGCACCGGTGTCAGCTCGTCGAGTCGCCGCCGCCGCCGAGTCCACGGCAGCTCGCACGCGACCTCGTACGGCGACCTATTCCCGCCGGCGATCTGCTGAATCGTCTGGAGCCGCTCGGCATGATGATCGAGTAGAGCCTGGGCGCGCGCATGGACGCTCGGCGAGACGGCACCATGAGCTGGAAGCATCGTGGCGTCGGGGAGCCCCAGCATCAGGTCGAGTGAACGCAAGAACGACGCGAGAGGAAGCTCTTCTGGTTGCCGTTCGAATCCCACGGAGGGAGTGATCCGCGGCAGGATGTGGTCACCGGTGAACAAGACACCAGTCTCCCAATCCGCGATGACAACATGCCCTCGTGTGTGGCCCGGTGTCGCGTGAATGGACAGAACCCGATCGCCGAGGTCGATCGTATGATCGTTGTCGAGCCAGACGTCAGGCTTCCCGAACGGCACATCTTTTTCATATTCTTCGAGTTTCAGTGCGTCGATGACGGCGGCGAGTTCAGGAGCCCCTGCCTTGCGAAGGAGGTCCACCTGTCGCGGATAGGCGCCGGTCAAGGTATCGAAGGCGTCGAGGGAATGGTGTTCTTGGCGGCCGAGGTACACGGAGCCGCCGTGCTCCTGTCGGATCTTGAGCGCCTGGGTGTAGTGATCCCAATGTGCGTGAGTCGCGATCATGGTTGTGACATCGCGAAGGGCGTATCCCAGTTCGTGGAGGGCGGCGATCAGGGCTTGCTCGGTGGCGGCGGTGGCCCATCCTGGATCGATGAGGACCACGCCGGCGTGAGACTCGATCGCGTAGGCGTTGATCGATGTCAGATCATCGAGGGGTAGTGGCAGGGGAATCCGATGGATTCCTTCGGCGATTTTGTCGACGTTGTCGGTCACGCGCGCTGTCCTTTCTGTTGAATCGCCGGTGCGGCCCCGTTGGAGGCGACCGCACCGGCTTTGTTGTCAGCGAGCGAGTTCGCGCCCGATCAGTTCCTTCATGATCTCGGTCGTTCCGCCATAGATCGTCTGGATCCTGGTGTCCACATAGGCTTTCGCCACCGGGTATTCGAGCATGTAGCCGTATCCGCCGTGAAGCTGAAGGCAGCGGTCGATCACTCGCTTCTGCAGTTCGCTGACGTACCATTTGCCCTTCGCGGCATCGGTAGGGGTCAGTTCACCGGCGTTATACGCACGGACCGATCGATCGACGTAGACTTCGGCGACGTCGATCTCCGTGGACATCTCGGCGAGCTCGAACCGGATGTGCTGAAAGTCGGCGATCGGCTTGGCGAACGCATTTCGTTCAGTACAGTACTTCCGGGTCATGTCGAAGATAGCTCGGCTTGTGGCGATGGCGGTCGCACTGACACCGAGCCGCTCACGCGGAAGGTGGCTCATGAGATGTTGCAGCCCTCGTCCTTCCGATCCGAGCAAGTTCTCGGACGGTATCCGCACATCTTCGAAGAAGAGCTCTGCGGTGTCCTGCCCGGGCAGCCCGATCTTCGCGAGCTTCCGCCCGCGAATGAAGCCGGGCATGTCGCGTTCGACGACGAACAACGAAAGCCCTCGGGATCCGGCCGCGGGGTCGGTCCGTGCGGCGACGATAACGAGGTCGGACATGATGCCGCTCGAGATGAAGGTCTTCTGCCCGTTGAGAACCCAATCGTTTCCGTCCCGCACGGCCTGTGCCTTGATGCCTTGCAGGTCACTCCCGGTGCCTGGTTCGGTCATCGCAAGTGCCCCGATTGTCCGTCCTGCCGCGAAATCCGGAAGCCATCGCCGCCGCTGCTCCTCGGTTGTGAGATCGAGAAGGTAATGCAAGACGAGATCATCCTGAAGGCTGATTGTGAGCCCGAAGGACAGGGCGTTGATACGAGCAATTTCCTCGCACACGACCATGCGGTACCGGTAGTCATGCTCGCCGGATCCGCCGTACTCCGTACCGATCTGGATGCCGTAGAGGCCTTGGTCGGCCGCTTTGGCGAACACTGATCTGTCGATCATTCCGTCTTCGTCCCACTTGTCCTGGTGCGGCTGTACTTCGCGCACCAGGAACTCGCGGACCGACTCTCGGTACAGTTCGTGGTCTTGGGTGTAGAGGTCGCGCTTCACTCTGTCTCCTCGGGTTCTGGGCTCAGCCGAGTCGTTCGATGATCGTGACGTTGGCCTGTCCGCCGCCCTCGCACATCGTCTGCAGTCCGTAGCGCCCACCGGTGCGTTCGAGCTCGTGCAGCAAGGTGGTCATCAGACGGGCGCCGGTGGCTCCGAGTGGGTGTCCGAGTGCAATGGCCCCACCGTTGACATTGACCTTGGCCGGATCCGCTTCGAGATCGGCCTGCCAGGCGAGTACCACAGGCGCGAACGCCTCATTGATTTCGGTCAGGTCGATGTCACCGATCGACAGGCCCGTCTTCTTCAGGGCGTGCTGGGTGGCGGGAATGGGTGCGGTCAGCATCATGACCGGGTCGGCGCCACGCACCGAGATGTGATGGATCCGGGCGCGGGGAGTGAAGCCGTGAGTCTTGACGGCAGCCTCCGATGCGATGAGCAGTGCTGCGGCTCCGTCAGAGACCTGGCTCGCCACCCCAGCGGTCAACTTACCGTCAGGAGTGAGCGAGGGCAGCGATGCCATCTTCGCGAGCGAGGTGTCGCGGCGCGGCCCCTCGTCGACAGACAAGCCAGCGAACTCTGAGATCTCACGCTCGAACCGCCCCTCGTCGATCGCCTGAAGCGCGCGCCGATGGCTCTCGAGCGCGAAGACCTCACAATCGACGCGGGAGTGTCCCCACTTGTCGGCGATCATCTCCGCGCCGCGGAACTGGGAGATCTCTTCGCCACCGAATCGGCCGGCCCATCCTTCACAACCTGTCCATGGGTCGGTGGATCCGTAGGGTTCTCCGGCGATGAAGCCGCTGAGGATGGGGAACTGCGTCATCTTCTGAACCCCGCCGGCGACAACGATGTCCTGGGTACCGCTCATGACGCCCTGCGCCGCGAAATGCACGGCCTGCTGCGAGGAACCGCACTGGCGGTCGATGGTCACACCCGGGACGGATTCCGGGAGACCGGCGGCAAGGGCAGCCGTGCGCGCGATGTCTCCCGCCTGAGCTCCGATATTGTCGATGCAGCCGAGGATGACGTCATCGATCGCGGCGTGGTCGAAGTCGTGCCGGCCGACGAGCGTGCGAATGACGTGTGCGGCCATGTCGGCGGGATGGACGTCGGACAGCCCACCCTTCCTGCGTCCGACGGGTGTGCGGACGGCATCGACGATGTATGCCTCGGGCATGGTTTCCTCCATTGAGTTCGAAACTGATGTGAGATGAGTGGTTATGGGGCGGTGAGAGTCACGGGCTGACCGAGACCGTGCCGCACGAGGCTTTGCGCTGTGGCGATGAGGTCGATGAGCGTTCCCTCGGATCGGCGCCACCATTCGGGGGTCCAGTTCAGCGCACCGATGACCAGCTTCCGTGCAGCGCGCAGGTCCAAATCGGGTCGGATTTCCCCTGCTGAGTGTGCGTCGTGTATGAGCCGGCGCCACAGATCCGAGTATGCGCGTCCGTCCTCGCGGAGGCGTTGGCGAATGTCAGCGGGAAGTTGTCCGGTATTACGCGTGACTGCGGTTGCGAAATGTGAGAGTTCCAGTTCGACCTCGAGGTGTGCTGCCACCGCCGCGCAGATCCGGTCCATCGGCGAGGTGTCATCGGGAAGCGCCTCGAGGGAAGTGAAGACATACTCGCGCAGGCGTGACTGACCGACGGCCATGACTTCGGCGATCAGGTCGTGGCGGGAGTTGAAGTAGTAGTACATTGCCGGTGCCCGCAGGCCGGCCGCCTCGGCAATATCGGCAAGGCGGGTCTCCGAGTAGCCTTTCCGGCTGAGTACTTCGGCCGCGGCGAACAGGAGTCGTTCTCGGGTGGCTTCCGACTTCTTGTTGTTGCTCGCGATCGTGGGAGCGGCTGCGTCGACGTCGTTGGCGATCATGGCATCGAGTACCCGCCGCTGACGGAGAGGACCTGACCGGTGATCTGTCTGGCCGCCCGGTTGGAGCTGGCGAACACCACGGCGTCGGCGACGTCGTCGGCGCCGGTCAGTCGGCGAAGTGGAATCCCCGCCTTCAAGGACTCGATCTGTTTCTCGTTGAAGACGTTGTCACGGCCAACTGCCCAAAGGCTCGAGGCACCGACGGCGTCGTCGCTTTCTGGAATGACGAGCCCGGGGCACACAACGTTCGACCGAATGCCATGTCGGCCATGCTCTTTGGCGACGGTCCGAGCGATCGCGATGAGGCCGGCCTTGGTGCTGCCGTAAATTCCTTGGCGGATCTCCCCGAAGGCGGCATCGCTCGAGATGAAGACGACCGACCCGGCCCCCGCCTCCCGCATGGGTGCGATCGCTGCCTGGGTGCAGGCGATCGCGGTGAACAGGTTGATCTCGATGGTCTTCTGCCACCGGGCGCGATCGGTGTCCTTCGCGAAAAACTCGGCGTCGCTCCAGCCCGCGTTGTTCACCAGGGCGTCGATCCCGCCCCATTTGTCGAGTACCGTGGTGACGGCGCTCTGTGCGGCGCCGTCGGCGGTGAGGTCGGCGGCAATGACCTCGGCGTCCGTGGCTCCCAGTTCCAGGGCTTCGGCGCGCACCTTCTCTGCTTGATCGCCGTCGATATCGCAGATTGCGATCCGTGCCTGCTCGCGGGCGAATCCGTGCACGATTCCGCGTCCCACATTCGACCCGCCACCCGTGACTAGCACTCGGGCGTTCTGCAATTTGAGGTCCATAGGTATAACCGGCCTTCCCGTCGAAGGTGGTCGACGTTGACTACATCACCTTAACTAATTTATGTTCAATTCAAAAGTACACCTCACAAGGGAGAGAACATGAAGATCTTCAACGGCATCGATGAAGTGGTTGCAGCGGAGGGGACGGACCTGGGCACCACGGACTGGGTCGAGATCGACCAGGAACGGATCAACAAGTTCGCAGACGCCACCGGCGACCATCAGTGGATTCACGTGGAACCGGAACGCGCCGCCGAGGGGCCCTTCGGCGGCACCATCGCACACGGCTTCCTCACACTGTCGTTGCTACCGGTCCTCCAACACCAGCTCTACCGCGTCGACGGCATCAAGATGGCAGTGAACTACGGCCTCGACAAGGTCCGATTCGTTACACCGGTGCCGGTGGGGGCCAAGGTTCGCGCGACGGCCACGATCAGCAAGGTCACCCGCCTCGACTCGGCAGCCCAGGCGCATCTGACCACCACCATCGAGGTCGAGGGGTCCTCCAAGCCGGCATGTGTGATCGAGTCGATCGCTAGGTTCGTGGCCTGATGAGCGGACTGGTCACCGGTAAGAACGCAATCGTCACCGGCGCAGCTCAAGGCATTGGATTCGAGATCGCCAAGTTGCTCGTCGAACAGGGCGCGTCTGTCACCGTCGTCGACCTCGACCAGGATCGGGCCCAAGACGCTGCCCGCCGCCTGAGCGGTAGCGGTCGCGCAATCGGACACGGGTGCGACGTCACGGACGAGGATTCGGTCTCCGCTGCCGTGGCTGCAGCTGTCGCACACTTCGGTGGGCTCGACATCCTCGTCAACAATGCGGGGATCACCCGCGACGCCTCACTTCGCAAGATGCAGGTCGCCGACTTCGAGGCCGTCGTGAACGTCCACCTCAAGGGCACGTGGTTGGGAGTCCGAGCAGCTGCCGACGTGATGCGTGAGGCCGGAAGCGGATCGATCATCAACATGTCCTCGCTGTCGGGAAAATCGGGTAACCCCGGGCAGAGCAACTACAGCGCGGCCAAGGCCGGCATCGTCGGACTGACCAAGGCAGCTGCGAAAGAGTTGGCACACAAGGGAGTCCGGGTGAACGCGATTCAGCCCGGATTGATCCGCACGGCGATGACGGAAGCCATGCCGCCGGAGGTCTTCGCGGCACGGGAGGCCGACATCCCGATGAAGAGGGCGGGCGAGCCGCGCGAGGTCGCCGGCGCAGCACTCTTCCTGGCCTCGGACCTGGCGAGCTATATGACCGGGGCGGTCCTCGAGGTCGGCGGCGGGAGACTGATGTGAGCGCCGACAAAGACCTGACCAGCTCAGGGCCCGTGCAGGTCAGTGTCGACGGAGCGGTTGGACATATCCTGCTCGATCGACCGGAGGCGATGAATGCCATCACTGTCGAGCTGGGCCGAGCACTCGAGAACGCGCTGCGAGCACTCGAATCGCGGGTCAACGTGATCGTCGTGCGGGGCGCGGGCGGGAATTTCTCGGTGGGTGGCGACTTCCACGAGCTTCAGCGGCTGCGCGCCGAGGGTCGCGACGCGATGGCGGAGTTGTTCAGCAACTTTAGGCGAGCGTGCTCGGCGATCGGCAGCCTCGAGGTGCCGGTTATCGCCGCGGTCGAGGGATACGCGATGGCCGGCGGGTTCGAACTGATGCAGGCAAGTGACATCGTGCTGGTCCACGAGAGCGCCAAGATCGCCGACACGCATTCCAACCATGGCATGGTGCCCGGTGGAGGCAGCACGCAACGGTTGTCTCGTTTGGTCGGTCGTCAGCGCGCTCTCGCACATATCCTCTCCGGCGACCGGCTTACCGCCGACGATGCCGTTGCATGGGGGCTTGCGTATCGCAAGCTGAACGGCCCCACGTTCGAGAAGGACGTCGCGGAGTTCGCTGCGGCGTTGTCGCACAAGGATCGCAAGACCGTTGCGCGGACCAAACGGCTCATATACGCCGGCCTCGAGTCGTCGTTGAACGACGGGCTGTCGATCGAGCACCGGGCAGTCCTCGACCACCTTTCCGAGGGTGCCAGTGGTGACGGCATCGAAGCATTCACGGCACGACGAGGAGAATGACATGCCCGAGAACTTGATCAGCGAAGGTCCGATCCTGCTCGATCTGGAATCGAATGGGATCGCCCGTTTGCGGCTCAACCGTCCCGACGCCTCGAACGGCATGGATGTGCCGTTCCTCCAGGCGTTGCATGCGGCGATTCTGCGTTGTCACGGCGAGCCGAGGGTCCGCGTGGTGATCCTCACGGGCGAAGGACGCAACTTCTGCGCGGGCGGTGATGTGAAGACCTTCGCATCGAAGGGCGAAGGTCTTCCCGACTATCTGCGGGAGGCGACCGCTTGGCTTCAGATCGCGACATCTGCGTTGATCCAACTGCAGGTGCCGGTGATTGCATCCGTTCACGGATTTGCGGCCGGCGGTGGAGGATTCGGTCTCGTCTGTGCTGCCGATTTCGTCATTGCCGCCGAATCGGCGAAGTTCATGTCCGGCGCGGTACGGGTCGGCATGGCACCAGATGCCGGAGTGTCGGTGACACTTACGCAGCTGGTCGGTCTCCGCAAGGCGACCGAGATCTTGCTGACCAACCCTGTTCTCAGTGCCGCTGAAGCGCGCGACCTCGGCCTGCTGACCAAGGTGGTGTCCGATGATGCGCTGAAGGAGGAAACCGACACCTACGCCCTGCAATTCACCGAGTCCGCGCCGCTTGCGGTCGCCGCGGTCAAGCGGCTGATCTGGGGTGGAGTCGGAGCCAGTGTGACCGATCGGCTGGCAGAAGAAGCACGCACCGTCTCCGAGCTGTCCGGCACGGCCGACGCGCTGGAAGGGCTCGCCGCGGTGCTGGACAAGCGGACTCCCAAGTTCGCGGGGAGGTGACAGCGGTGGCCGACACAGTCCTGGTTGAAAATCGCGGCCCCGTCCGCATCCTCACGCTCAATCGACCGCAACGGCGCAACGCCATCGATCTCCAGCTCCGCTACGAACTGGCCGACGAGCTCGAGCTGGCGATGAACAGCTCGTCGGTGCGGGTGATCGTGCTCACCGGTGCAGGGAATACCTTCTGCTCCGGTGGCGACATCTCGACAATGGCCCGTCAGAGCCCCGACAAGACGA
>Ga0247825_10003712_pt1 | contig 10046 bp, 6 predicted proteins | sample 13C_Vanillin_Day_FD_194413 | JGI IMG/M metagenome (GOLD analysis project Ga0247825, IMG submission 194413) | Soil microbial communities from agricultural site in Penn Yan, New York, United States - 13C_Vanillin_Day48 | ecosystem: Environmental > Terrestrial > Soil > Agricultural land | place...
GGCATAATGCGTCGCGCCAGCGGGCGCGCGAGCGCTGGCGCGACGCATTATGCCATGGAGACTGCCTCTGCCGCGCCGCTGTCATCAGCGCCTTGCCTTCGCGCTCGCTGTGCCGGCGTTCGCCTTTGCGCATGTCGCTTCCGCGCATGCACAGTCGTCTCCGACCACCACGCCGTTCCAGCCGTCCGTCACCGATCCGCGCAACGTCAATCGCTTCAGCGCGCCGCTGATCAAGACCCGCGAGACGATCGCGCGCGAAGGCGCGCCGACCATTGCCTCCGGCGCGGGCGAAACCGGGTTCGACAGCACCGGCTCGATCGCGAAAAAGAAGAAGAACAAGCCCAAGCCCGGCGACCCGCGTCCGGCGCCGCCGCCTCCGCCGAAGCCGCCCGGTCCGCCGCAGGCCGCGGGCGGTCACACGCTGGCGCAACAGATTCCCGCGCGCCAGCCGTACTCCGAAGCCTACAAGCCGCCGAACGCGCTGCCGCGCCGCCAACTCGTGCCGATCGGCGATCCGTTCGAGCCGATCGGCATCCGCGCGGGCACGTTCCTGCTCAAACCTTCGATCGACGTGACGCGCGGCTACGACACCAATCCGGAGCGCACCTCGACCGGCCAGCCGTCCGGCTACACCGTCGTCGAGCCGGCGCTGAAGGTCCGCTCGCAATGGTCGGCGCACGAGGCGGGCGCCGACATTCGCGGCACCTATTCGTGGTTCGACAAGCAATCGTCGCTCGACCGGCCGATGCTGGACGCCAAGGCGTTCACGCGCTTCGACGTCTCGCGCGACACCATCTTCAACGTCGAGGGCCGCTATTTCCTGTCGACGGATTATCCGGGCAGCCCGAACGTGCCGGCCGACGTCGCCAAGCTGCCGATCTTCCACACCTACGGCACGACACTCGGCCTGACGCAGCGCTTCAACCACTTCGAGATCGCCGCCAAGGCCATCGTCGACCGCACCGAATACCAGGACTCCGATCTCACCGACGGCACCACCTCGAGCAATCACGACCGCGATTTCAACCAGTATGGCGGCTCATTGCGCGGCAGCTACGAGGTATTCCCGGGCGTCAAGCCGTTCGTCGAGATCGCCGCCGATACCCGCAAGCACGACCTGCAGTTCGACCGCAACGGCTTCGAGCGCGACTCGAACGCGCTCACGCCCAAAGTCGGCACCAGCTTCGAGATATCGAAGAAGCTCACCGGCGAGGCTTCGGTCGGCTATCTCATGCGCAAGTATAAAGATCCTAATCTGGAAGAACTGCGCGGCATGGTGTTCGATGCCTCGCTGATCTATGCGGCGACCGGCCTCACCACCGTGACGCTGACGGGCAGCTCGAAGGCCGACGAGATCGTCGTCGCCGGTGTTTCCGGCGTGCTGCGTCGCGACGTGGGCCTGCAGGTCGATCACGCGTTCCGTCGCTGGCTGATCGGCACGCTGAAGATCGGCTATGGCCTCGACGATTACATCGGCTCGATCCGCGCCGACAACCGCAGTTCGCTCGGCGCGGCGATCACCTACAAGCTCAGCCGCGAATTCTCGCTCAAGGGCGAGTACCGCTACGACCAGTTACGCTCCAACGTCGAGGGCGTGGACTACAGCGCCAACGTGTTTTTGGTCGGGTTGAAGCTGCAGCGGTGAGCTGTTTCCGGAAGCACTCGCCCTAACTCAAGAAATAATCATGCCTATCGATGTTGAGCCAGAACTTGAAATTCGTACCGTCCCACGTTCTTGGATTGTAGTGCTTGCTGTGTTCTGCGGCATCCTGGCAATCATCGCTTGGGCCGCTTCTTTCTACACATACGAAAACACGCCAAAGATTCAGGTGGTCATCGTTCCGGTTGATCTGTCCTTGACGCGTGTCGAGTCAAAATGGGTGTATTTGCTTGTTGCGCCAGCTTTTATGGCGGTCATTTCCATTGCACTCGCTTGGTACGCGCTGACATGGGACCTTTTTGTCGCAAAAGCTGAGAAGCGGGAGAGATACTTTCGATCAGAATTCGCGCTCGTTCGTAGAATCAAGCTGAGGCCTCTTTTCCGCGTCGTGTGCATGGGCTTCGCAGCCACGCAGATTGTTCTGTTCTGTTGGACAATAAGTCGATGTCTCCACGTCCTGGCACTTCCTCAGCTTTGACGACGGTAACGAGGAACTGTGTCCGCACACGATGGACATGATGCTCGCGGCAGGAACAATAAACAACGTGCTGAACGACTGCAGCCGCGCTTGCAGGTCGCTATCCGCCGATCAGCCGCTTGATCTCGTCGCGAAACGCCGGCGCGATGTCCGGCCGCTCCATCGCGTAGGCGACATTGGCCGTGAGGAACCCCACCTTCGATCCGCAATCGAAGCTTCGCCCGTCGAACTTCACCGCATGAAACGCCTGCGACTTCGACAGCGTGATCATCGAATCCGTGATCTGGATCTCGCCGCCCGCCCCGCCGGTCTGCGTCGCCAGCAGGTCGAAGATTTCCGGCTGAAGAATGTATCGCCCGGTGATGATCAGGTTCGACGGCGCCTTCTCGCGCGGCGGCTTCTCCACCATCTCGGTGATCGGAAAGGTCTTGCCGTCGCCCTTGCCGACGCCGACCACCCCGTACTGGTGGATGCGCTCCATCGGCACTTCCTCGACCGCGATGACGTTCGATTTGTCGCCGGCCTTGTTGTAGGCCTCGATCATCTGCGCGAGACAGCCCGGCTTGTTCTGCACCAGCACGTCCGGCAGCACGAGCGCGAACGGCTCTTGGCCGACCAGCTCCCGCGCGCACCACACCGCATGGCCCAGTCCCAGCGGCGATTGCTGCCGCGTAAAGCTTGCCGAGCCGGCCATCGGCTGGTCGCTGGCGAGAAGCTTCAGGTCGGCGGTCTTGTTGCGCTCCTTGAGAGTCACTTCGAGCTCGAATTGCCGGTCGAAATGGTCCTCGATCACCCCTTTGTTGCGTCCGGTGACGAAGATGAAGTGCTCGATGCCCGCCTCGCGCGCCTCGTCGACCACGTGCTGGATCAGCGGCCGATCGACCACCGTCAGCATCTCCTTGGGCATGGCCTTGGTCGCGGGCAGGAAGCGCGTGCCGAGCCCCGCCACGGGGAAAATGGCTTTTCGTATCGGTTTCATGGATGGTTCTCGGGACGAATCGGGTTGCGAATCTGACAATAAATCCTGGAGGCGGCGCATCTGTCAGGCCAGGGGAGGCGGTCCGGCGTCCACACGGGAAACCGGCCAATTCACGGGCCGCATGGTGAAGCTTTAACCGCCCTTACGCCCCCAACTTGACGGCAGGGAGTCCAATGGCACATTCCGGGTCCATAGTCATTCCAGAGGCGGCGACAATGAGGCGGCGAATTCCCGGAATCTTCGGCGCGGTGCTTGCCGCGTGCGTGGTGCTGGCGACGGATGCGCAGGCCGCTCCGCGCTGCCGCAACACCGGCAGCTTCGACGCCTGGCTCGCAGGCTTCAAGCAGGAGGCCGCGCGGGAGGGCATCTCGCAGCGGGCGATCTCGGCCGCGCTCGACGGCGTCACCTTCGATCCCGCGATCATCCGCCGCGACAGCGGGCAGGGCGTGTTCCAGCAGAGCTTCCTGCAATTCGCCGGCCGCATGACCGGCGCCGGGCGCTATCAGAACGGCCTGAAGCAGATGAAGGCCAACGCGGCGCTGTTGTCGCGCATCGAGCAGCGCACCGGCGTGCCGCCCGCGGTGGTGACCGCGCTGTGGGGGCTGGAAAGCGACTACGGCGCCTACAAGGGCGGCGTCTACAACATCATCCGCTCGGTTGCTACGCTCGCCTATGATTGCCGGCGCCCGGCGTTCTTCCGCGACCAGCTCAAGGGCGCGGTGCGGATCGTCGAGCGCGGCGACCTGCGGCCCGAGAACATGATCGGCAACTGGGCCGGCGAGCTTGGCCCGACGCAGTTCACGCCGTCCGACTACTTCAAGCACGGCCTCGACTTCGACGGCGACGGCCGCGTCGACATGATCAACAGCGTGCCCGACGCGCTCGCTTCCGCCGCCAACCTGATGAAGGCATTCGGCTGGCAGAAGGGCGAGCCCTGGCTTCAGGAGGTGCGGGTGCCGGGCGAGATGCCGTGGCAGGAGTCCGGCCTCGAGAACAAGCATCCGCGTTCGCAATGGGTGCGCTGGGGCGTCCGCGCGGCGCACGGCGCGGCGCTCCCTTCCGACGACATGCAGGCCTCGCTGATTCTGCCGATGGGGCGGCTCGGTCCGGCCTTCCTCGCCTATCCGAACTTCCGCGCCTACACCGAATGGAATGCGGCGATCGTCTACGCCACCACGGCGGCCTATTTCGGCACGCGGCTCGCCGGCGCGCCCGTGGTCGGGCCGGGCAACGGCCAGCCGGTGGTGCCGACCACGGAGCAGATCCAGCAGCTCCAGCAACTCCTGATCGCGCGCAAGATGCTGACCGGCGAAGCCGACGGCCGGCTTGGCGCGGCGACCCGGCCTGCGGTGAAGAAGGCGCAGGTCATGGTCGGGCTGCCGGCGGACGCCTATCCGACCCAGGAGCTGATCGACCGGCTGCGGTCGGGGCGGTAAGCGCGGGTCCCGGCCGACCCGTCCACCGGTTTGAAATCCGCCTTGTCTCAACTGCTTAGCCCCGGCTGGGCCAGCGCGACGATACGCGCGCAGTTGTGAATTGCCGGATTAACCCTCGCTCAACCATATCTTGCCCCAATGCACGGCCAGAGACTGGGCCAGCCGCCGGACATGATCCTGGCGGCTCATGAGTGACGGTTGAGATCGAACAATGCCGAAGCATTTCCCTTCGATTGGCTTGGTGGCGTTTGCCGGAACGCTCCTGCTCGGCGTGGCCGGACTCGCGTCTGCCCAGGGCGACCGCCCGCAGCCGCCGCTGCCGGTCGGCAAGCGCCCGGTGCCCGCGTCTCTCGCACAGGCCGCGCCCGCGCAGCCGCCGGTCGCCACCACCGCGCCCGTGCCGTCGCCGCCGCGCGAATGGACCGGCGAGTCGGGCTCGTCCGGCCATCCGCTGATGCAGGCGACCGCGATCCGGCAGGCGGCGGCGAATTTCGAGCAGTGCCTCGAAGGGCTTTGGCCGCTCGCGCAGAAGCGCGGCGTCTCGCGCGCCACCTATGACAAGCATGTCGGCGGCCTCACGCCGGACCTGCGCATCATGGACCTGATGGACGCGCAGCCGGAGTTCACCAAGGCGTTCTGGGACTATCTCGATATCCTGGTGCACGATCAGCGCATCGCCGGCGGCCGCGAGCTGCTCGCCAAGTACAAGCCGGTGTTCGATCAGGTCGAGAAGGCCTATGGCGTCGACCGCCACATCGTCACCGCGATCTGGGGCGTGGAGTCGAACTACGGCACCATGGGCGGCGAGCGCCCGGTGATCCGCTCGACCGCGACGCTCGCCTGCGTCGGGCGGCGGCAGGCCTACTTCCGCGACGAGTTTCTGGCCACCCTCGAAATCCTGCATCGCAACGACGTGCGCCCGGAGCAGCTCAAGGGCTCGTGGGCCGGTGCGTTCGGGCCGACCCAGTTCATGCCGACTTCGTTCAAGCGTTTCGCGGTGGACTTCGACGGCGACGGCCGCCGCGACGTGGTCGACTCGATTCCCGACCTGATCGCCTCGACCGCGAACAACCTGAAGAAGGACGGCTGGGTCGCGGGCTCGACCTGGGGCTACGAGGTGATCGTGCCCAAGGGCTTCAACTACCTGCAGGCCGACCGCGGCAAGCAGCACACGCTGGCGGAGTGGGCGGCGATGGGGTTGCGTCGCCCCGGCAACAAGCCGTTCCCGCATTCGCAGGAGAAGGCCTATCTGCTGGTGCCCGCGGGCCATGAGGGGCCCGGATTCCTGATGATGCAGAATTTCCGGGCGATCATGAAATACAACCCGGCCGAGGCTTATGCGCTCGCGATCGGACATCTGTCGGACCGCTTCAAGGGCGGCGAGGCGTTTGCCCAGCCGTGGCCGCGGCACGAGGCTGTCCTGACGCGCGACGAGCGCCGCGAGCTTCAGGAACTCCTGAACCGCAAGGGCTTCGACACCGGCGAGCCGAACGGCCGCCTGGGGCCGAAGGCGCGCGCGGCGGTGCGCGACTATCAGGCGTCGATCGGACTCATTCCCGACGGTTTCGCCTCCGCCACAATTCTTGCCAGGCTCCGCGGCCGTTGAACCTTTGACCCTCCAGCGGTAACCAAACCAGTGGTCATCAGGTTGACAATTTCGGTCGGTTAACCGACCGATAGGGATGCGGCGGCGCGCCTTGGGGCGCCGAGGTCACACTGTTTCACCGGTCGGCGGGGAAATGGCAAAACGCCAGTTCATGCAAAGGTTTGGCAGCGGCGCGGGCATTGCTCTCGCGGCCGTGTGCGGGCTTGCGCTGATGACCGCGCCGGTGGTCGCTCAGTTTGGCGGTCAATTCGGCGGCCGTGGCGGCGGCGGAGGAGGAGGCGGCTTCTTCGACCTGTTCGGACCCGGTCCGCGCTATGGACCACGCGAGCGCGAGCAGGACTTCACCAAGGCGCCGCCGGCGCGAAGGCTCGAAAACCAGCCGGCGACCAGCGTGATGGTGTTCGGCGATTCGATGGCCGACTGGCTGGCTTACGGCCTCGAGGACGCGGCCGGCGACAATCCGGACATCGCCGTCGTCCGCAAGAACCGCGCGACCGCGGGCCTCATCCGCTACGACACGCGGAACGAGGCGCAGGACTGGCCCCAGGTGATCCGCGAGGCGTTCGCGCAATCGCCCGCCAAGCCGAATTTCGTCGTGATGATGATCGGCCTCAACGACCGCACGCAGATGCGCGAGCGGCCGCTGCAGGCAGGCCCGCCGAGCGCCGCGGCGGCCACCGGCACGCCGCCGTCGCTGGTTCCGCAACCGGGCGCGTCCGCTGCGCCCGCGCCGCCTGCTGCCGCGCCTGCCGATGCGGAGCGGCCCGCGTCCGACCCGTCGTCGGCCGTCGAGCGGCAAGGGGCGAACGCACCGGGGCTTCGCACCTATGAATTCCGCACCGAGGAATGGGCCGAGCACTATATGCGCCGCATCGACGCCACCGTCGTGGCGCTGAAGGCCGCGGGCGTGCCGGTTTTCTGGGTCGGCCTGCCGTCGATCCGTGGGCCGAAGTCGACGAGCGAGATGCTCTACCTCAACGACCTCTACCGCACCCGCGCCGAAAAGGCCGGCGTCACCTACATCGACGTGTGGGACGGCTTCGTCGACGAGAGCGGCCGCTTCGCCGTGCAGGGTCCCGACTTCGAAGGCCAGATTCGCCGCCTGCGCGTCAGCGACGGCGTGCACTTCACCAAGTCCGGCGCGCGCAAGCTCGCGCACTATCTCGAGCGCGAGGTGCGCCGCATGATGCAGCGCGGCACCGACCTGGTCGCCCTTCCGGCCGAGCCGCAGGCTCCGCAGCCGAGCGGGCGGCCGGGCGCCGCGACCGCGCGTCCGCTGTCCGGTCCGGTGGTGCCGCTCACCGCTTCGGCCAGCGCCAGCCAGGAATTGCTGGGCGCCGGCGATTTCAACGCCAACGCCAATCCGCGCGGTGCGACGCGCGTGCTGGTCAAGGGCGAGTCGCTCAATCCGCCGGCCGGCCGCAGCGACGACTTCCGCTGGCCGCGCCGCGGCGTTGCCGCCTTCGGCACCGATCCGGCGGTCGCCACCACCACCGATCCGGTGCCGGTCGCAGCCGCGCCCGCACCGGCGATCGCCACGGCGACGCCTGCCGGAGCGGATCCGAAGGCTTCGTCGACGTTGACGCCTGGTACGAGAAAGACCACCGGCCGCAGCCAGCCGGGCCAGGCGCAGCAACAGGCACGGCCGCCACAGCGGCAGGCGCAACCGCGCCGCGACAGCTTCGGCGGTGGCGGTTTCGGCGGATTTGGCCGCTGATCAGACCACTCTAAATCGGTCGTCAGGGTCTCGTCGCCGGGTTCAGCGCGGCAGCGACGTCGACCCCATCAGGAACTTGTCGATCGCGTGGGCGCATTGGCGGCCCTCGCGGATCGCCCACACCACCAGCGACTGGCCGCGCCGCATGTCGCCCGCGGTGAACACCTTCGACAGCGTGGTGCGGTAGGCGATCTGGTCGGCCTTCACGTTGCCGCGCGCATCGAGCTCGACGCCGAGCGTCTTGATCATGCCCTCGTGCACCGGATGCACGAAGCCCATCGCCAGCAGCACGAGATCGGCTTCAATTTCGAACTCGGTGCCCGGCATCGGCTGAAATTTGGCGTCCGCCCGCGCGCAATGCAGCTTCTTCACCTGACCGTTCTCAGTTTGGCCGTTTTCGCCGGTGAATTTCGTCGTCAGCACCGCGAAGTCGCGCGACACGCCCTCTTCGTGGCTCGACGAGGTGCGCAGCTTCAGCGGCCACAGCGGCCAGGTCAGCGGCTTGTTCTCGTGCTCCGGCGGTTGCGGCATGATCTCGAAATTGGTCACCGACACCGCGCCTTGCCGGATCGAGGTGCCGATGCAGTCCGAGCCGGTGTCGCCGCCGCCGATCACCACCACCTTCTTGCCGGTCGCGAGGATCGGCTCGTCCGGCCCCTGCGCCTCGCCGCTGACGCGGCGGTTCTGCTGCGGCAGGAAGTCCATCGCGAAATGGATGCCTTTCAGCTCGCGTCCCGGAATCGGCAGGTCGCGCGCCTTTTCCGCGCCGCCGGTAAGCGCCACCGCGTCGTAGTCAGCGACCAGCCGCTCGATCGGCAGGCCGGCGCCGACATGGGCGTTGTAGTGGAACGTCACGCCCTCGGCTTCCATCTGCGCGACACGGACGTCGATGACGTCCTTTTCCATCTTGAAGTCGGGAATGCCGTAGCGCATCAGGCCGCCGGCCTTGGCCAGCTTCTCGTAGAGATGCACGTCGTGTCCGGCGCGCGCGAGCTGCTGCGCGCAGGCCATGCCGGCCGGTCCCGAACCCACCACCGCGACCTTCTTGCCGGTCTTCGGGCCGTAGCTCTCCGGCTTCAGTCCTGCGGCGATGGCGCGGTCGGCGATCTCGCACTCGATGGTTTTGATGGTGACCGGATTGTCGTCGATATTGAGCGTGCAGGACGCCTCGCACGGCGCCGGGCAGACGCGGCCGGTGACTTCCGGAAAATTGTTGGTCGAGTGCAGGTTGCGCGCGGCCTCTTCCCAGTTGCCGGCATAGACGAGGTCGTTCCAGTCCGGGATCTGGTTGTTCACCGGGCAGCCGGTCGGCTGGTTGGTGATGGTGTTGGTGCCGTGGCAATACGGCACGCCGCAGTTCATGCAGCGCGCCGCCTGGTCCCGGATGTCTTTCTCCGGGAGCGGCAGCACGAATTCCTTGTAGTTGCGAATCCGCTCCTCGACCGGAAGGTAGTCCCGGTCGTTGCGCTCGAACTCCAGAAAGCCAGTGACCTTGCCCATCCCGCCCTTACTCGGCCGCCTGCATGGTTGTCTTGTTCATTTCGGCCAGCGCGCGGCTGAACTCGTGCGGCATGATCTTGCGGAACTTGGGCAGGAACTCACGCCAGTTGGCGAGGATCTCGGCGGCGCGTTTGCTGCCGGTGAAGCGGGCGTGCCGCGTGATCAAAATGTGCAGCCGCTGGCCGTCGAACTGCGTCATGTCGGTCAGATCGCCGTGCATCTCGCCTTCGACCCACTCCGGCATCTCCTGCAACGCGACCATGGCGCGGTTGCAGCGCTGCTCGAAGCTGCCGTCCTGGTCCAGCACGTAGGCGATGCCGCCCGACATGCCGGCGGCGAAGTTGCGGCCGGTCGGCCCGATCACCACGACGATGCCGCCGGTCATGTATTCGCAGCCGTGATCGCCGGTGCCCTCGACCACGACGGTGGCGCCGGAGTTGCGCACCGCGAAGCGCTCGCCGGCGATGCCGCGGAAATACGCCTCGCCTGCGATCGCGCCGTAGAGGACAGTGTTGCCGACGATGATGGACTCTTCCGGCACGATGCCGCAGTCGGCGGTCGGGCGCACGACGATGCGTCCGCCGGACAGGCCCTTGCCGACATAGTCGTTGCCTTCGCCCTCGAGGTCGAAGGTCACGCCCTTGGCGAGGAACGCGCCGAAGCTTTGTCC
>Ga0247825_10003713_pt1 | contig 10046 bp, 7 predicted proteins | sample 13C_Vanillin_Day_FD_194413 | JGI IMG/M metagenome (GOLD analysis project Ga0247825, IMG submission 194413) | Soil microbial communities from agricultural site in Penn Yan, New York, United States - 13C_Vanillin_Day48 | ecosystem: Environmental > Terrestrial > Soil > Agricultural land | place...
AGGCCCGGAGGCGGGAATTTTCCGCGCTGCAACGTCGGGATTGTCCGGCGCGCCCGCCACAAGTTGTAGCGCACGATGGCTCCCATGAACCGCCACGACAACCAGAAGAAAGCAGGAACGACCATGAACCCCACGACCCCGACCCTTACCATGACCCGCGGCATGCGCCGCGCCTTCGCCCTCGTCGTCGCGCTGCTGCTCGCCTCGCTCGCCTTCGGCGTCGGCCTGCCGTGGATCATCGTCGATGCGCCGCCGGAAGCCGAGACGCTGTGGGCCCGCGAGATCCAGTCCCGCATGCCGGCCGCGCTGCCGCTCGCCGCGCCGACCGCCCTCCGGCGGCCGGCGCCGGCGCGTTCGGTGCGTTGACGGGGAGCCCGTCGGGCTGAAGCCCGATCTCCATCAGCGCGAGGTCCCACCCCACCGGCGATCAGCGGCCCGAGATGGACGCAGCGACCGGAGCGCCCCGCAGGTGGGTGCGCAACGTCGCGTAGAGCGACGGCGGATCGATCGGCTTGCGCAACAGCGCGGCCACCCCACAGGTCTTGAGCGCGCCGCGCGAGAGCTTCTCCGCGTACCCGGTATAGAGCACGACGCTCGGCGCTCCCGGCACGGCCCGGCAGGCCTGGGCGAGGTCGAGCCCGGTCATCCCCGGCATCGTCTGGTCGGAGAGCACCAGGTCCACGGCTCCCGGGTCGCCACGCAGCGCCTCGAGCGCGGCGCCCGCGTCGTGGTACACGCGCGCCTCGACGCCCCACTCCGCGAGCAGGTCGACCATGAAGCTGGCGACCGCGGGCTCGTCGTCGACGAGCATCACGCGGCCGCCGAGCGCGGCCTGCGGGAACGCATCCGGCTCCGCGGACGCAGCGCGCAGGTCCGCCGCACGCTGCGCCGTCGCCGGCAGCAGCACGCGAAAGCGCGCACCACCGCCGCTCGCCGTCTCGTAGACGATGTGCCCGCCGTGCTCGTGCACGATGCCGTGCACCGTCGCCAGCCCCATGCCGGTGCCGTGGCCCGCTTCCTTGGTCGTGTAGAACGGGTCGAACATGCGTTCCTGCACGTCGCCGGGCACGCCCGGGCCGGTGTCCTCGATGGACAGCTCGACGAAATCGCCCGCCACCGCGCCGCGACAGCTGGCGCAGGAGCGCCCGTCGACTGCGGATCGGCGGATGCGCACGCGGATCTCGCCGCGCGAGCCGATCGCGTCGCGCGCGTTGATGCACAGGTTCAGCACCACCTGCTCGACCTGAACCGGGTCGGCGACGACCGCCGGCAGCGCGGCCTCCACCTCGGTCGCGATCGCGACCGTCGACGGGAACGACGCGCGCAGCAGGCGGATCACCTCGCCGGCGACGCCGTCCAGCGCGATCGGGCGCGGATCGCCGCGCCGCCCGCGGCTGAACGTCAGCATCTGCGCGATCAGGTCGCGCGCGCGCTCCGACGCCGACCGCGCCTCGCCCACGTAGCGGCGCGTCTTCGCGTCCGTCGCGGTCTCGGCGGCGAGCGTGACGTAGCCGAGGATCGTCGTCAGCAGGTTGTTGAAGTCGTGCGCGATCCCGCCGGTGAGGTGGCCGATCGCCTCCATCTTCTGCGCCTGGCGCAGCCGCGCCTCGAGCGCCGTGCGCTCGCGCTCGGCCGCCCGCTCGACCGTCTGGTCGCGCACGTTCACCAGCGCATGCGGCCGGCCGCGGTAGTCCATCGGCACCGCGCGAACCTCGACGTCGAGCGGGCTGCCGTCGCTGCGCCCGGTGGCGAGGTCGATGCGGCACGACGTGCCCGCGAGCGCGAGCTGGAACTGGCCGCGGCACTGCTCGGCGAGCGCGCCGCCCACCACCTCGCACCCGTCGCGCCCGAGGATCGCGTCGCGCTCGTAGCCGAACATCCGCGTGAACGCCGCGTTGACGTCGACGAACCGGCCCTCGGCGTCGCACAGCGCGAGCCCGTCGACCGCCGCGTTGAATATCGTGCGGTACTGCTCCTCGCTCGCGCGGAGCGCCTGCTCCGCGCTCTTGCGCGCGGTGATCTCGCGCGAGAACGCGAGCACGACCGGGCGGCCCTCGATCTCGCTCGCCTTGAGCGTCACCTCGTCCCAGTGCAGCGACGCGTCGCGATTGCGGCGCCGCCACTCGAAGCTCACCGGCGCGCCTCGCTTCGCCTGCGCGATCCAGTGCATCGCGTGCGCCGCCGTGTAGGGCGGCTCGCCCGACGACACGTCGTCGACCGACAGGCGCCGGAACTCCTCGGCGCTCCAGCCGAAGGTCGCGACCGCCTTCGGGTTGACGTCGAGGATGCGCGCGCCCTCCCAGTCGAGCAGGAACACGGCGTCCTCGGTCGCTTCGAAGATCGCGCGGTAGGAGGCCTCGGAGCGGCGCAGCGCCTGCTCGGTGCGCACGCGCTCGATCTCGGCGGCAGCCCGCGTCGCGAAGATGCGCAGCAGCGCCTCCGCGAGGCCGTCGTCGACCATCGGCCGGCGCGACATCGTCGTGATGAGCCCGAGCGGCAAGCCCGCCGAATCGCTGAGCGGGTAGGCCGCGTAGCTGTCCATCCCCTTCGCACCGAAGATCGTGCCGGGCGGGAACTCGCCGCGGACGCCGCGCTCGACCAGGCGGAACGTGCGGCCGACGACCTGCACGCACGGCGTTCCCGCGAGGTCGTACTCGAAGTTGCGCAGGAGCTTGCCGTCGAGGACCGCGGCGAGCGTGCGCATCCGGTCGCGCCGCTCGTCGACGAACACGGCGATGAACGCGACGTCGACGTCGAGGATGCGCGCGATCGCGACCGTGAGGTCGCGGAAGATCGCGTCGCCGCCGTCGGTCGACACGGCCGACGCGGCGGTGCGCAGTGCCTCCTCGGCGCGCTTGCGATCGCTGATGTCGGTCGCGATGCCGCACACGGCGTAGGCATCGCCGTCGGCGTCGATCAGCGGGAACTTGTGGGCGAGCCACGTACGCATGCCGCCCGCGGTCTCGACCGTCTCCTCGAAGTCGAACGGGCGGCGCGCCTCGACGACGCGACGGTCGTGGCGATGCAGCGCGTCGGCCGACGCGGGGAACACGTCGGCGTCGCGTTGGCCCACGATCGCCTCGCGCGGCAGGCCCCTCAGCCGCTCGAAGGCGCGGTTGACGTAGAGAAAGGTGCCGTCGAGGTCCTTGACGAACATCGCGACCGAGGCGTTGTCGACGATCTGACGCAGCTGCATCGCGTCGCGGCTCTCATCGCCCGGGACGTCGAGCGCGAAGAGATCGGCGGCTGGCTTGTCGAGCATCGCTGAGGAGGCGTGGGGGTCGGCGCGGCCCCGCGGCCAGTCTAGGAGCTTTTGCCGCGCGCCGGGAACCGCTGTTACACGCCGGTTACCAACGAAACGCGCGGGTTACGCGGGGGGCCCCGGCACGAACATGTAGCCGGCGCCGCGCACGGTCCGGATGGCCTGCGGGCGGTCCGGATCGGCCTCGATCTTGCGCCGCAGCCGCGCGATGCGGATGTCGATCGAGCGGTCGAACGGCTCCCATTCGCGGTTGCGCGTGAGCGTCAGGAGCTGGTCGCGAGAGAGCACCTGGCGCGGGCGCTCGATGAACACGCGCAAGAGGTCGAACTCCATCGCGGTCAGCGGCACCTCGGCGCCCGTCGCGTCGTAGAGCGCGCGGCTCGCCAGATCGAGCATGCCGGCGCCGACCGGGACGCGCGCCGACGCGGCCGGCGCGCCTGCCGCGGACGCGGCCGGCGCGGTCACGGCGGGACGCTCGCGCACGCGGCGCAGGACGCTCTTGATGCGAGCGCGAAGCTCGCGCAGGTCGAACGGCTTGGTCACGTAGTCGTCGGCGCCGACCTCGAGCCCGGCGACGCGGTCGACGACGTCGGACGCACCGGTGACCATCACGATCCCGACGTCGTGGCGCTCGCGCAGGAAGCGCGCGAGCGTGAGGCCGTCCTCGCCGGGCAGGTGCACGTCGAGCAGCACGACGTCGGGCACCTCGCGCGCGAGCGCGGCGCGCATCGAAGCGCCGTCGGCGGCCTGCGCCACCGCGTACCCGTGCGTCCCCAGGTACTCCGCGAGCATCGCCCTGATGCCCTCGTCGTCCTCGACGACGAGGACCGAGGCGGCAGCGGCCATGGCGCCCTCCGCGATCGAAACGATCGTGACGAGTATAGCCCGGCCTCGCGCGGCCGCCCGCGCGCGGGTCGATACAAAGTCGCAACACAACGAAGCGCGCGCGACGTCGTGCGGTTACGCGCCCACCGCACAGTGCGCCTCGTGCCGGGGCGTTCGATCGAACCCGCGGCCGACGACCCAGGAGAACGCGATGCCCCGCCCGACCGCCCGCGAAACCAACGCCCGCCACGCGATCGACGCGTGGGTGCGCCACGCCGCGGCCGCCAACGGGTTCGGACACGACGCGCCCCTCCCCCTGCCCACTGCCATCCCGAGGAGTTCCCCCATGCAATCCGTCGCCCAACCGCACGTCGACAGCGGCCGTTACGCCCGCACCATCGAAGTCAGCAAGCGCATCCGCTGGGAGATCGACCGCGACGTGATCCGCGGCCGCGAGTTCGATTTCGGCCGTACCTTCCTGCCGCGCAGCCTGTCGTTCGCCGACCGCCTGCCGTTCCTGTCCGAGGCCGAAAAGCGCCTCTGGTCGCAGGTGCAGGGACGCACCTACACGAACATGTTCGCGCTGGTCGAGCGCTTCATCGGCGCAAAGGTGCTCGACATCAGCCGCGACCACTGGCTCGGCGACCAGGTCGCGCTCGAGGCGCTCGTCCGCCTGACCGACGAGGAGCTCAAGCACCAGACGCTGTTCCGCCGCCTCGAGAAGATGGTCGCCGCCGGCATGCCCGCCGGCTACCGCTTCGTGCCCGAACCCGACCCGGTCGCCGCGGCGGTGCTGTCGAAGTCGACCTGGGCGGTGCTCGCGCTGACCACCGACATCGAGCTGTTCACGCAGGCGCATTACCGCGCGAGCATCGAGCCGGACGACACGCTGTCGCCGCTGTTCAAGGACGTGCTGCTGTTCCACTGGAAGGAGGAGTCGCAGCACGCGATCCTCGACGAGCTCGAGTGGGTGCGCGAGAACGCGAAGCTCGCCCCGCACCAGCGCGACGCGGCGGTCGACGACCTGATCGCGCTGGTCGGCGCGGTCGACGGCATCTGCCAGGCGCAAGCGGCCGCCGACGCCGGCTACTTCGTGTCGGTCGCCGGCCGGCCGTTCACCGCCGGCGAAGTCGGCGAGATGGAGCGCACGATGCTCGCCGCGTACCGCTGGCAATACATCGGATCGGGCGTGCAGGAGCCGCGCTTCGCCAAGCTCCTGGGCTCGATGATCACGCCCGCGCACGCCGAGAAGATCGGCGCCGCGCTCGCGCCGATCCTCGCCTGACCGCGGGGAGACGACGATGACCCCGCGCACGCTTTCCCGACCCGTGGCACTCGACCGCGGCGACGTCCTGCGCATCCGCGACGGCGGCGGCCTGGCAGTGCGCCCGACGAGCGGCGTGCTCTGGGTCACCGAGGAGCGCTCCGTCGACGACCGCGTCATCGGGCCCGGAGAGACCTGCCGGCTCGAGGGCATGGGGCTCGCGCTGGTGTACGCGCAACGCGCAGGCCAGGTCGTCATCGACGTGCCGGCGCGCCCCGCGCGCCGGCCCGACGTGCAGCTGGCGACGCACGGTGGCGACGATGCGCGGCCCATCGCGCTCGCGCTTCCCCCGCGTCGCGCGCTCATGTCGCGGCTGCGCGCGCTGTGGCGCCTGGTGCGCGCGCGCACCCGGGTCCATGCGCCCGACGCCCCGGTCGGCGGCTGGTACGCGCACGACGGCTTCCTCTCGTCGCGACGCCGGCGCGGAGGCGCCGTGCCGAGCGTCGAGTCCCCGGGCGCCCGGTTCGACCGCCGCCTGCTGCCCTATTACTGAAGCGAGGCTTCCATGGCCCTCCCGCATCCCGCCCCGACTCGCCACACCGTCATCGCGCTGCATTCGAGTGCCGCCAGCGGGCGGCAATGGCTGCCGCTCGCGGCCGCGCTCGCGGACACGCACCGCGTGATCACTCCCGACCTGCATGGCCACGGCGAGGGGCCGCCGATGCCGGGCGCCGGCGCGTCGATCGTCGCGGCCGACACCGATCGCATCGCGCACATCGTGCTCGCGAGCCCGCCTGGCGTGCACCTCGTGGGCCATTCGTACGGCGCCGCCATCGCGCTGCGCGTCGCGCAGCGCTGCGGCGCGCGCCTCGCGAGCCTCGCGCTGGTCGAGCCGGTGGCCTTCCGGCTGCTGTTCGACCAGTACGGACGCGGCCGCCCGGCCGCCGAGATCCTGGACATCGCGCGCGCGTTGCACCGGCTCGTGCACACCGGCGCGTCCGAGCTGGCGGCCGAGCGCTTCGTCGCCTACTGGGGTGGCGCAACAGCGTGGTCGCGGCTCGGCCGCGAGGCGCGTGCCACGGTCGCCTCGCGCATGAGCGCGGTCGCCGCGCAATTCGACGGTCTCGCCGAGGGCGATTTCACGCTCGACGATTGCCGGCGCATCGCGGTGCCCGCGCTGCTCCTGGCCGGCACGGCAACGCGCGCGCCGGCGTTGCGCATTGCCGAGCTCGTCGCCTCCGCGCTGCCCAACGTGCGCGACGAGCGCCTGGCCGGCGGCACGCACGTCGAAGCGCTCGAGGCGCCGGCGCGCATCGTCGCTCGCATCGCCGGGTTCATCGCGGGGCGCGACCACGCAGTCCAGCCGTGGCGCGAGGCCGCATGACGCGCGGGCTTGCCCTCGACCTCTCGCTCGCGCTTGCGTTGCCGCGCGAGCGCGTCGGGCCGTCCGCAACCTACGTCGGCGTGGTGCGAAACGCACCGGTGGCGCGCGCGCGCCTTTCGCTGTACGCCGTCCAGCTCGCGTGCCTGGCGGCGGCGGGGGCAATCGCCGGCGCGACACTCGCCTGACGCCCGCCGCCCTCGCGCATCAAGCGGCTAGACCAGCACTCGCTCGATCCCGCCCGCGTTCGCTTTCGCGACGTACTCGGGGAGCCAGTTCGCGCCGAGCACGTGCTTCGCGATCTCGACGACGATGTAGTCCGCCTCGGTGCCCGCGTCGTCGCCGAAGCGGGCGAGCCCCTGGAGGCACGACGGGCACGAGGTCAGCACCTTGACCGGCCCCGCGTACCCGTCGGCGCGCTGCGCGTCGGCCCCGCGCCGCATCTCCTCTTCCTTGCGAAAGCGCACCTGCGTCGAGATGTCCGGACGGGTCGCCGCGAGCGTGCCCGACTCGCCGCAGCAGCGGTCGTTCAGCGGAACGGTCGTGCCCATCAGGTTCGCGACGACCTTCGCCGGCGCGTAGGTCTTCATCGGCGTGTGGCAGGGGTCGTGGTAGAGGTAGCGCACGCCCTTCGCGCCGTCGAGCTTCACGCCCTTCTCCATCAGGTACTCGTGGATGTCGAGGAGGCGGCAGCCCGGAAAGATGCGGCCGAACTCGTACTTCATGAGCTGGTCCATGCACGTGCCGCACGACACGATGACGGTCTTGATGTCGAGGTAGTTGAGCGTGTTGGCGACGCGGTGGAACAGCACGCGGTTCGCGGTGGTGATCGCCTGGCCCTTGTCGTGGTCGCCCGCCGAGGTCTGCGGATAGCCGCAGCACAGGTACCCCGGCGGCAGCACCGTCTGCGTGCCGACGTGCCAGAGCATCGCCTGCGTCGCGAGCCCCACCTGCGAGAACAGCCGCTCGGAGCCGCAGCCGGGGAAGTAGAACACCGCCTCCGCGTCGTCGGCCGCCCGCGACGGGTCGCGGATGATCGGCACGATCGTGTCGTCCTCGATGTCGAGCAGCGCGCGCGACGTGCGCTTCGGCAGGCCGCCGGGCATCGGCTTGTTGACGAAGTGGATCACCTGCGCGGCCAGCGGCGGCCGGCCGACCGTCGCCGGCGGATGCCGCGTCTGCGCACCGGCGAGCCCGATGCGCTTCGCGACGCCGTGCGCGAACCGCTGCGCGCGGTAGCCGACGCCGATCATGCCGGCGCGGATCGCCTTGATGGTGGACGGATCGGTCGCGGTCAGGAACGCCATCGCTGCCGCAGTGCCCGGGCTGAAGCGTTTCCTGCCTTCGCGCCGCAAGAGGTTGCGCATCGCGATCGACACGTCGCCGAAGTCGATGTCGACCGGGCACGGCGCCTCGCACTTGTGGCAGACGGTGCAGTGGTCGGCGACGTCCGAGAACGCGTCGAAATGGCGCAGCGACACGCCGCGCCGCGTCTGCTCCTCGTACAGGAACGCCTCGATCAGGAGCGAGGTCGCGAGGATCTTGTTGCGCGGGCTGTAAAGCAGGTTTGCGCGCGGCACGTGCGTCGAGCACACCGGCTTGCACTTGCCGCACCGCAGGCAGTCCTTGATCGATGCCGCAACGGCGCCGATCTCCGAGGCCTCGAGGATCAGGCTCTCGGCGCCGATCAGCGAGAACGACGGCGTGTAGGCGCGCGTGAGATCCGCGGGTCGCGCAGGATCGCGCAGGAGCTTGCCGGCGTTGAAGTGCCCGTCCGGGTCGACGCGCCGCTTGTAGTCGGCGAACGGCGCGAGCTCGTCGTCGGTCAGGTACTCGAGCTTGGTGATGCCGATGCCATGCTCGCCGGAGACCACGCCGTCGAGGCCCCGCGCCAGAGCCATGATGCGCGACACCGCTTCGGTCGCCTCGCGCAGCATGCCGTAGTCGTCCGAGTTGACCGGAAGGTTGGTGTGGACGTTCCCGTCGCCCGCATGCATGTGCAGCGCGACGAACACGCGGCTGCGCAGCACGCGCGCGTGCGTCGCGTGGATCGCGGCGCGCACCGGTGCGAACGCCAGCCCGTCGAAGAGGTCCTCGAGCGGTGCGCACAGCTCGCTCTTCCACGACACGACGGTGGCGTGGCTCTGCAGCGACGGGAAGGTCGCGTCCAGGCGATCGAGCAGGTCCTGCCAGCGCGCGCGCACGCGCCCGACGAGCTCGCGCGCTTCGTCGAAGCGCTCGTCGATGAGTTCCTGCGGCGGGCGCACCTCGGCCTCGGGCTTCCACAGGCGCAGCCCGTCGGGATGCGCGAACAGCGCGGCGAGCTCGTCGGCCAGCTTGAGCTTGTTGCCGATCGACAGCTCGATGTTGATGCGCTCGATGCCGTCCGAGTAGTCGCCGAGGCGCTCGAGCGGGATGACGACGTCCTCGTTGATCTTGAACGCGTTGGTGTGCTTGGCGATCGCGGCGGTGCGCGCGCGGTCGAGCCAGAACTTCCTGCGGCTCTCGGGCGACACCGCGACGAACCCCTCGGCGCCGCGCGCCGCAGCGAGCCGCACGACCTCGCTCGCCGCGCGGGCCACCGCATCGTCCGACTCGCCGACGATGTCGCCGATCAGCACCATCTTGGGCCGGCCGTGGCGCTTGGCCTTGGTGGCGTACCCGACCGCCTTCACGTAGCGCTCGTCGAGGTGCTCAAGACCGGCGAGGATCGCCCCGCCGGGGCGCGAGTCGAGGTAGCGCTTGATCTCGACGATCGACGGCACGGAATCGCGCACCTGGCCGAAGAACTCGAGGCACACGGTGCGGATGGCAGGCGGCATCCGGTGCAGCACGAAGCGCGCGCTCGTGACGATGCCGTCGCAGCCTTCCTTCTGCACACCCGGGACGCCGGCCAGGAACTTGTCGGTCACGTCCTTGCCGAGCCCCGCCTTGCGAAAACGCGCTCCGGGCACCGAGATCGTCTCGGTCGATGTCACCGTGCGCCCGTCGCGCCCCAGGCGGCGCACCTCGAACGTCGCCACCGGCGCGTCGTGGATCTTGCCGAGGTTGTGGTCGAGCCGCTCGATCTCGATCCACTCGGCCTGCGGCGACACCATGCGCCACGACGCCAGGTTGTCGAGCGCGGTGCCCCACAGCACCGCCTTCTTGCCGCCCGCGTTCATCGCCACGTTGCCGCCGATGCACGACGCGTCCGCCGAGGTCGGGTCGACGGCGAACACGAGTCCCTGGGCCTCCGCCGCGTCCATCACGCGGCGCGTGACCACGCCCGCGCCCGCGTCGATCGTCGCCACCGGCTCGCTGCGGCCGGGGAG
>Ga0247825_10003714_pt1 | contig 10044 bp, 10 predicted proteins | sample 13C_Vanillin_Day_FD_194413 | JGI IMG/M metagenome (GOLD analysis project Ga0247825, IMG submission 194413) | Soil microbial communities from agricultural site in Penn Yan, New York, United States - 13C_Vanillin_Day48 | ecosystem: Environmental > Terrestrial > Soil > Agricultural land | place...
CCTGCAGCCGCTGCTTGACCCGAAGCTGGCCGCGTTTCTTCAGGCTCGTTTCCGCGTGCGCCATCGCCCGGGCCGCACGCTCATCGTCCAGGCTGTGATCCTGCTTCAGCCGCTCGACCGCGGCGGTGATGTCTTCGTCCTCGTATCCCTTTCGCGCGAGCCGCTGCCGAACCTGCCGTTCGGACAGCTCGCGCCTGCCCAGCATCTTCAGGGCCGCGACATAGGCGGAGTCAGGCACGGCGAATGGGGTCTAGCTGCCGAAGCGGGTGATTTCGGCGGCCTTGGTCGCGGACTGTTCGACGGTCTTGCGAGCCATGTCGTCGCGGGCCATGTCCGCCGTCGTGGCGATACCCTGCGCCTTGAGCTTGAACTCATCCGCGTTGGAGGCCCAGCGCAACGCCTCTTCGTAGGACACGAGACCCTTGTCGTAGAGACCGAAGATCGACTGGTCGAACGTCTGCATCCCGTACTGCGAGGTGCCCTGCGCGATCGCGCCCGGAATGAGGTGGGTCTTCTCCCTGTCCATGATGCAGTCGCGGATGAACGCGGTGGTGATCAGGACCTCGACGGCCGGGACCCGCCCCTTTCCATCAACGCCCGGGATCAGGCGCATCGACACCACGGCCTTGAGCACGCTCGCCAGCTGCACGCGGACCTGCTTCTGGAAGTGCGGTGGAAAGACCGCCACGATGCGGTTGATCGTCTCGGTGGCGTCGAGCGTGTGCAGCGTGGACAGGACGAGATGGCCCGTTTCAGCCGCGAGCAGCGCGGTCTCGATCGTTTCGAAGTCGCGCATCTCGCCGACGAGGATGACGTCCGGGTCCTGGCGCAGCGCACCGCGGAGCGCATGCGAGAACGATGAGGTGTCGACGCCAACTTCGCGCTGATTCACGATCGAGCGGTTGTCCCGGTGAAGGTACTCGATCGGATCCTCAATGGTGATGATGTGCGCCGTTCGCGTGCTGTTGATCTCGTCGATCATCCCGGCCAGGGTCGTGCTCTTGCCGCTGCCCGTGGTGCCGGTCACCAGAATGAGTCCGCGCTCTTCGGCGGCAATCGTCTTGAGCACCGCCGGCAGGCCCAGATCTTCGATCGTCGCCGCCTTCATCGGAATGACGCGGAAGCTCATGCCGACCGTGCCGCGCTGCTGAAAGGCGTTGCAGCGGAAGCGGCCGAGGCCGGAGACGCTGTAGGCCAGGTCGACTTCGTGGTTGTCCTTGAAGCGTTCGCGATGGCTGGTCGGAAGGACGGTGGCCGCCATGGACACCATGTCCTCGTGGTCGAGGCGTTTGTCCGAGACGGCCGGGACCAGCGCGCCGCGGACCCGCAGCATCGGATAGCTTCCGACTTTGAGGTGCAGGTCCGACGCCCCGCTTTCGACCGCGATCTTCAGGAGGTCGTTGACGTGCATCCGTTGAATTATCGGCTCTTCGCGGCTCCGGATGCAGTCACGGCCGGCACGCTGACGGGCTGGAGCCATCCGTAGGGATCAGGCGCCTCACCTTTGACGATCTGGAAGAATCGCTGCTGGAGCGCCTCGGTGACGGGGCCGCGGCGGCCGCGTCCGATCTTTACCTTGTCCACGGTGCGGATGGGGGTCACCTCAACCGCCGTGCCGACACAGAAGACCTCATCCGCGATGTAGAGCATTTCGCGAGGCAGCGTCTGTTCCCGTACGTCGAAGCCCATGTCGCGGGCAATGGTGATCACGGAGTCGCGGGTGATGCCGGCCAGGACCGAGTTGCCGATCGGCGGCGTGAAGATTATCCCGTCGCGGACGATGAACACGTTCTGGCCGCTGCCTTCGCTGAGATTGCCGTTGGTGTCGAGCGCGATCCCTTCCGAGTACCCGTCCAGCACCGCTTCCAGCTTGATGAGCTGAGCGTTGGCGTAATTCGCCACGCTCTTGGCCATCGCCGGAGTGGTGTTCGGCGCGTTGCGCGCCCACGTGGAGATCTTGACGTCGATGCCTTCCTCGATGGCTTCCTTTGTGAAGTAGGCCGGCCATTCCCACAGGATGATCGAGACGTTGATGGGGCAGGCCCGCGGGTCCACGCCAAGCGAGTCGTAGCCACGGTAGATCAGCGGACGGATGTAGCAGGCCTTGAACCCGTTCGCCTGGATCAGGCTGAGCGTTGCGTCCGTCAGCGTCTGCTGGTCGAACGGGGAATCCATCCGGTAGATCCGAGCCGAGTCGAGCAGTCGCCGCATGTGGGCATCGAGGCGGAAGCACGCGGGACCATTGACGGTGTCGTAGCACCGGGCACCTTCGAAGACGCCGCTCCCATAGTGGATGATGTGCGAGGCGATGTGGATCGTGGCGTCTTTCCACTCGACCACCTTGCCGTCCATCCAGATCTTGCCAGTGCCCGGAAAAGCCATATCAGAACTCCCAACTCCCAATTCCCAACTCCCAAACGAGATTGAGTACGGAGGAGTTCTCCAGATCGTAACCGGAGTTCAGGCGATTACCCAATGTGACGGTGACACTCCAGCGTTCTTGGGCGTTGGGCGTTCTCGTTACTGCGCCTCGTTACAGAAAGGGCACCGATCGGTGCGGGCGTGGAGTGGTTTGCGGCACTGCCAGCAGAAGCGGGCCTGCGGCGTCTCACGGGCCTTCAGCCGTGACTGGATGTCGGCCACGTTGGCGTCCACGAGGTCGAGGCCCGCGGCCGTCCGCTTCCTGGCTCGTCGGGTCGCCGGTGCCCGGGCCGCCAGGAGCTCCTCGAGCAGGTCGGCGGCGCGCTGATAGCGCACGGTGAGGTCCGGGGCCAGCGCGCGCATGATGATGTCGTTGATCGCCTTCGGGACGCGCGTGTTCTTGAGACGCGGCGGCGTGACCAGCTCGCCGCGCATCAGCTTCTCGATGTCCGCGGGCGCCGGCGTGTTGTACGGCAGCTCGCCAGTGACCATCTGATACATCGTGACGCCCACCGAGTACACGTCGCTGGCAAAGACAGCCTTGCCGTGAAACTGCTCCGGCGCCATGTAGGGTGGGCTGCCAATCACCGTCGTTCCATGCGCGGCAATTTCCAGGAAGCGCGACGTCCCGAAGTCAGTGACCTTGAGCATCCCCGATTCGGATACGAGCATGTTGCCCGGGCGGATATCCCGGTGCAGCACGCCGGCCCGGTGCGCATGATCGACGGCATTGCAGATCTGGCAGGTGTAGTCCATCACGCGAGGCAGGTCGAGGGCACCCTCGCGAATGATCAGCTGCTCGAGCGTTTCTCCGGGCACGTACTCCAGCACGATGAAGAAAACGTTGTCCAGCTTCTCCGCGGTGAGCATCGTGACGATGTTCGGATGGCTCATCGAGGCGAGGAGCGTGGGCTCCTTCAACATCTCGCTGAAGTCGAGGTTCTGCTTGTGGGGAACCTTGATGGCGACGTTCTTCTTGATCCAGGTGTCTTCGGCGAGATAGACGCTGCCGAAGCCGCCGCTGCCCAGATGCGAGAGCACGCGGTACTTCCCGATGGCCTGACCCCGAAGGAACATTATGTTGGTGTGCGCGGAGTATAGCACTCGCGCACGGCGATAATGAGATGGTGCACGCGCGTTTCCATGCGCCGGACGCTCACGCGCCTGGGGAGGTGATTGCTCTTCCGGCAGACGAAGCCGTCCACCTCACGCGTGTTCTGCGGCTCGCGCGCGGCGATCGCATCGTCGTCTTCAACGGCCGCGGCCAGGCGTTCGACGCCATCGTGCAGTCGGCGCGCAAGACCGGAGTGGACGTGGTGATCGGATCGCCGCGTGAGGCCGCGCCGGAGGCGCGCGTATCCGTCACGCTCGTGCAGGCCGTTCTCAAGGGCGACAAGATGGACGACGTCGTGCGCGATGCGGTGATGATCGGCGTTGCTGCGATTCAGCCCGTCGTCGCCACTCGCAGCGAGGTCGCGCGCGGTGCGCTCGAGCGGGGACGCAGGCGTGAGCGTTGGGAGCGCGTGGCTATCTCGTCGGCCAAGCAGTGCGGCCGCGCCATCGTCCCGGCGGTTCTCGAACCCGAACCGTTCGAAGCGATATCGGGGCTCGTCGACGATCGGAAGCTCCCAGGGCCGGCACTCATGCTGGTGGAGCCAGGGTCGCAGGCCGACGTGTCCTCCCTGGGTGATCTCGAGGGTCCGGCGCCACGGGAAGCGAGCCTGCTGATCGGTCCCGAGGGCGGATGGACGCCGGAAGAGACGGCGCTGGCGTCGGAGAGGTGCCGGCTCATCACGCTCGGCGGCCGGACGATCAGAGGCGATGCGATGGCCCTCGTGGCGATGGCCGCCCTGTTCGCGAAATGGAGAGAATACTGACATGCGCTACCTGGTGACCGCGCGAGTCAAGCCGGGTCGGGCGGAGGCGCTCGACAGGGCAATCGACGACGGCACGCTCGGTGCGGGCTCCATCGCGGGCGATGAGTACCAGCACAACATGGCCCAGGCTCGCGAGCTGCCTGACGGCAGGGTGAAGTGGGTCGAGACCTGTTTCTGCGCGACGCCGCTCGCGGAGGAGCGGCCGTACTGGGAGGCATTCTTCGAGCTGCTCAGCGTGAAGGATGCGCACGCGCGCAGCCGATGCCGCCACGAGACCGGCCAGGAGTACTGGGCGTGCGAGAGCTGCGACTGCACCGTGAAGCTGGAGGAGCGGCTCGCGTCCACCGGCAAGCCGTTTCGCCCGAAGTAGCCCCTTACGAAGCGTTCAATCGCGCGACCAGCGAACGGATTGACGCGGTCTTCTTTCTCAGCTTCTTGTCCGGTTGCGGCGCATCGAGCTGGACAAAGAACTGGGTCATTGCGCGTTTCAGCGCTTCCGGCGTGCTCTTGAAATCCGTCTCGGCGAGTTTCTCCAGCAGCGCCACGTAGGCGCCATCGGCTACGCGGTTCTCACCCCAGCGAGCAGCCTGCCCGATGTCGAAATCGGTATTCGGCAGCTGAACGCGCCCATCACGTGCATCCGCAATGACGGCGCGGTATCGATCGCGCGTGGCGCGGAAGCTCTCGGCAAAGAGTTTCTCAGCCTCGGGCGTCGGCACCGTGAACTTCATCGTGGCGAGCGGCCCGATCTTCGGCATGACTCGCGCTAGCAATCCAAGGAATCGTGCGAAGAGGCCAGGACTCCTGTACTTGGTACCGTATGCCTGTTCGTACTCACGGCGCGTGAACGAATACAGGAACGCGTTCTGCTGGACGACCGGCGTCAGCTTGCGGATCTCGTCCTGCTTGTGTTTCCAGGCGACTCTCGTCATCTCCGGAATCAGCTGGCTCACGGCATAGCGGAACGTTCCAATCGCCATGTCCGGGTCGCCGAACAGCTGCCTGAAGTCGATGCCGTAGGTGGCGTTGAAGGCACGCTCGAGCACGGGCAGCGACAGCTCGAACCCGATGTGCTCGCGGTGGGCGTCTGGGAGGTAGGCGCCGGATGCCGTTTGCACGACGTCGAAGGCAAACTCCACCATGACGTGACGCTTCGGATCATCCGCGTAGATCACCTCGTCGCCGAACTTCGCTCTGAGCTTGGGGTGAATCAGCGGAACCGACTTGTTGATGGCGACCGGATGGCCGATGTTGTCCGACACATAGTGCGCGGCGGCGCCGAGCGCGAATGCCAGTTCGTCAACTGTTCGGGCTTCTCGAAGAAGCGCCTCGACGAAATCGCCCGAGCGCACGTAGTGCACGAGGTCGGTGAAGAGCTTGTTGCCGAAAGGGTAGTAGCCAAGGTCCTGGACGACCGAACCGCCGTACGCAAACGCGCGGGCGCGCTGGAGGTCCGCGGCCGTCGTGTTGGGGAATCGCTGACGGAGGAGCGGGACCAGCCTGTCATCCCAAGCGGTGTCAACGACCGTTTCGTGCGCGAGCACGGAGTACGCCGCGGCTGGTTGCGGAACAAGCAGCAGAAGGAACAGAGCCGCGAGCCTAAAACACGCGGCCAAGGTCCAGTCCAAACTCGGGCTTGGTGCGCGGCCCGGAAATCCTGATTGGCACGCGAGACCCGCCGCCCTTTCGCCTGAAGAACGGCTGCGCGAGCCTGGCCAGCAGCGACTTCACGCCGCTCGTCATGTCCGACAACGTGGCGTCGGTCAGCAGCTCGCCCCGGAAGTTCATCGCCTCGCTGCGGAGGTTGTACGCACCGCGCAGCTGTACGACCGATCCGGGAACGGCGAACGTCAGTTCCCTGAATGTCAGGGTGCCGTTCTTCAGCGTGAACCGGCCGCGCAGGTTCGAGACCACGCGCTCACGTTCGGCGCCCTCATCGCTTTCCTCGCCGCGTCCGCGACGGCTCAGTGTCGTGATCTTCCGTTGCACATCCACATTCGTGAAGCGCGCCTGAGCCAGCTGAAACGCGCCGTCGAGCTGGAGTCGATCGACCACGTCCTCCTGGCCGGCCGGCAGCACCATGTGCGTGAGCAGATCGACCTGCCCGGTGATTGGCGGCTTCTCCGACTTCACAGCCAGCTGCATGAGGTCTTCGAGTCGCGCGCCATCGAGTGTCACCTGGAGATCGATGTGGCGGCCTCTTGCCTCCTGAGTGCGAACGACGGAGCCGGTGGCGACGATGACCGACTTGTTCAGCAGCGCTTCAACGCGCTCGAGAATCGTGTCCCCGTTGGTGCCGTCCACCACGGCCTTGAATTTCGTGTTGAGAGGAACTGTCTGCCCGGCAAGATCGAGAGAGAAATCCGGCATCTCGGTGGTGCCCTCCACCTCGAGCCGTTCCAGCACGCCGCGATACGTGCCGGAGGACGACAGCGTGCCGCCGAGGCCCTTGATCACGTTCATGTCGGCGTTCTGGAAGATGTAGTTCCCGCTCACCGGCGTGAGGCCTGGTTCATCCGCGTGCCACGGGCCGAACGAACCCGTCGTGTCGATGACGCCGCGCGGCACCGGGTTGATCAGACCGGCGGTGAACGGCGAGCCTGCTGCCGATCCGAAGTCGGTCATCACCATGTTCTGGATGTCCCAGACCCGCGGCAATCGTCCAGGGCGCTTCGAATGAATCTCGAGGCGGGCAGTACGTGACTCGATGCGATCGATGAGCAGCGGCGACGGGCGCTCGGCGTGGGGTACGTGAGGTTCGTCCGTCGAGGGGTCGCCGGAACGCAAGCCGCCCGGCGGCATGCGTACCGAGAGGCCGCCGATCTTCACCGTCTCGAGGTGCACCGGCGTTCGCATCAGCCCGACGATCGGCGCCGTCGTCTCGAAGGAGTCGATGGTGATGAGAGGTGGAACATCGGTCCGCCCGTTATGACGAAGTGTCAGCGTGCGTCCGGCGGCGCGGGGCTTTGGAAACATGTCCGCGTCGAGAGACCCGAGCGACACCTGGCTCTCGAACCTGGCGTTGATCGCCTCGACCACCCGGTCGCGAAGCCGCGGAGCAGAACGGATCGCCCACGCCGTGAGCACCGTGAGGATCACGGCAAGGGACGCGGCGGTGACGAGGAGTGTGCGGCGCACGAAGACGTCCTTCACAGCAAGTCAGGTGCCGGTCATTCGTGCGGCTGAGCTGGTCAAGGTCCGTTGCCGACGATGACCTCGATACCAGTGACACGTTCGCCCGGCAGAACCAGAATTCGATTGCCGGGAAGCACCGCGCCCCCGCGCGTAATGCGACGCACGCGCCACCCTGGTGGAAGCCCGCTTGCCGAGAGTGTGTATTCGCCGAGCAGGTTCGACAGCGTGAATCGGTTGATCGCGTCGAGCGCCGACTCCTCGACCGGATAGAGCGGCGACAGTTTGAGCATCGTTTGCGTAGCGGTCAGGCGCAAGCTGAGCACGTCTGCGCCAGCCCGGCCCTCCACGACGACGCGCCCCTCGATTGACCCGGGTTGCCGGAGGGTCAGGCGTACGTCCTGCACCGAATCGTTCGCAACGTCGGTCGAGACGATGCCGATCAGCGGGCCCTTGCTTGTCTCGCCGCGCGCCAGGAGCACATACCGGCCACGCGACGCGCCCTCCACGGTGAACAAGCCGCCGGGATCCTTCACGTACCACAGCCCCTGAGGAACGTCGGGGCCGCCGTACTCGATCACGACATTCTGCGGCGAGAGCCCGTCAGGCCAGAACACGCGACCGCTGATCGAATAGCGCCGCGCCTCCGGTTCGAGCCAGACGTCGATCCCTTCCGTGGGAACTCCCTCGAAGACCACGATCCGCTGCGCCTTCATGCGGTCCGTGGTGCCCGGATACAGCGTCTCGACCGGCTTCGTGGTCAATCGGCGTGAGTCGCCGCCGAAGCCGCGAATGCGCTGCGGTGTGACGCCGACGACGAATTCACCCGCGGGGAGCCCGAGGACTTCATAACGTCCGTCATAGGCGCTGACCGCGGTGCCGGCAATGGCCGCGGGAGCCCCGTCGCGGATGGCATACACCGCCACCCGCGCGCCCTCAGCCGCTGCGCCGTCGGAATGGATGATGCGGCCGGCGATGCTGCCACTCTTGCGATTGGGGCGTGCCCCTTGCTGAGCGAAGGCGTCGGTGGCGCCGAGCACAAGCAGCACCACAAGGGTCACCGCGCGAAAGACCATCGGCGTCTCCTGTGCGCGAAGGATATTCCATCGCGGTCATAATCGTTCTCGTGGCCGGCCAGATCGTCAAGGGCTTCGTCATCCTCTGCGCGCTGGTCGCGGCGTTGGCGCCGATCCGCCCGGAGACCGTCGAGCGGTACTACTCGACGACGGTGTACCCGGCAATCCAGGCCGTCGTCACGCCTGTCTCGAATCTCGTGCCGTTTGCCTTCTTCGACCCGCTCACGGTCCTGCCGGCTATCGTCCTGTTCATGGCCGTCGCGCTCGCCGTGTCGCGCGCGCGGGTTGAGCGGAGCGTTCGTCCGGTCGGGGCCCTGCTGCTCTCGGTGACGACGTTCGCGGCGATCGTTTATCTCGTCTTCCTGGGTATCTGGGGGCTCAACTACCGCCGGGTGGCGATGTCAGATCGACTGGCGTTGGAGCCGTCTCCGCCGACGAGCGAGCAGGTCCTGAAGCTCGGGTTCGAGGCGATCAGACGCATGAATGGCCTCTACGCCGAAGCCCATCGCATCGGATGGGAGCCGGATCCGCGATTCGACAAGGACCTGGTCAAGGCATACGGGCTTGTTCAGGACCGCCTGCTGGGGACTGCCACTGCGGTGCCGGGCCGGCTTAAGTCTTCGATTTATGGTGCGTATTTCCGCTGGACGACCGTGGATGGCATGGTCGATCCGTTCGCGCTGGAAGTGCTGGCGAATCCCGATCTCCTGCCGCTCGAACGGACGTTCGTCGCCGCGCACGAGTGGGCCCACCTCGCCGGATTCGCGGACGAGTCCGAAGCGAACTTCGTTGGCTTCCTGACCTGCATCGGCGCGGGTGTTCCTGCTCAGTACAGTGGCTGGCTAAGCCTCTACTGGCTGGTCGGCGTGGAGGTGACGCCTGAAGAGCGGAAGCAGCTCTGGGACGCGGTAGCCGAAGGGCCGCGCCAGGATGTCCAGGCGATTACCGACCGGCTTCAGAGCGGACAACTCCCGTTCCTTCGCAACGCGAGCTGGCGTGTGTACGACCGCTATTTACGCGCCAACCGCGTCGAAGAGGGCATCCGAAGCTACGGGCAGGTGATCAACCTCATTCTTCGGGCGCGCTTCGAGGACGGCTGGCTCCCCGTTCGTCGGGATGTCGACTCTTCGCCGTCATCTTCTCCCTGACTCGAGAGCGGCCCGACACCTCTGCCTGGCGCATCCGCTCGCGGGCGATGTCGTCCGGCGTCAGCCGGCCTCGCTGCGTGTAGAACGGGTTCACCTTGTTGAACTTCATCGGTGACTCCTTGAAGATTTCAAGGGCAATTCATGTGCCGATCAGTCCACGCGGATGATTCGGCCGGCGGCACGGCGAAGCCGATCGCCGATGGCCACGCCAATCCCTGACGCGTCCTGGAACGAGCGCGCAAGGATCAGGTCGGCGCCATCAGCGTCGAGTACGCGGAGCGCGTTATAGAGGTTGGCCGCAACTGTGGATGGTTCGCTTTCACTGCCTACCCGCTCGATACGCAACGCAGCTGACGAGGCGAGAGCAATCCGATCTTCTGTGGCCACGAG